>Ga0209624_10000253_pt1 | contig 48227 bp, 43 predicted proteins | sample JacPinW_OM2H0_O1_FD_188565 | JGI IMG/M metagenome (GOLD analysis project Ga0209624, IMG submission 188565) | Forest soil microbial communities from Algoma, Ontario, Canada - Jack Pine, Ontario site 1_JW_OM2H0_O1 (SPAdes) (version 2) | ecosystem: Environmental > Terrestrial > Soil > Boreal...
TTGAATCAGGCGCGATATCAACAGCCCATATTTCCCGGTCGAGGCATCGTAGTGATAGCAAAAGAGCAGCACTTGATCGACCGGCGTACCGATTTTCCCTTCCGAAGCCTCCACCAAACCGAGCCGGAGGTCGCGCGATGGGTACTGGATTCCGTAAAAGTAGCGCGAAATTTTTCCTTTGGGCGTCAGGACCATGATGGCGCTGGCATGGGCAAACTGTTTCGAAGCGGGATCGTATGCGTAACGAAAACCCACGGCGTTTGCGAGACGTTTGATTTGTTGTTCGTCGCCGGTAAGGAAGTGCCAGCCCTCCGCCGCGCCAGGGCGCCCGTACAGGCCGGAATATAGGGCCTGTTTCGCTTCGGCCAGGACTGGCCTCTCTGTAGGGTCGACGCTTACCGTCACCACATTGAATTGCTTTCCGATGTCCATGGGGATCAGCTTCAGGCTCGATTCGAGGCCGTTGAGAACCTGGGTGCAGAGCATCGGGCAGTTGTAGTAGACCAGCGACAAAATCACCGGTTTCTCACCGAAATATTGGCCGAGCTGAACTGGATTGCCATGCTCGTCTCGAAACGCGATATCCAGGGGAATGGACTGATCCAATTTCTGGTCGATGCCGACGTCCTTGAGCAGATCAGGGCGCACTCCAATGTCCTGAACCGGGCCCTGCAACTGCGCGCGCGCGGACGACGGCAAAAACGCAAGCACAATCACTGCTGCGATTAACCAAGCCCGCATCGAGGGCGCTCTTCCCGCCGCCGAAAGTTTGTCGAATATCTTCACTTCTTTACCTGCCTCACAAATTACAAGAATCTAGGCGGCCGTTACTTCTCCACATTGTGCGATTTCGCGTACTCGTCCTCGCCAATCCAGTAAGCGCATGGACCATTGGGCGACGACTGCGTTTTTATCTCGTCGTCCACGGAAGGCGCATTCGACTGTTCGCCGGTCACAGCGCGCGCGGGCAAGCCACGCTCAATCGTAACGTCAATCGCACGGTCTATCGGAATGCGAACAACTCCATTGTCCTGGTCGATCCAACCATACGTGTCTAGTTTCTGCATCTGCTCGCCACAATAATTTCGCAGGTCTGCCCGAGGCTTCGCTTGCAATCGTGGTTCCGGCGGCAGCACACGGGCATCCTCAAATGGCGAAGCCGGCGGCCCGAGCGGCTGTGATTTTGCAAAATAAGAAAACATTCCCTTCATCGCGAACAATACGACGGCAATCACGATGGCGAGCCCGAGCCCATATTTGAACAAGCTGCGAGGGTTCGCATCCGAGTGTTCGTATCCCTCTGAAGGATGGCCTGGTCCACCCGGAGGGATCGGAACGTTCGGCCGCTTAGTCTCCATGCTCATGCTGGAGCACTCCTTCAAATCTTGGGTCGTGCAATGGCAAAAGCGGCATTTTCTTGAGCTGCCAAATGTAGGTGCCGACCCATATACCGCCGATTCCGATCACCGCCAGTATGTCCGATGGGTGCAAGCGCGGCCCGCTTCGTTCGCTTTGAAAACCTGGAACCACCAGCCAATAAACGTCCACGAGAGTTAGAACAACCATCATGCCGGTGAGAGTGGAAAGAACGTGCAACTGCCTCTTCACCCCGCGTTGGAGCAGCAGCAAAAACGGCACAGCGAAGTGCATGATCATTAGAAAAACAGCCAACGCTCCCCACCCGCCGAACGCGCGCGCCATATACCAAGGAATTTCGTCCTTCAGATTGCCGGCCCAAATAATCAAAAATTGGGAAAATGAGAGATAAGCCCAGAGCATCACGAAGGCCAGCATCAAGTTACCGAGATCGTTGAATTGGGAAGCTGTGACAATTTTCTTAATGTGCTCAGTATTCGAGAGCAGCCGCAGGACAAAAATCACGAAAGCCATCGCAGCTAGAGCTTCCACCACCATAAAAAGCATTCCATAAATCGTGGAAAACCAGAGAGGCTCGATCGACATCACCCAATCGATCGCGGAAAAGGTGACCGCTAGACCCCAGAGAATCAATCCGGGGGCGCTGAAAGCTTCCAGCACGCCGGCTAAACGGGTCTCGCCCGTGCGATCCTGTGCGTAAGACCATTTGTTCAGGAAGTAAGCGACTGTGAGCCACACCGCAAAATAAATTACGGCCCGCACCACGAAGAGGTTCGGCGTGAGATACATCGCTTTGAAATGGAGAGCCGGATCAGTTGGTTTGTCGGCGACCCACTCCGCCCAGGGATAAAGTTTATGTATTCCCAACAATATCGGGATGAACAAGACCGTCATGACCAAGATCGTTCTGGTCGCCGCTTCCAAAAGCCGTCTGATCGGATAGCCCCACCAGCCGCCGGTGAGATGATGCATCATCAAAAGCGCCATAGACCCAAGCGGTATCGAAAACCAGAAAACGTACGAGAATAAGTAGGACTGGAAGGTTCGCTGCGCAGCGTCGGGACCGCGCGAACCAAAGAGCGAGCAGAGCAAGAGTGCAACCCCTCCCGTGACGAACATGCCTCGCTGCATGCGGTCAAGTCGTGGTTGAAATTGTTCCAGATCGTTCATTATGGCTGCCCCACGGCGTGTCCCTGCGCATCACCTGAGCCTCGCGTTAGATTCGACCGATCGCTCTCCGGCACATCCTGCATGGTGGCGTGCTGGCTCAGTTGCAGTGCGCGAATATACGCGGCTATCCGCCAGCGATCTTCGGGTTCAACGCGAGAAGCGTAACTGTACATCGAGCCAAAGCCGTTTGTTATGACCTCAAAAAAGTGCCCCGCCGGCGCCCGTCGCATACTGTCGAGATGAAAGGAAGGCGGAGGCGGAAAGCCGCGCTGCACGATCATGCCTTGGCCGCTGCCCGTATAATCGTGGCACGGAGCGCAATAGATGTTGTAACGCTCGCGTCCTCGCTCTAAATCCGCCCGCGTCATAGGAAAAGGGAATTTATCCGAGACCACGCCATTCTCCTTGCCCGTATAGAGTAGTTCGTCTGTATGTAGCTGTCCTCGGGCCACCGTGCCGGGAACGACCGGGCGCTCGGAGCGTCCATCATCAAAGAAATTGCTTGGCTCGTACGGAAGATATTTTGGCTGTACGTGCATGTCGAGCCGGCAGCCCGCTAGCAGCATGGCCACGCCCCCGAGACAAACAAGTTTGCGCAAGCCCGCCAAAACACGGCTCATGCCTGTCTCGGCTGCAAAGGCGTCGTAATAAAAATCAAACTTCAATTTCAAAGACTCCATGAGGTTGCAAAGTTTTCAAAAACTCCGCTGTCTTGACCAGATCGAATTTTTTGTCTCGTGCTTTCACCACAAGGAAAAAACGGTCTTTCGACGCAAGCGCGAATCTCGCAACATTAAAAACCGGATGGTACGGCGTTGGCAGCCCGTTCATCGCCAGCATCCCAAAAACGGCGCAAAGAGCTGCGCCAAGAATGGTCAGCTCGAACGTAATAGGTATCCAGGCCGGCCAACTGTTATATGGCTTGCCGCCAATATTCAGCGGAAAACTGATTACGTTCGCGTAATAGCACATAAAAAATCCGGTCAACCCGCCCAGAAGCCCTCCGGTAAATACGACCGCCGGTAGTCTGGTGGGTCCAAATCCTACCGCTTCGGCCATGCCTTCGACGGGCATGGGCGTAAATGCATCAATGCTCTTGTAACCAGCATCGTGCGTGCGATGCGCCGCTGCGAGAAGCTGCTCGGGCGTCTCGAATTCAGCCAACAGTCCGTAAATCGCTTTGCGTTTCATGCGCTACTCGTGAATCTCCGGATTCGGATTCCGCACCCGCGCCAGATAGGAGGTGCGCGGCTTAGTGTTCAATTCCGCCAGCAATGTGTAGTTCCGCGACTGTGCTTTGAGTTTTGAAACACGGCTGTTCGGATCGTTGATATTGCCGAAAACGATTGCGTCGGCCGGGCAAGCTCCCTGGCATGCCGTGACGATATCGCCGTCTTTAATCGTCTGATTGGCTTCTTCCGAATGAATTTTCGCCGCATTGATTCGCTGCACGCAGTAAGTGCATTTTTCCATCACTCCGCGGCTGCGCACGGTGACGTTCGGGTTGCGCACCCCGTAGAGACTGGGCGTTTGCCAGTCGGAAAACAGCAAGAAATTAAATCTGCGCACTTTATACGGGCAGTTGTTGGAGCAATAGCGGGTTCCCACGCAACGGTTGTAGGTCATCTCATTCAGTCCTTCCGGACTGTGAGTTGTGGCTCCCACAGGGCATACCACTTCGCAGGGCGCGTTTTCGCACTGCATGCAGGGCATGGGTTCGTAATACATTTCGGGATTTTCCAGCCCGCCGCGGAAATAGGTGTCCACTCGTATCCAGTGCATCGCGCGTCCGCGCAGTACCTGTTCCTTGCCAACCACTGCGATGTTGTTTTCTGACTGGCAAGCGACCACGCAAGCATTGCAGCCCACGCATTTGTTTAGATCGATGGACATGCCCCAGGCGTAGCCGTCGTATTTAAACCCGGGATAAAGTGAAAGTCCCTTGGCCGCTTCGATTTTGGGATCCTTGGCAAAATCCGGATTGGCGCGAAATTCTTCCAAGGTTGCTACCTGGATCAGATCGCGATGAAACGCCGCATTGCTCTCTTCTTCCGAAGATTCACCTTTATGATCGATGATGTATTGATGCTGGGTGACGGCGAAATAATATTCTTCAGCAGTTTTTTCAACGCGAAGCCCGCTGGTTGCCCATGGCGCGGCCGAAGTGCGAATGAAATTTGCATTGAAACCAGGACCAGTCCCAACCTTTCCTGCTCGGCGCCGGCCGTATCCGAGATGCAGAGTAATGGAGTTGTCGGCGTGGCCGGGAACGATCATGATTCCGGCTTTGGTCTCGTGGCCGCTTAGCTGGAGCTTTACGTAGTCGCCAGTCGTAACGCTCAAATGCTGCGCAGTCGCGGGACTGATCATCGCCGCGTTGTCCCAGGTCAATCGCGTGTTTGGTTTGGGGGTTTCCTGCAACCACCCGTTATTGGCGAAACGGCCGTCGAAGATTGAAGGATCAGGGCGAAACGAAATTTCCACATCCGAAGCGGATGGAGCTGTATTTTGCGCGCCCGACGGTTTGGCGAAGTTCGTTCCGGCCCCAACATTGATTGCCGGTAGTGCGGTCCCGGCCATGACTCCATCATGTAGCGAGCGTTCCCAGAAATCCTCGAACGCTTTATCTTTTTCGGGACGCTGGCCGGCCCAATAATCGCGCACGGCGTCATGATTTGATTTGCCCGGATCGTTCCCCAGCAAGCCAGTAATCTCATAAGGCGAATGGCAACCCTGATAAAGCGGCGCGATAAGCGGCTGAATGATTCCGATAGTTCCGTCATACGCTCGCGCGTCGCCCCATGACTCGAGGTAATGTGCGGTGGGAACGTGCCAGTGGCAAAGCTCGCCAGTTTCGTCGTAATACAATCCGGAATGTATGCGCAGTTTCACGCTGAGCAGGGCCGGGCCAAAATCAAAATCGACGGGTGCGTCGTACACTGGATTGCCGCCGAGGATGAGGAGCACGTCAACCTTCCCGGCTTTCATATCGCTTACTAGATCGCGCAGCGATTCCATCCCGTTGGTCGGATTTACTTCGAGAGAATCCGTGTAGTAAACGGTCTTGCCCACATTTCCCAGCGCCGCATTCATCGCATGCGCGAGAGCATGGACGTCAGGCGGCTGCTCTTCGCCAGCGATTACTAAAGACGATCCGCGATGTTGCTGCAAGTCCTTCGCCACGGCGCGCGTCCACTCGGCCGAAATATTTTGTGATGCAGTTCCATTTGCCGAACCAACTCCGACTTCGGACGCAAGACGCTGAGCGAATCCCTCAATGTCCGTCGCCCGAAGCGGCTTGCGATGGTCCGCCATTGCTCCTGTGCTAGTGGGCATGGATTCCAGCACATAAAGCCGGTTCGGATTTGCCGAAGGCGTATCCATCGCGCGGCGGGAAGAGAAGTCACGCGCGTAACGAACGTGTCCCGCGCCGCAGGTAAGAAAATCCGCGTCGAGAGATACGATCACATCCGCTTTGTCGAACTTGTAAACTGGATTCGCAAGCCTGCCGAAGGCAAGTTTCGCTCCCTCGCGCACGTTGTCGCGACCACACTGCTCGTACTGATGCCACTTCGCCTGTGGAAACTTTTTTAGAACAGCTTGAATCTGCGCAGCGAGCGAAGGCGACGTAACCGTCTCGGTCAGTATGCGCAACCCCGCACCTTTTGGTGATTGTTGCCCGTTCACGTTAGCCATTGCCACCGCGAACGCATCCCAATTGCTGATGCGGCCTTCGTGAATTACGGTTTGGGACCGGTCCGGATCGTAAAGAGTCAAGACGGACGCTTGCGTGAAAACGTCCGTGCCACCCAAGCTGCCGGGATGCTCGGGATTTCCTTCTATCTTCGTGGGCCGGCCCATATTGCTTTCCACCAACAAGCCGGTCGCTACCCCCGCAAGCTGCATCGAGGTCGCGTAGAAAAGCGGTTTGCCCGGGATGATTTCTTCGGGCGGCTTCACGTAGGGAACAATTTTCTCCGTCGGAAGCTTAGTGCAAGCGCTAAGACCGGCCAGCGCAGCGGAAGCGGCTGCAAGCTTCAGAACATCGCGCCGGTCGATTCCTTCCGGGTTTTTCGCCGTGTCGTAAGGGAATTCATGATCGAGAAATTCCCGGTATTCCGGAGTTTCGGACAATTCCTCAAGGCTTTGCCAAAAGCGCTTTCCGTGGCCTTGCGCCAGGTTCGCGCTCGCGGCGGCAAGATCGATCGACTTCCGGTCCGGCGTGTTTGGGTTTGCGCTCATAGCCTTCTTTTTCCCGGTCTCATCGGTGACACACGGAACAATTCTGCAAACTGTGAATGTTGTAATCTTTCACGAGTTGGCGTCCCAGCTCCTCTTGATTTGCGGGCACTTCGTAATTCGGATTGAATACCTGTGATTTCGGACGCACATATTTTTCCGGCTGTCGATGGCAATCGAGGCACCAGGACATATACAACGTGCCTGCGCGAAATGTGAGAGGCATCTCGGCGACTTGCCCATGACAAGTGGTGCAGCCAATCCCTTTGCTCACGTGAATGCTGTGATCGAAATAGACGAAGTCGGGAAGCGCGTTCACCCGCGTCCAGGAAATGGATTTGTCATTCCGATAGCTCGCGCGCACCGGCTCCAGCATCGAGGAATTGGTCCAAATCTGCGAATGGCAGGTCATGCAAGTCTGGGTCGGCGGAACTCCCGCAAACGACGACTTCTCCACCGACGTGTGGCAGTAGCGGCAGTCGATTCCAAGTTCCCCGGCGTGATGTTTGTGGCTAAACGGGACCGGCTGTTCGCGCGACACATTCACATCGGTGTACCAGGGCGAAAGTTCAATCCCGTAGAGAGCCGCGCCAAGCAAGGCAAGAATGAACACACCGCCATAAATGCTTAAGCGCGAGAGAACATTCGTACTGTGATGAAATATCTGCGACATCTAAGCCTTCAATTCCTATTTGTTGCGGCTTTCTTCGTTCGTTTCCTCAACCAATGTTCGCATCTCGACGATTGAAATCATCGGCAGGAAGCGTATGAAAAGATAAAACAGCGTCAGGAAAAGCCCAATAGTTCCGACGTATGTGGCCCAATCCCATCTGGTCGGGATATAAGTACCCCAGGCCGACGGAATGTAATCGCGATGCAGGCTGACCACCACGATGACGAACCGTTCCAACCACATTCCCACGTTCACTACCAGCGCAACGACAAACAGCATGGCAACGTTGTTGCGCACTTTGCGCGACCACAGCACTTGCGGAATCACGATGTTGCAAGTGATTAAGAGCCAGTAAACCCATGCGTAGGGTCCGGTCATACGGTTCATGATCATGTAGCGATCAAATTGGTTCCCGCTGTAAAACGCTATGAAGGTCTCCATCATGTAGCCGTAGGCCACAATGACGCCGGTAGCGAGCATGACCTTGGCCATGTTGTCCAGATGGCGCATGGTGACCAAATCTTCCAAGTGGTAAAACTTGCGAATCGGAATCGCCAAAGTGATTACCATCGCGAATCCCGAATAGATCGCGCCGGCCACGAAATACGGGGGAAAAATCGTGCTGTGCCATCCCGGAACGATGGCGACCGAGAAATCGAAACTCACCACTGTGTGCACCGAGACGACTAGTGGAGTCGCCAAGCCCGCCAAAAGCAATGAGGCCGTCTCATATCTCGACCAATGTACGGCAGACCCGCGCCAGCCCATAGCCAGGAAGCCGTAGATCACTTGCGCCGGACGATTCTTTGCGCGGTCGCGAAGGGTGGCCAAGTCCGGGATCATTCCGACGAACCAAAAAAGTAGCGATACCGTGGCGTATGTCGACACAGCAAAGACGTCCCAAACCAGCGGGCTGCGAAACTGCGGCCACATCCACATGGCATTGGGATAGGGCATCAGGTAATAGAACATCCATGGCCTGCCCATGTGCAGCAGCGGGAACATTCCGGCGCAGGCCACCGCGAAAATCGTCATCGCTTCCGCAAAACGGTTAATCGACGTCCGCCATTTTTGATGTAGTAGTAAAAGAATTGCGGAAATGAGCGTTCCAGCGTGGCCGATACCGATCCACCAAACGAAATTTACAATGGCGAAGCCCCATGCAATGGGTATTCGAATGCCCCAAATACCTACGCCTTTCACCAGCAGGTAGGTCACCGCGACGTTAAACAACATCAACAGCGCGAACGAGATTCCGAAGCCGACCATCCACCCCTTGCTCGTGCCGCGGCCAAGAACAATAGAGCTGATTTTGTCGGTGACGGTCGCGAGCGTATGGCCCGGCTCGAGGACAGGAGCCTGACCTGCTTCGGTTATGTTCTGAGAATTCTCAGGATCCACGAAAAAGCCTCGGAAACTTTGATACAGATGTCAGTAAACCGATCGAAGACGCTTCACGAATCTGAAGCCGTTGCATTGGGTTGCCGCCGAAAGCAGCGGGATTGGTTTGAGTTACATATCATCGGGAAAAAGCGCCGATTAAATCAGTGGTTAGTCCGATTGAGTTTTCATCTGCGCAACATGCCGCCTCTTTGGACTGCATAGCATATGACCGGAAAACTTCCGGCGCAAGTTCAAACCGGAAAAATTCGGTGAGAAGCAGATTCGCTCTTTGTACGGTAAAGGGAGGAACGCTAGTTTGTTTGGCAAAGAATAGTCATATGAGGATCGATCGAGAGATGAGTCGGGCGAATTCGGGAGGTAAACCGAAAACGGGTTTCTGGGCCTGTGGTTATTACCACACCGAGAAGCACGGGTTTTGACCCCGGACCCGGTCGCGTCACATAAAGCGGCACTGGCGCCGTGAATAGGTCGTCAACTCCGCTTTGTTCGAGCCGGCCTGTGACTACGAACTCTTTTCCACGCGGCTTTACTTCGAATTTCACGGAGTAATGGGGAATTCCTGTTTCCTTGACCCATTCCTCGAAAAACCAATCCATGCGGCGGTTGCCCTCCAAATCCATGGCCGGAGTCATTTGGTGTTCCACCTCGCGTTGGAAATCTTCTGTGGTAAAGGGCCGGTATTTATATTTGGTTAGAATTAATTGAAGAAGCTGTCGGAAACGCGCGTCGCCGTCTTTCACGGTTGGATCGTGCAGCATCTCGTGAAGCATGTGGATCACCCACGTTCCCTTGCCGTAAATTATCGCGCGGTAGGCCTCCGGAGTTTTCGACGATCGCAACCGGACTCCCTGGCTCAGTGTCCCGACGTTATAGGTGGTTTCGTTTGAACCGGGCGGCTTGGCGAGAAGAACCGTGCGGTAATGTGCCAGCCACTCCGTCGAATAATCGCTCGTGGATTTCTGGCTCGCCGCGTAAAGCAGCGCAAGATAGTTCGAAATACCTTCTTCGATCCAGGTGTCGCGGTAGCTGCGCGCCGCAACCACATTTCCCCACCATTGGTGGGCTACCTCGTGGAATGGCATCAAGTCCCGAGCTTCACCTTGCTCCCACTCTCGCAAGCCGGTGCGCTGCTGTTCTTCGGCCGGCAGAAAGGCGAGCGTCGAAAGGTATACCAAGCCGGGCCAGCCCTGGCCGAATGAGCCGGGAATTTGCGCGACATCGAGATGATCGAAAGGAAATGCGCCGTTGACCTTTTCATAAAAATGAATCGAGTCGAGAACTCTTCTTCCGAGAAGCCTTAGGGCTCCGGCAGGGCTCGGCAATGGAGGTTCGACGGTACCTCTCGCCACAAGATCAGGTGTAGGACCGTCGACCGCAGGAAGGGACGGAGTGTGCGTAATTAAACGCGATGCGATCGCCTGCTCGAGCTGTTTATTTGCATACAGCTGGATCCTGGGCTGTTCGGTAGCAGTTTCCATTTTGTATTCGCCCATGTTGAATCCCGCGACCCACATGGGAACGTCTGATCGCCAGTGTCCTATTTTCACCTCTCCTTCTTCGTGTATTTCCACCGAGGTGCCGGTTGCAACCAGCGTGAATTTCCGTGGCCAGCGGAAAGTCAAATCGAAGGGCACAAAAAGATCGCCACCGGTTAGGTGGGGATACCAAGTTTCACGTTCGCCTACATACTTCACACCGTTTCCGGCATCGGTGATCACGTTTCCGTGATAATAGACTTCCAGAGGGAAACTTTCTCCAGCGCGGGAGCTTGCCGGTAGTACCACAAAGACTGAGTCGTCTCCTCGGCTTAGGACCTCTTGCCGACTCAAGGCTTCATTCTGAAAAAAAACAAGCCGCTGTCCGTCCTCAGACTGAACTTTCTCCACCGCCAGTTCTCGAGACAGTTCCAGTTGGACCAATCGATCTCCCGGCCGTATCGTTTTCACATGCATTAGGGTTTTACCCTCGAGCGAAAGATCGGTTGCGATCGTCGAATCGATTTGGTAATCGACGGGAGCGAAAGATTCGATCGGAGCAGAGGGGGAATTTTCCGCTCGGAAAGACGCCCATACGTCGTAAAACCGCGCATCATTGGTGGCTCGGAACTGTCCAATCAACACTTGTTCGTCGCGTCGCGAGTCAACCATCACGTCAAATGTTCCCACCGAATTGCTCATCAACATCGCGTAGAAGAAAGGCAGTGGATCGGTCGAGAGCATGTCGAGCATGATTCGCAGCGATTGCGATGGCGCAAGCGCCGCGACAGCCGTATTCCAGCTTTCAGCAAAATGTAAATCCTCTACCTCTTCACTACCCGCAGACTTCAGTTGCTCCCGGACTTCAGCGGCGGTGTCATCCGTGAAGCGCAGATAAGCTCGTGTAAAAGTTTGATCGAGAATAGGGACGCCGACGAATTGCGCCAAAGAACGCCTCTCACCCGGGTCCCGAGGAGTAGCCAGCACGTGGCCGCGACCTGTAAATACCGCGCCGGTCACCTGACCGTCGATAGATGACAGAAAAGCGAGTTTGCCTTCGGTGAAGGTGAAACTGATGACGTCCCGCCTGAGATTGAATTCGTGAACGGCATAAACATGCGCTCCATCTGGGCGCAGCTCGTTCAATCTTTGATAGAGCGCGCGCGGCTCTTCCGTCGAGACAGTTGGCGTGTTTCCGGCACTAACCCCACCCGATGCCTGTTGCGCTGAACAAATTGGGCAGAAAATTAATAGGGCTGCCCACCCAACCCATAGGAGAAAGCCCGGCGAAAATCGTCTGACAGTTTGCATTCAATCGACTGTACAACTTAGGCATCGTAGCGGCAAGCCATGCGCATTAAACACAAAACTGCTTGCTAAAATGGGCTGTGCGTCAGAATGCCTTCATTCCGCTCTTACTCCTTCTCTCCGTTGCGGCCGCAAGCGCTGACACAATTGTCCTGAAAAATGGCCGCAGGATCGAAGCCTCGAATGTGGTGCAAGACGGCGACCGGGTGACCTATGAGACGGCCGCCGGCCAGATGTCCATCCCCAAATCAATCGTGGCTCGCATCGATCGCGATAATTTTTCGTATTCTTCGGCGAGCGCTGCCTCAACTGCGCCACCAGTCTCCGCCCCTCAGATTGATCCCGTTCGTGGCTGGGATGACGTTGCTCGGCTCACCGTGCACGACAACGCCATCGATTTTGCTTACATAGCCGAGGCTGAGAAGAATGCGCGGTCCGGAGGTTCCGCGGCGGTTGAAAAAGTCGCGGCCACACATTACGCAGCCGCGCAATTTTTAGTAAGCAAGGGCGACACCAGCGCGGCAATCGACCATTACCGTCAGGCTCTATCTTTTGCTCCCGACAATCTTGGGCTGCTGCTCAATCTATCGGTTCTTTATCTGCACGAAAACCAATTCAGTACGGCTTTAGAGTCGCTGGATCACGCACGACGCGTGACGCCCGATTCCAGTCCGGTCGCTGCCGACATCGCGAAGCTGATGGGCTGGGCTTATTACGGTTCCAACAAGTTAGATCACGCGGTGGAAGAATGGAAACTCTCGCAGCGTTTGCGGCCGGACCCCGACGTCGAGAACGCTCTCGAAAAAGCCGAGCGTGATAGATCCGAAGAAGAAAGCTATCGCGAAGGCGAGACCGTACATTTCGCGCTCAAATACAATGGAAGCGCGACTCCCGACCTTGCGCGCGGAATCCTTCACGCTCTGGAAGACGATTTTCGCGGTCTCGAGTCGCAGCTGGATTTCACTCCACCCGAGCAAATCGGTGTGATTCTCTATACCGAGCAATCCTTTGCCGATATCACTCGCGCACCCAGCTGGGCCGGTGCAATCAATGACGGACGCATACGTATTCCCGTCCAGGGGTTGAGCAGCGTAACCCCGGAACTCGGCCGCGTTTTGAAGCATGAGCTCACTCACAGTTTTGTAGGTCAGAAATCGCACGGCCGGGCACCGACATGGCTTCAAGAAGGCGTCGCGCAATACATGGAGGGCCGACGCACCGTCAACGTCGGTGCGCTGTTGGATGCGGCGAACCAGGGGTTCGTGCCGACTCTCCCGGCCCTCGAAGGTTCGTGGATGGGCCTTTCCGGCAGTTCGGCCCAGATGGCATACGCGTGGTCACTCGCCGTCGTGGAATCCATTGTTCAGGCGGGAGGGGTAAGCGACCTCAGCCTATTGCTCGACCGCGTCGCTTCCGCGCCTTCCATAGAAGAAGCCGTGCGCGACGCATTACATTCCGATTATGCCGACCTCCAACAACAGACGATTGTCTATTTGCGGCGCGCAGACGTGCGCTGAAGCCAAATAATTCTTTAAGTGTTCGGCTGCTGATACGTTCGTGGTCAGAGCGAGACTAACAACCCAGCGAGCAATGCAGCGCGTTCGGGTAGCGCACGGATCAACACGTGCTCGCGAGGGCCATGAGGGAAATCGCCAACCGCTCCCAGACCATCGAGGGTCGGTACTCCAAGAGCCGCGGTAAAACTACCGTCTGAGCCTCCGCCAGTCGAACCCTCACCGAGCGCCAATCCCATATCGCCCATCAACTCCTGAGCATGGAGAAAAAGCGCGCGGACCGCGTCAGTTCGTTCAAGCGGCGGACGATTTGTTCCTCCGCGAATCTCCAGCCCCGCACCCTTTGAGATCGGGCGCAAACTCCGCAACTTCCGGTCTAACTTCGGCCCATCCGTAGCCCGTGAGAAACGTATATCCACTTCGGCTCGCGCGTAGTTGGGAATCACATTTGAAACCGTTCCACCCGACACTACGGTTGCTTGCACCGCGATTCCGCGCGCAGGATTGTTTAGCTTCTTCAGCCGGTCGATTTGCAGCGCGAGCTCGTGTACCGCGTTCACGCCCTTCTCCGGATCGACCCCAGCGTGCGCGGATCGTCCAGTTACAATAATTTCGGCTGTGCCGACGCCTTTGCGCTCGGTCTTTAACCGACCGTCCCGCCCGAAGGACGGCTCCAGCACAAGCACGGCGTCACTTCTTCGCGCTTCGCTAGTAATTGCCCGCAGTGAACTTTCGCTACCGATCTCCTCGTCTGAGGTCCATAAGAATACGAATTTCTTCGCTGCAGCTATCCCTGCGGCCTTTAATGCGTCCAACGCGAAGAGCGCCAACACCAGTCCGCCTTTCATGTCGAACGTTCCGGGTCCCCAAGCGCGTCCACCGGAAATACGAAACGGCATCTTTGCCAGCGTTCCCAGTGGGTACACGGTATCCAAGTGTCCCAAGATCATGATTTGCCGCTTGGGCTCGCGTCCCTGACCTAACCAAATTTCAACACGCAAGTGGTTGCCGCGTTTCAAATTTTTGAAAACGCGAACCTTCGCGCCGCGCTTCCGCCATTCTGTCGCCACGATTTTACCGAAGCGATCCACCGCTTTCTTGTCATGGCTGGGAGACTCACTTCGCACGAACGTTCCCAGCATTCTCACCATACTTGCTTCGTGGCGTTTCAATCTGCGCAAAATCTCCCGTATCGCGGCATTCGGCAGATATTTTTTTGGGTCATTCATAAGGCGGGTATGCTAACAGCGGCATTTGAATGCGGCAACGGCGATTCTTGTCACTATCCGGAACCCTGAACAAGTTCCAACGCCGCTTCGGCTATCTCAGGATCGTCCCCAAATCCCGGGAGCCAGTGAACGCCGGGTTCGTTTCGGAACCAAGTGAGCTGCCGCTTTGCAAATTGACGAGTAGCCTGCTGGATTTTTTTCACCGCCGACGGGAGCGGTATATCTCCGTTCAGATGAGCACGCAGCTCCGAGTAACCGATAAATTGAAAAGGTTTCGCATCGGGCGGAATGCCCGTCAATATGAGTCTGTCCACTTCATCCAGCCACCCATCGCGAATCATTGATTCAGTGCGAGCTTCAATCTTTGCGTACAAAGCGTCGCGCGCAGGCGATAGCCCAATTTTCTGCACAGCGTAACCTTCCAGCCTGCTGCGGCCTCCGAGGTGTATTTCGCCCACTCCTTTTCCTGCGAGCATTCTCACTTCGATTGCGCGAATCACTTTTTGCGTGTCGCGCGGCGCTATTCGCGACGCTGTTCCGGGATCCAAACGCGCCAGGACGCGATGAAGATGCTCCGGCCCGCGCCGTTGCGCCTTTTCACGTAAACGCGAACGCAACTCTTCAGATCGTTCCGGTGCATCCGACAAACCCTCGAGCAGCGCGCGAAGATAGAGTCCCGTGCCCGCCGTTAAGATCGGCAATTTCCGGCGACGAGTCACTTCAGAGAGAACCTGCAGAGCCCTTCGCCGGTATTCACCCGCGGTAAAAATTTGTTCCGGCTCGAGCAGATCAACCAAGTGATGCGGGATTCCGTGCTGTTCAGCTGCTGGAACTTTTGCCGTGCCGATATTGAAAAGCTTGTAAACCTGCGTGGAATCGCAAACTAGCACCTCCCCATTCAGGCGCTCGGCGAGCCAAATCGCGAGAGAAGATTTGCCGGAGGCGGTGGGCCCTAGAATGACGACAAGCGGGGCGAGCGCACTCATCTAGAGACAGTCCAAAAACGCCACAGCAGCCCTAGCAGCACTACGGCAGCCAAAATAAGGGTCCCGAGAACTTGCGTGCGATTGAGCTTCACTTCGGTTTTACTACTGGGAGCCAGGTTGGATATTGTAGTAAAAAGCTGCGCGCAATTCGATAAACGGGCCTTTGAACTCGGTAGGCAATGGCTCGAAGGGAACGGAAGTGCGAATGGCGGCCAGTACCGCGCGGTCCAGCGCCTCTTTTCCAGATGTTCGTTCCAGGACTGGCTCGGTTACGTGAATGTTGCCGTCGCGATCGATGTGAAATGTGATGTAGACGATTCCCTTGTCTCCCATGTAGTAGCTTTCGGGGAGAACGGCAGTCCAATTTTTCATCACAATATCGTGAAGGCGTCGCATATAACTGTTGAAGTCCACGCCTTGGGTGTCCGTGAGGATGGTCATGCCGCTTCCGGCACCCGGGCCGTGCCCGCCACCGCCTCTTCCGGTGCCCCCTGATACGCCGGAACTTCCACCGTCGCCGTAAGTTACACCGCCGGGTCGGCTGATGGCGCCGTGAATCTGATCCTCCAGCTGCTTACCTGGCGAAGAACTCGGCAAGCCCAGATTGAGTCCCGGCTTGGGTTGTGGCTGGCTTGGCAATAGAAGCTGTGACGGCGGCGTCGAACTGGTCGGTGGCGGCAGGCTTGCTGAATTTGTATTTGTAGGGACATGCGGGGTCGGCGCAGAAGGCAAATCAACCGGCGGTCTCTCTGGACTGGACGCCGGCGGCGCTTCGATAGCGTGCGCTTCTGGTCGAGGCGGTGCAGCTCGATTCAGCGTCTTGGGACTAATGCGAACCTTCGGTCCCGGCTCCGACGCCGGCGCCTTCGATAACGAAGGCACATCCGAAGGCAAGTACACCACGCCGAGTTCCTTGCTCGCCGCCAGGGTTTCTTCCGAAGTGGGAATGTGCGGCGGGAAAATCTTAGGCAAGAAAATCAGAAAAATAATGAAGCCGATGTGAAAAGCGATCGAGAGCGACCTGGTAAGAAGGTCTTCCTTCGCGTCGCGCTTTTCTTCCGGCTCGACTAACAGGTTTGCTTCGCCGGTATTGAAAATATCCGGCTCGACCAGTTCGCGAAGTTCAGCCGTCATTTGCTGCGGCTTGTTGAATCTGTCGATCTCGCGCTGCTCGGGTGGTTCTACATAAGCGGGGACTACAACGCGCGAATCGAGAATATCGAGTGAAGGATATTCCGTTATCGGGCCGAAACTCTCGAATTGCTTGGCCGGCATCGACCGAGAGACCAGCGTGCGATCAACCAGAACGCCAAGCGGAAGATGAGAGGGAATCGTTGTTTTTCCGTCGAGCGGGGCTGCGCCATCCGTTAGCTCGGAAGGCACCACCGTGCGGTCGTCCATGTAAGTGGACAGACGGCGCGGCGGCTTCTTATCCCCGTTGTCAGTAACGGGACGCACATCGGTTGGCACCAGCGTCCGCGGAATCATCGAGAATCCTGTGGAGCAAAGGTGCCAAGTTGGACGCGCTGCGCATGTTCCAGGGTTGCCGCCATCACGCGATTCGCGAGTTCCAGAGCGCGACGACCCGCGACACCATCGACCAGCGGAGGGCGGCGGGTGCGAACAGACTCGAGAAATCCGCCCAGTTCCGCATGTAACGGCTCTTCAGGCGTTGTCGGCACTTTCTCGAATTTAATCTCTGGTTGCGAACCGCCCGCTTCGACACGCACGCGCAACACATCCTGCCGCGTGAAATCCAGCGAGACGTACTCGTGCTCTTGAAAAAACCTCATCTTTCGAACGCGCTCAGTGGAAACGCGGCTCGCGGTGAAATTAGCAACGGTGCCATTTTCGAATTCAATGCGAGCTTGTGCAATGTCCACTTTGTCCGTCATCACCGGTATCCCTACTGCCTTCAAATCTATCACCGGCGAATCCACCAATGAGAGAACGATGTCGAGATCGTGGATCATTACGTCGTATACCACGTCGATATCCAGGCTGCGCGGAGTGAAAATTCCGAGCCGGTGTACTTCGAAAAACATAGGACGAGAAACAATTTTCTGCACCGCGGTGACGGCTGGGTTGAAGCGTTCTACGTGACCGACTTGCAGTACGCGGCCGTTTCGCGAAGCGGCGGCAACTAGTTCATCCGCTTCGCTCAGCGACGCCGCGATTGGTTTTTCCACCAGCACATCCAGGCTGGCATTCAACAGGCGGCAGCCGATACGAGCGTGTTCCTTTGTCGGAACAGCCAGGCTCACCGCTTGCACACCCTCCGCCGCGAGAGACTGAACGTCGGGAATCACGCGCGTACCAAATTCAGCGGCGACCGTTCTCGCGCGTTCGGCATTTGCATCCACAATACCCACCAGTTCAGCGCCTGGGACTTCACGCCATACACGGACATGGTTCCGGCCGAACTCGCCGACACCGACGACCGCAACGCGTATGGGTTTATCGCTCACGATTTCCTTTTTGGTGGTGTCTTCGCCGTCGACGAGTTCCCCGAATCAGCTTTTGCTGTGAATGCTTCAATTGCGATATCCGCATCGTCCGCGGCTCGAATAAGTTCATCGCGATCGAATAAAAGTGTGCGTCCGGCATCAATCGCCAGAGCTGTAGCATTTGAGCGCCGCATCACTTCGATCGTCTTAAACCCGATCACCGGGACGTCGAATCGCATATCTTGGACGGGCTTGCTCACTTTCACAACTACCAGTTTCTGCCCGCCCGTAATGCGCGCGGCACGCTCAATGGTTTCGTCCGTGCCTTCCATTGCCTCGATCGCTACGCAGGCACAGTCTCGCACCACCACCATTTGGCCCAAGTCCAAACCGGCAATCTGTCGAGCGACCTTGTGTCCGTAAGCAATATCGGAGGCCTCCGAACTGTTCGGTGCGCGCCGCGTCAAAACTCCCGGTTGCGGCAAAAGCGGCCCAAGAAATTTAGTTGAATCCACAAGCTCGATGTCTTCTTCGCCCAACACGCGCGCGATAGCGCCTATCAACGAGTCCGTGTTCTTTGCCGGCAGAGAAAAAAGCAATTTCGCGAGCCGCCAGTCGGGCCGTATAGCGCTGAATATCTTATTGTGTTTCACTTGCCCGGCCATCACCGCGTGCTTCACACCCTCTTGATGCAGCAATTCGATGGTACGGCTAAGCTCTCCGAGGCTTACCCAGTGCAGCCGTTTCGCAACGCGCTCCAGTTCCGCCGAAGCTTCTTCGCGAATGGCGATCACCGCCATTTCAATTCCGCGGCTTCGGGCACCTTCCAGAACCAGGAAAGGGAAGTCCCCGTTACCGGCAATCAAGCCCCAACCGGATGCGCTGTTTCCTTTAGGAGCGGCCACGGCTTCCTATTTGACCAGGCCGTTCTCGGCCGATTCGATGAATCGAATTAATGATAAGACGTCCTCGGAGCCAGCAAGGGTTTCACGCATTTTTTCCAGCGCCTGAGAAGTATTCAGTTTTGAACGCAGCAGCAGGCGATAGGCCTTTTCGATGTTTTCGATGCGCTCAGCGGAAAACCCCTGGCGTTCGAGGCCAATCGTGTTCACTCCGTAGCATCGAGAATCACGCGGCGACGCTACTTTCGAGAATGGCGGCACATCCTGCGTAATCACGGTGTGTGCCCCGATGTAAGCATATTTTCCCACTCGGCAATATTGCTGCACTGGACAAAATGCGCCGATGGTGGCGTAGTCCTCAACCGTCACGTGGCCTGCGAGCGTCCCTCCGTTCACGAATATAGTGTGATCGCCGATCAAGCAATCATGGCCGATATGAGCGTACGACATGATCAGGTTGTGGCTACCAACGCGGGTGACCCCTCCGCCTTTAACCGTTCCCCGATTCACCGTGGAGAACTCGCGAAACTCGTTCGCGTCGCCTATCTCCAGAGACACCCGCTCGCCTCGGTATGTCAAATCCTGAGGATCGCCGCCGATGACGGAAAAAGGATAAACGTGATTACCGCGTCCAAGCCGCGCCGGGCCTTGGACCACGGCGTGGTGCTCCAGAACGCAGCCTTCACCCAGGTCAACCTCGCCACCCACTACCGCGAAGGCTCCAATCTTAACGTCGCGTCCGATACGCGCGGAGGACGAAACCTCCGCACGCGTATCAATCTCGCTCATTGAGGCTTATCACCAGACTCTGCAGCGGGGGTTCCCTCAGTTTCCAGATCGACCATCTTGCACATCAGCGTAGCTTCCGCGGCGAGTTCACCGTTGACGGAAGCTTTACCTTGTAGCTTGCAAAACGTTCCACGCCAGGCGAGCACATCCACTTCCACACGCAGTTGATCTCCGGGGATAACCGGCCGTCGAAAACGAGCGTTATCGATTGCGACGAAGTAGAGAAGTTTCTTCTCCCGGTCCTTCACTTCCTGAAGCAGCAACAGCCCTCCCGTTTGCGCCATGGACTCAATAATCAGCACACCCGGCATGATCGGCTTGTCAGGAAAATGGCCCTGAAAGAATCCTTCGTTGATGCTAACGTTCTTTATTCCAACAATTCGCTTCCATCGTTCCATTTCTTCGATTGCATCGACCAGCAAGAATGGATAGCGATGCGGAAGAATCTTCTGGATCCCGGCAATGTCGAGGATCATCGTTGCCCTCAGAGTTTTAGTTTACTTGTCATCGGCGAAGGCTACAGTGGCCTGTTTGTGTATCGCACAATCGAACGATTCTATACGAAACACATCCGCGTTGGAATCGCCCGGAAGCATCGTCGTGTCGGGTAGTCGCGCAACTGCTTGACCTCCGAACCGCTTTAGGTATCTTCTAGACGAGACACGAAATAAGGGAGACACGAACACGTATGGCCACCGCAGTCCCCATTCGACCTTCACCGCTCCAACCCGAGGATTGGATTCAAGCCGGCTTTTCGCAGCTTTCAGCCCACGGCGTGGAAACCGTTCGAGTGGAAATCCTCGCCCGTAATCTTGGCGCCACGAAAGGAAGCTTTTACTGGCATTTCAAAGATCGCGAAGAGCTGCTTTTGCGCATGCTGCTGCGTTGGGAAACCGCGGAAGTGCAATGGTTGGAAGAGGCCGCTGAACTTAGGTCCGGAGCCGCTGTCCGGTGGGCTCGTTTTGTCGCTCGTTGTGCGGACCCGGAGCGTGCGCGGTTGGAAGCTGCGCTGTACGCGTGGTCCCGGCGAGATGAACGCGTTGCCAGCCGCGTTGCAGCCATCGAGACGAAACGCCGCGCGCACGTCGTAAGCGTTCTCCGCAATGTGGGTTTCACGCTTTCAGCCGCCGAAAAGTGGTCTGAAGTTGCATGGCTCATCTGCCTCGGCTGGATGGATAAGGCCACACGCGATCCCGAATTTCAGCTCGGTCACCGCGAGCTTGGAGAATTTCTTTCCGATCTGATTCTCGCGGCCTCGACCCCGGCACATCGCTGATTCCCGCACACATTTCGCCCAAGTAACTTATGCGGCGTATAATGGTCACTTGGATGAGGACCAACCTGCTACAGTTTCGCGCGCACCAACACCCCAAGAGCGAATGAAAACAGCACAGCCAATCGACAATCGGGAACGAGTCTTGCTGGTCGGCGTCGGCTTGAAAAAGGCGCCTCGCGGCCGCGCGGGCGATCCAACTTCATCCGGGCGTGATTCGCTTGAGGAGCTCCAAGAGCTCGCAGAGAGCGCCGGTGCCAAGATTGAAGCTTCGATCCTGCAAGTCCGGGACACGCTTGATCCAGCAACTCTGGTGGGTCGCGGTAAGCTGGACGAAATCCGCATCGAAGCGGAAATGCGCCACGTCCCGCTTGTGATCGTTGACCATGACTTGACTCCCGGACAGCTTCGCAATTTTGAAAAAGGCGTGGGGCGGCGTGTGATCGATCGCACTCAGCTAATCTTGGATATTTTCGCCACCCATGCGCGCACGCGGGAAGGCCAGTTACAAGTCGAACTGGCTCAACTCAACTATCTGCTTCCGCGTCTTACCGGGCGCGGTGAAGAGCTATCCAGACTCGGAGGCGGAATCGGAACCCGCGGACCCGGCGAGCAAAAACTCGAGACCGATCGGCGCCGCATTCGCGACCGAGTGCGCAAAATTCAGGAGTCCATCGAGACAGTTCGCCGCCAGCGTGCCACGCGCCGGCAAGCGCGCCATGCACAACCGCTCGGGATGATTGCTCTTGTGGGATATACGAACGCTGGAAAATCTACTCTGTTCAACGCGCTTACCCACGCCGACGTGCTCACCTCTTCGAAAATGTTTGCGACGCTCGATCCCACCGTACGCGCGGTGAAGCTGCCGTCACGCCGCAAGGTATTGTTATCGGACACGGTCGGATTTCTTCGCGACCTGCCCCCGGACTTGATTGCGGCTTTCCGAGCCACGCTTGAGGAAGTTCAAGAAGCTGCGCTGATTATTCATGTGTCCGATATTTCCAATCCGCATCACACCGAGCATGATGCCGACGTCTTGAAAATCCTCGACGACCTTGGTGTGCGAGATCGCTTGCGCCTGAACGTTTTCAATAAAATTGACCAGCTTTCGCCCGAAAATCTCGCCGCGCTGAAAAAATCAAACGAGAAACGCGAAAATGCTGTCTTCACTTCCGCAGTGTCCGGCGCCGGACTGGATGAACTTCTGATTCGAATTGATGCGATGATGCCGGTTGACCCGCTGGTCCATTTGCACCTGCGAATTCCTGTTTCGGACGGCCGCCACCTTTCGCTGGTCCATGCGTGTGGCCGCGTTCTTCAGTCCCAGGTGTTAGATGGACACATGGATATTGAAGCCGAACTTCCCGAATCGCTCGCTCGACGCCTGGAAGATTTCGTTTGGACTTCTCCGGCGCTCTAACCCTCACAAAGTTTGCGCGGCTGCACTATGTTTAGTGGCCCTGCCATAATCCTCCGCAAATAACGCAATATTTTGGCGGTTCGTTTAAGTGAGAAACGCTAAATTTGAGACTTGGCGGTAAACATGCGGAAACGGCAACTCCAATTCTTAGTGGCGCTTAGCGCACAAAAAGCCTCAAAGCTGTGCAAATTATATCGGATGTTAATAATCGCCGGTTTCTCTGCGGGAACCACCATCCCATCTCTCATATGCGCGATAAGCCTATGATTATCATCTGTTTGCAGGGTCGAGTTGCTATTGCTGATTCGTGGCCAATCAAGCTTGAACACGGTTTTCCTTCCCAGTAACCCCTTCATTTTCCACAAGGATTTCCACAGAAGACCCGCCAAATTCCAGCAGAAAATAAACGCCTGCGAGGCCTACTTACCCGAGTCCACGCCGTTGACTCGCTTCTTTTCCAAGACTATAGTGAAGTGACGGACGGCGGCTGGTCGATCCGCACTCCGAGGGTTTTTCGAAACCTATGAACCTGCCAAATAGCCTCACGACGCTTCGTATCTTCTTCGTCCCGCTATTGGTAGTCGTTCTTTTAACTCGTCAGCCCAATTGGGACATAAGAGGCCTTCCCATCCATTTTGAAGTCTGGGGCGTTTTGATTTTGCTGGTTGCCGCCGCTACGGACGTGATGGATGGCTATATCGCGCGAAAGCGCCGCGAAGTCACCACGCTCGGAATTCTCCTGGATCCCATCGCCGATAAGCTTCTGATCTCCGCAGCTTTTATTTCTCTGGTGGAGATGGGCCTGGTACCAGCCTGGATGGTGGTGATCATCATTGGCCGCGAATTTGTGGTGATGGGTTTGCGCGACATTGCTTCCGCGGAAGGATTGATCATCCCGGCTTCAGCACTGGGCAAGACGAAAATGATTCTGCAGGTGCTCGCAGGCTGCGCTGTGATTTTGACCGCCAAGCATCCCGCTCTAAAGCCACTCGGCACCACGCTGCTGTGGTTGGTAGTGGTGAGCGCGATCGCGTCCGCCGTGCACTACTTCCAGATGTTTTGGAGCCAGATTAATTTCCGCGTGCAACAGCGTCGCCGGGGCGTTGTAATGGTCGAGCCGGAAAAACCTCAGGATGTCCTCACTCGGTAGCTCCGAAAAACGGCTCCTTCTGGCACTCGCACGTCGAGCTCTCACGTTAGCTGTTCAGAGCAGCGCATCTCTTGATGAATTTTCCCAGGATGAGACATTGCAGCAGCCCGGCGGCGCTTTTGTGACCCTGCACCATGGCAAGCGATTGCGTGGCTGCGTAGGCCAACTCCCTTCGAAGGACTCGCTCGCCGCAGTGGTAGCGCATTGCGCGAAGTCAGCTGCGCTTGAAGATCCTCGGTTTGAACCGGTTCGCTTGGATGAACTGCCTGGGATTGAAATTGTGCTGTCAGTGCTGTCCCAACTCACCGACGCGACTGAGGCGCAAATCGAGCCGGGTAAGCATGGCTTAATCGTTAGCTGCGGATGGAAGCGCGGAGTTCTTTTACCGCAAGTCGCCACGCAATTTCATTGGGGGGCTGTTCGATTTCTGGAAGAAACCTGCGTCAAAGCCGGCTTGGATCCGAATGCCTGGAAAGACAAATCCACGCGCGTTCAAACGTTCACAGCGGAAGTCTTCAGCGAAGCAGATTTTCCCGCTGTTTGATAAACAACTCAGCTGATACGGGACTATTCGATCTCCACGTAATCGCCGGCGTAAGCCTCACGCAAACCAAACGTCAGAAGAACGGAAGAAGAATTTGGCGCCGTGCGCACTACGATTCCTTCTCCGATGACTTCTCGAGGAGTGTTATCCCACTTATATTTCGCCGGCGCGCTTCCAAACCCGTACACTCCCGCCCAGGAATCCGCATCAAACGCGAAGCGGCTCGTTTGGTACGCTTTCTCGTGTTCCGTGCCGGTATAACGGAAGATTCGGAAATAGTCGCCCACTTTCACACCCTGTGCGCTGCCCAGGTTCACGTAAAAGATGTCGTTCGAACCCATCTCTGAGATATAGCTCTTGCCCGTGATAATCATGGCTGTTGCCTTGCCCGAAGGCGGGGCGAAGCGGTCAAAATTATTCTCAGATTTCAGCGGAGGTGCCGGCCGTTCGGCGAAGGGAAGCAAAATGTCGCCGCGTTGGACGTAATTACACGACTTTTCTACCTGTGCGACCGAGGTGTCAGGATGCACTACAATCACGCGCACGCGTCCTTCGTCCTCCCACATCGTTCCCATTTTGCGCAGGATCAAGAATTGCCACTTGGTCCATTCAGACTTGATAGCATCCTCAGTGTGGCGTATTACTGAGAACTCATCGCCGACTTTCACCCCTTGGCTGGCGCCTTTATTGATGAAGACGTAGTCGCCTTCTTGAAAGGTCACCTTATAGTTGGAGCCTTCACCGGTAATTATGTAGGTGTCGTGCGGGACCGCTTCGGTCGAAACCGTGCCCGAGCAATATAGGTCGTTTCGAATGGGCACCGCAGTCTGATCTTGCGCCGAGGCGGCGGCGCTGAATAGGCTAAGAACTAGGCCAGCAAGGACTATTTTCCCACGCATAAACGCTTGCTCCTTTGAATCACAAGCCCGACCAGCGGGCTTATCCATGGCATTGCCGATGAATCGACTGTAATAGACGTACTAGGCCTCGTCAATACAATGGTGGGCGGCGCTTTACACATTGTGTACCACATGGTAGAAGCCTGAACTCACCTGTCCGGAGGGGCAGGTTCCCTTGCATTGGCTCGTCAACCCCGTTTCTAGCCATCGGCCGAGCCGAGCCGTGTCTTCAGGCCAGACGGCTGTAAACTGGGGGTCTGGGGGCAATCCTTACGAGATTTCGTGGACAATGATTAGCGAAGACAGGATTTGCACAGTTGTAGCCGCCGAGCGCTCGAGTGAGATGTCAAGGCAGCTTAAGCAGGCGCTGCGCCACACTCGCACCGTGGAATTGCGTCTGGATTGGCTCCCAACGGACAAGGATATTCTTGCCTTCCTTCGGCGGTTGGCAAAGACACGCCTACGCGCGACCTTGATTGCCACCTGCCGGCGTAGCGGGGCGGGAGGCCAATATCGCGGAACGATCGCGAACCAATTGCTGATCCTTGCCGAGGCAATTCGAGCTGGATGCGCGTGGTGTGACCTGGAGATTGAGAGCGCCTCCAAGTGTCCGCCGGAAATCCTCGATGTGCTTCTAGCGGGCAGCCGAAGGATTGCATCCGCACACTTTTTCGGGGCCAGTCCAGCAAACTGGCAACGCGTCTTGGCCGATCTTCGGAGCACCAATCCGGACGCGATCAAAATAGCGGCGACCTGCGATTCGCTCAAGGCCGGTCTTCGTCTGTTCCGTCTCGCGCGCAGCAAACGAAACACCGTCATAATACCTATGGGCGATGTTGTACTGCCGCTGCGATGTCTTGCGTTACGCGAAGGCAGCTCGCTCTGCTACGCTCCGGTCGAAAATGCGACCGCTCCCGGCCAAGTGTCGCTAACGAACGCCAAAGAACTCTTTAGGATAGATCAAATCACTCGCAAGACCTCTGTCTATGGCGTAATCGGAAATCCCATCGCGCATTCACTCTCGCCCCAATTACAAAATGCAGGTTTCCAAGCCCGAAAAATAAATGCGGTTTATTTCCCGTTCTTGGTTCACGATCTGCGGGATTTTCTTGCCGCGGTCAAACCGCTGGGCATCCGCGGGTTTAGCGTGACCCTGCCATATAAGCGGAAAATTCTGCGTTATCTGGATAATTGCGATCCTCTCGCCGCTGCTATCGGCGCGGTGAACACCGTTGTTGTTCGGGGTTCGAATAAACTCTACGGCTACAATACGGACTACGTGGGAGTCCTTCGTGCGCTTCAAGAGCGCGTTATTCTGGCCAGGAGCCGCGTGCTGATTCTCGGGGCCGGCGGTTCAGCGCGAGCCGTCGCGTTCGCGCTGGCGCACTCCGGCGCCTCGGTATGTATTTGTGCGCGCCGGCCGGAGGAAGCAAGAAAATTGGCGCGAGCAGTCGGAGGACAGGCATTGTCACGCACCCGGCTAAAAACCGAGTTTTTTGACGCCATCGTCAATGCCACGCCTGTCGGAATGTATCCGCAAACCGCGCGTTCGCCTTTGGCCGCGCACGAGTTAAATTGCCGCCTCGTCTTCGACCTAATCTACCGGCCGTTTAAAACAAAGCTGTTGCAACTTGCCGCGCGGCGCGGCATCGAAACCGTATCAGGCCTGGAAATGTTTCTGGCGCAGGGGATTGCGCAATGGCAGATATGGACCGGCCAGCGCGCCCCGGCTGCAGCCATGCGCAAAGCCGTTCTTGACGCGGTGCGAACTTCAGGCAAAGAAACCTTTCGAGCTACTCCGTGATTCAGCCTAACTTCACGACGTTTTCTAAACTGGCGAAACAGGGAAATCTTGTGCCGGTCTATGAGACTTTCACCGCAGACCTGCTGACGCCCGTTGCCGCTCACCTTCGGCTTAAACGCAACGCAAAATATTCTTTCCTTCTCGAAAGCGTTGCGGGAGGAGAAACAATCGCCCGCTACACATTTACCGGAGCGAATCCCGAAGCAATCTTTCGAGCGCGTGGACGCGAGTGTTCGCTGCAGAACGCTGGCGGCAAAAAGTATTTCCAGGGTGATCCCATCGAGCATCTACGCCGCCTAACTGCGCGCTACACGCCCGTTCGCATCCCTGGTTTGCCTCCCCTCACCGGAGGCGCGATTGGCTACTTTGCGTACGATATGGTGCGTCTTATCGAACGCATTCCCGCTTCCGGCCGCGACGATCTCGGCCTGGACGATTGCGTAATGATGTTCTATCTGGGATTAATCGCTTTCGACCACGTTCAACATCGCTTGTGGATCGTGCAAAACGTTTTTACCGAAGGTCCTGGAAGTCTGCGCGAAAAATACGACGCGGCAGTGCGTGAGATCCAGCGCACTTACCGAATTCTAGCGAGCCCGTTGTTGCGTCGCCGTCAACCGTCCGCACGCAACTCGCTTCGATTCAAATCCAATTTTACCAAACGAAAATATCTCGAGGCCGTCCGCAAAGCAAAAAGCTATATCCGCGCCGGCGATATTTTCCAAGTAGTCCCCAGTCAGCGCTTCTCGTCGCAAACAGACACCGACCCATTTGAAATTTACCGCGCGCTTCGAGTGGTGAATCCGTCCCCGTACCTTTATTTCTTGCATCTCGACGATGTCTCCGTGGTCGGAAGTTCGCCCGAGATGCTGCTGAAGGTGCAGGGCCGCGAAGCGTATTACCGTCCTATCGCAGGCACGCTCCCGCGAGGAAAGAGCGAAGCCGAAGACCGCGATCAGGAATCGAAATTGCTCGCCGATCCCAAGGAACGAGCCGAACACATCATGCTTGTCGACCTTGGCCGCAATGATTTGGGCCGCGTGTGCGAATATGGCTCGGTGAAAGTCGAGCGCCTGATGTTCGTGGAGCGCTATTCACACGTGATGCATCTGGTGTCAAGCTTGCGAGGCCGCCTTCGCAAAGATATAGATTGTTTTGAAGCGTTGATGGCTTGTTTTCCCGCCGGCACTCTCTCAGGAGCGCCCAAGATTCGCGCGATGCAAATCATCGACGAACTCGAGCCCACACGTCGGGGGCTTTATGGCGGCGCGATACTTTACGTCGACTTTGCGGGTAATCTGGATTCGTGCATCGCGCTCCGCACCTTGGTTGCAAAAAATGGCCGCGCCTACATCCAAGCTGGCGGAGGGGTCGTTGCCGATTCAGTCCCCGAGCGCGAGTATCAAGAGACAATCAATAAAGCCCGTGCGGTCATGGCCGCTCTGCAAATTGCGCACAACGATGGGGCAGGGAACCGAAAGTTGTGAAGGCAGCCGGCGAATAAAAATGATTCTGCTCATCGACAACTACGATTCCTTTACATTTAATCTGGCGCAGTATCTTGGCCAGATGGGCGAGAATGTCGAAATCCGTAGAAATGACCAAATAACGCTCGACGAAATTGAAGAGCTTCAACCCGAGCGCATCATAATCTCCCCCGGTCCATGCACGCCAAAGGAAGCCGGAATTAGCGTCCCGCTCATTCAGCGCTTCGCAGGGAAAATTCCGATTCTCGGCGTTTGCCTCGGCCACCAAGCCATTGGCGCTGCGTTTGGAGGCCGCGTGGTGCGTGCCAAAAAAATAATGCACGGAAAGACCAGCGAAATTAAGCATGACAGCAAAACAATATTCCGCGGCCTGCCGCAGCCGTTCGTTGCCACGCGCTATCACTCGCTCATCGTCGATCGAAAATCTCTGCCTCGCGCACTCGAAATTTCCGCCGAAACCTACGACGGCATAATCATGGGTTTGCGCCACCGCAAATTGCGCGTAGAAGGTGTGCAGTTCCACCCGGAGTCCGTGCTGACGGACGCAGGCTTCCAGCTCCTTAAAAACTTCCTGACGATTTAGCACGATGCGGGATATTTGCGGATTGGCATCAACTAGAGTCCACTAACCTTCATGAACCACAATTCGAAGCATTCGTCGAACATCGTGTCAATCCTGCTCTGCATCCTTGGCCTTGCGCCCGCGCTGTTACTGCCGCGCTACAAAACCGCCAACGCGCAGATTTCCGAAGAGGCTCCGCAAACATACCTGGGCTTCGACGCCAACGATTACCCCGGTGACGCGACATTGCCGGACTTGAGGCGGACTTTCACGTTCTCCGGCTATTGGCTCAACGTCCCTCCGGGCGCGAAGACGAATCCGTGGGTAGGGAAGCGCGCTGTCCTGCTAAAAAACGACTTCGGTTTTTTGGTGCTCTTCAACGGCCGCTCGTCGAACGAACTCAAGCCGCCGGTTGATCCTGCCGACTTGGGCGTTCGGGACGCGGAACTTGCCGCAGCGGCTGCGCAGAGAGAGGGATTTCCGGTCAATGGAAGCACCGTGATCTATTTAGACATTGAAGAAGGCGGTCGCATGCTCCCTCCGCAGATTAACTATATCGGTGCCTGGAGCAACCGCGTAAATTCGAAAAGTTTTATGGCAGGAGTCTACTGCTCTGCAATTAAAGTAAAGGAAGGTAAGGGACAAACAATCACGACTGCTGACGACATTCACGAGCGCCTGCAGATCATGGCCTACTTCGTTTACAACGACGAGTGTCCTCCCTCCCCAGGCTGCGCGATTTGGAAACATCCTCCTCCGCCGTCGCAGAGCGGCTTCCCGGGCGCGCGCGTTTGGCAATTCGCGCAGTCGCCGCGGCGTCGCAATCTCACGAGCCGTTGCGGCGCTACATATAACTCCGATGGCAATTGCTACTTATCGACTGGCGCGAAAGTCGGCCACATCCTTCTCGATCTGGATGTCTCGGTCTCTCCCGACCCCTCAACGCTCGTCCTTCACCCTATCCACTGATTCGCGTGAGCGGTCCTAATCGAATCAGGAGGCTGATCGGCGGTCGCCTGCGACCGATTGCGAAAACGCAACCAGAGCCTCCAGCCGCTTGCTTGCCGCGCCAGAATCGATCGATTCTGTCGCAAGCCGCACACCGTCCAGCCAATCCGTAGCTCGACCCGACGCCACCAACGCGGCCGCCGCATTTGCACGAACGATATCGCGATGTGGCCCGTGCTCGTGACCCAGCGACGACCGCCCCAGCACTTTACGGATTATTTGCGCGTTCTGATTCGCGTCGCCGCCAAGAATTGCTTCAAGAGGTGCACGCCGGAGCCCGAAATCTTCGGGCACCACCGTATAGCTTCTCACCGCGCCGTCTCGCAGCTCGGCCACACCGGTTTCGCCGCCAATTGAAATTTCATCCAACCCATCCACACCGTGCACCACGAATGCGCGCTCTACACCAAGCTCACCCAATGCGCGCGCCATCAACTCTGTGTAATCAGCGCGATATACGCCGGCTACCTGCGCCGACGCGCCCGCCGGATTCGTAAGCGGGCCGAGCAGATTGAACACCGTGCGCCCGCCCAGTTCACGTCGCGCTTGCATGGCATGCCGCGTTGCCGCGTGCATCGCCGGTGCGAACAGAAAACCAATTCCCATTTCGTCGATACATCGCGCCACTTGCTCTGGTTCCAGGTCGATTCGCACGCCGAGCGCCTCGAGCACATCGGCAGATCCGCACTTCGAACTGATCGAGCGATTCCCATGCTTCGCCACACGAACACCCGCGCCTGCTACAACAAACGCTGCAGCGGTCGACACGTTGAACGTGCCCTTGGCATCTCCGCCAGTGCCGCAGGTATCCACCAGCGGCTCGCCGCGCCGCGCGTAGTTGCTCGGAAAAATTTTCGTCGCGTAGCGCCGCATCGCCGTGGCGAAACCAACAAGTTCATCGACCGTTTCACCTTTGATTCGAAGCGCACTCAGCAACTCCGCGATCTGCGAGTCTGTAGCGTGACCGGAAAGAATCTGCTCCATCGCGCCGTCAGCTTCCGCTCGCGTCAGATCTTCTCCTGCGCCGATTTTCCTCAAGGTATCTTGAATCATGGAAATTGGGAGCGCGCCGTCATGCCGTTCCGGCTCACTCAGTCGAAGGAGAACTTTTTCGCCGTGGACGCCGCACAAGTTCTCCGCCGCAGTTCGAGCACACATGCTTCATCTTCCCGCTGCAATTCGCGCAAAACGTGCACTCATACGAGCAGATGTAAGCCTCGGCGTCGTAGGGCAACGCTTGCCCGCACTTTTCACACGCCGGTTTCATTTCCAATGCCACCTTGTTTGCCCTTCACAACATCAGTGTTGACGTGCCATCAGAAAGACGGCTCTTGCGAAGTTCAAAACTCCGATTGTTGCAATTGATGCACCTAAACCAACAGCCCAAAACCTCCCCCGTTGACTCATCTGCGCCGGCGGACTAACCGTGCGCGAAATTCCCAGGGACACGGGATCCGACCCTACCTCCGTACCCCGGAGTCCACCGCGTATCATTTTGATTCCTAGCAGCACGAAGACTACTCCATTGATAAAGAGCAATACGGGATCCATGGAATTCGCCTCCCTTGCTCGCCTCTTCAGTTACAGGTAAACTCTCTGATTCATTGTACTCAAACATCAGCGCTATTCAACGCGACCCTCGGGAGCTGATCTAACCCACATGAAGATTCATGAGTATCAGGCCAAGGCAATCCTCGCGAAATTTGGCGTGCCAGTTCCGCGCGGCGAAATGGTTTACAAAAAAGACGAAGCACGCGCAGCCGCGCAGCGGCTGGGCGCTCCGGTAGTCGTAGTCAAAGCTCAGATTCACGCCGGCGGGCGTGGAAAAGCTGGCGGCGTGAAGCTGGCGAAGTCCGCGGATGAAGTTGCTTCCCACGCCGAGCACATCCTCGGAATGAAGCTGGTCACTCCGCAGACCGGCGAAGAAGGCCGCATCGTTCATCGCCTCTTGATCGAAGAAGGCCTGGACATAAAGCGCGAACTCTACGTCAGCGTCCTGGTTGACCGAGTTGCAGGCGCTCCAATTTTCATGGCTAGCGCCGCCGGCGGAATGGAAATCGAGGAAGTCGCCAAGGAAAATCCCAAAGCGATTCTGCGTGAGGCGATCGATCCCGCAAGCGGCTTCCAATCTTTCCAGGCGCGAAAAATCGCCTTCGGATTGGGACTCACCCCGGAAGTTGTGAACGCCGCTGTGCCATTTCTTCAATCGCTCTATCGCGCGTTCATCGAAACAGACGCTTCCATGATCGAAATCAACCCGTGCGTAGTTACCGGTGACGGCCGCCTGATTGCCCTCGATGCAAAAGTAATTTTTGACGACAACGCGTTGTATCGCCATCCCGAATACAAAGAATTGCGCGATCTAGACGAAGAGACACCGCTCGAAGTGGAAGCGTCAAAGTTCAAGCTGAATTACATCAAGCTCGATGGCACCGTCGGTTGCATGGTGAATGGCGCCGGTCTGGCCATGGCCACCATGGACATCATCAAGCTCAGCGGCGGCAGCCCCGCAAATTTCTTGGATGTTGGCGGCGGCGCTTCCGAAGATCAGGTAAAGAACGCCTTCCGCATTTTGTTGAGCGATCCCAACGTCAAGGCGGTTTTCGTGAATATTTTCGGTGGCATTCTTCGTTGCGACGTTCTTGCTAGCGGCGTCGTGAATGCGGCAAACGAGTTGAAGTTCAAGATTCCGGTAGTGGTTCGAATGGAAGGCACCAACGTGAAGCAAGGCCAGGAAATCCTGCGCAATTCCGGTCTGAATTTCACCATCGCCAGCGGAATGAAAGACGGCGCCGAGAAAGTTGTGAAGCTTGCCGGAGGTGCGCGATGAGCGTCCTGGTCGGCAAGAATACGCGCGTCCTAGTGCAAGGCCTTACCGGTCGCGAAGGCAGCTTTCACGCTCAGCAGATGCTCGATTACGGAACGAAAGTTGTTGGCGGTGTTACGCCAGGCAAAGGCGGCACAAAGCATCTCGGCGTTCCGGTTTTCAATACCGTTTCAGAAGCAGTGGCCGCGACTGGCGCTGATGCTTCCGTGATCTTTGTGCCCCCGCCGTTTGCCGCAGACGCGATCCTCGAAGCTGCTGACGCAGGATTGCCGCTCGTCATCTGCATTACGGAAGGGATTCCGACGCTGGACATGGTTCGCGTGGCCGCCGCCTTGAAGAATTCAAAAACGCGACTGATCGGTCCGAATTGCCCGGGCATTATTTCTCCGGGGAAATGCAAAATCGGAATCATGCCCGGTTCGATTCACAAACAAGGTCATGTCGGCCTCGTCAGCCGCAGCGGTACGTTAACTTACGAAGCTGTCGATCAGCTCACGCGCCTTGGCATCGGGCAGTCCACCTGTATCGGAATCGGTGGCGATCCGATCATCGGCACCAGCTTTCTCGATTCCGTGCGCATGTTCAACGAGGATCCCGATACTCACGCCATCGTCCTGATCGGCGAAATCGGTGGAAACGCGGAAGAAGTCGCCGCGGAATACATTAAGAAAAATGTACGAAAGCCGGTCATCGGATTCATAGCCGGTCAAACGGCGCCTCCAGGCCGCCGCATGGGCCACGCCGGAGCAATCATCAGCGGCGGAGAGGGAACTGCAGCGGCGAAATATAAAGCGATGCGTGCAGCAGGAATTCACACCGTCCAGAGTCCCGCCGAAATCGGCCACACGCTCGCCGCCGCTCTCGGCAAGAAGAATAAAGGTTCAAAAGTGAAGTCGGCAAAAACGAGAAAGCCAGCGAGCAAGCGTAAGAAGAAGTAGCGATCTTTGAAAAAATACGTTCTCGAACGGAGAGACTGAATGGCAATAGAGCGAACACTCGCAATTATTAAGCCCGACGCAGTCGGCCGCGGTCTAACCGGAGAAATCTTAAGCCGTATCCACGCCGCTAAATTCCATATTATCGTTATTAAGACGCGGCGTCTCACCAAGAAAGAAGCCGAAGGATTTTACGCCGTTCATCGCGAACGCCCATTCTTCGAGGAATTGACGGCATTCATGAGCACAAGCAAAGCGGTGGTGATGGTGCTCGAAGCCGAGAACGCGATCGCCAAGTGGCGCGATACCATGGGCGCCACCGACCCCGCGAAAGCAGCGCCCGGCACCATTCGAAAAGAACTCGGTGCCAGCATCCAATACAATTGCACGCACGGTTCCGATGCGACGGACACCGCAGCCTTCGAAATTGGCTATTTTTTCTCCGGCTCGGAGTTAGTGTAGGAATACCGAGCTAGCGAGACTTCCACCCAGCGAACTCGCCTTCAGGCTAGGCGCTCGCTCCGCGCCCAATCCGCCAGTCGTCCGTCAGACAGCAATCGTTTAAGCTGTAGAGTAGAATAGCTCGCGATGGACCCGTTTCGCGAAATCGGAAAGACCCTGCTGGTTATTGGCGCTGTCCTGGTCGGTCTCGGCGTGTTGCTCTTGTCTGGAGCAAAATTACCGTACCGGATCGGCCGGCTTCCCGGCGACATCGTGATTCAAGGTCGCAACGGCAGCTTTTATTTTCCCATCGTGACCTGCATCGTCGTGAGCGTATTGTTTACTCTCTTAATGTGGATTCTGAATTTGTTCCGGCGCTGATTTCATGAGCCAAGCCAATTTATTTTCGTTGATGCCCGAGCGGCGTGTATGGAAGGTCAGCGAGCTAAACGCTCGTATCTGCGAGTTGCTGGAGGGAACCCTCCCGGATATTTGGCTGGAAGGAGAAGTGTCCAACTACCGCCCTGCGCAATCAGGCCATTTGTATTTCACTCTGAAAGACGCGAGTTCACAAATTCGTTGCGTGTGCTTTCGCGATCAAGCGCGCGGTTTAAAATTTCGTCCGCAAGATGGGCTTAGCGTTACCGTGCGAGGCGCGCTCAGCGTCTATGAGCCGCGCGGCGAGTACCAGATTTACGTAAGCCACATTGAGCCCGTTGGCGCAGGCGCGCTGCAAGTCGCTTTTGAACAACTGAAGAAACGCCTCGCTGACGAGGGGCTATTTGGCGAAGATAGAAAAAAGCCTCTCCCGTTGCTCCCGCGCTGCATTGGCGTTGTGACGTCGCCAACCGGCGCCGCTATCCTGGACATTCTGCGCGTCCTAAAGCGGCGATTTTCGAACGCGCATGTGCTGTTGTATCCTGTGCAGGTTCAGGGTGAGTTCGCTGCGCGCGAAGTTGTAGCCGCGCTCAAACATTTCAATCGCGTGAAATCTGTGGAAGTAATCATAGTCGCGCGCGGTGGCGGCTCGCTCGAAGATTTATGGGCCTTCAACGAAGAAATAGTTGTGCGCGCGATCGTCGCGTCCGAAATTGCGGTAATTACCGGCATCGGCCACGAGAGCGATTTCACCATTGCCGATTTCGTTGCCGATGTCCGCGCCCCCACTCCCTCCGCGGCCGCTGAAATTGTCGTACGCTCGCGCCAGGAGTTCGAAAATCATCTCGACGAGCTTTCCCGGCGCCTCGTCCATCAAATCCGCTACCACCTTTCGGAGTTGCGCCATCGCTCGCGCGATTTGCAAACGCACCGTGCCTTTCGCCAGCTCGAACTGTTGATACGCCGTCGCCGGCAGCACGTCGACGAACTATCCTCTCTTCTTGCCATTGGACTGCGCACTAAGTTCGTAGCGGCGAGCCAGCGTCTCGTCCAAGCGAGCAAGCGCGTGGCTTCTTTTGATCTGCGCAGCCGGGGGCACGTTCTTCGCCGCCTGATCGAAAGGGATCGAAGCGCGCTGCAGGCCGCCCTCACTCACGTCGTCGCCCGCAAACGCAGGCGCTTTACCACCGTGCACGTGCAATTTGCCGCGCTGGATCTGCGCGCTCGCGTAGGACGTTTGCGCCGCACTCTCGACCAACGCGGCTCGGAGTTGCAAGCACGCGTACTTCGCGCGTTGGTGGCGAAGCGTAGGCGGCTCGAAGCAGCCGCGCTGCAGCTTGAAGAACGCAGTCCTTTTCAGCTCCTCGAACGTGGCTACGCTATCGCCTACGATGCTGCCGGAAATGTGTTGCGCTCGCCAGATCAGGTCACATTGGGCGAAGATATTTCTGTCCGTCTCGCTCGCGGCGAACTCGGCGCTACCGTCCGCACGAAAAAAATACCGGAGCCTTAGGACCTACTCGTCATCTGAGGAAGAACTTGTAACCTTCAGCACAGCGAGGAAAGCTTCCTGCGGAATATCCACGCGGCCCACACGCTTCATGCGCTTCTTGCCTTCTTTTTGCTTCTCGAGAAGTTTTCGTTTGCGCGAAATGTCGCCGCCGTAGCATTTGGCGATCACGTTCTTGCGGATTGCGCTGATCGTTTCCCGCGCAATCACGTGGCTTCCGATGGCGGCTTGCACCGCAATCTCAAACATTTGCCGCGGTATTAATTTGCGAAGCCGGGTCACCAGCTCGCGCCCGCGTTCGTAAGATTGGTCTCGATGGCAAATGATCGTCAGCGCATCTACCGGCTCGCCGCCCACCAGCACGTCCAGCTTCACCAGGTCCGACTCGCGATATCCGGACAAGTGATAATCCAAGGAAGCATAGCCGCGCGAGACGCTCTTCAGCCGGTCGTAAAAATCCAGCACGATTTCATTCAGCGGCATTTCGTAGGTCAGCATGATTCGTGTTGGCGAGAGATATTCAAATTTCTTCTGCACCCCGCGCTTTTCCTCGCACAGAGACAGAACCCCGCCCACCGACTCTTCCGACGTTATGATCATGGCCATCAAAATCGGCTCTTCGATTTTTTCGATCGAACCCGGCGGCGGAAACTTCGTGGGATTATCCACCTCCATCGTTTCGTTGGCCTTTGTCGTAATGCGATATTGCACGCTGGGAGCCGTGGTTATCAGATCGATGCCGAATTCCCGTTCGAGGCGTTCCTGCACGATTTCCATGTGCAGTAGGCCCAAGAACCCGCAGCGAAATCCGAAGCCGAGCGCGACGGAATTTTCCGGCTCGTAAAAAAATGCAGCGTCGTTGAGCTGTAATTTTCCCAGCGCGTCGCGCAACATTTCGTAATCGCTGGCATTCACCGGAAAAAGCCCGGCGAACACCATGGGCTTGATCGCCTCAAATCCGGGAAGCGGCGGCGCCGGTCGGCTCGCTTCCGTAACCGTATCTCCCACACGCGCGTCGGCGACACGCTTAATATTCGCGATAATAAAGCCCACGTCGCCGGCGGAAAGTTCATCAAGCACGATTGGTTTCGGAGTAAGCACGCCGAGATCTTCCACTTCATAAACGTCATCGCTGGCAGCCAGTCGAATCTTAATATGCCGCGTCAGACGTCCTTCCATCACGCGCACCAACACAACCGCGCCGCGATAGGAATCAAACCACGAATCGAAAATAAGCGCCCGCAACGGAGCATCAGCAGAGCCTTTTGGCGGAGGCACCAACCGAACGATCGCTTCCAGAACGTCGTCCACTCCAATCCCGCTCTTGGCGCTTATAGCCAATGCGTCATCCGCTGGGATCGCCAGAACGTTTTCGATTTGCTCCTTGACGTGGTCCGGTCGTGCAGCTGGTAAATCGATCTTGTTGATCACGGGAATGATGGTGAGGTTGTGGCGCGAAGCCAAAAAAGCATTCGCTACGGTTTGCGCTTCCACTCCCTGGCTCGCGTCCACCACCAGGAGCGCTCCCTCGCAGGCCGATAGCGCCCGCGACACTTCGTAGGAAAAATCCACATGCCCTGGCGTGTCGATCAGATTTAGCCGGTATTCGTGGCCGTCCTTCGCGTTGTAATGCAGGCGGATGCTCTTCGCCTTGATCGTGATTCCGCGCTCGCGCTCCAGGTCCATGGAATCGAGCACTTGCGCCGTCATCTCGCGGTGTGTGAGCGCGCCGGTCAGCTCGAGCAAACGATCCGCCAGCGTAGATTTGCCGTGGTCGATGTGTGCAATGATACAGAAATTCCGGATGTACTGAGGGTCCATGTCTCTTTTCGCGTTGCGCGCGTAATCGCTAAAAGCGGGTGCGTCTACGGTCGTCCACCGCTTCCTTCAAACTATCGAGTGTGCCACAGATTCACAAGCCGAGCCACCGCCAACGGGCGTCGAGAAGTACGGCTGGTAGTTATTTGGCGGAGACCGGCTGAGGTAATTACATCTCTATCTTCGGCCTGCGTTCCCGGATCCGTCCGCGACGCTTTCCCGCGAAAAAGCCACTTGTTCTCGTAGCTGTACCGTGGTACATATGTACCATGAACAAAACAAGTACCGATCCTCGCCTCGAAGTCGAGCGAGTGCAAACCGGAGTACGCCTGGAGAAGCGTTTATTAAAGGTCTTAAAAGCCGTCGCCGAATTGAAGGACATGTCCTTGGGCAATTTATTGGAGGGAGTCGTACTTCACGCTTTCGAAGGCCTAGCCCCTTTTTCGTCCCAGACGCTGAAAGAGATTGAGCAATTCAAAAAAATCTACGGGCTGACGCTGAAGGCGTCCGACAGCCATCAACTAAAGGAGCGGCGAAAGTGAAAGGCGCATTGATCGCAATCTCGGTTCTATTGCTCACCACGATCGCAGTCCTCGCTTTTCTCCATTTTCATGCGCAGCGAGACTCGGCTGGCCTGGTTGTCCATGTCGAAAACGGGTTTGAATTCACTGCCCATGGGCCATACAAGATCGTAGCCCCTTTATTTGGCGCTTCCGCCGAGCGCGTATGGGCAAAAGATCAGTGGCATCCAAAGTTCCTGTATCCGTCCCCCGAACGCGACACTTTCGGAGAAGTCTTCACCGTTGCCCACAGCCATCTGAAAAGTGTCTGGGTAAATACCGCGTTCGACCTGGAAAACGGCCACGTCCAATACGTCTACGTAATCCCGGATGCGCAAGCAGTACTGATTGATATTCATCTTCAAGAGAAGGATCCTTCAGCCACAGATGTAAAGGTCGTCTACCAGCGCACCGCGCTAAATCCCAACTTCAACGAGCATGTGACCAAGTTAGGAAACGATGACCGGGACATGGGCAACGAGTGGCAAACGTCAATCGACGAGTTCTTGCGAGGAAATGCACACCAATGATGTAGAGCGGATCTAAGCGCGAGCCTCAAGCAGCGTACTAATCGCATTCAACAGATAGGCGGGGTCTTCGCCCTTTAGCAACCAGCGGTCAGCGGCCCCGATGCTTTCGCCCGGCAATTCCGTGAGCGCCGAAAGCACGACGATTGGTATCGCTGGACTGATGCGCTTCAACTCGCGGGCCGCCTCGATGCCATCCATCCCCGAAAGCCAATAATCCATTATCACGGCGTCGATCGACTGTGACTTGAAAACACGAAGGCCTTCTTCACCAGAGTGCGCGGTCGCCACTTGGTATCCCGCCGACTCCAGCAATAGCCGCCGAACGCCGAGCGCTGTAGGCTCATCATCGATACACAATATGGTTGCAGTTTTGATAGCAGGCACTTTGATTTTTAAGAACGCCGCGTCACCCTTGAATTAGGAAACGCTCTCCAACGCATCTTGACCCGTCGGAATAAAAACCGAGAATGAAGTTCGAGTCTTGCCGCCAATCTTTCCGCTGCGAAACCGTATGGAACCGCCCAGCTTTTGCACGATTCCGCGGCTGACCCACAATCCCAGTCCCGTACCCTTCTCCGCCTTAGTGGTCACAAAAGGCTCAAAGAGTCTATCCCGGCATTTCTCGGGAACGCCAACGCCTGTGTCTGAAATGTTCACACGCACGCCCGTTCGCCGTGAACCTTGAATCGTTTCTGAGGAATCATGCATTCCCACACGCAACAGCCCTCCATTGGGCATGGCCTGCAGCGCGTTTCCAATCAGATTGACGAAAACTTGCCGTATTTCCACAGGGTAAGCCAGAATCTCGCGCTCGCTGCCGTAGTTTTTCTCCACTTCAATGCCGTGCAATTTCAGCGGACGCGCATAAATATCCAGAACCGCGTCAAGAACCTGATTCAACGAAACCGAAATAGGCTTCTCCGATTCACGATAAAAAGCCAAGGTCTGATTGGAGATGTGTCGCACGCGCGAAATTTCCTCTTCTGCAATTCGCGTCAGTCCGCGCGCGCTTTCATCAAGTGACGGATGATCCCGAAGCATGAAAAACACATTGGCTATCACTTCTAGCGGATTATTGATTTCGTGAGCAATCACCGCCGCTAGCTTTCCCATCGCAGCATGTTGCTCCGCGTCCCGCAGGTCGATTTCTCGCTGGCGAAGCGACTCCTGCGCTTCTTTTCTTTGCTCGATTTCAGCTTCCAGGGCTTGAGCCTTTTGCTGAAGCTGGCTGATGTTTCGCAGCCGATCTGCCTCACTCTTCAACGAGGTATAGCTCTCGCCCGGAATCACCGCGGAGTGCTCCGTGCAAATCTTCAGAAAGGGTTCGCTGTGTTCCTGCAGGTGAAATCCCCCCATGGGGTAAGCACATCGAAGCGAAAATGAGTGTGTCTTTGCCAGGTCGTTCCAGAGTTGCTCTAGGCGAATGGCAGACGGATGCTTTCCTTCCGCCCAGAGCAAAGCCACCATTTCCCCAAACGCGACAACTCGAGGCTCGATAATCAGCGACCCATTCGACCCTTTCGCTTGTTCAGCCGCAAGGCGAGCCCTTGAGATGACGCCGCCGATGTGGTTAGCGAATCTTGTTTCATCCGGCCAGCCATCCAGCATAATCTGCGCCATGGTCTCCACCGCATCTAAAGGCACGTAACGGCCCTGTTCGATGGCGCTGGAAACGTCCACACCCCGCGCTTTCAATTCCTCTGCTAGCCCCTGCCGGTGTGCCTCGGTCGCTACCACGATAGCTGCGTCACCAGCCCCCAGAGCCGACCCAATAAAGTGCCCTAGCGTCTCTATCAGAGACCGGTCTTCCGAATAGAATTGCACCACATGGCCGTGCGAATCGTTATCGTGTTCACGCCACGGGGCGGCTGGCGCCAATGCGGAAGTATCCAACATGGAAGCTTTCGTGATACTCATGGGGAACACTCCTATTCGTTGTCGAACCTGTAATATTCCCAATAAGTTGGCCCGCTAACCATACAGTGAACCATGTACGCCAGTTACAGGTTGGCGTAACCTCGCGCCCTCAGTACTAATCTCAAAAATCGGGAGGGGGAATGCGCTCGTAGCCTGAGATTTCGCCGGTGCTCAACAGCACGGGCGGCATGGTCGGTCTTAGCAAGCCGGCGTAACTAGCGGATTGCCTCTCCGACCCTGTTGTCGTAGGCTGTACCGGGTTTCGGGTTCCGTTCGCCAGTAGGGACCCCAGAAATCGCTAAACTCAGAGCCCGATTCGCGACCGATCACGATGATTCAGAAAATCACCCCACGACCACAACCAGCGGACCCTCTGAATTGATCACCCTGTTCCAGACCGCCGAGCCCGAGAGGTCCAAACTTCCTCTGATCCTCGGTTACAGCCTTTCCATCGGATGTCTCATATGGGTTCTGCACGACTTCCATATCGTTCAGGCCATGAAGGACTTTTCGAACGTAAGCTGGAAGTGGGTGCTCATTGGCATGGTTTTCGATGTAATTAGCTACTGTGTTCAAGCGCTTCGCTGGAAGTTTTTGCTTACCCCGTTCAGAAAGGTCCCGCTAACGCACGCCATTCGCGCTGTCTACGCCGGTCTTTTCGCTAACCTGGTTTTCCCGTTGCGCCCCGGCGAGCTGCTTCGGTGTTATCTAATCTCTGATTCCGAAGACATCACCATTGGCCGCGTGGCGGGCTCGGTAGGAGTCGAGCGCCTCGTCGATCTCGTAATTGCTACCGCCTCGCTAGCCGTCGTTTCTTTAATGGTGGATTTACCGCGGAAGTTTCAGCGCGTGGCCGATACGCTGGGCGTTGTAACCCTCGCCCTTCTCGCCATAATCGTCGTAATGATTTTTTACCTCGAAGTAAAGTTGACCAAGGATCCTTCGCTGGGGAGCAAACCGCACCGGCTGCCTGGAAAAATGATGCGGGCCCTTCTCGGCCTGCACGCCATGGGCACCGCGCCGAGTTTTTACCTGGCAGTCCTGGCGTCTCTCTTCATGCCCTTCTGTCAGGTAATGGGGCTATGGGCCATGATGAAGTCGTATCATCTGACTCTTCCGTTCCTGGCCGCGATCGTGGTTCTGCTCATCATTAACCTAGGCGTTTCGCTTCCCAACGCGCCGGCAAACGTAGGCTCCTACCAGTTTTTTTGCGTGCTGGGGTTAAGCGTCTTCCAGGTCGAGAAAACCACTGCCACCGGCTTTTCTTTCTTCGCATTCCTGGCCCTGACCGTCCCATTCGTGTTCCTGGGCTTTGGGGCGCTTTTGCGTAGCGGATTGTCTCTTAAATCCATGCGAGAGACTGTTACTCACCTGCCCAGCACCCGGGAATCCGCGCAGTGCTCGACCTAGAATCATCCTCGCCCTCGCCTAAAACCTGCATTTATCCGTTATTCTTTGCACCTTCTTCGCATTAGATTTTGGGACAGGCTATCTGTCCGGTATATAGTTGTAGTTTAGCTGTGCGCGGATTCGGAGCGCAGCGTTTCGCGGCAGACGCAAGTAAACGGACTTCCCCAGCAAGCCCGTGAATTCCAAGCGCGCGACTTCTCATGGCCGATCTAAACAAACATCTCGACCGCGCTCGACGCAACCTCGAAAAGAATAAGCTTCGCGAGGCCGTCACCGAGTATCAGGCGGTTCTCGAAGACGCGCCCGACCATCAGGAATCGCTGCAGGCCCTCGCTGACATTTATACCAGGCTGAACGAGCCGGCCCTCGCTGCGCAATATTACGGCATTCAATTCGACCGCCTGATCGAATCCGGAGACGGCGCCAAAGCTTCTGCCGTTTTTGTGCGTTTTCTTCGCCCGCATCCGCAGCCGCCCGACCGCCTCATGCGTTACGCCACTCTGCTGCAGAAGCAGAACCGCCCCGCCGAAGCGATTGAACAATTTGGAATCGCCGCCGAGGCCTGTCAGCAGCAGGGACAAGGCATTGAAGCGCTCGCGTGTTACGAGAGTATGGCCATGCTCGATCCGGAAAATCCGGCGCGCCACGCCGTTCTCGGGGAGCAAGCCGAACGCTTGAAGCATTCCGATATGGCCTCGCGAAGTTATCTTCGCGCAGGACAACTCATACAAGCCGCCGGAGCGGTGGATGCCGCGCTCGAGTATTTTGGCCGTGCCCACCAGCTTTCGCCCGACGATCGCACTGCCGCCATGCTTTTTGCCGAAGCCAAGCTTCGCAAAGGAGACCCCCAGGGGGCCGTTGCGCTTCTCGATCCCCTCGCTTCCACCAACGCCGACGCGACTTTCCTCTCGCTCTACGGTGAAGCTCTTCTGCGCACGGGAAAACTAGATCGCGCTAAGGAAGCCTTCGAGTCCTACTACATACAAAAGCCCGATAGTTTCGGGAAGCTCTTTGAAGTAGCCGGAGCTTACGTCGGCGCCGGCCAGGACGCGAAAGCGGCCCTACTTCTCATGAAGGCCAAGGAGTGGATGCGCGCGACCCGCAAGGAAGCCGATCTGTGCGAACAGATGGACCGGCTTGCCGCCCTCCATCCTTCTTCTATTGCCTTAGCTGAAGTGATTGCGCGTCTCTACGAAGAACTGAATCGCGAGGCGAAATATTTTGACGCGCTGATGCGCCTCTTTGATTTGTACCTGGCAGCCGGCCATATGAAAGAGGCATGCGAGGCGCTCGATCGCTTGGTGGACATCGATCCCTACGATTACCGCAACCACGAACGCATCGCCAAGCTCGAAGGCAAGGCCGAGCCGGGATTTCTGCAAAATATTCTTGCGCGCGCGGCGAAAGCCGCCACGGTTTCCACTCGCACGGACGGTTTCACCGGTGCCGGAAGGGATACTTCAGAGGGAGTCGGACCCATCCCCGAAGAGGTCCGAGCCCAGCAGGCCCTCGAAGACCTCGTAGTGCAGGTGGAGATTTTCCTACAATATTCATTGCAAATGAAAGCGGTCGAGCGGCTCGAGCGCATTGCCGAGCTTTTTCCCGGAGAAGAAGAAAAAAACGAGCGCTTGCGCACCCTTTACGAGCGCGCGAATTGGTGGCCGAAAGGCGCCCCGGTAAAGTCTGCGGCGAAGCCCACGCCAACTCCGGCGCCGTCGCCAGAATTGTTGGGGGCTCCTCTGCTCGCCGCCCCCACCGCTGCCGAAACTCATCGCGATCTTGCCGCGATTGCGGAAATCAACCGCCTGATGTATCGCCAACCCACGCCCCAGGAAGTTTTGTCCACCACTTCGGCTGAAATCGGAAAACATCTTCGCGTATCGCGTTGCCTCGTCGCCGTCGGTACGCCGGGCGAAGGTCCCCAAGCTACCGCGGAATACTCCGTCCCGGGATTGCCTCACCTCGGCGCTTCTGGTATTTCCAGCATTGTAGGTTTACTGTCCCGCGTGTCGCCGGATTCTCTTGGCGGTGTTGAACTGCAAGCCGCGACTTCTCCGGCCCTACGGCAGCTGGGATTAGAGTCCGCCCTGGGCGTTTTGCTCACAGACAAAGAGACGCAAGCTCCCTCGGGCGCTCTATTAGTGGGCGAGGGCGTCGCGAGAAATTGGAAACCTAACGAAAGTTTCTTTCTTCAAGCCGTCGGCGACCAGCTAGTCCTTTCCGTAAATCATACTCGTCTGCGATCCCTCGTACGTTCGCTGTCCGTCGCCGATGAAAAGACCGGTTTGCTCAGTCGCGGCGCTTACATTGACTGTTTGCTGGCCGAATCGAATCGCTCCCGCTCGCAAAAGAGCCCGCTTTCCCTGATCATCATCCACGTAGATCGAGGCGGGGAATTAGTGCGCCAGCATGGTGATGCCGCCGTTGAAAGCTACATAGAACAATTGGCGCGCACTCTATCTTCGGCCGTTCGCCAGACCGATATCGCGGTAAAATATTCTGCGTGGTCGCTCGTTTTTATTTTGCCGGATACCTCGCTGGAAAGCGCCCAGATGCTCGCTGAAAAGCTTCGCCAGGTCGCGTCCACTGCCCGGCCGTCCTGGAGTGACGCGGATCTGTTCATCAGCGCTATCGTTGCCGAATCATCTTCACGTCCCGCGGACGAATCAGAAGATCGCGTGACAGAATGGATCAATCGCGCCGAAGCTGGTTTGGACGAAGCGCGGCAACGCGGCGGCAACGCCCTTGTTTCCCTCGCCACACCATGAAATAGTCGCGACATAAAATCTTAAATAAAATTGAGGTGAAATGTTCATAACCGATGCCGTAATTCTGCAGGGAGCGCGCACGCCAATGGCGCGTTACATGGGCTCGTTCGATAACACCAGCGCTATCGAGTTAGGCGCAGCCGCTGGCAGCGAAGCAGTCCGCCGCGCCGGCGCCGATCCTTCGGAATTCGATCACGTGATTTTCGGCAACGTCATGCAGACCAGCGCTGATGCTCTCTATGGCGCTCGTCACGTCGGGCTGAAGGCCGGACTCCCGATTGAAACGCCTGCCGTCACAGTAAATCGATTGTGCGGCTCGGGCATGGAATCCATCACCCAAGCCGCGCAGCGAATTTTGCTCGGCGAAGCAAAACTTGTCCTGGCTGGCGGCATGGAAAATATGTCGCAGTGCCCGCATGTGATCCGTGGCGCGCGCGCGGGATTTCGTTTGGGCGAAGGCAAGCTCGAAGATTCGCTGATGTCAGGCCTCTACGACACCTACTGCGGATTCAGCATGTCGGAGACCGCGGAAAATCTTGCTGCCGAACATGGAATCACGCGCACTGCTTCCGATGAATACGCCTTGCGCAGCCAGCAGGCAGCAGAGGCGGCTGTGCGCGATGGCCGCATGAAAGACGAAATCGTCCCGGTAGAAGTTAAGAAAGGTAAGAAAACGGTAGTGGTCTCCGAGGACGATCACCGTCGCCCCGATACCACTATGGCAATTTTGCAAGCCCTTCCACCTGCCTTCCGCAAGGAAGGCATCGTCACCGCGGGGAATGCCAGTGGCATCGTTGACGGCGCTGCGGCCGTCGTCGTTACTCACTCAAAAATCGCAAAAGAGCGCGGCTGGAAGCCGCTCGGACGAATCGTCGGCTGGGCTACCGCTGGCGTCCCCCCACAGATCATGGGCATCGGGCCGGTTCCAGCCATCCAAAAAGCGTTGGCGCTCGCAGGGCTCAAGCTCGAACAGATGGACCTTATCGAAGTGAACGAGGCTTTCGCCGCGCAGTATTTGGCGGTTGAAAAAGTCCTCGGCCTTCCGCGCGACAAAACAAACGTAAACGGCGGCGCGATCGCTCTTGGCCATCCATTGGCTGCCAGCGGCACACGCCTCGTTCTCACACTGCTGCTCGAATTGCGCCGTCGCGGCGCCCGTTACGGTGTTGCCAGCGCATGCATCGGCGGAGGTCAGGGGATCGCCGTAATTGTCGAATCTCTGGCCTGAAACGTAACCCAGCAGTCCTGCACAATCCGCACCAATTCAGTTACTATGGCGGGGCCACAATCCATCATTTTATTCGGGGAAACTATGGCTTACGAAAATCTGCTGTATGAAGTGAAGGATCATATCGCGCGAATCACGTTCAATCGTCCGAACGTGCTGAACGCGTTGAATCGCAAAACCATCGAAGAATTGGGCGAGTGCTTGAACGCAGCGCGGCTTGACGATTCCGTTCGCGTCGTGATCCTCACCGGCTCTGGCGAAAAAGCATTCATCGCCGGCGCGGACATCAATGAACTGGCTCAGCGCACCCCTATAGATGGAAAAGATTTTTCTTTGTTCGGCCAGGAAATTATTCATCGCTTGGAGACGTTGGGCAAACCTTCGATTGCCGCCATCAACGGATTTGCGCTTGGCGGCGGATGCGAACTTGCCCTCGCATGCACCATGCGCATCGCCAGCCGCAACGCGAAGCTCGGCCAGCCCGAAGTCAAACTCGGCATCTTGCCCGGCTATGGGGGTTCGCAGCGCCTGCCGCGTCTCTGCGGAAAAGGGGTCGCGCACGAGTTGATTCTCACCGGCGAAATGATCACCGCCGAAGAAGCCCTGCGAATCGGACTTGTAAATCGAGTCGTCGAATTGGCCGAATTGCTTTCCACCGCCGAATCCATCGCCAAGAAAATCATCGCCAACGCGCCTCTCGCGGTGAAATACGCGATGGAAGCGGTCGAACACGGCATGGAAATGCCGCAAGAAGAAGGCCTATTCCTGGAAGCGACGCTTTTCGGCCTGTGTTGTGCCACCGAAGACATGCGCGAGGGCACTCGCGCGTTCATCGAAAAACGGCCGGCGAAATTTCAGGGGCGTTGAGCGATGTCCGCAGAATTCAAGCCCTCGACGATCCGCGGTGAACTGAACCCGGCAGGTTCGCATTTCGGAATTGTCGTCAGCCAGTTCAATAGTTTTATTACCGACAGATTGCTTGCCGGTGCGTTGGACGCGCTGCAAAGCGCCGGTGCGACGCAAAGCCAGATCGAAGTAGTGCGCGTTCCCGGCTCTTTCGAAATTCCAATCGCGGCGAAAAAATTAGCCGCGTCCGATCGCTTCGATTCGATTATCTGCGTTGGCTGCGTCCTCCGCGGCGAAACCTCACACTATGATGTCGTCGTCTCTGAGACAGCTCGCGGCATTCAGCTCGCTCAGCTCGATTCCGGCGTACCCATGATCTTGTGCGTGCTCACGTGTGACACCCTGGAGCAAGCCATCAACCGCGCCGGCTTGAAGAGTGGCAATAAAGGTTATGAATCGGGGCTTGCTGCGATCGAAATGGCTCACTTGTCGCGCAAGCTTGCAAAAAACTCCCCGCGTTCTGCAAGTCGCCCTCGGCCCTCTCATAAATGACACTTCGTCGCAAATCCCGTGAGTTCGCGCTTCAAATGCTATTTGAGTGGGACGTGACTCGCCAAAAACCCTCTCGTGTGGAACAACTTTTCTGGAAATCGGCGCGCGCTGCGGATTCCACCAGAAAATTTGCGAACCAACTTTTCGAAGGCGCTATTGCCGAAGCCGAACCCAGCGATAAGCTTGTTCAGAAGCTCTCGGAGAATTGGAAACTCGAGCGCCTGGCCGCCGTAGATCGAAGCATCCTGCGTTTGGCTATTTACGAACTTCGCTTCGGAACCGCTCCGCCGAAAGTTGTAATCGACGAAGCCCTCGAACTCGCCAAGAAGTTCTCCTCGGCCGACTCTGCATCATTTCTTAATGGAGTTTTAGACGCGGCGTTCAAAAGTCTAGAAGCCTAAGCGTGTATTTCGGCTGCTGAAAAATTTTGCCTCCCACATCGCAGGGACGAAACGCACATCCCTAACAAAACCGATTTCCGAGTCTCAAGCTTCTATTTCTCCCTCGAAAACGCGCACTGCCGATCCGCTCACTTTGGGAGTCAAGCGCCCACGTTCAGCCGTAACTTCCACGCGAATCTCGCTAGGACGTCCCATCTCGACTCCCTGCGCAATGTTTAACTCTTCTGACGCGCGCAGTTGCCCATGTTGCACCAGATAAGCGCCGAGCGATCCGCCTGCTGACCCGGTAGCAGGATCTTCCATCATTCCCCATGGAAGCATGCCCCGGGCAAACACCTTCCCGCGCCCGCCCAGCGCAAAACAATACGCCATCGTGCTCCCCGGAGATATCAGCTGCGCTAGCGCGCGCATATTCATGTGAATACGCGGCAATACGCTTCGACGGC
>Ga0209624_10000254_pt1 | contig 48177 bp, 50 predicted proteins | sample JacPinW_OM2H0_O1_FD_188565 | JGI IMG/M metagenome (GOLD analysis project Ga0209624, IMG submission 188565) | Forest soil microbial communities from Algoma, Ontario, Canada - Jack Pine, Ontario site 1_JW_OM2H0_O1 (SPAdes) (version 2) | ecosystem: Environmental > Terrestrial > Soil > Boreal...
AGGAGGTTCCCGGTCGGGTTATTCGGCGAGCAGAGAAAAACGATCTTGACCCCGGCCGTCGAACGTTTGAGCAGCGCCTCCTCATCGAGCGCGAAGCCCTCGTGCGGACGCAGCGGCACATTTACCACCTTCGCTCCCTGGATGCGCGCGGCCACGGCATACATACCGAAGGTGGGTGGGCAGATGAGCACCGCGTCGTGCTCCGCACGACAAAATGCGCGGATCAAGAGGTCGATCGCATCATCGCTGCCGCGTGTGGCAAGGACCGAGGACGCCGGCACGCCGTAGAGCCGCGCCAGGCGCTCGATGAGGACCTTCGGCTGGCCTTCCGGATAGCGGTTGAGACCTGAGCGCGAGTCATCCCCCGCCATACGCCACGGAAGCTCATTCGCGTGCAAACGCGTGAGGTTGGGGTCCCAGGCGGCAGGTTCGTAGGCTTCGAGCGCGAGGATGTCCGCTCGCGCCAGCGCCTTCACCCAGCTCATACGGCCATTCCTTCGGATGCGGGACTGGCGAAGATCTCACCGGTCTTCTCCAGGTCGAGTACGGCGAGGCGTCTTGCCACGGCGCTGGCGTGAGCATCGAGCCCTTCAAGTTTAGCCATGACGATCGCGGTAGGGCCTAGGGAGCGCAGCCCGTCACGGGAGATTTCCTGCACCGACAGCGTCTTCATGAAGTCCCGGAGCGTCAAGCCGCCGTAAGCCCGTGCATGACCGTAGGTCGGCAGGACGTGATTGGCGCCTGAGCAGTAATCGCCCAGCGGCTCAGGCGCCCAGGGGCCCAGAAATACCGCCCCGGCGTTGCGGATCTGAGGCAGCCAGCGACGCGGCTCGCGCACCTGGACGATGAGGTGTTCGGGGGCGTATTCGTTAGCAACCGTAAACGCTGTGTCGAGGTCGCCCACCACGATACAGCGGCACGCTCTGAGGGATTGTGCCAACACCTCTCTGCGCGACAGTGCGACACACTGCGTACGAACTTGCGCCACGACACGCTCGGCGAGCGTACGACTGTTCGTGATGAGAATGGCCTGCGCGAGCCGATCGTGCTCGGCCTGCGCGAGCAGGTCCGCAGCGACGAAATCTGCAGACGCGGTCTCATCCGCCACCACCAGAACCTCTGACGGGCCCGCCGGCAGGTCGCAGGCCGCGCCTTCCGAATCCTGGGCGACGAGCTGCTTGGCGGCGGTCACCCACACATTGCCGGGGCCGAAGATCTTGTCGACCTTCGGGATACTCTCTGTGCCGTAGCCAAGGGCTGCGATCGCCTGGGCGCCGCCGAGCTTGAATACCGAAGTGACGCCACAGCGTTGCGCGGCGGTGAGTACGGCCGGGTGTACGCTGCCATCGGCTCGGGGAGGCGTGCACAGCACGCGCTCGGGGCAGCCCGCGATCTGCGCCGGCACCGCCAGCATGATCACTGTGGAGGGCAACGGCGCCGTCCCACCCGGGACGTAGAGCCCGACGCTCGCGATGGGCCGGACGATCTGCTCGCAGCGCACCCCCGGTTCGGTCTCGACATCGAGCGGTCGGGGGGCCTGCAGCTGATGGAAGCACTGGACGTTGGCGATGGCGCGCTCGAGAGCCGCGATCTGCTCGTGACCGAGCGCCCGGCGCGCTTCGGCGAACTCGTCGCGCGTCACGGCGAGCGAGCTGAGTGCAGCGCCATCGAAACGCCGCGTCAGGGCGTACAGGCCGCTGTCGCCCTCCGCGCGGACACGCGCAATCAACCGGCTCACCTCGTGCATGACCGCCGCGGAAGTCTCTAGGTGCGGGCGCGCCAGTACAGCGCGTCGTCCGGGCTTATCGAGAGACGCCCACTCGAGGATGCTGATGTGGTCGCGGCGGCGTTCGGGAGGGGCCATGCAGGTTCGCCTGGGTTCGATAACGCTCGCCGGGTCAGGCGAGCATTTTCTCAACCGGCAGCACGAGGAGCGCGCTCGCGCCGACTTTCTTTAGGCTCTCGAGCGTCTCCCAGAAGACGTTCTCGCGGCATACCGCATGCACCGCCACCCGGTCCGGCGAACCCTCCAGCGGGATGACGGTCGGTGATTCGGAGCCGGGCAGAAGCCTGCGGATTTCAGGGAGCGCCGAGCGCGGCGCGTGCAGCATGATGTACTTGCTCTCGCGCACCTGCTGCACGCCATCGATGCGCATCAGGAGCCGCTCGACCCATTCGTTCTTCCCGGCAACGAGCTGCAAGGGCGTGCGGATCAGGACCGCTTGGCTTTCGAGCACGGTCTCCAATTCCTTCAGGTGATTGGCCTGCAGGGTCGATCCGGTCGATATGAGATCGCAGATCACGTCGGCCCTGCCCAAGCGCGGGGCGATCTCGATGGAGCCGGAAAGCGTGACGATTTCGGCTGTGAGTTGTTGCTCACGCAGGTACCGCTCGAGCAGATGCGGGTAGGTGGTCGCGATGCGAAGTCCGCGCAGGGATCGCAAACCCTGGTAGTGAAAGCCCTGCGGGGCGGCAAGCGCGAGGCGGCACCGACCGAAGTCCAGCTTGCGCACCAACTTAAAGCGGGCATCCTGCCCGCGCGCGGCAAGCTCCAGGCGCTTCTCCTCGAGCACATTCAGGCCCACCAGCCCCAGATCGCAGACATCCTCCTGAACAAGGTCCGGGATGTCGTCATCGCGCATGAAGAGAACGTCGAGCGGCAGGTTCTCCCCAAGCCCCATGAGCTGATCCTTGCCGCGCGAGAGCTTAAGTCCGCAGCGCGTGAGGAGGTCGAGCGACGGCTCGGTAAGGCGTCCTGACTTCTGCACCGCAAGTTTGAGGCGCGGCTCATCCATGACGGGCGACTTGCGCACGCGCAGCGGCGGTGCTGACGGTGCGTCGGTACTCTTGCAGGCGTCGGGTCGCCGTCGAATAACCGCCGTTGCCGCGCTCGAGATAGCGTGCGACGCGCCCGATGGTCGTGATGCTGACCCCCGTCAGCTGGTGAATTTCGCGATAGGGGAGGGAGCGCTTGAGCGGATCGACCACCGCCCATCGGTCCGCCATCGCCTGAATCTCCGCAGGGGTGCACAGGTCGCGCAGAAACGCGCGCACCTCGTGTGCGTTCTTGAGCGCGGCAAGTGCCACGCATAGGTTTCGTTCGGCGAGCGCCTCCTGGCGCCGGGTGACGTTCTCGTGAGCTTTCATGGCGTGTCAGTATAATCGTACTAGTACATTAGTACATTAGCACGATGGCGAAACCGTTGCAGGGTACCGTTCATAGCGGCTAGCTATGACGGCATGCCCAGAAAGCTGTAACCAGCCTAAGCGCTCCCACAACGGCGGTACTCGACCTGCCGCCATGATGTGAGCGGGGAACGTCCCCCTGTCGCCTGCATCACCTCTCGTGTCGTGCGGATGCTGTCTTTGACGGACGCCTGCTCAATGACAATCTCGTCCCTCGACGCCTTAAGCTGCACGAGATGTTCGTGAAGGCGTCGCAACTCTGCAGCGAGTGCGTCATCGGTCTTGCCCGCAAGATCGGCGTCGAGAACCGCCCGGGCACCGTCCACCTTTTCGACCGCAAATTCACGTCCGGTGTTTGTTCGCTTACTGTTGTACCGCGTTTATTAGGTCAGGGTCCGCGCGTCGTCCAGTCGATCAGCGTTAGCGCCAGATCTGAAAGCGGTACTTCGTGCTGCTGGCCGTTCTTAGAGCGCTCGGCCGGTATCGTCCAGAGACGCCGCGTGAGGTCGAACTCACTCCAGGCAGCGAGGGAGATCTCTCCGGGACGCTGCGCAGTCACGAGCCGGCTGCCAATTCAGTGCACTGAGCGAGCGTGGAACTGATGCAGATTGGACCGTGAAATCCGCTGGTCACTCAGTGCAAATTCAGTGCAGTGACTACCTCCGCAACACTCACCAGCACACACTACAGCGCATACCTCTCTGCAAAGGATGGGCATAAAATCAGTGAGTTAAGGTGAGGCGTGCAGTGCCGCAGTGAGTAGCTCAGAGCAGGGTGCGCGACCTTTAATCCGCTGGTCAACGGTTCGGCTCCGTCACCGCCACGAGACGTCACGGCGGGACGGCTCGGAGCGGGACGTCCGGAGTCGCGCTCTCACGTTCCGTATGACGCCTGCGTCGAGGCTTTGTGTGAAATGATCAGATGCCTATTTGCCCAGTAGTACAAACCCCCCGGGACCACTAGACTCACTAATACTGTCATGTCCGTGCCGAAGAATTTGGCAACGGGACCCACGTAGAACGACAGATTCATAAATGGAATCTCCACCACGATCGTGCCAACTAAGATTGCAATCGTAATGTGATTGTATCGGCCATACTCTCCGGCCTCGTTGTAGATCTCGGCTACTGAGTATTTGCCAAAGCGAATGCAATAAAAGTCGCAAAGATTGATGGCAGTCCAAGGTACGATGAAGTACAGCTGTCCGACCAAAATGTCGGAGAAGTAATCGGCAAAACTATATTGTGTGGCAATGGCGATCGCGGTGGCTATGAGCGTCGCGCAAGCCATGATTAAGAATTTGTGCCCCTTGGAGATTTCGATCATGCCTCTAAAGCCGGTGAAGATCGTCGTGCCGGACATATATGCGCTGTAGATATTGAGTACATTCATCTGCAATACCCCGAGCACGATAACTAATAACGCGGCCCATCTACCCACCACTGGAAATAATCCCGCGATCTGCAGCCCAGGATCGGCCAACAATTGAGGAACAAAAGCAGCTAGTGCGGCCCCGAGCGCCATGACGAAACCGGCACCGCAGAATTGCCCCACGTAGCTATACCAGAAAGTGTGGCTTGTCTTGACTCGAGTCGGTAGATAGCGTGAGTAGTCAGCGACGGTCGGTGCATAGCCGAGCGACCAAGAAGCCGACTGCATCACTCCCAGGACGAAGGCCTTGAAACCGAATCCTACGTAGGGGGACCACGCGCCTGCCGGATAATGACGGACGAGCACAAAATATGAGACGAATAGAAATAAGACCAGAGAGGCAACTGACATCCAAATGGCCATGCGATGTATCAGCTCATAGCCGACAAAGGCAATCAAGAAGGTGAGGGTTCCGAAAAGAATAATTGCGTTATTGTCGCTCAGGGGGATCGCCGCTTGGATCGAGGAGCGAATCACGACGCTGTTTGCCGCGGCAAACAGGATGTAAGCAATCACGATCGTGACAAGTGGAAGACCTGCCCCTAGGACACCAAACTGCGCCCGGCTCTGAATCATCTGTGGAATACCGAGATGTGGTCCCTGAGCGGAATGTGCCGCCATGAATACCGTACCGATTGCGGTACCAAAGAGAACGGCGACAATTCCCCAAAAGATATTTAGCCCAGCCAGTACTCCGAAGGCGCCCACAATAAGCGCCGTTACCTGCATGTTCGCACTGAACCATATGGAGAACAGGCGAGTAGGCGACCCGTATCGCTCGCACTCCGGTATGAATTCAATACTTCGCCTTTCGACGTCCATAGTGACTCCCAATGTCTCGCCTCGACTCGCGCTGGACGCAGGCGCTACCGGCCGCTTGGGGTTTGCTCAATCCAACTCGAGAGTAGGTAGTGGCCCGAGGGCCGGACCGAGCCACCGCTAATGAACGGCGAAGGACTCGTCGCAGCATCGGTAGCTTCGGTCAGTCCCTCGCGGTCCAATCATGCTCAGCAGAACCGCTGCATTGCGACGAATGCGTCGGGGCTCGAGCTGTCAACGTTCGAAGGTCTGCGGCTTCGCGAAGAGGTCGATTTAAGGGGTCAGAATCGTCTAAGGAATGCGACGCCAACGCTTCGTGGGGGCCCGACCACCCACCGAGGCCTGCCCGATAGTTCCGGTAATTCCGAAACCTCGTCTCCTAGATTGGGCAATTTGTTAAGGATGTTTTTCACATAGAGTGAGCACTCCCACTCTTGCACCTTAGTGCCGACCCTCGCGTCCCAGAGCGTGTAGGACGGACGGGTTCGACCGATCGTAGGTGAGTTGTTCAGACTTAGGCTCTGTCCCACGTAAGCAACGTTGGTTCTAAAGAATAGCTGACCGAACTCTAGCGTTGGGTATTCGTAGTTGATATTTGCCGAGCCCGTCCATTTGGGGACACCATTCAACGGCTGTCCGACGTATAGGCTTCCTGAGTCTGAAGCCACCGCCGTGATCCTCGCGTCTTCATAACCGCCCGAGGCGCCGAGAGTAAGGCCTCCGACCGGAGCCGCCGTGAGCTCAATTTCCGTGCCTTGGCTTCGCGCTGCGGCGCCGTTGACAAACCAAGTGAACCCGCAAACCGGAAGGTGCACCGTTTCCTGAATATCTTTCCATTCCATGTCGTAGACGGCGAAGTTAGCAACGAGGCGGCCGTCAAACCAACGGTTTTTTGAGCCCAACTCATAGTTCCACAGCGAATCGCTGTTATATTTTCCCGTGGTGTCTGATACTCCTATTGCCGCGAGATCCCCTGCGCAGATGTCAGGCACGTTTTGTGCACCGCCGGGTCGAAAGCCTTCCGCGGCGCTAGCGTAGATCATGTTGGAATCAGTTGGCTGATATTGCAGCGAGAAGCGCGGAGTGGTCGCATTGAACCTTGAACCTAAACTGCTCGACGATGGACCACCGTTATAAAACCCGGTCGCCGTGAATGCTTGGCGAAGCTCCAGGAACGATTCACGAACACCCGCAGAAACTTTCAACTTGTCTGTGAGGGCATAGGTGCCGCTCATGAAGACTGCGGTCTCATAGGTTGGCCAAGGCCAGTTAGCCAAGTATCCAATATCGGTACCGAGCGCTCCTACGCTGGCGCGATTGGCGCCAGGGGAATAGATCAATTGGTCGTAAACTGCAAGGTTATAGTTAAAGTATACCCCTACCGTAGTTTGCAGCTTTGCGCCGATGTCTGAGTCGAGCCTTAGTTCCTGCGTGAACTGTTTCGCGTATAAATCACTGTAGCTTGTGGTCGGAACGAGGTACGGAAGAGCGAACAGTAACTTCGTGACGTCGGAACCGTCTTCTTGATCGTATGAGTCCCGGTAGAAGTAGCTGGAGACTGAGACCAGTTTCCCGAAGGGAGTATCGTATCGAGCAGTCAAAGACGCTAGATAAAACGTATCAGTCCACGCTTCCGGATTGTCCAATGCCCGACGCTGCACGAGATTCGACGTTGAGTAGTCCGTCAGGAGTAATCCATCACTGGAAGTTCGCTGGACCATGAGCAGCGGCTCGATGGTCAATTTTGGAATTGACGGGGGCTGCAGGAGAAACGTTGCCATGGCTCCTCCAGATGTTTGCGAGCCCACGTGACTTACGGTCTGTGCGGGTCCCGTTACCTCGCCTCCATTGATGGCGGAGGGGTCGTCATATGTACGGGTCAAGAAGCCTGGTTCATTTGAATAATACGTAGAAATGCGCATGGCGGACCCCTCGCCAAGGGGCACATTCACGGTTACGCTGTCGAACGTCCCCAGTCCCCCCGTATCGAGATCATGCGCATCCAGGTTCACGCTACCACTAACACCCGCCGTCGACGGCTGGTTCATAACAATCTTGACTGTACCGCCCATAGAGGCTTCACCATAGAGTGTGCCTTGCGGACCTTTCAACACCTCGACGTGGTCGAAGTCGAGGACTGCTGGATCCATTGAGATCGGCACGGGCGTGTCGTTAATGTAGAAGCTCGTTGTGTTCGTGCCCGTGATACCTCTGATGGAGATTCCTCGACCTGAAGACAGACCCTGGCCCGCGCCGCCGACACCCGTTGCCGTTCCGTACTGAAAGGAGGTGTTCGGAACTTGAGATAGAATCTGGTTGAAATCATAGACCCCCTGCCGCTGAAGAGTCTCGCCAGAGATCGCCGTAATACTCGCAGGGACACTTTGAATGTCCTCTTTTCTCTTCTGCGCGGTAACGATCACTTCCTGAAGTTGCTCAGTCCTGCCTTCAGGCTTTTCGGGTGTTTTTGAAGCTGGGGCCACGAGAGGTCCCTCGGAGGAGCCCTTCTCCGCCTCCGTCTGACGTTCCGCGCTCGTTTCCTGTCCCGTCGTCGTCAACGACGATGTCGAGCTCTCCGGCGCCGCCATGACCGCAAATGTGTGGTCATTGATCTGTCGGAACGTGAACCCAGACCCACGCAACAGTACTTTCAGGGCTTCACTCGGCTCGAGCAGACCCTTAACTGCGGGCGTTTTTAAAGTCTGAACGGCTCTGTAATCGAACAAAAGCTGTACGTGCGCCTCGGCCGCAAATTCCTTTAGCGTCGTCGGCGCCGAACCCGCCGCAATGTTGAAGGTCACTCCAGAGGCCATGGCTTCGGCCGCCAGAGAACCCGCGAGCCACGCGGTTAGCAATGACATCGTAAATCCGAGGCGCTTGATCCGTCGCATGCTCCCCCGACCTTCGTGTTGTGCAGTGACGACACAGTGCCGTCGGAGGGATAGACGGTTGCTCTAAGAAGTTCCTACACGAATATGACCGACAGCCCCAAACGCCAGTTAGTCGTGCACTGAGCGCGATCCGCGCGTCAGCACTACGGTCCCGTCGTCCGCGGCCCTCGCCGTGATACCGAAAGATCGTCCGAGCGCAGCGACAAAGCTGTCCACATCGAGTGCTTGGAAATTGCCGCCGACTTGCACGCCCGCGATGGATGCATCCTCGATCTCGACCTTACGTCGGTTATAGCGATTGAACTCTGCGACCGCTTCGGACAGGGTTTCGCCCTGAAACGAAAGCTCACCGGCCCTCCAAGCCAGGCGACGTGCGGCCTCCGCAGTGGACACGCGACGGACCGTCACTTTCTGGCCGGTCGCAACCGCGGCCTCGCCCGCGGAAATCGTGGCGGGTGCTTCCGTTGCGCCGTTTGCGGGTTTCGGCACCCCAGAGTCCGGCACATCCATGAACGCAACGCGGCCTTCGGTCACCATGACCTCCAGGCCGTCTTCCTGATTTAACCGAACGTCAAAGGCGGTCCCGACCGCGCGCACCAATCGTCCGCCGGCGAGAACCTCAAAGGGGTGGCTCGCATCGTGCGCGACCGCGAATTGCGCCTCTCCTCGGATGAGGTCTACTTCTCGGCGTGCGTCGGTGAAACGCACGCGCAGCTCCGTATCTGTGTTCAGCGTCATCATTGATCCGTCTTTAAGCACCACCCGCGAGAGACCGCCGATATCCGTGCGATATATCTGCGTCCCACCGGATGACGCCATCCACCAGACTGTCGCGGTTGAAACAGCAATGGTCGCGAGGCCCGCGGCCCGGGCGACACGCGGCCCCCAGAATGACCTGCGTGCCCCAGCGGGCTTCAAAAGATCGGGATCGATGCGAGAACTCTCCGACCGCAGCCGCTTTAAGCGAGCGGAGCGCTCCCACGCCGCGGCGAGGCGAAGATACGCGGCCCGATGGCGTGGATCAGCCGCGAGCCACGCTGTGAACTCGGGTATCTCGCCTGAGTCCGCGACCGCATCGCGACGCGCGAGCCAAGTCGCGGCCTGAGCTTCGATATCGCCGGCGTGGATCATGGTGTCTTCAGTCGACGACGCAAACGCTCGCTCATCGATCGCGGGCGATCGGCGTCCACTTCTCGTGCAAAAAGGACCTCCGCGCAGCGCCGGACGGCGCGCGCGAGCAACTGTTCGACGGTTTTTTCCGAGATACCCAATTCCGTCGCAATCTCCCTTTGTGAGAGTCCGTAGACCCGACGCAGCGTAAACACCTGGCGCCCACGTTTCGACAGCTGGCCTACCGCCTCCGCAAGAATCGCCAACTCCTGGTGGGAGTTCACGATCTCGTCCACCTGGGCCTTCTCATCTAAGACGTCCAGGCTCGCTAAATCCGACACGAGCTCAATGGGCACCACATCGCGGTGGCGAAGCCAGTCGAGGGCTACATTTCTTGCGATGGTGAGTGCGAAAGCTCGCACGGATCGTACCTCGCCACCCTCGACAGGACTGGCTACGAGCAGTCGCGCGTAGGTCTCTTGGAGGAGCTCGTCGACATCGGCCGGATTGCGAGCGAACCTGAACAGGTAGGCCCTCAAGACGCCCTCGGACTCAAGCGCCTCAACAAGATAACGATCGCCTCGATTCTCCACCCGACCCCCGCCCCACGATCAACCGCTAGGGTGAACCGACCTGAGATCCGAAGCAACGGGATTTGATTGCGAAACCGGTCGGGTTTAGGTCTCGCACCGAAACGCACGTCCTCGTGTAGGAAATCCTGCATTCAGCCGTCTACCTTCTTGTCTATGTGTGGCCCGAAGGAGTATTCAGTTGCGCCCAGGACAGCGGCGACTCTGTTCTGGACGCCCCCGCAGAATGCTCGCCGCGTAGCTCTTGGCGGGGATCCAAGCCCCTTATTCCCGCAAATACTTGAGGAGACCGGCGCTTTCTTGGGCTACCTGTCGCGGGACTACATGCGTAGCTTCGGATGGTTGCCGGACCATTTTGGCCGAGGCGCTCGACTTCTCGATCGTTTGCATGGCCGCAGTCAGCGAGTTCGGCATATGTGATCAGCGCAGTGCCGGCCTCTTGTGTCTGTCCGAAGTAGGGGAAAGGGCGTCGCTGTCCGTCTTGTGTTTTACGGCACGTGTCGTTTTCAGAGTGCTCGTGTAGTTGCGTGCAAGCCGGGACGCGGCGCGCAGCTCGCTCGTGGAAGTTGACCTCGTGTTCAAATATGGGAGCGCTTGAGGCGGCCCCCGTAACGGTTCTTGGGGAAGTGCAGAATGCGTCCCAAGAAAGTGGCTAACTTGAGTGGGGATCTACTCAGACCATGTAGGACTGCCCGCTTCGGCACCGACCAACGTCGGCAAGCTAGGCATCGCCCCGAATTCTGTGCGACGCGAGTCGCGTCGGGCATTGCGCGGTCGGCAAGAAACTCTTACGGATCAGGTTCCATGGGCGGCCCGATAATGCTGACGATCAGCATCAACCTCACAACCTACCCCCGCGTCGTGCTTGACATGCCCAAAAAGGCTTGCCGCGAATAACATTCAGAGGGACCACATGATTCAGCTAACCAACTTTCAACTTCTTCAAGCATACAAAAGCATGAAATTGATTCGCGTTTTCGAGGATCGGTTGGCAGTTGAGTCAGCGAAGACTTCAATGGCGGGTCCATTACATCTCTATTCCGGCGAGGAGGCGTCGGCCGTCGGTGTGTGCATGAATCTGGACGAAAGAGACCGCATATACAGCACGCATCGTCCTCACGGTCATTGCATTGCTCGTGGCGTGGACGTTAGAGCGATGATGCTGGAGATATATGGGCGCCAAGGTGGGATCTGCAACGGAAAAGGCGGTTCGATGCACCTAGCAGACCCAGCTAACGGACTCATGGGCGCCAATGGAATCGTCGGTGCGGGAATGCCTTTGGTTTGCGGAGCGGCCCTGGCTGCGAAAAGACTTAGTACTGGCGGCGTCTCCGTCGGGTTCGTGGGAGACGGTGGCTCCAACCAAGGGCAGTTCCTAGAGTCATTAAATTTTTCGTCGGTTTTCAAGCTGCCGGCAATATTCATTATCGAAGACAACGGCTATGCCGAAACTACTGCGAGCTCGTGGGCGTGCGCGGGGGATCACGTGAAGCGGGCCGAAGGATTTGGCATGCCCGGCCAGCGCGTCGATGGATTCGACTTTTTTGCCGTATATGGCGCCGTTCATGATGCTGCGGCGCGTGCCCGCCGGGGGGACGGACCGACTCTCTTAGACGTCAAGCTCGAGCGTTTCTATCCGCACGAACAAGGGATTTCTGATGCAATGCGATTGCCAGGGCACGTGGAATGGCTGAAGGAGCATAGCGATCCGCTAAAGAAACTCAGAACGCAAATACTAACGCCGCATGGGATCCAAGAGGGGGAGCTGCACAAGATCGACCAAGAAGTCGAGAAGTTGATTGATGATGCCGTCGTGGAGGCCATCTCGGCGCCTCAGGTCGCGATCAGCGAGCTCTTGAGCGACGTCTACGTGAGTTATCCGTAAGTCCCAAAGAGCGGGGGAGTGACTATGTCGTCTGCTACAAATCGTAAAGACGTCAACCAGCCGAGGAGGAAAGCACGGATATCCTATCGGATGGCTCTGAATGAGGCGTTAGCCCAGGAGATGCAACGAGATGAACGGATCGTTCTACTTGGCGAAGACATAGCGGGGGGAATGGGGGCTCCCGGCGAGCAGGACACCTGGGGAGGGGCCTTTGGTGTGACCAAGGGTCTTTTGGGTCGCTTCGGTCGCGACCGCGTAATGGATACTCCCTTGCAAGAAAGCGCAATCATCGGCGCTGCGCTTGGAGCTGCTTCCAGCGGATTACGCCCTGTAGCCGAGCTGATGTTCATGAATTTTATCGGCGTCTGTATGGACCAACTGTTGAACCAGGCGCCAAAGTTTCGATACATGTTTGGAGGAAAGGTAACCACCCCCGTAACGATCAGAACCGTGTACGGGGCCGGTATTCGAGTAGCCGGTCAGCACAGTAACTCGTACCACTCAATACTGACGCATATTCCCGGACTCAAAGTGGTCATGCCCTCGTCGCCTTACGACGCAAAGGGACTGCTGATCGCGTCTATTCGCGACGACGATCCCGTAATCTTCTGTGAACACATTGCATTGTTCGATAAGGAGGGTGCTGTCCCCGAGGAGCCGTATACGATTCCCTTTGGCGAGGCCAATGTCCTTCGTGAAGGGGAAGACGTCACGATCGTTGCGTTGGGGCGAATGGTGGAGTTTGCCTCGACCGCCGCTGAGAGCCTTCAAAAGGCCGGAATCCGCTGCACAGTGATCGACCCCCGCACTACTTCGCCTTTAGATGAAGAGACAATCATCGAGTCTGTGACGGAGACCGGCAGGCTGGTCGTCGTCGACGAAGGTAATCCGCGGTGCAGTATGGGGACCGACATTTCGGCACTCATTGCTGAGAAAGCATTTTATGCACTAAAGGCGCCAATAAGAATGGTCACGGCTCCACATTCCCCGGTCCCGTTTGCACCAACTCTCGAGGATGCGTATCTACCCAACCCGCAGAAGATAGAAGCGGCCGTACGCTCTGTATTGGAGCGTCGCGGTGACTAGAGAACTTTATGGTCTTGTGATTCCAAAATATGGAATGGTGATGACAGAGGGGCGAATTTCGACGTGGTATGTCGCGGAGGGAACGAGAGTTTCGAAGGGCGACGAACTCGTAGATATTGAAACCGAAAAAGTAGCCAATACCTATGAGAGTCCTTACAGCGGAATTCTCCGGCGGAGACTGGTTGAAGAGGGCGAGGCACTTCCGATCGGCGCACTTTTTGGAATAATTGCATCGGACGACGTTCCGGACGCGGAAATTGACGCCTATGTGGCGGAAGTCCGTGCAGCGGTCGTCACTGCGACGGAGAGCGGCGCCGGAGGACTAGCGCCTCAACTAGTGGATATCGCAGGTGGTTGCGCTCGTTTTTTGAAAAGAGGCGACGAAGGCGTGCCGATAGTAATGATCCACGGGTTTGCTGGGGACCTTAGCAGCTGGCTGCTGAATCAGGACGTGCTGGCGGAGTCCCATATCGTTTACGCGCTGGATCTACCTGGTCACGGCGGGTCCCGAACAGGTGAGCAAGTAACCTCGATCCGCGAGTTCGCGGATTTCATACTCGCGTTTCTGGACGCCATGAATCTGACAAAAGCTCACTTGATTGGCCATTCCCTGGGTGGCGGCGCGGTAGCAAGAATGGCGATTGACCATCCTTCGAGAGTCGCATCGCTAACTTTATTGGCGCCAGTGGGCCTCGGAAAGGAAATCGATTCAGAATTCATAAACGGTTTGCTGAGAGCGGACCGCCGAAAGGACATGATGCTTGTCCTTGGGAGACTGTTTCATGACCGCGGGCTTGTGAGTCGCGATATGGTGATGAACATGTTAAAGAGCAAGCGCATTGATGGCGCTGTCGATTGTCTTCGTGCGATTGCGGAGCGGAACTTCAAGGACGGACTGCAGACAATTTCTCTGCGTGACGAGCTGTCAAGGCTTCCCCTACCCGTCCAAATAATTTGGGGAGCCTCGGATAAGATCATTCCTTCCGAACACTCCGCGCATCTTGCGCCATCCGTCAGTGTTCATTTGATCGAGAATGCAGGACACATGGTTCACATGGAGAAGGCAGCGCAAGTCAACAATCTGACCAGGCAACTCATCAATGCGAGCTAGTTTGTTGGCACGTTTGCGCTCGAAAGCGCCCTCGCACTTACCGAATAAATCGGATCCGAGTGGTCCGAATTTATCGCCACTGGGCTTGAAGCGTCGGCCACCGATGCGCGCAGGTAGGTTAATGCGCTTCAGTTGTGGGAGCGTCTGATATGGCTATATCGGGGCAAGAAATTCAAGCCTTAAAAGTCTCCACGAAAATGATAATTGGAGGAAGAGGCGTCGCAGCTCGCGATGGTCAGACATTTCCTACTTTAAATCCGGCCACCGGGCGGGTATTGGCACAGATTCCCCGCGGTGGCGAGGCGGATGTGGACGCGGCCGTTATATCTGCGAGAACCGCCTTTGACCAAGGCCCTTGGCCGAGAATGAAGCCGGCGGAGCGCAAGGGTTTTTTGCTCCGTTACGCCGCCCTGGTCGAAAAGCATTCGCGAGAGTTGGGGACATTGGAGGCGCTTGAGGCTGGGAAGCCCATTGCTGACTGTTACAGCATCGACTTGCCCGAGACGGTCAACATACTGCGCTGGCACGCAGAGGCGACAGACAAGAACTACGACCAACTGTCGCCGAGCGGGTCGGGGGTCGTATCCATGATCGTCCGGGAGCCCATCGGTGTCGTGGGAGCGGTTCTGCCCTGGAACTATCCGCTGATGGTTGCTGCATTAAAGCTCGGGCCGAGCCTCGCTTCTGGCAATACCGTCGTATTGAAGCCGGCCGAGCAGACGTCTCTGTCAACCATTCGCTTAGCTGAACTTGCACTCGAGGCAGGACTGCCGGAGGGCGTCGTGAACGTCGTAACGGGCTTCGGCGTGCCAGTGGGCAAGGCCATTGGTCTGCACAGCGGGGTTGACTGTGTAGGGTTTACAGGCTCGACCGAAGTGGGGCGCATGTTCTTGAGGTATTCCGCGGACTCCAATCTAAAACGAGTCTTGCTCGAATGTGGCGGTAAGAGTCCCATGATTGTGATGGAGGACGCGGAGGACCTTGAGGCGGTTGCAGGGCACGCCGCATTTTCCGCGTTCTGGAACATGGGCGAAAACTGCACGGCGAACGCGCGTTTACTGGTGCACGCGCGCATAAAGGACGCATTGCTGCAGAAAATCGTCAAGAAGGCCGAGGAATGGATCGTGGGCGATCCGATGGATGAGACGACTCGGGTGGGGGCACTGATCGAACGTGAGCACATGGAAAAAGTGCTAGGACACATTCGTGAGGCAGCGTCGATGGGCGCTACTGTTATTCGCGGTGGAGAGCAGGTGCGCGAGGAAAGTGGGGGCTTTTTTGTTGCGCCAACTATATTCGATGCAGTCACTCCAGCCATGAGACTGTCACGGGAGGAGGTATTTGGGCCGGTATTGGCGATGACGACTTTTGGGAGCGTGGAGGAGGCCATTGAGCTGGCCAACAATACCGCCTACGGGTTGCAAGCTTCTCTCTTTACGGAATCCAGAAAGACGGCGCACCGCGTGGCACGCGCCGTGCGGGCGGGGACAGTCTCCGTCAATTGCTACTCGGAGGGCGATATGACCACGCCATTCGGAGGTTACAAGATGTCTGGCTTCGTAGGGCGCGAGAAGTCCCTCACGGCGCACGACCAATACTGCGAGCTCAAGACCATTTGGAATGATATGTCCTGAATCTGCGATCGATTTCTCGCTCTTTCGGTGGGTTGTAGGTGGACCCAATTTCGGGTCATATGCCGCAGCGCAGTCTGGTCGGCCGAAGTCCTCGGCAGGACTTGTTTCCTTCAATTGGGCGCGAAGTAAAGCAACTGCGTGGCTTGGGGAACGAAGTGATGCGAGGCTAACTCATCGAGCCTTGATGGAGGCTATTTCCGCGCGTTGATATTACTCATTGATCTCCCTCTCCTCGCCCAGCGGGTTGGGAAGATCCGTAACCATCTTGTCTCCGCGGCATGGGTGTCGGAAGCGCCGATGCACGGAGTCGTAACGTTGGCGCCGCTAAACGACAACCCGAAGAGTAGGCGCGCTGAGTTGAGCTAGGCAGGTTAAGTGGGCAATCGGTTACATAGAGAGCGGGGATTAACATATGGGTCGCGTGAACGGCAAGGTGGCGATTGTGACGGGAGGCGCGGCCGGACTTGGCGCCAGCATATCGACGCTGCTGGTAAGGGAGGGCGCGAAGGTAACGATCACCGACGTACTTACTCAGCAGGGCCTTGAGCTTGCTGCAACTTTAAATTGCGAGTTTCTTGAGCAGGACGTGACCGACGAGAGGCAATGGGATGTCGTAGTAAGCTATGTCGAGCAAAAGCATGGAGGGCTTCACATATTGGTGAACAATGCGGGCGTAATCGGAAATGTGGACCGTGCTGATCCAGAAACGACGAGCCTAGTTGATTGGCGCGCAATTCAGGTCGTAAATGTAGAAGGGGTATTTCTAGGATGTCGGGCAGCAATTCCGGTGATGCGGCGTTCCGGCGGTGGATCCATAGTAAACATCTCTTCGGAGTCTGCGATCATCCCCGAGCCGTATTTTCTGGCCTACGGTGCTAGCAAGGCGGCGGTCCGCCATCTAACGAAATCGGTAGCAATGTACTGCGCCAAAAATGGATCCAAAGTCCGGTGTAACTCAGTTCACCCAGGAATTATTCTTACGAGCATGGTGAGGCACATTATTGAATGCAAGGCGCGGTCGGAATCAATTTCGATGGAAGAGAGCACAAACCGATTTAAATCGACGATCCCAATGGGGGAATTTCAAGAGCCTGTAGATATCGCACACGGAGTTTTGTATCTGGCTTCTGATGAGGCGAGGTTTGTGACCGGAACGAAACTTTGCGTCGACGGCGGGGATACGATGGAAGGCTAGATCACTCGTTGATTTATCATGGACGTCTCGAGTAGACGGGTGAGCTTAGGAGGCGCCTATCAGGAGCTGGTGGTCGGGCTCGATGTCCAAGGTGTTCCGGCAGCGGCAGTACGTCGGAGCACGCGCGGCGCCGGAGGGGCTCGCGCTTGTCACGTGATGCTATTCCGGGCCGTCGGGACAGCGGCGGAGACTTTCGCTCCACCCAGGCCGATTGGTTGGGGTAGGTTCGTGGGGTCTGTATGGCGGCGTGGCGTCAACTTGGCCGTCGTGGTCAACGACCTGCGTGTGAGCTGTGATTCCGACGCTGGCGTTCCCTGTACTGATGAAAATCGCCTGAAAACCCTATGATTTAGGGGTTTGGCCATCAGCTCGCGGCATTAAGGGCTGTCGGCGTACACTTTGCTGCTGGTCGAACGTGGCCATGGCCCGCCGAGAGCGGCTTAACGGATGCTCCGTTTTGGGGTTAGAACACAGGATCGTCATTGCTCCGGCACGTGGCATGTCGTCGCCGGCAATGATTCCAGTTCTTATGTTGGCTGCCGCCGCCTCGGGGCAGATTTCAAGCCGAGTTTCCATGCAACCGGCCAGTGCAACTACTCGATCACAGAGGAAACATATGCCACGTTTGAGCCGGGACAGGCACCGCCTGACAGATACATAGAGCAATGGCAGCGGCCAGGTGAACGGCAGCCAGGCATCGCCGACGTATGCAGTATTATTGTGCCGGCCGCCGGAGTGACGGGTACAGGGCAGCTGGACGAAGCGGTTCATTGGATCTTGTCAGCAGAGCTCGGCCGGGCAATCGAGTTTGTGATACTCGCCACTCATATAGAGTTTGTTCCAGTGGAGCCTGCTCAGTGCGTCGTGGGCAGTTACCGCTAGGCAACGGACTGTGTGGGTACTCTTTCAGGATGTCCCGCTGCACTTGCCAACAGAGCCGCAGAGTGGGCAGCCGCGATTTTTCTCAGGCGGCAGGGACCAACTAGAAGCAGCCGTCTGCGGGGGCCACGCAAGAGTCGTCGGCTACAGCGTCCGCGAACCGGACAGGCTCCGTATCCTCATGGAGACAGCCATTGTTCGACAGCCAAATGCGGAGCCGCCGCAGAGCGTGTAGCGCGAGAGAGGCTAGGGGCGGCGCGCAGAGTCGGAATCTCACGGAAGGCTACGGTGCTACAGACTTGGGCGAACCGAGTGCTTCGCTGTGCCTCACAGGCCTTTAGGAAAGCATGCGGTTGAGACTAGGGTGATTCCGACGCTGGGGCGCAGACCAGCGGACTGACAATCCGGTGGTCCTCGACCAGCTCCTCGCGCGTCAGCGTATCGAGAGCGGCTTTTTTTCTCCCGCATGAGCAAGTCTGCGATGTGCTTGGCATTGCCCTTCGGCAGACCGTTTCTGGCGCCGTTGGGCCGCGCCTCATGCGCGTAAACTGTTTAGGTGCGCCGCCCACTTCTCGAGTGCCGCGCGCTTCTGCTCGAAGTACTCGAAACGGTCGTAGACGCCAACGATGCCAGGCTGCACGTGATTCAACACTCTCTCGGCAACGTGCGTTTCAACGCCGAGGCGGGCGAGGCCCGTGCGGCAAGTTCGGCGCAGGTCATGCAGGGTGAATGCTTCGATGCCTCGCTTGTTGAAGCGCTGCTGGCATTTCGCGACTCCGCGCGTCAGCTGCTTCGGGTCCAGAGCCTGGCGCTGGTCCTTTGCCGGTAGCACCCAGGCGGACCCTTCGGCCTCAGCCTTCAGACTGCACAGCTCCTCGATCGCCCAGTCACAAAGGGGCAGCACGTGCCCACGACCGCCCTTGGCGTTGGCGTCCGGGATCGTCCAGGTCTTTGCCTTGAAATCGATGTCGGACCAGCGGGTGAGGGCGAGCTCGCCGCGTCTCTGTCCGGTGAGCAACAGGAGCGTGATGATATGCGCGAGGCGGTCGAAGCGCGTCGCGTCCTTCGGATCCTTGAGGAATGTCTTGAGTTCCACGTCCGTGAGCACACGCTCGCGTGGCTTTTCCTTGCCGCCAGGCAGAAACAGAAGTTGAACAGGCGTCGTGACAACGATGCGGCGATGAATACCGAATTTGAACAGCTGCCCGAGGAGGGCAGCTGTTCGGTTCGCCGAGACCGGCGAGCCCCGGTCCGTGATCTTGTCGAGGAGCTCAATTACCTCCGGAGGAGAGATCGTGCGGGCATCACGGCCGCGCCATTCCGGGAGCACGTTCTTGGCCAACAGTGCTTCGGCGTAGCCGGGATCCTTGCGGTGCGGGCGCAGATATCGCTCAACGAATTCACTGACTAGGTAGTCGACCGTATGCCTGCCACCCTTCGTCGCGATCGCAGCCGAGCCCGGCAGCGGAGCCGGCATCTGACGGCGTTTGGGGCGCGCTCGCCTTGGATCGATCCCCTCGTCGATCGCCTTGCGCAGCTCGAGCGCACGCTCGCGAGCGTCCGCGAGCGACATACCCCGAGCGGGATCCGTGTGAGCCTGACCGAGGACGATGCGCACCCACTCGTCACGCCATCGGTATCGCAGTAGCCAAGTTCGAGAGGTGCCGCCGCTCTTTGTTCGGACGCGCAGCTGCAGGCCTTTCATCGCAGGATCGGTGTGGTCGCCGGGCGGCAGTGTGGGCACCATTGAGGCCACCAGCCTCGAAGCCCCTTGTCGCGCTTGTACGTTGGAATTTGTGGCCACTTTGTGGCCACTTTACCCGAATCACGGTGAAATGCCACGCACGGCTTCAATGATCGTGGAAGGCTATAATCATTGGCCTTTTCGCGTATATAGCCTTTCATGTAAATTCACAGAAATGCATACAAAACTGCATGGGGTGCAAGGGGTCCCGAGTTCAAATCTCGGCGCTCCGACCAGCCTTTCAGGGTCCTTTCCGGTCACATCGCTGAAGCAGACTGAAAACCTCCGGTGGTCTCATGAGTGGTCACATTCTCTGGGGATCTGCCCGCGCTCAGCCCTAAATGCCCTCGAGCTCCTCGCGCACGATCTTTCTGACCTGAGACGCGGTCAGGGGCGGCTCCTGTTTTGAGAGAGCCAGTGCTTCGTTGATGAGGGTCTGATAGCCCTTACCGGTGCGTTCGGATTCCGTTTTGAATCGCTGCACGATCTCATCGTCCAGGTAAATCGTGATCCGAGTCTTACCGCGCGTCGGGAGCACGGCGCCGCGCTTGCCGCGCGAAAAGTCATATTCCCTTTTCATAGCTCCTCCGCTCTTTAGGCTCCGGCTTACTGAAATTAGGCGCACATCGTCGTCGCGATCGGTCCACACCACGACCATTAGCATGCCGAAAGAGTTCATTCCGATCGTGACCTATACATATATTGCAAGTCTTGACCAACCTAGCGGCCTTGAGGGGGTACGCATCAGTGTCTGGGCCGCCTCCCTGCAACCAGTGCTCGATGTCCGACCGAAGCCAGCCTCGTCCGCCGCCAGCCCGCTTCTCAGGAAATGTCCCTGCGCGCACCCAACGATATCGCCTTCGCGGCCCTCGGACTGGGTTTCTCAGCGCCGCTCGTGCGCGACACCGGCCGCCACGTCGCGTTGGCGGTCTCCCATCACGCCGAAACCGCTGAAGTGGTGAGCTTCGGTCAGATGGATGCTGCCCTATTGGCCGCAGGATGGAAGGCGGCGCGATTTTGGGGTGCTACCTGCTCCAGTGGCTGAACGGAGCCGGGTATCCAGTAAACGAGGTTGGCTATCCGCAGTGCTCGTACTACGATCACCAAAGTCGGGAGGGAGGTTGGCGCTGGCGTAGCGCCTATGGTGTGGGCATGCCAATACGAGGGTCCGTCAATGCGACTCCTTATTGTTGAAGATGAAATAAAGACCTCTGAGTTCTTGCGTAAAGGCCTGACCGAATCCGGATTCATCGCGGACGTCGCTGAAAACGGCGAGGACGGTCTATTCCATGCCTTGAGCCTTGACTACGATCTGGTCATTCTCGATGCCATGCTGCCTCGAAGGGACGGCTGGTCGGTGCTCGCGGAAATGAGGCGACAGCAAAAGTCGACACCGGTATTGTTTCTGACTGCGCGCGGTTTGGTAGCAGATCGGGTCAAGGGCCTCGAGCTCGGCGCTGATGACTATCTCGTGAAACCTTACGCGTTTACAGAGTTATTGGCGCGCGTTCGAGCGCTGCTCAGGCGCCGCGTAGAGCGGCAACCGGACATCTTGCAGGTTGCGGACCTGCGCGTCGACCTTCTGGGGCACAAGGCGTACCGGGGAGATATAAGGCTGGATTTGGCGCCCAAGGAATTTGCGCTGCTGTCATTGCTGGCGCGTCACCAAGGGGAAGTGCTCTGTCGGCGAGTGATCGCGGAGCAGGTGTGGGATATGAACTTCGACTGTGACAGCAACGTGGTCGATGTGGCGGTCCGCCGACTGCGCCGCAAGATTGATGATTCATTCACCCCGGAACTGGTTCACACGGTTCGCGGTATGGGGTATGTCCTCGAAGCACGCTGAGGCGAAGAATCCTCGTTTCGACAGTCACTGGGCCATGTCCACGTGGCTGACGCTGTACTACACCATCTTTGTCTTCGTCCTGCTCACCGCGGCGTCAGCCTTTCTGTACTCAGGGCTGGAACGGCGCATGGATCAAGAGAGCCGCGAATACCTTCTGCAGAAGGTGCAGATCCTGGGGCAGATCCTCCAAGACCAACAGCTCAGCGGCCCAGACATCAAACAGGAGGTGTGGGAGGAGGCGGAGATCTCGGGTCGCTTACAATCTTCCTTCTTCCTGCGTGTACTGGATGCAAAGGAGCAGTTGGTCGCAGAGACCCCTGGCATGGCGTCCCGCCTGCCGATCTCCGCGTTCCCAACGCCGGACCGCACCGAGCCGCAGCTGAGGCGCTGGCAATCTGCAACTCGGCAGTATTTTCTGCTCGTCTCAGCCGCCATGCCGCCGGCATCGAGCGTCTCGTCGCGCCTGCACATCCAAGCCGCGCTAAACGTGAGCTCCGACCAGAACCTACTCGGCACATATCGGCGTGATATCGCCGTCGTGCTCGTCTGTGGGCTGCTCATCGCGAGCACGGTCGGGGCCGCCATCACACGACGCGGACTGCGACCCATCGCAGATATTACCCGCGCTACCGAGCACATTAGTGTCCAGCATCTACAGTATAGGGTTAGAGCCCGCGCGCGGCCCAAGGAGTTGGTATCCCTAGCGACCGCCTTCGATCGCATGCTCGATCGCCTACAGGAGGCCTTTGAACGCCTCTCGCAGTTTTCGGGAGACCTGGCGCACGAGTTTCGCACCCCCATCAATAACTTGATGGGCGAAGCCCAGGTGGCGCTCTCGCGTGAGCGCATGACCGCGGAGTACAAGCGAGTTCTTCAGTCTGCGCTCGAGGAGCACACGCGTTTGGCATACATGATTGACAGCATGCTGTTTCTCGCCCAAGCGGAACAAGCGCCTGCAGCGCCTGCACCGGTCTCACTGGAAGCGCGCGCCGAGCTGCAGGCGATGTGCGATTTCTACCACGATCTGGCGGAGGAGCAAGGTGTCGAACTGGCCTGCGAAGGCCAGGCCAGGATACCCGCGGACCCGCTGCTGCTGCGCCGCGCGCTCAGCAACTTGCTCTCAAATGCCCTGAAGTACACACCGCGCGGCGGCCGAGTAACGCTGCGGGCGGCCGAGGGCCCGGACACCACCCGGATTTTGAGCGTGATCGATTCCGGAGCCGGCATTGCACCCGAGCATCTCGGCAAACTGGGCGACCGATTTTATCGGGTCGATCCGTCCCGCACGGCTAACCCAGGGGGAGCAGGACTCGGTCTCGCCATTGTGAAGTCCATTATGACGCTGCATGGCGGCAGCTTGCTCATTGACAGCACGGTAGGGCAAGGCACGACAGCCTCCTTGGTTTTCTCGGCAGGCCGATCGCCGCCTATAGAATCAACCTGATACTCTTTGGCTTTCCTTCTCCCCGGATGACCAATTGGTCATCTTGACGTCATCTGCTAGTAAGAGGTAGTTCGCTAGATTACCGTGTGGCATGGTGGCAACGGCCCGCGTACCGGTGGTCGCCAACGCCTTGAGGGACTGGGCAGACAGTTGGGGGGAGACTGAATGACCCGCGATCATCTCGACTTGAGACCACGGTTGCCTGCTGTGGGGCTACTGCGCCTCGGCGCATTAGGCATTCTTGTCCTCGGCACTTCAACGTTGATGCTGCTTTCAACGCCGGCACAAGCCGTTCCGCCCTTCGCCCGACAGACCGGATTGGCCTGCGAGGCCTGCCATACAGTACCCCCGGAGCTCACCGCATTCGGCCGGCGCTTCAAGCTCAACGGATACACGCTGACCACGAGACCACCGTTGGTGGGGGACATCGACGACCACAAAAAGAACACGGTATGGCTCACGGATCTGCCGGGCATCGGCATCCTCCTGCAGGCCACCTACAACCATTACGACCGGGCGCCACCTGATAGCCAGGTGCCTGGCGCCACTGCGCAGAGCGACAATCTCCAGTTTCCACAGCAATGGAGCATCATCGGCGCCGGGGCGATCACCGACCACATCGGTGGCTTTCTGCAGATGACCTATACGCAGTCCGGCGGGACGTTCGGTGTCGATAACACCGAGCTCAGATATTCGGACCACACGGCTAACAACGATTGGGTCTGGGGTATATTGGCCAACAACAATCCAGGCAACCAGGATGTATGGAACTCGGTTGCGGCGTATCCCACCCTCGACTTCTCCAACCAGTCGCTCTGGAGTTCGGGAGGAATCGACGGCGCCGCCCTGTCTGGGCCGTTCTTTGAGGGCCTTGGGGGGTTGGTAGCCGGGCCCACTGCCTACGTTTGGTACAAGGATTCGTTTTATTTTGGACTGTCCGAGTATCACGCCGCCAAGTCCGGCAGTGTGAATACCACGCTCGACAGCAGCAACCTCGCCGTGGGCGGCGGCACCGTCGAGGGTTGGGCCCCGTATTGGCGCGCCGCCTATGAGTACGACTGGGGCTACAACGCGATGTCGGTTGGCACCAGCGGCATGTACACCAAGTTCACGCCGAGCCTCATTGCGGGCCAGACACTCGACCCCGGATTCATCAACCGCTATCTGGATGTGAGCTTTGACGCGCAGTACCAATACAACGGTCAACACAACAATGTCTCGTTGCTGGCCCGCTACACCCATGAGACCCAGGAGAACGATCCAGGGCTGCTGCCGACCTATTTCAGCAACTCCGTCGACCATCTCAATGCATTGAACCTGACGGCAACGTATTTCTACAACCGTCACTATGGCGGCCTGATCAACTTCGTCCGCACCACCGGTACTTCTGATGCCAACATCTATGGAGGTAGCGGCTCACCGGGGAACCAGTACGAGGTGTTCGAGCTCGACTATCTGCCCTGGTTCAACTTCAGGTTCATGCTGCAGTACAACGTTTACCAGGTCGTCAACAACAACCAGAATCCGTTCATTCTGATGAAGGCGAGCAATCCCAAGGCATCGGACAACAACACCTGGGTTTTGGGGCTGTGGATGGACTTCTGATGAAAACCCTGGCAAGGAACTCGGTCATCGTCGCCGCGATCGCGATCGCGATCGCGCTCGCGGCCACCACGATTCGTGATGCACCTGCGGCGCCGCTGCCGCCTTTAGGCGGCACGACGAGCGTCGTGCCGCCTGATGCCTCGACTTTGGACGCTCGGGCGCTGGTAAGCAACGTGTGCTCCAAGTGCCATGGTCCTAACGGTAACGGAGTCAGCATCTCGCCGCTGTTTCCGATTCTGGCCGCACAGCGACCGGGCTACATCGAGATGGAGTTACAGCTATTTCGGCAGCGTGAGCGCAGCGATCCCCACGCGCGCGCCTTCATGTGGGGGATAGCGCGAGGTCTTACTGACGAGCAAATCGAGGGGCTCGCGCAGTACTTCTCGAGCCAACCACCCGCGAGCGGCACGCCGTCGCGCGACCCAGCCTTGGCCGAGAAGGGCAAGATGATCTACGAAAACGGGGTGCCGGAGCGTGACATTCTCGCTTGCCTTCCCTGCCACGGTCCCAAGGCCGAGGGAGTCCGCACATTTCCACGGCTGGCCGGCCAGCATCGAGACTATCTTGCGTTAGAACTGCACGAGTTCACCGGTCAGCTGCGCGAAAGCGAAGTCATGCATCGCTTCACTCAAAACCTCACCGAGGGTGAGATCGCCGCGGTGACCGAGTATCTTGCCTCCAAGTAGATCCTGTGTCGTAAAGGGAAGCGATGAATAACCGAACAAGCAGAATGCAGTGCTCGCGCCGGTCGTTTTGGCTGCCTGCCGGATTGGCGGTGCTCGGGATCGCCGGTTCATTGGCGGCGATGCCCGCATCTGCCTACGAAGTGGTCACCGTCACCAACGGCGGCACCATCGACGGCGTCGTTACGCTCTCAGGCGCCGCCGCCGCCGGGGCGACGATCAAAACTACCAAGAATCAAGACTACTGCGGAGCCACGATCCCCGATCCGACCTACACCGTCGATTCTGCCGGCGGACTGGCGAACGTTATTGTCTATCTCAAGGACATCACGAAGGGCAACGCGGCGCGCAGCGAGCCGCTGGTGTTGGTCAACGACCATTGCATGTTCCGCCCGCGAGTCCAGGGAGCAATGGTCGGGCAACAGATCACGATCTCCTCGAACGACCCGATTCTGCACAACACCCATCCGCAGAACGCCGAAACCAACGCGACGATCTACAACATCGCGCTGCCTTTCAAAGGATTCTCCGTGACCAAGCCGCTGCCGGCCAATCCGGAGCTGATCAAGGTCAAGTGCGACGCACACGAGTGGATGCACGCGTGGATCATGGAACTCGACCATCCCTATTACGCAACGACGGGTACGGACGGTCACTTCACCATCAAGGATGTGCCTCCCGGGAACTACACGCTGGTGGCCTGGCACGAGGCCGCAGGTGAGAAGTCCGAGCCTGTGGTGGTTATGGGGGGTAAGACCACAAAGTCGAAGATAACGCTCGCAGAGAAATGAGAGGTAGTGGACCGGCTGAAAGCATGATTCTCGCTATGCAGTGTTCACCGTGCTTATGTTCGTCTTCGTCTCGCCGCCTTACGCCGTCAGGCTACGATCACTCATCGTGATGGGGAACATATGTTATTTCGCGTGGCACGAGTAGTTCCGATAGTCGCGGCTCTGTTGTTTGTTGTGGGCACTGCCGGGGCCGACACCGGCGACGTTCGGAACGGCAAGTTGATCTACGAACGCTGGTGCATCGGGTGTCACGGCGCGGACGGCAACGGCCAGGGCGAGTCCGCCCAGTACATGGCCACCAAGCCGCGAAATTACACGCAGGGTACCTTCAAGTGGCGCACCACACCGTCCGGTTCGCTGCCGCTCGACTCCGACCTCGAACACACACTGTTGAACGGGGTCTATGGTACGTACATGCCGAGCTGGGCCTTCCTCGGCGAGCGATCGCGCGAAGACGTGATCGCCTACATCAAGACCTTTGCGCCGCGATTCGCGAGTGAGAAACCGCAACCGCCGATCAGCATTCCGCGAGATCCGGGTTATACCGATGAATCAGTGAAACGCGGAGCGGCGGTCTACCAGAAGTACAACTGCTCACAGTGTCATGGCGACGGCGGACGGGGCGACGGGCCCTCCGCCCACGAGCTCAAGGATGACTGGGGCAATGACATCGTTCCGTACGACTTGACCAAAGGACACGTGAAGTGCGGCGACACGCCCACCGATATCTATCGAGTGTTCATGACGGGTTTATCGGGCACTCCCATGCCTGCGTTCTCGGATTCGATGAGTCCCCCCGACGCCTGGGATCTCGTGCATTTCATCCAAAGCTTGAGTCCGATCTACCCGAAGAACGTGACCGGGGCAGCAGCCGCGCCTATCGCTAAAAGCGCACCGTGAGACAGGAAGGCCAGCAGGAAAGCGGCTCAGCCGCTGCGAATTCTTCGGCCATAAAAGCTCGGTTGGTTCGCTAAAGACCCGACAGACCGAATCAGAGGGCGAGCGCTCATGCCAGAGACAACAACAACAGAGGCTTTGCACGGTCCGTACGCGGGACTGGACCTGGATGCGCTGGTCGATTGGCCGGTGGTGCGCACCTGGCTGCTCTGGGGCATGTTCTGGCTGATGGTGGCTCCCACCGTCGGCGCGTTGCTGGCCGGAATGTTCAATTATCCTGAGTATCTCGGGACGCATCTGGCGCTGACATTCGGGCGACTGCGCCCGGTGCATGTCAATGGCGTCATCATGGGTGCGTTTTCGAGCCTGTTCATCGGGGAATGCTATTACCTGGTGCCACGCCTGTGCGGCGTGCGCGTTGCGTTCAATCGCCGGGGCGTACTTTTCGCCTGGGTGTGGAACGTGTTCCTGGCGGCCGGACTGATCGCGGTGCCGCTCGGTTACAACCACGGGCTCGAGGCAGGCGAGCTGCCTTTGCTCGCGGAAATTCCGATCTTTATCTGCACTGTCGTCGTCACGCTGCAGTTTCTGACGACCATCGGCCGGCGGCTTGATCCGGCGCTCTACGTGGCGCTCTGGTACCTGATCGGTGCCTTCGTGTGGACGTCGCTAAATCTGGTGTTGGGGAGTTTCATCCTGCCCTACACGATCGCGGGCATCAACAGTGCGGCGTTCCACGGACTTTACATTCACTACATCGTCGGTCTGTGGATCACGCCGGCCGGTTACGTGTTGATCTACTATTTCTTGCCGCTGAGTGTGCGCAATCCGCTTTACGCTCACAAGCTCTCGCTGGTCGGATTCTGGTCGCTGGCGCTGTTTTATCCCTTCGTCGGTATTCACCACTATCTCTACAGCCCGATCGCCGATTGGGCCGAGACGCTCGCGATCATTACGTCGATGCTCCTGATCATTCCGGTGTGGACCGTACTGGTCAATTTCTTCGGCACGGTGAACGGCCGCTGGCGTGAGTTCGGGGCGAACCTGCCGGCGAAGTTCCTGATCATGGGCGCGATCATGTACTTCTTCGGCTGCTTCCAGGGCTCGCTCGAGGCGTTGCGCTCGATCCAGCAGCCCACCCATTTCACGGACTTCGTGATTTCACATTCGCACCTCACGGTCTTCGGAACCTTTGTCGTGTGGGCGATGGGCGGATTGCTGTATCTGTGGCCGCGCATGTGCGGGCGAGAGCTGTGGTCGTTCAAGCTCGGTAATTGGTCGTTTTGGCTGATCACTGTCGGCATCTCCACCATGGGTGTTGTGCTGAGCGCCGCCGGTCTGCAGCAGGGCTTCCAGTGGATGAACGCCGCCGAGTGGGTCGACACGGTGGTTCAGATGCGGGCGTATTGGCTGGTACGGACCCTGGCGGGAATCTCAATGGATGTCGGGATGACGCTTCTGATCATCAATCTCATGATGACCGCGCTCAATAGGTCAGATAAGGCGATTGGCTTTGAGCCCGCAAGGCGTACGCCAAACGACTTGACTCCGGCCGCGGCCGGGGAGCTCGCCCGATGAACGCGCGCATGGTCGCACTCGTGGCCGGGGTGGGCTTCTTCTTCCTCGCCCTGGTCACCCAGGGTGTACTGCCCTTCTTCGAACCCTCGGCGACCACCAACCACGTCACCGCTGTGGTCCGCAACAATATCGGGCAACTCAAGTGGATGGAGACGTCGGCTACCGACTACACGCCCCTGCAGAACCGAGGCAGGCTCATCTATCTGCGCGAGGGCTGTTGGTACTGCCATTCCCAGTACGTGCGGCCGGTGACCGGTGAGACGCGCCGCTGGGGACCGGTGAGCGAAGCCGGTGAATATGCCTACGACGTGCCGCATCTGTTCGGCACACGGCGTATCGGTCCGGACCTGACCCGAGTGGGGCTCAAATACGGCGACGAGTGGCACCTGGCGCATTTCTGGGATCCGCGCATGCTCACGCCGGAATCGATCATGGACCCCTACCGGGGTCTGTTCGATGCGCCGTCGGAAGCGGTGAAGATCGTCACTGCCACGGCTTCGGTCAAGACGCTGGAACGCAATGCAGTGACCGAAAAACTGTTTGATTTCGCCAGCAAGGAGCAGGTGAAGCTCACGCCCAATCCCGACGGGCTGCTGTTCGTGCCGCTCGCCGCGCAGGGCAAATACCCCGTGGTCTTTACACCCAACAAGGAGTACGCCGGCGGCACCGTCAAGCTTGCCATCGAGACCCAGGACGTCGAGGCACTGATCGCTTATGTGCAGAAACTGGGGATGAACCGCGGCAAGTGGCGAGATCTATTCGAGCCGCAGGCGATGGAGGGGGCGGGGATCAGCATGCCGCGTTCGGAGGAATGGATTGAGCATGGCAAAGAGGTCTATGAGCGCCGCTGCGTGGGTTGCCACGGGGTGCATGGCGACGGCAATGGGCAGGCCGCAACGTTCATGTACAAGCAACGCCCGCGCAATTTCACCCAGGGCGTCTTCAAGTTCAGGCTGACCGAGGGCTCACTGCCGACCGATGGCGATTTGCTGCGCACCATAACACGCGGGGTGCGCGGCACCGCAATGCCCCCCTGGTACGATCTGCCGCTCAATGATCGGCTCGCGGTGATCCAGTACATCAAGTACGTGCTGGCGGTGGACCGCTCCGATCCCAAGCATCCGGCGGAATTCTTCATAGAGTCGCCGGGCGCGCCACTTTATATCCCCACGCCGCCAGCGCCCACGATGGCCATGATCACTCACGGCAAGGAAACCTGGGAGCAGGCCCAGTGCTGGGAATGCCATGGACACACGGGTAAGGGCGACGGAGAAAAGGCGGCCACGTTGACGGATGATCCGGGTTTCGCCATTCGACCCGCAAACCTGACGAGCGGCCAGTTCAAATCCGGCCCGTCGGTGAGCGACATCTTCCGGACCATCTCCACGGGCTTGAACGGAACACCGATGCCATCGTACCGGGACTCGTTTCCGGATGCGGATCGCTGGGCGTTGTCCTACTATATCTTGTCGCTCTCCGCCTTCACTGACCCGCTGACGGGAGAGCCGTTGAAGATCTCTGCCGCGGACCGTGCGGCACTGGACGATCCGAAGTTGCAAACGCCAGGTCCGGAGCAAGCTTATGGACTCGTGCAACCCTAGCGGCGGCCATGCCGGCCGGCTCGCCCAGCACTTGTTCCGACGGGAAGGGTAAGTCATGGCGGATTACGAAATACTAGGTCCCTATGCCCTGGCCATTCTGATGGGATTGGGCTCCACCTGTATCTTCATCTGGGGGGTCATGGGTGGAGCCTTGACTGAGACTGATCGGGCAGCCCTCAACTTCTATAACGCGGAGATGGCAAATGACCGATTCAAGGACCAGCATGACGGGTCATGAGACCGAGAACGCGGGGCACGAGACGCACGACCTGCATGAGTATGCCGGTGGTTACATAAAGGCGCGCGAAGGGATCATCCCGGTCTGGCTGTTGGTTCTCTATTTCGGACTGTTCGCTTGGGCGTGCTACTACCTGGTGCACTATTGGGGCGGACTCGGGCCGGGTCGAATCGGGTGATCGGCGCGCTCAATCGGGGGGTGCTTTGCCTCCTCGCGATCGGGTGTCGGTAGGGTTTCTCAAGCGGAGATCGAAGCTTTGCGCGGCGTTAAGATACTTTTCGGTGTAGCTGTGATCAACCTGATGGTCTTGGCTTTTGAGCTCGCCATGAACGTGATCCGCACCGGGTTCGGCTGAGGAGAACGAAAACCATGCTGGCTCAAACTACATTCTCGTTTGCCCGGGCTAGCCTGCTGCAGGACATCGCGTTCGTCGGCTTCGCGATCTTTATGATCGGGTTCTTTATCTGGGTCGCTATGCTGGCGCGGAGAAAATAACGGCCAGTCACCTGCCTCGCCCCGCAGTGGGGCGGTTTGTCGGGGAACATCGGCCATGACCTATTACGCGCTGCTGTTCATCGCCGGCTTCGCGGGCAGTTTTCATTGCATCGGCATGTGCGGAGGCTTTGCCTGCGCACTGGGGGCCGATCCGCGCGGGCCTAGCGCCACTGCGGTGCGTCATGCGCTCTACAATACTGGAAGGTTGACGACCTACTGTTTCCTGGGGGGTCTCGCCGGCGGCCTAGGCTGGGCGATCTACAGCTGCTTGGGAACAAGGTCGCAGCTGGGCGTTGTCGTCCTCAGCGAGTCTCTTAACGCTGCGCAGCGGGGTCTCGCCGTGATAGCCGGGCTGCTGATGATCCTCATGGCGCTGCAGTTCTTCGGCCTTCGGGGCGTGCGCCGCGTCAGGACCGGATTCGGTGGCTCGACGCTCGTTATCGCGCTGCGCAGCCTGCTGAGCAGACGTGGTCACGCCGCGCCGCTTGCTTTCGGCGTGCTCAACGGCTTTCTGCCGTGCCCGCTGGTCTATGCCATGGTCGCCCAGGCTGCGAGTACCGTTGATGTGCTGTCCGGCTGTCTCACCATGGCGGCGTTCGGTCTGGGAACTTTCCCGACCATGCTCACCATGGGCGGACTTGGCCGGCTGCTCGCGCCCAGGTGGCGGCAGCGCGGTGTCCGGCTGGCCGGCAGCTTTATCCTGGCGCTGGGGCTGGTCACGCTCGGCCGCGGCCTCGTACCGATGACGGCTGGCCACGGCTTACACCATATCTGGCACTTCGCATGACTGCGGCTCCCGACGCTCTGTGCCGCCACTGCCTGCTGCCGCTCGGTCGGCGGGGCTTTGCCCGCACGGTGAACGGCGAGAGTTGCCAGTTCTGTTGCTATGGCTGCTGCATCGCCCATCAGGTGAAGAGCGGCAGCGGCGACGCGTCGGAGGCGGCGTGGTTCCTGGTTCGTCTCGGTGTGGGCAGCTTTTTGTCCATGAACATCATGCTGTTCAGTCTGTTGGTGTATTCGGGGGCGTTCACCGGTGCCGACCGGGGAGTGCTTCCCACCATTCAGCTGCTGCTCTGGGGGCTCGCGACGCCGGCGGTATTGATCCTCGGCGAACCTTTTCTGCGTGAGACGTGGTCGCAGGCCCGGCGCGGGCGTTTGAGCTCGTCCGCGCTCATCGTTCTCGGCTCGCTTGCCGCTTACATCTATTCCACGCTCGCCGTCTTCCGGCTGGGCGGCCACCTTTATTTCGATACCGCCGCGATGGTGCTGATGCTCTTTACGCTCGGTCGCTACCTTGAAGCGGCGGGGCGCGCCCGGGCGTCTCGCGATCTCGCACCGTTGTTGGCTGCGGAAAGCGAATCGGCAACGGTGGTCGAGGGAGCAGAAGAGCATCGCCGGCCAGTGCGTGAAGTGCGTGCCGGGATGCTGATCCGGGTGAAGCCCGGCGAGCGGATTCCGGTCGACGGCCTGATCGTGGAGGGTTGCTCGCATACCGATGACTCGGTCATTAGCGGCGAGAGCAGGCAGATCGCGAAAGCGGTCGGCGGCTCTGTTCTCGCAGGTAGCATCAATCTCGACGGTCCGTTGTTGATCCGCAGCAGCGGTGCCGGAAACGCAAGTCGCTGGGCGCAAATCTGCCGATCGGTCCGCGAGGCGTTACGGCAGTCAAGTCGCACGCAGCGTATCGCTGATCGCCTGGTAGGTGCTTTCGTGCCGGTAGTGCTGGCCCTCGCCGGCATAACCCTGGCCTATTGGGCGCAGCACCTGCCGTTCGATCGGGCGATGCTCGTGGCGCTCTCGGTGCTGGTGGTGGCCTGTCCCTGTGCGGTCGGCTTGGCGGCGCCGATGGCGCACTCGCTCGGAATTGGGCAATTGGCCCGACATGGCTGTCTGGTTCGCAGTCCCCGGGCGCTCGAAGCACTTGCTTTGACGCGCCTGATCGCCTTCGACAAGACCGGTACGCTCACCCTGGGCTGGCCGCACCTTGTCGATCTTGAGATCGATGGGGTGGGGGGAGATGAGGTACTCGCCCGACTGGCGGGTCTGGAGCGCCATTCCGAGCATGGTTTGGCGCGAGCCATCGCGTCGGCGGCCCGCGCGCGCGGGGTCGACCCGATCGCCACCGAGGATGTCCGAGTCGTGCCCGGGCGCGGCCTACGCGGTGTTGTCCATGGCGAGTTGGTCGCGGCCGGAAGTGCAGCTTTGATGAACGAGCTGGGCTGGCAGTTGCCGTCGACCCTGGTTGAACGCGCCGATCTCATGGCGACGAGCGGCCATTCGGTCGTGTTCGTCGGTTGGAGCGAGGGGGTTTGCGCCGGGCGGGTCCGCGCCGCGCTGTCGTTCGACGACACGCCACTGCCCGAGGCGCGAATCACCATCGAGGCGTTGCGCGCGCAGGGACTGCGGGTGATGTTGTTGACCGGCGATCACGCCGGTGCGGCTGCGCGTGTCGCAGCCACGGTAGGCGTGGATGAATGGCAGGCCGGCCTCCTGCCGGAGGCCAAACGCCTCGCTCTCGATCAGTATCGACCCCACCACGGCGCCGTGGGGATGGTCGGCGACGGTCTGAACGACGCCCCCGGGCTGGCCTGGGCGGACGTCGGCATCGCCGTCGGCTCGGCGACCGATTTGGCCCGCGAAACCGCCGATCTGGTGCTTCCTCCGGGCGGTCTCTGGCTGCTGCCCTGGGTGGTCTGCAGGGCCCGTGCGGTGCGTTCGACCATCTTTGCCAACCTGGCATGGGCGTTCGGCTACAACTCGGTCGCGCTGACCTGTGCCATGCTCGGGCTGCTGCAGCCAATCCTCGCAGCCGCTGTGATGGCCGGTTCCAGCCTCTTGGTAGTGCTGAATTCGCTGCGCCTGGAGCGACTTCCCGGCCCAAGTTATCCCAGCGCGCTGCCGTTATCTGCGGCCGCGCGACCGGCAAGCGAGGGGCAGCCGGCACAGCAAGCTCAACTAGAGGGCGCTGCGGTCCAACGAGGAGAGCGGAGACTATGAAGTGGTGTTTGCTGGCGTTTTGCCTCGCCGTCGTTCCCGCGATGACTTGCGCCCAACAGGCAGATCCGTGTGCTGGATTGGCGGGTGTTGCTCTAGGTCAGTGCCAAGGTAGTCAGCTACGGCTTCAGCAGCAGCAGCTCGAGCAACAGCAACAAGAACTGGCGAAACAGCAACAGCAACTCGCGTTGCAGCAACAACAGCTAGCGCAACAGCAACAACAGCTTCAACAGCAACAGGAGCGACAGAACCAACTGAACGAACAACAGCGACAGAATCAACAGCAATTAGAGACTGTGCAACATCAAAATGAGCTTCTTGGTCAGCAATTGGGGCATGAGAAATCACCGAATCAAGTTGCACAACCACCGACGAGGGATGATTCGAAGCGCCAGGAAGTTAACAGCTGGAAAGCCGAGAATCCCTGGTACGGGTCAGACTACGCTAGAACGCAGTTTGCGATGCGTTATGCCAAGCAACTTCAACAAGAGCGACCGGACTTGGTTGGTCGTCCATTTCTTGATGCGATCTCGGCCAAAGTGAGGGATACATTCGGTGCAGGTAAGTGAGGTTCATCAACTGTAGTTTGCGAGCGGTGGTTGACCAACTGCTGGCGGCTCTTGCCATGGCGTGCGTGGGTCGGTACGGCGCGGATCCGCAACGTTGCGATCAAAAATAGTATCGTGGCTCGGCTCGCCCGACGATCCGATGGCGCGCTGGCCATCGCACTGCGATCCATCCTTCAAGCTTACAGAGGAGTGCAAAAGCGATGCTAACGAGACCTTCAGGTTTTAGTTGGTTTCTGGCGCCGGCAATCGTTCTCCTTCTCCTCCTCTCAGCAGCAAGTGCAGAAGTGGCTGGCGAAGCTATTTGGACCCCAATTGACACAAGCAGCAGCAAGCTCGGTGACGGTACCAGCATTACGTCGACCCTATACGTTGAGTCTCCAGTGATGCGCAGTGCCGACAAGAGTCTGACTGTGGTCCATTTTCGAATTTCATTCGCTCCTGCGCTGAAAGGCTTGAATCCGGGGGACGAAACAAGAACCATCGAGTCGATTCAGGTGGTCGATTGCCAGAATCACGAATACTGGAGCGTGTACATAATAGGACTCCCATCTCCCGGGCTCAGAAACACCGTCCATGGGAGCGGTGAGCTGCGTGAAATCATGGTGCACAACTTCGATTCGGCTGCAGTGCGCCAGACCGACTGGGCAGGCGTGACGGTAGCCGCCTTCGCATGCAAACAATGAGGCTGCACAGGGGCGCCTAGCGGCGCGCAGCCCACTGCAGCTAGCTGATCGGTTTTCTAGGTACTCCACGCCCCAGTCACGCACCCGGACGGCCGCGGCGAGCCTTCTTTCACCCTCCCTACCTTGGTGGCTCCGGTGGTGAGGATCGCCGACTTTCACCAAGCTTCACCAGTCTTCACCCACGTTCACCAAGCTTGGGCCCAGTTTCATGCACCGCCGCTCCGGGGCGCATAGCGTTTTCTGCGGTGCTTAAAAACCCAACTGGGAGACGACCACCGCCGTCGGGCAAATCCAATCTCCTTTCCTCAAAAAATCTAGGAGACGACCATGAACACTTCATCCCCTTCCACTGGCCTTCGGGGCCTTATCGCTGCCGCGATCTTCGCCGCGCTTGCCTCGAGCTTCAGCGCCGTATCCGCGGCTGACTCGAGCTCCGCCAGCATCACCGTGAAATACGCGGATCTCAACGTAGCGAGCCCGTCCGGGGCGCGTGTGCTCTACGAGCGCATCCAAACGGCGGCCCAAAGCGCATGCAATTACTTCTGGTTCAAGACGGACGCCGATGAAGCTCGTTGCGTGCAAAATACGATCGCAAAAGCGGTGACCAAGGTCGACCAGCCCGCGCTGACCGCCGTATACAACGCGAAGTACAAGATATCGGCGCCGAGTACTCTCGTGTCACAGAGTCGCTAGAGACTGACGCTGGCAACGTGCCAGGAGTCACTCGAGCGGGTCCGGATTGTGTGCACCAATCCGGACCCCTTGTAGGCCTGCCAGCGAGCACCATTCAGCGTGCTTCGGTGCAGCGGGACAAGGAAGCGGTGACCGAGACTGAGTGCGGACTCAGGGTGATTGCCCTGGGTGAGTGCTGCGATGCGCCGGGAAGGGCGCGGGGGCGCACTCCGGCGTAACATCGGCCCTCGCTGCGGCAAGAGATGGCCCAAGCACAGAGCTCCACCAATGGCGCCCCAGGCGTGGACTACGAATAGCGGGGACCTCACCCCCGATCCCGTGGGGTACCAGGTCGATGATCTGATTATCGACCTTGCACCGCGGCGCGTAAGGCGTGCGGGAACGGTCATCCCCCTCAAGGCCCTGTCTTTCGATTTGCTCGTCACACTCGTGCGCGCCGCGCCCAACCTCCTCAGCTTCGATCAGCTGAGCGAGCGCGTCTGGCCGGGCCTTGTGGTGACGCCCGAAACGATCGTTCAGCGCGTGAAGCTGCTGCGCGGCGCACTGAGGGACGACCCGCATGCCCCACGCTACATCGAAGGGGTGCGGGGCCGCGGCTACCGCATGCTCGCCGAGGTGCGTGCGCTGACGCAGAGACCGGGCACCCCAGAAGCTATCCTGCCGCCTTCGCTCAAGGAGACGAAGGAAGAAGAGAGCCCGGACGTGCACGCTGGCATTGCGGCCACGGGAGCTGCCGCCGTGAGCTCCCCCCCGCCAGCCGCACCTCCCCGCCCTGCCAGATGGGGCCCGTTAGGCTGGATTGGCGGAACACTGATCGTGGTGGGGCTGCTCGCGGCATCCTGGGCGATGGTCCATTACCGGGGGCTCAGCAAACCGGCTGAGCGAACGAGCGTAGTCGTCTCTCCGGTGATTCATTCGCTGGTGGTGCTACCGCTAGAGAACCTCTCGGGTGACAAAGAGCAGGAGTACTTTGCCGACGGGATGACGGATGCGTTGACCACCGATCTCGCCCAGATCGGTTCCTTAAGCGTCGTCTCGCGCACCTCCGCGGTGCACTTCAAAGGTTCCAAGGAAACGCTGCCAGAGATTGGCCGCGATTTGAAGGTCGATGCGGTCGTGGAAGGCACCGTCACCCGCGGCGAGAATCGTGTGCGGGTGACTGCGCAATTAGTAGAGGCCACCACTGACCACCATTTGTGGGCCAAGACGTATGAACACGACTTGAAGAATGTGCTTGCCTTGCAGGATGAAATCGCCCGGGACGTCGCCGAGCAAGTCCGCGTCACGCTGACCCCCAAGGAGCGCAGTCTGCTCATTCAGGCTCACGCGGTCGATCCAGAGGCGTATGACGCCTATCTCAGGGGCTCGTACTGGTTGAGTCAGTTTACTCCGGAAGGTTACAAGAAGGGTTGCGACTACCTCCAGAAAGCCATCGCTAAGGATCCCAGCTACGCGCCTGCCTATGTAGGTGTCGCAGAGTGCGGGCACTCTCCCGACAACGCCAGGAAAGCTATCGCCAAAGCCCTGGTGCTTGATCCTTCGCTAGCCGAGGCCCACGCCCGGCTCGCGGAACTAAAGTACACCATCGATCGGGACTGGTTCGGAGCCGAAGCCGAGCTCAAACAAACCATTGCCCTCAATCCCAACGACGCCGCCGCACATCATTTCTATGCGTTCGAATTAGTGGCCATGGGGCGGCTCGAGGAAGCAATGAGGGAAACTGAACTCGCGCGGAACCTTGACCCGTACTCCGCGGGTATCGCCGAATGGCTGGGGCAGGTGCTTTATCACGCTAGACGGTACGACGATGCACTGCGCGAAATGAGGAGAGGCCTGGAAATGCATCCGGACTCCCCCGCCTTCCCCTCGGACATGGCTGATGTATACGAGCAGAAGAAAATGTTTGCCGAGGCATTCGCCGCGCGCCAGCAGGCGTTACGCCTCCTAAAAGATCCGAGGGTCACCGAGCTCGGCGAGGCGTACAAACGCTCGGGGTACAAAGGCTATGTGTTGAAGCAGGCCGAGCAAGCAAACGACCTAGCATTTGCCGCTCACATGTATGCGCTGCTTAACGACGAACCTCATGCCATTGCCGCCCTAGACGCCGCGTACAACAAACACGACCCGCGCATGCTGTTCATCCGTACCGCACCCGAATTCGACTCCATTCGTTCCTCACCACGTTTCCGCGATCTGGTCCGTCGCATAGGTTTCCCGCAGCCGTCGAGCGACAAGAACTAAATCCACACGCGTGTGGAGAGTCGTCGGCGAATGTCCGGTACCAAATTTCTTAATGACTGCTCTTGAGGTACCGTTTAGACCGCTTGGGGTCAGAAGGGTGAATAGCCTCCGGAAGGGCGAATGTCCGCTCCCCGAGCGTCTGGGATTTCGAGCCTATCGGCCTTGGGGTGTTAACTGCTGAGAAAGCGTAGGCGCTTGTGGTAAAGGATGAAGGCGAGCTCGAAGCCGAGAGAAATGCCAAGGACCAGAAGAAACGTGAAATGCGGGGGGTGGGGGGGCCGATAAACCTCCAGAAGAACGCCGTCAGCACACCGAGTAGCCCGAGCGAGCCCAGGACGAGGCTGACGACTGGCTCCAGAATGGCGAGCAAGAGAAACATCGGCAGACGAATACACTGCCACAGTAACCACAGGACGTACGCGGGCAGGTTGTCCCCGCGCGCGAGTTTCCTGTCAACGAGGGCTCTGGTACTGATCGCATTCACGACGTTTCGCCGGAGTCTGCGGGCTTAACTCTGTTCATGAAACGCGAGCCTGTTCCTTGGACGAGGGAGCGGAATCGCGCAGAATTGCAATAAAACCGGCCACTTACGAGCTTCTAAAGATCCTCAAAAAACGCCGGTGTACAGTTTTTGCAGCCGGTGAATTTGGAGTGCCGCCACCGACAACGCGCTCGGATCTAGCGGCTGCGGTACGTGGCTTCCTTTGGTGCAGGCCGGCCGACCTCCTGTTCGCGCCTCACGGGAACACGCAATCTCTATCGTCGGATTGGGCGGTGTCACTGATCGCCTGGGCAGGCACGCCAGCATCGGCTCAGACGACGTAGCAAGAACACGTGCACCGGATGTCTATTGTGGCTTTCCCACTGATTCCATATAATTGAAAATATGAAACAGAAGGAAGCGATCGCGGCCCTGAGCGCCCTTGCGTCTGAGCCCCGTCTTGCCGTCTATCGGATGCTCGTCAAGCGCGGTCCCGAGGGCTACACCCCATCCGAACTGGTCGGGCGTTTGGAGCTGCCCGCCCCGACGCTGTCCTTTCATTTGAAGGGGTTGGTACAGGCGCGACTGGTAGTCGGCCGCCGAGAGGGCAGGAACCTCCACTACCAGCCGAACTTCGAGCACATGAACGCTCTCGTTGGCTTTCTCACGGAAAACTGTTGCACCCTGGCTGAACAGGCCTGCGACACGAACTGTCAACCGCTGGCCGTTACCGCGCGGCCAAGGAAAAGAGCATGAAGCGCTTACACGTGCATATGACCGTGAAGGATCTGGAAGAGTCGCTCCGCTTTTATGCGCACCTTTTCGCTGCCGAGCCCACCGTGCGGAAGGCCGACTACGCCAAGTGGATGCTCGAGGATCCCCGTGTGAACTTTGCGATCAGCCAGCGAGGCCTTGAGCCTGGGGTGCAAGAGCTTGGCATTCAGGCCGAGAACCGAGAGGAGCTACACGAGCTGTACTCCCGGCTTCGGCGCATCGATCAGCCCGTACTCGAAGAGGCGGAGACGATCTGTTGTTACGCGCAAAGCGAGAAGAGCTGGATCGGTGACCCGCAGGGCCAGCAGTGGGAGATCTTTCTGACCACCGGTACGAGCGCCGATTACGGCCGCAACGCTCCGGGCTCCGATCCGGTGAAGGGGCCGGAGTCGTCCTGCTGCGAAGCGAGCTGCTGCTCGTCCAAGACCCCCTAGCCAAGGGCGGGAGCGTGTGTGAGTCGCGCGCAGCAGCCGAGGAAGATCTGGCCGCTATCCGCGCGCTCCTTGAACGTGCGGGGCTGCCGACGAGGGATCTTGCGACGTCCAAACCGAGGTTCAGCGTGCTCCTCGAGGACGGGCATATCGTCGCCGCCGGTGCCTTGGAGCGCCTTGGCTCATCGGCTCTAGTGCGGTCGGTAGTCGTCGCCGGCGATCGCCGTGGGACCGGGTTGGGCCGGATCATCGTGCAGGAGCTCGAAAACGTCGCGCGTGCGGCGGGGATTCACCGGCTGATTCTTCTCACCCAGACCGCGCGGGAGTTCTTTGCGCATGAAGGCTATCGCGTTATCGAGCGACGTGACGCGCCGGAGGAGGTCCAGCGGAGCGAGGAGTTTCGCTCGCTGTGCCCCGCCTCCGCGACCTGCATGATGAAAGTACTGGACGATTTGCGAGTAGCGCGCACCATGGCAGACCGACCCTACAACGTACTGTTCCTGTGCACCGGTAACTCCGCGCGCAGCATCATCGCGGAGGCCCTGATCAACCAGTGGGGACGCGAAAAATTCCGCGGCTTCAGTGCGGGCAGTCATCCCAAGGGCACCGTGCATCCGATTGCGCTGCAACTGCTTCAGCGGATGAATCTCCCCACCGAGGGCCTTCGCAGCAAGAGCTGGGACGAGTTCGCGGCCCCGGGCGCAGCGTCGCTCGACTTCGTCGTCACCGTCTGTGACAACGCGGCAGGTGAGGTCTGTCCCTATTGGCCCGGCCAACCCATGACCGCCCACTGGAGCGTACCGGATCCGGCGGCCGTTGAAGGTGCCGATGCGGACAAATGGACGGCCTTTCGGGACACCTTCAGGTTGCTTGACAACCGCATCAAGCTCTTTACCAGTCTGCCACTGGTCTCGGTCGATCGGATCAAGCTGCAGGAGCGTCTCGATGCGATCGGCAAGACCGCGGCTCCCAAGGTCAGCGAATGAATCTCGCCAGGCGGCTGAGCGCGGAGGGCAGCGGTTCGCTGCTGCTGGCCGCTGCCGTGGTGGGCTCAGGGGTCATGGCCGAGCGACTGGCCGATGGGAACGCGGCCGTCGCGCTAATGGCGAATACGGGGGCCACGGTGGCGGTGCTGGCAACCCTGATTGCACTCTTAGGTCCGATCAGCGGCGCACATTTCAATCCTGCGGTCTCCCTCATCCAGGCGGTGCGCGGTGTGCTCACCTGGCGCGATGCTGGAGCCTATGCGCTTGTCCAGGTGCTGGGCTGCTGTCTCGGGGCGATCCTCGCTCATACGATGTTCGACCTCCCCTGGCTGCAGTCGTCCGCTCACGTGCGCACGGGTATGTCCCAGTGGCTCGCGGAGGCGGTTGCGACGTTCGGGCTGCTGCTGGTCATCCTGGGACATCGACGAGCAGAGGATGCTCCCTGGATGATCGCCGCGTGGATCGGTGCAGCTTATTGGTTCACCGCCTCGACATCCTTTGCCAACCCCGCGATTACGATCGCGCGATCGCTCTCGGATACCTTCTCTGGAATTCGACCGCTCGACGTGCCGGGTTTCATAGTCGCCCAGCTTGCAGGGGCGCTGCTTGCGCTCCTGGTGAGCGGATCTTTGTTTGGCGCAGATCGTGTCAAGGCCGTGGGTGAGTCGGTTCAAGAGGCATGCGCCAATCCGGCGCGCCTCCGGCCTAGGTGACCGCCGCGGTGGCGGCGCTCGCTACGACGCAGAGTGCGACCACGAGGATCGGTGGAACACCCCATCGCTCCAACAGTAAGAACCCAGTGACCGCGACCGCGACATCGCCGCTACCGCGAATTCCTGTGGTCCACACGGGGTTGTAGAGCGCGGCGCCGAGAACTCCGACTACTGCCGCGTTTATACCCGCGAGGATCGCCGGCGCTGTGGGCGCCCGACCCAGCCGATTCCAGAGCGACATTCCAGCACCCGCCAGCAGCAGGCCAGGAAGGAATATCGCAACCAGTGCGACGATCGCCCATAGCGCAGACGCACGCGCTGGGGCGCTGACCGCGCCGAGATATGCTGCGAAGGTGAACAGTGGCCCCGGCATGCCCTGAGCGAAGCCGTATCCCGTCAGAAAGGCCTTGTCCGAAATCCAGCCGCTCGGAACCAGCGACTCACGCAAGAGTGGCAGCACGACATGACCTCCGCCGAACACGAGTGCGCCAGCTCGATAGAAGATGTTGGCGAGGCCCACCGCTCCGTGAGGGTTTAGCAATGCCAGTGCGGGGAGGCTGACCAGGAGTCCAAAAAAAACCGCAACCATTATCCACGCGGCCCCGAACTCAAGACCCGCCGGCGCCGCAAAATCCGACAGCCGCACACCACGACATAGTAGCCAACCGCCGATTGCTCCTAGCGAGATGACTGCAATTTGCATAGGCCCGCTGCTGTGGAACAGGAGCAACACGGCCCCCAGGAGCGCAATGGCCACTCGCTGCCGATCCGGGCACAACGTGCGGGCCATGTTCCACACCGCCTGTGCTACGACTGCGACAGCCGTAAGCATGAGGCCGTGCACGACCGCTTGCATCATCGGACCTTGTAGCCGCGATGCGAGCAGCGCGAAGGCATACATCAGTAGCGCCGAGGGAAGCGTGAAGGCAGCCCAAGCCACTAGCGCCCCCAGCCAGCCAGCTCTTTGGTAACCAATGAGAAAGCCGACTTGGCTACTGGTAGGACCTGGGAGTAGCTGGCACAGCGCGACAAGACCGGTGTATTGCGCTTCGGTCAGCCAGTGGCGCTGCCGCACATAGGTTCTTTCGAAATAGCCGAGGTGCGCAATCGGGCCACCGAATGAAGTCAGGCCGAGTTTGAGGGCGACGCGAAATACCTCAGCGGTCGAGCCAGTCTTGCGAACTGCCGGGTCGTCATTCACGTGACATAGTCGATCAATGCCATGAAGCCAAAATCCGTACACCCGGCATGACGACATCCTCGGTCACAGTGGCGCTCGCCAACTGAGCCCCGGGAAGCGGGCGTAGTCTCTGTCGGTTGTGATCCATTCACAGCCAGATTCGATGGCCAGTGCGGCGAACCAGGCGTCCTGCGCTAGGTTCCCCGTTGCTTTTGCCTTGAGACAGAGGTCTTCGAAAATCCCCCAATGGCGCTCGCGGGGAACCGTAACGGTGGCGTTCGGCTGCTCCAGAAGCAGTCGGCAGAAATCGAACACGTCCGCCCGGGCGCTCGGGCGTCGATAGATGCGTGCGTGAGTGGTGATTCTGACGACACTGGCGAGTACCTGCGGGGCAATCCCATAGGCCGCCGGTCCGTTGACGACCGACTCCAACCATTCCCTGTATCGCGGATGGTCTTCAGAATCCGTACGAAAGGCGTAGATCAGGACGTTGACGTCCGGAAGGATCAATCGCGGCCGTCCATCCGGTCCAGAAGCGAAGCACTATCGTCCAGGTCGATACCTGGCAATGTACCGCCGCCGGCGCGGCACTCGGGCAGCGCGACCGGCCGGTGTTCCGTCCGCTTCATGGGCCGCCGTAGCACGAGTTCGAGCCCCTGTTCAATAAGAGAGGTGAGGGTGGTCTTGCGCTTGGCTGCCTCAGCGCGGGCGCGCTCGAGCAGCGTTTCGTCCAAACGAACGGTAGTTCTCATGCGTCAAAGCATACTATATGTATGTCAGTATGTCTATGGCAGTATGGGGTGCAAGGGGTCCCGAGTTCAAATTCGGTGCTCCGACCAATAAAAACAACCACTTACAGAGCAAAAGAAAATCGCAAAAATCGCCGGTGTTACAGTTCGGTGTGCAGTTTTGCAGATAGTTTGCCCTTCGATCTCTTCGCGCCGCTTTTCTTGTTGACTCTACTGCGTGGTGGTTGTCCGGCGCACGGGCTCACGGAGTGTCTCGAGCCACGAGAGACTGTTCAGACTGTGGTCTCTCGGTCATGCCGCATGACCTTTAAGCTGCGACGATCGTAGGGCGAGTCCCGGCCTCGGCGAATTCGCGCAGCACTCGATGCACGAACTGTACGCAGATCGATCCGTCGCCCACTGCAGAAGCAATACGTTTGACGCTTCCGGCGCGCACGTCACCGGCAGCGAAGACCCCCGGCACGCTGCTCTCTAGCAGGTACGGCGGCCGTGGCAGGTTCCAGTGTGCAGCCGCCAACTGTTCCTTCCCAAGGTCGGGTCCGGTTTTCACAAAGCCGTGATCATCCAGCACCACGCAACCCTGCAGCCAGCGCGTGTGTGGTTGCGCTCCGGTCATCAGAAATACGTGCTCGAGGATGGCTCTCTTGTAGCGCGCCCCATTAGCTGACCCGCTGACGATCGCAGGGGATACTGGTGACAGAAGCGACCGCGGCGAACACCAAAAGAGCTGTAAGTGGTAGAAGTCGGAATACCGCGACCCTAGGTGCCTGGCGGAATTCCCGATCATCTGCCCAACGGCGCTCACCCACATTACGAGAGTAACGAAGGCCACGAGCACGCCTATCGTCACGAGACTGTGGCAACCGGCAGATAGCGAAAACGTCTGCGGGTCTGTGGGTAGCGGAAATGGTTGATCATGCGTGCGCCCGACGGACGATCTCACGAGCCTTCGCTGCACAACTGAGCGTGACGTCCTCGACCGACTCGCCCTTCATGGACGACCACCAGGTGGTCTCCACACGGCAGCCCTCGCCGGTGAAGTACGGACGCTTGTGTTTGAGCTTGACGGCCTTCTCGGGAGTGGGGATGGAGCTCATGACGCCCCCATATGACGGCGCACGAGTAAGCGCACCATGTCTTCGCTACGGCGATGCGTGTAGGGGCGCTGCGGCGCGGCTGTGTGCGCTCCTCGATCAGAGCGGTGATGATGAGGCTGCCACCTAACTACCAGTCGCGGCCCGAGCGCGTGCTGCTGAGCGCCGCCTTGTGAGGCTGTGCGGATATCTGTTCTGGTCATGCTCGCCCTTTCGCTGCACTCGCGCAGGCCGACTACGTCTTGAAGCTATTTTGAAGACGGTCTCCGCTCTGTGCGGTTGCGTACATAGACGGCTCGGGACGCCGCTTTCGTGACACGTCTACTGTTTCTGCGCGCGTGAGGGCCTACACCGTGCTGGGATATTCGAAGCGGACACATTACATATATCCATCCCGCAAGGGGTCCAGCCGCAACGTGATCATGTTGGCGAGGCAAGACGGCAGCCAAGCCGCGGACCGGGAGCGCCACCACTACATGCGGGCGAAGATGTGGCGCTTTGATGCCGCGATGACAAGCGCCATGAACAGCGGGGAAACTCGTAGCTGATGAAGACCCTGGGCGTGCTAGCGCTGGTCTTCTCGTCGCGACCGCCTGCGACCACCTCCAGCCCCCCAGCCACTTGGGTGGCATCGTCGCGGATGCTAAGGGGGTTGGCAGGAGATTCTTGGCAGAATCCGAGTTACAGGGACCGTTACAGGGATCGAACACCCTCAGATGAGTGCCTGAAGGGGGAGGGGATCGCCATGACCACGCTCATCACGGGGCCCAAGCCCGTACGAACAGCAACAGGCGCAAGCCGCTCAACAGCAAGCTTGGGCTGGCGATCGCAAGTGCGCGGTTGGGCGAGCAACAGAGTGAACTGCTCCAGGAGCAGACTGAGGCGTTACGGCAACAGACCCAGGCACTACAGCAGCAACAGCGGGCGGCCGAAGAGGCTGCGCGAAGTCAGCAGCGCGACGCCGCCGCGCGCGAGGCTGCGACTGAAGCGTCCGATGTCGCCATCGCCAAAGAACGCGAGCGACTAGCGGAGGCCGGTCGTCTGCAGCGACAGTGGGTTCGCGATCACGAAACAGCTTCCGCGCGGTCTTGCCGAGCGGCTGCATAGTTAAGACCGGCCGGTTCACCGGGTGCAGGGGGTCAAAATGATTTGCACAGTTCGCGGCGTGTGAGCTTGGAAGCTGTGGCGCTCATTTCACAGCGGGGAAGACTGGCCAGATATCTAGCCGCGGCGCACCATTCACTCCGGCTAAATCGCGCCCCGCAGCAATCGGGCTTGGCGCTCGTACCGCCAAGAGATCATGCGAGCGGTCTCGGCATCGTGCGTCGTAGCGCCTTTGCCGGCTATAGCAAAGGCCTGCAGGTCAGCCCGCTCGCCTTCGAGGGTTTCGGTGGCTAGTAAAAAGCCCTTGTCATCGAAAAGGTGCCGCTCAATCCGGTCATCATTGGGGTACCACTCGCCCCAATAGTCGCCCAGCGCGCCGTGATTGCGCGTCGCGACTGAGGGTTTGCGGTACTCGATCATTTTAGAAGCGCCTCCATGGGTACAATTGGGGCTGGCCGGACCGTTTCCAAGGCGTCGCCCGGCGCCGGCTGTTGGTTTACCGCGAGGTGAATATCCCGTATTCAACCCCGTTTAATCTGCCGCGCCGAGCTAGCTGGTTGCGGTGTCTACACCTCGAGCCAGAACTTGTCATCGCTCACGATTAGGTGGCCAACGGCTGCGCCGGTATTGCCAAACTCATCGCACCAGACGTCTCGGTGCTGCATCGCGTCAGTGTCAGTACTGTCCTTCGGCGGTGTCCTTTTGCGCAGCGACGACTGATCGGCTACAACAGAGCCGTCATACCCTTTGATGTCCGGATTCATGGAACTCCTCGAGCGTGACCGATGCCTCGCCGAACTCTCGGAATGGCGCGTCGCTGCGTCGCAACACGGCGGCTGCGTGGTGCTTGTGGCTGGCGAGGCAGGAATTGGCAAGACCGCTCTGCTGCGTGAATTCTCCTCGAGGCAGCCGGATTTGCGCGTGCTGTGGGGCGGCTGTGACGACCTGTTCACGCCTCGACCGCTCGCCCCGCTGCACGACATCGCCCGCCAGTGCCTAGCGGAGTTGTCGCAGGCCTTCGGCTCGGGCGCGAGCCGAGACCATATCTTCACGGCGGCCCTGAACGAGTTGGAGCGAACACCGGCACTGGTCGTTTTCGAGGACATGCACTGGGCGGATGAAGCCACGCTCGACCTGCTCAAATTCCTGGGGCGCCGCATTCAGCGAACGCGCTCGATTCTCGCCGTCTCCTATCGCGACGAAGAGGTCGATTCACGTCATCCATTACGGAACGTCATCGGCGACCTGCCCCGTGCGAGCGTGCGACGGCTGTTACTCGCGCCGCTTTCCGAGTCTGCGGTCGCACAACTCGCACGCCGCGCCGGCAGGTCCCCGGAGGGCCTCTACGACATCACGGGGGGCAACCCGCTATTCCTTACAGAGGTACTGGCGAGCGGCGCGGACCGCGTTCCGCCGACCGTGCGCGATGCGGTTCTCGCGCGCGCCGCGCGTCTGGCACCGGGATCCCGCGAGATAGCGGAGCTGGTTTGCATCGTCCCCGGAAGGACCGAGCCGTGGCTGCTCGAACAGGCTGCCCGTGCGGATCCCACCGGCATCGAGGGCTGCCTGCGTATCGGGATGGTGCTGTCTGCAGACGGTTCGATCGGCTATCGGCACGAGCTCGTTCGCCGCGCACTTGAGGATTCTCTCCCATCGGCGCGCAGGAAGGACCTGCATGCCAAGGTCCTGGCGACACTCGTCGCCCGCTCAGGCGTGCCCGCTGCGCGCCTTGCGCATCACGCCTCGGGGGCTCGCGACCCGGAGGCAGTACTGCGCTTCGCATCGCTCGCCGCTACACAGGCAACCTCTGTCGGGGCGCATCGCCAGGCCGCGGCGCACTTCCAGACCATGCTCGAGTACGCGGACGACCTCGCCCCGGCCGATCGCGTTCGCTTGCTCGAGCAGCTGGCCTATGAGTGCCATCTGATCGGCTGGTACTCGCGAGCGAGCGCCGCAAGGCGCGAGGCGCTGCAGATCTGGCGTGCGCGGGGAGCACGCATGCAGGAGGGCGATACGCTGCGCTGGCTGTCGCGCCTCTCCTGGTACGAAGGCCGGCGCGCGGAGGCCGACCGCTACTGCGCCGATGCGATCGCGGTGCTCGAGTCGCTGCCCGCAGGCTCGGAGCTGGCGCTGGCTTATTGCAATCGGGCCGACCTCGACATGGAGTCCCACGAGTGCGAGTCGGCAATCGAGTTCGCACAGCGAGCCATCTTTCTTGCGGAGAGATGCTCAAATAACCAGGTTCTGAGCGATGCGTTGACCGTGCTCGGGACGGCGCGCCTGATAGTCGGCGATCCGTCCGGCTGGGACGATCACGAGCGTGCCCTTCAGCTCGCGCTCGCCGGGGGTTTCCAGGCGGAGGCAGCCGGCGCGTACACGGATCTATCAGCAATGGCCGTGTCCCGTCGCCAGTATGACCAGGCTGTCAACTACCTGAGCGCCGGCCTGGCGTATTGCGAGGAGCGTGATCTGGACCTTTTGCGCCCCTATATGCTCGCGTATCGCGCCCGCATGAACTTCGAGCAGGGCCGGTGGCTCGAAGCGAGTGCAGATGTGGAGGCGGCGCTGCTTCATCCGCGGGCGACATCGGTAGCTCGTATTCCAGCGCTGAGGACCCTGGGGCACCTGCGAATTCGACGCGGAGACCCCGATGCGAGCGCCCCGCTCGACGAGGCCGGGGAGCTCGCCGGGCCGGAACCGGAGTTGCAGCGCCTGGGCACGCTCGCGGCCATCCGCGCCGAGGCTG
>Ga0209624_10000255_pt1 | contig 47814 bp, 42 predicted proteins | sample JacPinW_OM2H0_O1_FD_188565 | JGI IMG/M metagenome (GOLD analysis project Ga0209624, IMG submission 188565) | Forest soil microbial communities from Algoma, Ontario, Canada - Jack Pine, Ontario site 1_JW_OM2H0_O1 (SPAdes) (version 2) | ecosystem: Environmental > Terrestrial > Soil > Boreal...
AGATGTAGGCGAAGCGGTGCGCGAACAGGCGCGGCACCACCACATGGCTCCCCTTCACCAGGCGCACCTGGTGCGCGGCCTGCACCGGTGAGGCCTGTGTGACGAAGGCACTCACCCAGGGACCGGTGGCGTTGACCACCGCGCGCGCCTGCACCGTGAAGCTGCCGCCCTCCGCGCTGAGCGTTGCGTTCCAGCCGCCGCCCTGCGGGGTCAGGCGCTCGCAGCGGGTATGGGTGAGGATGGTCGCACCGCGCGCCTGCGCATCCAGCGCGTTGAGCAGTACCAGCCGCGCGTCATCGACCTGGCCGTCCGAATAGACGAACCCGCGCCGGTAGCCCGGCTGCAGGGCTTCACCGGCGACGTGCGTGCGCAGATCAATGGAAGAAGAGGCCGCCAGATGCGCCCGCGCTGCGAGGTGATCGTAGAGAAACAGCCCCGCGCGGATCATCCAGGCCGGGCGCAGGTGCGCGGCGTGCGGCATGACGAAATGAAGCGGCCGCATGATATGAGGCGCGGAATTCAGCAGTACCTCGCGTTCCCTGAGCGCCTTGCGCACCAGCCGGAAGTGGAACTCCTCGAGGTAGCGCAGGCCCCCGTGGATGAGCTTGGTGCTGGCCGAGGAGGTGTGCGCGGCCAGGTCGTCCTGCTCGCACAGGAGCACCGTGAGTCCGCGTCCGGCGGCGTCGCGGGCGATGCCGCAGCCATTGACGCCGCCGCCGACGATCAGAAGATCACAGCTGCCCGCGCACTCCCTCACGAGCGCGGCGCCGCCTGCCGTCCGTAGTAGTCCGGGTAATCCTCGCTGAGGCCCTTGAAGCGTCGGTGAATCCATAAGTACTGTTCGGGCGCGATGCGCACCTGCGCCTCGATCATGTGATTGAAGCGCTCGGCGTCCGCCGCCGGGCTGTCGCTCGGGAAGTTCTCGAGCGGCGGATGGATGACCGCGCGGTATCCTTGCGTGCCCGGCAGGCGCTGCAGGAAGTACGGTAACACTGCCGCGCCGGTCATGCCCGCCAGGCGCGAGGTGAGCGTGTTGGTCGCGGCCGGGATGCCGAACATGGGCACCATTTCCGCACCCTTCTTGCGATAGCTCTGGTCGGGTGCGTACCAGACGCACTGGTTGTGGCGCAGTGCCGAGATGAAGGCGCGGATGTCGTCTCGGGCGATGGGGTAGCCGCCGTAACCGACCCGGAAGCGCTTGAGCGCGTACGCCAGCACCTCGTTCTTGGTCGGACGATAGAGAAAGCCGACCGCAGCGACCGACAGCAGTATCCGGCCGGCCATCTCGAGTGAGGTGAAATGCGCGGTGAGGAGCATGACGCCGCGCCCGCGTGCCAGCGCCGCGTGCAGGTGCTCGGCGCCCTCGAACTGCACGATCTTCGCCAGGCGCCTGGGCGTGATCCACCAGGCGAGCGGGATCTCCAGCAGTGCGATACCTAAGCTCTCAAAATGCCGATCGAGGAGTTTTTCGCGCTCCGGCGCTGACAGCTCCGGCAGACACAGCTCAATATTGCGCCGCGCAGTGCGCACGAACCGGATGGGAAGGTGGCGCAACAGTGCGCCCAGCACACGCCCGAGCCTCACGATACCTGCGAACGGCAAAAGAGCGACGACCCGCAGCAACCCCAAAGCAGCCCACGTGAGCCAGTAGCGTGGCGCGAGCAGGCGCATTCGCATTGTGACCCCCCGAGGTCAGCGTGCATGCCTTGCCGCGCCAGAATAACATGCGGTGCGATGAGCGGCGCCGATCGGCACTACCTCGAGACGCGCCTTACGCACGCGAATCTGCGCCGCGGCGGCCGCCAGATCCTGCGCGATGTCAGCTGGACGATCCGCCCCGGCGAGCATTGGGTCGTGGCCGGTGCGAACGGCGCCGGCAAGACACAGCTGCTGAAAATCGTGGCGGGCCTGGTGTGGCCCGCTCCGGCAGCGCGCGCCACGCTGCATTACCGGATCGGGCGGCAGCACAGCACCAGCGCGTTCGGGATCAAGGAGGAGATCGCCTACCTGGGCGCGGAGCGCCAGGACAAGTACCAGCGCTACGGCTGGAACATGGCGGCGCGGCGCATCGTCGGCACGGGACTGTATCGCACCGACATTCCGCTCGATGCCCTCACCGCAGCCGATTCGCGCCGCATCGCCTCGCTGCTCGCCTCGCTGCTCGCCGCGCCGCTCGCGCCACGTCCTTTTCTGTCGCTCAGTTACGGGGAGCGGCGGGTGATCCTCTTGGCGCGGGCACTGGCGGCGCGGCCGCGCCTGCTGCTGCTCGATGAGGTGCTGAACGGGCTCGATGAGATCAACCGCGCGCGGATCCTGCGCTGGCTGGCGCGCCGCACGCGCGCGCTGCCGTGGGTGCTCGCGACTCATCGCCTCGAGGATGTGCCCGCGGGTGCGACGCACGCGCTGGTGTTGAATCGCGGCCGCATCGTCTATGCGGGTGCCCTGCGCGGCGCGCCGCTGGCGCGCTGGCTGAAGGAGCACCGGCACGCTGTGCCGCGGCGCGCCGCCTCGCGCCGTCCCGCGCGCGCGCTGGTACGCGTGACCGGGGCGCGCGTTTACCTCGGCGGGCGAGCGGTGCTTGACGGGATTTCACTCACCGTGCGTGCCGGCGAGTTCTGGGTCGTGCACGGGCGCAACGGCTCGGGCAAGACGACCCTGTTGCGCACCCTCTATGGGGATCACGGCGTGGCGGTCGGCGGAAGCATCCGGCGCCGCGGCGTCAGCGCCGGGGTGCCGCTCGAGAGCTTCAAGAAGCGCGTGGGGCTGGTAGCGCCGCACCTGCAGGCCGATCATCCGCGGCAACTGACCGTCGCGGAGGTGGTCGCGTCGGGCCGGCATGCGAGTATTGGCCTCAACGAGGCGCCGAGTGAGGCGGACCGCGCCGCGGCGCGGCGGGCGCTGGCGAAATTCGCCCTGACGAGATTTGCGACGCGCGCCTTCGGCGAGTTGTCCTACGGGCAGTCGCGCCGTGTACTCTTCGCGCGCGCCTGGGTGCGTCGGCCACGGCTGCTGCTGCTCGATGAGCCGCTCGCCGGTGTCGACGCGGCAACGCGGCATGCGCTCACGAGGCGCGTGCTCGCTCTCGCCCGGGAGCACGTCGCCGTGGTGGTCACGGCTCACCGGCGCAGCGATTGGGTGGACTGTGCCACTCACGAGCTTGAGCTGGCGCAGGGGCGGGCGCGGTATTGCGGTCCGCTGCGCCCGAAGCTCGCTCGCGCGCGCCGCTAGGAGAGAGGCTTCGATGAATCGATGCTCCGTCCGCTGTGTCCTGCTGCTCGCCCTCGCGCTGCTGCTCATTGCCGCCGTGTGGAGCGGCCCAGCGATTTGGAAGTGGTACCAGCTGTCCCGGGTGACCGCGGACTCACGCGCCTACCAGCCGCGCGAACTCGTGGCGGGCGCCAATCAGCCGCCGGCGCCGCGGATGGCCCCCGACCTGGAGCAGCTCAATCGAGCGGGCCTGGATGAGGCGGCCGCCTATGCCGGCGCGCACGGCTCGCGCGCCCTGATCGTGAGTCGCCATGGCTATATCGTGTACGAGCGGTACTGGCAGGGCACCAGCTTCGACACGCTCACCGATGCGCAGTCCTTCACACCCTTGCTGGCGGGGCTGGCGGCCGGGGTTGCGGTCTCGCACCGCATGATCGGCTGGCCGGATGAACCGGTGGCGGCCTTCATCGGGGAATGGAGCCAGGATGCGCGCGGCGCCATCACGGTGCGCAACCTCATGCAGTACGAAAGCGGGCTGGCCCCGGCCTTGAATCCGGCGTCCTCCGCCGACCTCAGGGCCGCGCTGCTCGGCGAGCGTCTGGTGGGGCCTGCCGGCTCCGCGCGCGTCGAGAAGCCGGCCGATCCGCTGCTCTTGGCGCTGCTCATCGAGCGGGCGACGCGGCAACGCTACGCGAGCTACCTGTCGCAGGCGCTGTGGCGGCGGCTGGGTGCCGCCGATGCGTGGCTGTGGCTCGATGGGGCGGGCGGGACGGCCCATGCCGACTGCTGCCTGATCGCGCGCCAGGGCGACTGGATCCGCCTGGGTGAGCTCTTGCTGCGCGACGGCAACTACCGCGGCTCCGAGCTTATCCGGCCCGGCTGGATCACCCTCATGCGTGCCCCTTCCAAGGCCGACCCGGACCACGGCGCCTACCTCACGCTGGCGAGCGCCCGGAAACCCAACCAGGAGCCGTACGCCACGCCCGACGTGTTCGTCGTGCAGGGGCAAGGCGGCAACCGGTTGTGGCTGGTGCCTTCGCTGCAGCTGGCCATCCTGTGCACCGGCGCGCCCGCCGGACGCGACGCCGCGTGGGACGATGCCCGCGTGCCCAACCTCATCATCCGCACGGCGCGCGACTACGTGCCACCGCCGGCCAAGCCCGCTGGGGTGTCGTCCCTCGTCCCCGGTCACCAGCCTTAAAGGGATGGCAACGTTGCGCCGACCGCTCGCAGCGCTGTTCCTGTTCTGCATCATCGACACGTTGGGATTTGGCATCCTGATCCCGCTCGTGCCGTACATGGCCGAGCGCTTCGGCGTCGCGGCCCAGTTCATCACCCCGGTGCTGGGCAGTTATTCGTTGTGCCAGCTGCTGTCGGCGCCCTGGTGGGGACGGCTGAGCGACCGATACGGTCGGCGGCCGGTGCTCATGATGAGTCTGGCCGGCGCCTGCCTCTCGTACGTGCTGCTGGGCGGTGCGCGCAACATCTGGTGGTTGCTCGCCTCGCGGATGCTGGCCGGCTTCATGGCCGGCAATATCGCCGCCGCCTTCGCCTACGCCTCCGATGTGAGCGCGCCCGAGAAGCGGGCGGCGACCATGGGGCTGATCGGAGCGGCCATCGGCATCGGCTTCAGCCTGGGTCCGCCGGTCGGGGGGTTGCTGGCGGGCAAGGATGCAAGGACTGCGAACTTCCTGGCGCCCGCCGTGGTGTCGGTGTGTCTGAGCCTGCTGGCCATCGCTCTGGTCAGGTTCGTGCTGCCGGAGAGCCACGGCGCCGCGCAGCGCGAGCGCCCGCCGGGGGAGATCCGCCGCGGCTCGTGGCAGCTGCTGCGCCAACGCCCGGCACTGGCGTTCCTCGCTGCCGCGACTCTCGTGGTGACCTACTCGCAGTCGATCCTCGAGTCGATCTTCGCCATCTGGGCGCTGCACCGCTACGGCTTCGGGCCGCGCACGGTCGGTTTCCTGCTGTTTGGCGTGGCGCTGCCGGCGCTGATCATGCAAGGTGGGCTCGTGCGTCTGCTGGTGCCGCGCTTGGGCGAGGCGCGACTGGCAAGCCTCGGCGCCCTGCTCTATGTCGCCGGACTTCTCACCCTGGCGCGAGCCAGCGCACTGGAAGGCACGATCCTCGGGCTGCTGCTGTGCGGCAGCGGCCTTGGTGCCTACAATCCGTGCGCCTTTGCACTCGCATCCAAGCAGTCGCGCGGCCATGATCGAGGTGCGGTGCTCGGCACCTACGTCGCCAGCGCAAGCCTTGCCCGGGTACTCGGGCCCTTCACCTCAGGGCCGCTCTACGCCCTGTGGGGACCCGCCGCTCCCTTCTTGATCGGCGCGTGCGTGACGCTGCCGGCGGCGTGGCTGGTACGCCGCGCGCGGGCGAGCGCTTAGGCGGGCTCTGCGAGGGCGACCTCGATGGCGCCATCGACCACGCGCACGGCATGCGTGGGCAACGCGACCGTGGCGGGCGGACCGAGCACGCGGCCGTCGCGGATGTCAAAGGAGGCGCCATGCAGCGGGCACACCAGGCGGGTCGCGCGCAGCCGACCTTCGCACAGGCGTGCGTGGGCATGCGTGCAGATGTTGTCGAGCGCGAACACTCCTTCGCGCGTATGGCACAGCACGATCTCGCGTGCCCCGATGAGGCAGGCCCGCATGCCCCCGAGCGGAAGCTCCGCAAGCTTCAGTACCGTCGCAAACTGCGCCATGGCGGACTAGAGCAGGATCTCGGTCTGGAAAATGGATACCGCCTGGCCGCTGATCCAGACCCCGGCAAGATCGTTGCCGGTGAATTCGAGTTCGACCTCGACGCGTCCCGGGCGATGCAATGAGTGTCCCTGGATGCCCGAGAATCGGGCGCGCTCGCCGTTGCGGCCGAGCAGGCCGAGGCGGGCGAGATAGGCCCCGAGCAGGCCATGGGCGTTACCGCTCACCGGGTCCTCGGAGATGCCGAGCGCCGGACAGAACATGCGTGACTCGGTGAGGTGGTCGCTCGCATCGGGCATGAGCGCAAAGACGAAATAGCCCGCCGCTCCGATCTGCGCTGACAGCGTGGTGAGGCGTGCCAGATCGGGCTTGAGGTGCTTGAGCGGCTCGGGCCCGCGTACGCCGATCAGCAGGCGCGTACCGACCGCACCGACGATGCGCGGCGGAATGCGCGGGTCGAGGCTCTCGGAGGCGAGCGCGAGCGCATCGAGCACCGCGAGGCGCTCGCGCTCGTTCAGTTCACGCCCGAGCGGGGGCGGCGCGCGACGGATGGCGATGCGCCGCTCCTCGTCACTGCCACGCACCTCCACATCGACGATGCCGGCCTTGGATTTCTGGCGCTGCCAGCGCGGTGCCTCGTGGCGGCGCGACAGCACGTACTGAGCGGCGACCGTGGCGTGGCCGACGAAGCCGGCCTCGCTGCGCGGAGTGAAGAAGCGGGCACGCACGGTGTGATCGTCGGCATCAGGGGCGAGGATGAAGGCGGTCTCGGCGTTGTTCAGTTCGCGCGCGATGGCGAGCATCTGCGCCTCAGTAAGCGCATCGGCGTTGAGCACCACACCGGTCGGGTTGCCGGTGAAGGGCTCACGCGTGAAAGCATCGACCTGGTGGACCTGAATCTTCCGCGTCATTGCACATCCGCCGTTCGGTCAGGCCGCCCATTCTAGTCCGTAGCCACGAACTTAGCCGCAGCCTTCGGGCAGCGGCTCGTGCAATACTTGCGCCATGGACATCGGGGTCGAGATCAGCCTGTATCCGCTCAAAGCCGACTTCGTTCCCGCGATCCGCGACTTTCTCACGCGCCTGAACGGCGATAGCCGCCTTAAGGTTGTGACGAACAGCATGAGCACGCAGGTATTCGGGGCGTACGAGGACGTGATGCAGACCCTGCAGCGCGAGCTGCGCACCACCTTCGAGACACTGGCGGATCGTTCGGACAAGGCCGTGTTCGTAATGAAAGTGCTCGGTCCCCTGCCACCGGCCTGAGGCGCGCTGCGCCAAGCTGGCGGCCCGCATGGCGAAGCGGCAAACTACCAGATCCGGGGCCCATTCGCCTCAACCAATTCCTAAGGTTACGGGATACCTGCATGGCGCTATTGCGTGTCGTGGATCGCGACGGAGTCGAGCACGAAGTGGATTGCAAGACGGGACTGAAGGTGATGGAGAATCTGCGCGAGCTCGACTATGGCGTGGCGGCCATCTGCGGCGGCATGTGCTCCTGCGCCACCTGTCACATCTACGTGGTGGACCGTGAGTGGCAGGCACGCCTGCCGGCCGTGATGTCCGATGAGCGCGAGCTGCTCTCGGAGCTGTCGCACTACAAGGACAATTCGCGCCTGTCGTGCCAGCTGGAATTCACCCCTGAGCTCGCCGGTCTGCGCGTGCAGATCGCGCCTGACGAGTAGTCCCTTGTCCGCCCCCACGGTACAGGTGGAGACCCGCGGGGCGGTGGCGCTGGTCACGCTCAACCGTCCGGACAGCGGCAACGCGCTGAGCCTGCAGATGGCCATGGATCTGCTCGCCGCGGCCATGACCTGTGCGCGCAACACCGCCGTGCGCGCGGTGGTGTTAAGCGGGGCCGGGCGGCACTTCTGTTTCGGCGGCGACCTGCGCGCGATGGCCTCGCGCGACACCTCGGGCGAGGATTACATCCGCGAGCTCACCACCTACCTGCACGCGGCCATCTCGCAGTTCTCGCGCATGAATGCGCCGGTGGTCGCGGCCGTCAACGGCACCGCAGCGGGCGCCGGCGTCGGGCTGGTGGCCATGGCGGATCTGGCACTGTGCGCCGACAGCTCCAGGTTCAACCTCGCCTATACCAACGCCGGCCTCACGCCCGATGCGGGCACCTCGTTCCTGCTGCCGCGCACGCTCGGGCTCAAGCGCACCATGGAGCTGCTGCTGCTCAATCGCACGCTGTCCGCCGCCGAGGCCCTCGACTGGGGGCTCGTCAACGAGGTGGTGACGGATGAACAGCTGCTGGCGCGGGCGCTGGAGATGGCCGAGCGCCTGGCGCAGGGCGCCGGCAGTGCCTATGGGGCGACCAAGCGCCTCATTGCGCACTCGCTCGGGGCCTTCGAGTCGCACATGGTGCTCGAGGGCGAGACCATCGCCGCGCACGCCGTCAGCCCTGAAGGGCTCGAGGGCATCAGCGCGTTTCTCGAGAAGCGCAAGCCGCAATATCCGGGCAAGGGCCCGCGCTAGCGGTGCGCGCCAAGGTTTGAATCGCCCATGACCTGGTACTTCATCGCCGTGCTTGCCGCAGGACTGCTGGTCGCGGTGCGCATCGGGATGAAGCTGCGTGCGGCGGCCAAGTCGCGCGGTGAGTCCTGGGACGAGCAGGTCATCGGCCGGCTGCGCTCGCAGGGTTACCTGCCCTTCAAGGGCTATCCGGTCGACTTCTTTCTTGCGCTGCCCGATGAGATGGCCTGCCAGGGCGCGCGCGCGCGGCTCGAGCCGGAGTTTCACGTGGATGTGAAGCCGCTCGCGGATGATCGGGAGTTTCGCTTCAGCCTGCATGCGACCAAGACCATGCACCTGATCGTGCCGGAGATGCAGGACGTGAGGCGTCGCCTGACGGCTCTCGCCAGCGAGCTGCAGGGGCGCTATGACGGCTGGGCGGCCTGAAGGCGCAAGTTCAGCGTTTCTCGGTCTGGCGTTTGACGGCCTCCGCGGCGGCCGCGATGGCGGTGGCATCCCCGATATAGCGGCTGCTGCGCGGCGTGAGCTCGGCGGTGAGTTCATAGAGCAGCGGTACCCCGGTCGGGATGTTGAGCTCGGTGATCTCGTGTTCGGGCACGTTGCCGAGCATCTTCACCATCGCGCGCAGACTGTTGCCGTGCGCCACCACCATGACGTTGCGCCCTGAGCGCAGTTCAGGGGCGATGCGCGCGTGCCAGAAGGGCAGCACGCGCGCGAGGGTATCCTTGAGTGATTCCGTGGCGGGCAGCTCGCGCACGTCGATGCCGGCATAACGCGCATCGAAGCGCGGATGGCGCTCATCGCCCTGCGGCAGCGCGGGCGGCGCGATGTCGTAGCTGCGCCGCCAGATCTTCACCTGCGCCTCGCCGTGCTGCGCGACCATCTGTGCCTTGTCGAGTCCCTGCAGCGCCCCGTAGTGCCGCTCGTTCAGCCGCCAGGAGCGCTCCACCGGAATCCACATGCGGTCCATCTCATCGAGCATGATCCAAAGCGTGCGCACGGCGCGCTTGAGCACCGAGGTGAAAGCGATATCGGGCGCGAGTTTTTCCTTCATGAGCTCGCAGCCGGCCTGGGCGGCTTCCGTGCGCCCCTGTACCGACAGGTCGACGTCGGTCCAGCCGGTGAAGAGGTTCTCCACGTTCCAGGTACTCTGGCCGTGACGGACCAGGATCAGCTTTCCGGGCACGTCAGTTGGCAAGCTTGCGTACCGACTCGACGCCCACGGTGAGGGTGGCGAAGTCGCCGGCGCCGGCCGCGCGCATGTCGGCGAGCGTGCGCTGCCAGTGCGCCAGGTCCTTGCCGGCCGAGTCCACCCAGGCGGTGACGCGCGTCTGCGCGCTGCCGCGATCCTTGCGCGCCAGGACCCGCTCGGTGAGTCGCCGGTGCACGCGCAGCGCCGCGTCGCGCAGTCCGGTGCGGGCGATCGCCTGCCAGGGCCCCTCGACCGTGAGCTTCTCGATGCGCGCGCGCAGCCAGTCGAAGCCGATGCGCGTGCCGACCTCGAAGTACACCCGCGCAGTCTCGCTGACGCTGGCGCGGTCGCTGCTGGCGATCTCCACGATGTCGAGTGCGGCGTTGAGCGCCTCGAGACTTGCGATGCGCGCGGCCAGCGGCGGCGGCAGGCCGGCCTCCTGGTAGTGCCGGCGTCCCTGCTCGAAGTGCTCAAGCTCAGCTCCCGTCATCACCTGCGCGATCTCGCTCTGCAGCGCGCGCACGCCGTTACGGAACTCGCGCACGGCGGCATCGACCTGCAGCTCGCGCGGGCGCGAGGTGAGCAGCCAGTAGGTGGCATGGCGCAGCAGGCGGCTGGTCTGGAAGGCGGCCTCGTACTGCAGCTTGGTGGGAACCTTGTTGTCGAGCGCCTCGATCTGCTCCCACACCTCGCGCATGGCGAAAATCTCGCGCGCCGCGGTGTAGGCGCGCGCGATCTGCGCAGGTTCTGCCCCCAGGTCCTCCTGCGCGCGTGGCACGAACGTCGGCCCCATGCGATTGACCAGACTGTTGGTCGTAGCGGTGGCGATGATTTCGCGGCGCAGCCGGTGATGCGTGATGGCGCGCGGGAAACGCTCCTGAACCGGCGCGGGGAAGTAGCGCTCCAGTTCCGTCGACAGGTACGGGTCCTCCGGAACGTCCGAGGCGAGCAAGTGGTTGTTGAGCCAGATCTTGCTGTAAGCGAGCAGGATCGACAGCTCCGGACGCGTGAGGCCGGCGCCGCTCTTGCGCCGCTCGGACAGTTCATCGTCGGTCGGCAGGAATTCGAGCGCGCGGTTGAGGTCGCCGGAACGCTCGAGCACCCGGATGAGGTGCTGGAACTCGGGCAGGCGCGCGATTCCGTGCAGCTCGAGCGTGCTGATGGCCTGGCCCTGCAGGTAGTTGTTGCGCAGCACCAGGGCGGCAACCTCGTTGGTCATGCGCGCCAGCAGGCGGTTGCGCTCGCCGCGCCTCAGCTTGCCTTCTGCCACCTGCGGGTTGAGCAGAATCTTGATGTTCACCTCGACGTCGGAGGTGTTGACGCCCGCGGAGTTGTCGATGAAATCGGTGTTGAGGCGCCCGCGCCCGAGCGCGTACTCGATGCGTCCGCGCTGGGTGAGGCCGAGATTGCCGCCTTCGCCGACCACCCTGGCGCGAAGTTCCCGGCCGTTGATGCGCAACGCGTCATTGGTGCGATCGCCCACTTCCGCATTGCGCTCATCGCTCGCCTTGACGTAAGTGCCAATGCCGCCGTTCCACATCAGGTCGACCGGCATGCGCAGGATGGCGCGGATGACATCGTTGGGCGCGGCGCTGAGGCTCTCCAGCTGAAGCAGCGCGCGCACTTCGGCCGACAGCGGGATGGATTTCGCGGAGCGGGCGAATACGCCTCCGCCGCGCGAGATCTTCTTGCGGTCGTAGTCGTCCCAGCTCGAGCGCGGCAGCGCAAACAGGCGTGCGCGCTCGGCGAAGCTCACGGCGGTATGCGGATCCGGGTCGAGGAAGATGTGGCGATGATCGAAGGCGGCCTGCAGGCGCGTGTGGCGCGACAGCAGCATGCCGTTGCCGAACACATCCCCGGACATGTCACCGATTCCGGCGGCGCTGAAATCCATCTTCTGGATATCGATGTCCATCTCGCGAAAATGCCGCTTGACGCACTCCCAGGCACCGCGTGCGGTGATGGCCATCTTCTTGTGGTCATAGCCGGCAGAGCCGCCCGAGGCGAACGCGTCGCCGAGCCAGAAGCCGTAGTCGTGCGAGATGGCGTTGGCGATGTCCGAGAAGGTGGCGGTCCCCTTGTCGGCTGCGACGACCAGGTAGGGATCGTCTGCGTCGCGCCGTACCACCTGCGCCGGCGGCACGATGCGCGCCGAAACGATGTTGTCGGTCAGATCGAGCAGCGCGCGGATGAAGGTCTGGTAGCAGGCCACCACCTCCGCCTGCACTTCCTCGCGGCTGCCGCCGGCCGGCAGGCGTTTGGGCACGAAGCCGCCCTTGGCACCCACCGGAACGATGACGGTGTTCTTGACGTTCTGCGCCTTCATCAGGCCCAGCACCTCGGTGCGGAAGTCCTCGCGCCGGTCGGACCAGCGGATACCGCCACGCGCCACGTCGCCCATGCGCAGGTGTACGCCCTCAACGCGCGGGCTGTAGACGAAGATCTCGAACTTGGGCTTGGGCAGCGGCAGATCGGGGATCTTGGCCGGGTCGAACTTGAAGCACACGTAGCTCTTGGGCTCCCCGTCCGCTGCCGGCTGGTAGAAGTTGGTGCGCAGCGTCGCCTGAACCAGGGTCAGGTAGGCGCGCAGGATGCGGTCGTCGTCGAGGCTCGTCACCGCATCCAGTCCGCTGCGGATCTGCGCGACGATGGTTTCGGCGTAGCGCTCGCGGCCGCGCGCGGCGCGGGCGGCGGCCGGATCAAAGTGAGTCTCGAACAGGCGCACCAGGTGCTTGGCGATGGCGGCGTTGGCGCTCAGCGTGCGCTCGACGTACGCCTGGCTGAAAGGCACCCCGGTCTGCAGCAGGTAGCGGCAGAAGGCCCGCAGCACCACGATCTGGCGCGCGTTCAGATCGGCGCCGAGCAGCAGGCGGTTGAAGCCGTCGTTCTCGGTCGCACCGCTCCAGGCGGCGGCGAATGCTTCGCGGAAGTTCGCTTCCACGCGTGCAATGTCGATGCCGAGGCCATCGCGGTGCTCGAGCTCGAAGTCCTGAATCCAGGCCGCGCCGCCCTCGGGCCAGGACAGCTGGTAGGGGTGCTCGGAGAGCAGGCGTAAGCCGAAGTTCTCGAGCATCGGCAGGACATCGGAGATCGGCACCGGGTCCTGCAGCTTGGCGATCTTCAGGTGCAGGCGCTGCGGCGTCTGCCCGGCGGGGCGATGCAGGCTCAGCTGCAGGGCGCGCGGGTTGGCGCGCAGCGCTTCGAGTTCCTCCAGGTCCTCCAGCACCTCGCCTGTGGTCACATCCTCCTGGTAACCGATCGGAAAGGCGTGTCGGTAACGGTGCGCGAGCGCAAGACCGGTGGCTTCACCGCGCCGCCTGATGAGCATCTCGCGCAGGCGGTCGGCCCAGGTCAGTGCGGCTTCCGCAATGCGTTGCTCGATGGCGCCGAAGTCCGGCTTCAGGCGTGCCGCCGGATCGGTGCGCACCACCACGTGCAGGCGCGCGTGGCTGGCACCGGAGATCTGCGCATGGCTCTCCACGCTGGTGCCGCCGAAGCCTTGCAGCGTGATCTGCTCGATGCGCTGGCGCACCTCGGTGTTGTAGCGATCACGCGGCACGTAGACCAGGCACGAGTAGAAGCGGTGATAGGGATCCCGGCGCACCAGCAAGCGCACGGTGCGCCGCTCGTACAGGTTGACCACGCCGCGCACGATGCGAATGAGATCGGTAATGCCGGCCTGAAAGAGCTCATCGCGCGGATAGGTCTCCAGCACGTTCAGCACCGCCTTGCCGTCGTGGCCGGCCGGATCGAGGCCGAAGTGCTCGATGACGCGCTCGACCTTGCGGCGCAGCACAGGGATGTCGCGCGGGCTGCCGTGGTAGGCGGTCGAAGTCCAAAGTCCGAGGAAGCGGTGCTCGCCGTCCACGCGCCCGCGCGCATCGAAGGTCTTCACGCCGACGTAGTCGAGCAGCTCGCCGCGGTGCACGGTCGCGGTCGAGTTCGCCTTGGTCACGATCAGCAGTTCCGGCTCGCGGGCGCGCACGCGCACATCGCCGCGCAGCACCGTAGCGCTCGGACGCGTGCTGTGCTGGCGGCTGGAGTTGAGAAGGCCCAGACCCGAGCGAGTGTCCGGCACCAGGCGGTCCTCGCTGCGGCCGCGCTCCAGGTGGTAGTGCCGGTAGCCGAGAAAGACGAAGTGGCCGCCTTCCATCCAGTCGAGCAGGTGCGCCGCCTCGCTGACCTCGGCGGCGGCCAGCGGCGGGGGATCGCTCTCAAGACGGGTGATGATCTCGCGTACGCGCTCGCGCATCGTGCGCCAGTCAGTCACCGCGGCGCGCACGTCGGCGAGGATCCCCTCCAGATCGTGCTGCAACGTGGCGAGCTGCTGCGGATCGGTGACACGGTCGATCTCGTAGAGCTGCCAGGATTCGGCGTGCGTGGCGTGCGAGCCGTTGGCACCGAGGTCGACGAGCACCCCGCGCCGGTCGCGGCGCACCTGCAGCACCGGATGCACGATCAGGTGGACCGCCAGTTCCGCCTGCGCGAAGGCCATGCTGAGCGAGTCGACCAGGAAGGGCATGTCGTTGGTGACCGTGAGCACCAGCGTATGCGCAGACTCGAAGCCGTCCTTGTCAGGATCCGGATTGAACACCCGCACCAGCGAGCGCCCGGGCGGCCGGCGCAGGGCGAAGGCCAGGTGCGCAAGCGCTGCCTTGGCCAGCTGGCGCGGGGCGCGTTCGGAGAGGTCATCCTCCGCCACGCCGTGGAAGTAGCTGCGCAGGAAGCGCTGCTTGAGCGTGTTGCGGCCGCCGGCGGCGGCCGCACGCGTAATGCGCTCGATCAGGGCGACGCGTGCGGCGGGGATACCGCGCAGCAGCCGGCTATCGTCGACGGCAACAGGCGCGTGCATGTCCAATCATCCTGGCCGGAGCAAGCGGCGGTATCGCGTGCGTATGGCGCATCTTATGCAAACTCGCCCAGGCCCCCTGGGTGGTGCGGCGCGCGATTATACATGCCGCAGGTGTCGTCCCGCCTGCGTGGGGCATGCTTGCCCCGCGGCCGCCCCCGCAACAGGTGCCCGGGGGCGCGAAAGCCAGCGGGAGGGGCCGCTATAATGGTTTCCCGCGCAACCTTGAGGTGATCGATGAGCGGTCCGCATGAGAACCCCATGGGCACGGATGGCTTCGAATTCGTCGAATACACCGCCCCGGATCCGCAGCTGCTGCGCACGCTGTTCGAGCGGCTCGGCTTTCCGGTGGTGGCGCGCCATCGCTCGAAGAACGTGACGCTGCACCGCCAGGGCGATATCAACTTCATCATCAATGCGGAGAGCGAGTCCTTCGCGCAGGCGTTTGCCCGGGCGCACGGACCTTCCGCCTGCGCCATGGCCTTTCGCGTGCGCGATGCCGCCAAGGCCTACAGCCGCGCCCTGTCACTGGGCGCCAAGCCCGGCCCGCAGAGCGCAGGTCCCATGGAGCTGAACATCCCGTGCATCGAAGGCATCGGCGGCTCGCTCATCTACCTGGTCGACCTGTACGGCGAGCGCTCGATCTATGACGTGGATTTCCGCCCGGTCGGCGAGGCGGCGCCTTCGGAAAGTGCCGGACTCACGCTGATCGACCATCTCACCCACAACGTCGGCCGCGGCCGCATGGACGTATGGGCCGGCTTCTACGAGACGCTGTTCAGCTTCCGCGAGATCCGCTACTTCGACATCGAGGGTAAGCATACCGGTCTTTTGTCGCGGGCGATGACCAGCCCGTGCGGCAAGATCCGCATCCCCATCAATGAATCGCAGGACGACAAGAGTCAGATCGAGGAGTACCTGCGCGAGTATCACGGGGAGGGTATCCAGCACATCGCCCTCGCCAGCGCCGACATCTACCGCACGGTGGACGTCCTGCGCCGCCACGGCGTGGCGTTCCAGGACTCACCCGACAGCTACTACGAGGGGGTGGCGGGGCGCGTGCCCGGTCACCGCGAGTCGCTCGAGGAGCTGCGCTCGCGGCGCATCCTGATCGACGGGAACCCCGAGCGCGGCGAGGGCGTGCTGCTGCAAATCTTCACCCAGAACGTGATCGGCCCGATCTTCTTCGAGATCATCCAGAGAAAGGGCAACGAGGGGTTCGGCGAGGGCAACTTCCGCGCCCTGTTCGAATCCATCGAGCAGGACCAGATCCGGCGCGGCGTGATCTAAAGCGCCGCTTCTCCTTGAGCTACGGCCGGTGCTCGCGGCCGAGGTAGTCTTCGCTTTGCATCTCGATCAGCCGGCTCGCGGTGCGCGCGAACAGCCCATGCAGTCGCTCACTGCGATACAGGTCCCGCGGCGCGGCGGCGGCCGACACCACCAGGTTCACGTTGCGGTCGTAGAGCTCGTCCACCAGCGCGATGAAGCGCCGCGCCTCATTCTCGCGCAGCTCATCGAACAGCGGTACGTCCGAGACCAGCACCGACTGGTACTCGCGTGCGATCTCGATGTAGTCGTCCTGGCTGCGGGGGCCGGCGCACAGCGCCTCAAAATCGAACCACACCACCGCCGGGCTCACGCGGATCACGGCGATGGGGCGCCCGGCGATCTCGATCGAGCCGTCTTGCCAGGGGCCGTGACCGGCGAGCCGCTCAAACAGTTGCTCCAGGTGCGCGCCGGTGCCAGCCTCGCCCGCAGCCAAGTAAGTGCCGGCCTGGGTGAGCTGGCGCAGGCGATGGTCGGTCGTGCCGGAAAGCCTCAGCACCTCCAGGTGCTGCTCGAGTAGCTCGATGGCGGGCAGGAAACGCTGCCGCTGCAGGCCGTCCTGATACAGAAGCTGCGGCGGCACGTTGGAGGTGGCGACCAGCGTGACGCCGCGGCTGAAGAGTCCTGCGAACAGTCCGCCGAGGATCATCGCATCGGCGATGTCCGCAACATAAAGCTCATCGAAGCACAGCACGCGGCACTCCTGCGCGATCGCCTGCGCGACCTTCTCGAGCGGGGAGCGCTGCTGCTTCAGTTGCGCGAGCCGCCGGTGCACCTCGTACATGAAGCGGTGAAAGTGGCGGCGGCGCGCAAGTCCTGCCGGCAGGCTGGCGAAGAACAGGTCCATGAGCCAGGTCTTGCCGCGCCCCACAGCGCCCCACAGGTACAGCCCCTTGACCGGCGTGCGCTCGCGGGCGCGGCCGAGGGCGGCGAGCCAGTGCGGCAGCGGCGCGGCAGTGTCGGCGGCCGCGAGCAGGCGCTCGCGCAGGTCCTCGAGCCTCTCGAGCGCTTCAAGTTGCGCAGGATCGGACTGGAAGTGACGTTGCGCGAGCGCGCGCTGGTAGCGCTGGCGCAGATCCTCACCGGAAGCTGCCTCGCTCACGCGCTCAGAACGTCAGATCGGGCAGGTCGCGGAAATGCTCGAGCGACTGCGGGTTGGCGAGCGCATCCACGTTCTTGACCGGCAGCCCATGGATGATGTTGCGCACCGCAAGCTCGGTGATCTTGCCGGAGAGCGTGCGCGGAATGTCCGGCACGGCGATGATCTTGGCCGGCACGTGCCGCGCGGTGGTGTAGGCGCGGATGGTGCTGCGCACTTCCTTCTTGAGCGCCTCATCGAGGATGGCCCCGTTCGAGAGGCGCACGAACAGCACCACCCGCACATCGCCGTTCCAGTCCTGACCGACCGCCAGCGCTTCGGCAATCTGCGGCAGGCTCTCGACCGCGGAGTAGATCTCCGCGGTGCCGATGCGCACTCCGCCGGGATTGAGCACCGCATCCGAGCGACCGTAGATCACCAGCCCGTCGTGCTCGGTGATCTCGGCATAGTCGCCGTGGTGCCACACACCGGGGAAGCGCTCGAAATAGGCGGCCCGGTAGCGCTCACCGGTCGGGTCGTCCCAGAATCCCACCGGCATCGAAGGGAAGGGCGCCGTGCAGACCAGCTCGCCGCGCTGCAGGCGCACCGGGCGGCCGTCATCGTCGAAAATGTCGACGGCCATGCCAAGTCCGCGGCACTGGATCTCGCCGCGATGTACCGGTCGCGTCGGACAGCCGAGCGCGAAGCACGACACGATGTCGGTGCCACCGGAGATGGAGGAGAGCTCAAGGTCCGCCTTCACCGCGCGGTAGACGTAGTCGAAGCCCTCCGGCAGCAGCGGGGAGCCGGTGGACAAGAGCGTGCGCAGCGCCGTCAGGTCCACCGCGCCCGCCGGGACGAAGTCGCTCTTCTGCAGCGAGGAGAGATACTTCGCGCTGGTGCCGAAGATGGTGAGGCGCTCCTCGGCAGCCATGTTCCACAGCGCGGCCGGGTTCGGGTGAAACGGACTGCCCTCGTAGAGCACGAGCGTTGCGCCGGTGGCGAGCGCGCTCATGAGCCAGTTCCACATCATCCAGCCGCAGGTCGTGAAGTAGAACAGCCGGTCATGTCGCTTAAGGTCGGTGTGCAGCAGATGCTCCTTGCGGTGCTGCAACAAGGTGCCGCCGGCCCCGTGCACGATGCACTTGGGCACTCCGGTGGTGCCGGAGGAATAGAGGATGTAGAGCGGGTGATTGAAGGGCAGCGCCACGAAGGTGAGCGCAGCTCCTGCCGTGCCGAACTGCCGCCACAGACGCGCGCGGGTCGCCGCGGCGCCGAGCGCATCGAGGCGCGGCTGCGCCTCGATGTAGGGAATCACCACCACATGCTCGATCGAGCTGAGCTGCGCGAGCAGCGAGGCCACCAGCTCAAGCGAATCGAGCTTCTTGCCCGCGTAGAAGTAGCCATCGGCGCTGAACAGCACCTTGGGCTTGATCTGGCCGAAGCGATCGAGGACGCCATGCGCACCGAAGTCCGGCGAGCACGAGGACCAGATCGCACCCAGGCTCGCGGTTGCCAGCATGGCGATGGCGGCCTCCGGTAGGTTGGGCAGGAAGCCGGCCACGCGGTCACCGGCGACGACGCCCGCCTGCTTCAGGCCGGCGGCCACGCGCGCAACTTCCGCGCGCAGCTCCCGGTAGGACAGCGTGCGGTGCGCGCCGCGTTCATTGCGGAACACGAGCGCGGGCTGCTCGTCGTCGAACTTCAGGAGGTTGGCGGCGAAGTTCAGCTGCGCGCCGGGAAAGAAACGCGCGCCGGGCATCTGGCGCGGCTGCTCGAGGACCGCACCGGTGCCCCACTCGGCGCGCACGTCGGCGAAGCGCGCAAGCTCGCTCCAGAAAGCCTCCGGCTGCGTGAGCGACCACTCGTGCAGCTCTTGGTACTCGCCAAGGGCGGTGCCGCGGCGCGCATTCACGCAGCGCATGAAGCGTGTCAGGTTTGCATCCGCGATGCGCGCGGCTGAGGGGCGCCACAGTTCAGACATAGAACGGTCCGCAAAGGCCTTAGGGTTCGGATCCTACAACGACTGGTAGTTCGGTCCCGAGCCCCCTTCGGGTGTGGTCCAGGTGATGATCTGGTAGGGATCCTTGATGTCGCAGGCCTTGCAGTGCACGCAATTGGCGGCGTTGATCTGCAGGCGCCGGCCGCCGGCGCCGTCGTCCACCATCTCGTAGACCCCCGCCGGGCAGAAGCGCTCGCAGGGGTTGCCGTATTCCTTGCCGCAGCGCTGGGCGCAGATATCGGTGTCGGCCACCTTCAGGTGTACCGGCTGGCTCTCCTCGTGGGCATTGCCGGCGAAGAACACGAACGAGACCCGGTCGCGCGGCGGCAGGCTGCGCTCGACCCAGCCCCGCTGCGTCGAGGTGTATTCCTCGAGCTTGTGCAGGCGCGACCAGTCGGCGCTGTTCTTGAGCGTCCAGGGCGATTTGCCGGCGGTGAGCATCTCCCACGCCGAGTTGATCAGCCCGGGCCACAGGCCGCGCTTGAAGGCGGGCTTGAAGTTGCGCACCCGCTTGAGTTCCTGGCCGCCCGCCGAGGCGCGCCACCTTGCATCGAAGCCGGCTCCCGCGCCGCTCTCGGCCACGTGCTCGCCGGCCAGCACGCCTGAGCGGATGGCCTGATGCACGCCCTTGATCTTGGCGAAGTTGAGCGTGCCGCCGGCATCGCCGATGAGGATCGCGCCCGGCATTTCCAAGGTCGGAGTCGACTGCCAGCCGCCGGCCGCCACCGTGCGAGCGCCGGCCGAGACGATCTCGCCGCCCTCGAGCAGGGCCTTGACGCTCGGATGATTTTTGTACTGCTGGAACGCCTCGAACGGCTGCAGGCGCGGATCCTGGTAGTCGAGGCCGACGATGTAGCCGACGTACACGCGATCCTTGTCGAGGTGGTAGAGAAAGCTTCCGGCGTAGGTGTGCCGGTCCGCCGGCCAGCCGAGCCCGTGCTCGATGCGGCCGGCCCGTACCCGTCCTGGCGGCAGCTGCCACAGCTCCTTGTAGCCGAGCGCGAAGGTCTGCGGGCAGTGTCCGCGCGCGAGATCGAACTTCGCGATGAGCTGTTTGGAGATCGAGCCGCGCGCGCCTTCGGCCAGTATCGTCAGCGGCGCGTGGATCTCAACGCCGGGGGTGAAATTCGGGCCCGGCGCGCCGGCCTTGTCGAGTCCCATGTCGCCGATGCGCACGCCCTTGACCGCGCCGTGCTCATCGAACAGTGCCGCCGCCGCCGCAAAGCCGGCAAAGACCTCGACCCCGAGTGCCTCGGCCTTCGCCGCCAGCCACGGCGTGAGCTGCCCCAGCGAGATGATGTAGTTGCCGTGGTTGTTGAACGGCGTGGAATAGGTCATCGACCGCGGCAACAGCCGTGCCAGCCAGTCGGGCACGGGCTTGTAGGAGCCGCGGCGTGTGAGGATGCGGAACTCATCCTCGGCGGCGGGCACTTTCATGCCGGGATATTCGTTTTTCCATTCCGGCAGCAGCTGCTCGAGCGGTCCGGGTTCGAGCACGGCGCCGGACAGCGACTGCGCGCCGACCGCGGAGGCCTTCTCCAGCACGCACACGGTGAGCTCGGGCTTGAGCTGCTTCAGGCGGATGGCGCAGGCAAGACCTGCGGGGCCCGCCCCCACGATGACCACGTCATAGGGCATGACGTCACGCTCAACGACGCCCGGTTCAGGCATGGCGCAACTATTTCGGCTGCATGCGGATCGCGCCGTCGAGCCGGATGGTCTCGCCGTTGAGCATCGCGATCTCGAACACGCTCGCGACCAGCTGCGCGAACTCTTCGGGCTTGCCCAGACGTGCCGGGAAGGGCACCTGGGCGGCGAGTGAGTCCTGCACGTCCTTGGGCATGCCGTCCATCATCGGCGTATGGAAGATACCCGGCGCGATCGCCACGCAGCGGATGCCGACCCGGGCGAGCTCGCGTGCGATCGGCAGCGTCATCCCGGCGACCGCCGCCTTGGTGGCCGAGTAGGCGACCTGGCCGATCTGGCCCTCGAAGGCGGCGACCGAGGAGGTGTGGATCAGCAGGCCCCGCTCCCCGTCGGCTCCCGGGGAGTTGTTCTGCATGATCGCGGCGGCGGCCTTGTCGCACAGGAAGGTGCCGATCAGGTTGATGTGGATCACCTTGGTGAAGAACTCGCCCGCCATTGGCCCGTGCTTGCCGAGCATGCGCCCGGCTCCCACGACCCCTGCGCAGTTGACCAGCAGATTCAGCCCGCCGAGCCGCGCGTGCGCGGCATCCATGGCGGCGTTGACTTCGGCCTCGGCCGTGACATCGCAGCGCACGAAGCTCGCATCCTTGCCGAGCGCGGCGGCGGCCGAGCGCCCCGGGCCCTCCTGCACGTCCAGGATGACGACCTTGCCGCCGGCGGCCGTGACATGCCGCGCCACCGCGTGGCCGAGCCCGGAGGCGCCGCCGGTGACGACGGCACGTGCATCCTTGATCTTCACTAGATCATCTCGACCGCCAGTGCCACCGCCTCGCCGCCGCCGATACACAGCGAGGCGATGCCGCGCTTGCCGCCGCGGCGGCGCAGCGTATGCACCAGCGTGGTCAGGATGCGAGCCCCGGTCGCCCCGATCGGGTGACCGAGTGCGCAGGCGCCGCCGTTGACGTTGACCCGCGCGTGGTCGATATCGATGTCGCGCATGGCGGCCATGGTTACCACCGCGAAGGCCTCGTTGATCTCGTACAGATCGGCATCGTGCGGCTTCCAGCCCAGTTGCGTCAGAACCTTGCGGATGGCACCCACCGGGGCGGTCGTGAACCACTCCGGTTCCTGCGCGTGGCTGGCGTAGGCCAGTACACGCGCGATGGGCTTCAGGCCCCGCGCGGAGGCCGCGTTGCCGTTCATCATCACCAGCGCGGCCGCCCCGTCCGAGATGGAGGAGGAGCTGGCCGCCGTGACGGTGCCGTCCTTGCTGAAGGCCGGCCTCATGGTGGCGATCTTGCTCACGTCGCAGCTGCCCGGAGTCTCATCGCGCGCGATGAGCGTATCGCCCTTGCGTCCCTTCACGGCGACCGGCGTGACCTCGCCGTCGAACTGCCCGGCCTCAAGCGCCTGCATCGCACGCCGCACGGATTCCGTGGCAAAGGCATCCTGCTGGGCGCGGGTGAAGCCGTACTTGCTGGCGGTCGAGTCCGCGAAACAGCCCATCGACTTGCCGTCGAACGGGCTCTGCAGTCCGTCGCGCAGCATGTGATCGATCACTTCGCCGTGACCCATCCGGTAGCCGGTGCGCGCCTTGGGCAAAAGATACGGGGCGTTGCTCATGGACTCGAACCCGCCGGCGAGCACGATCTCGGCGCCGCCGGCGCGGATCTGGTCGGCCGCCATCATCACCGCCTTCAATCCCGAGCCACACATCTTGTTGATGGTGGTGGCCGGCGCGCCGAGCGGCACCCCGGCGCCCACTGCCGCCTGCCGGGCGGGCGCCTGGCCGAGGCCGGCCGGCAGCACGCAGCCCATGATGACCTCCTGAACGTCGCCGGCCCCGATGCCGGCGGCCTCGACCGCGGCCTTGATGGCGGCAGTGCCGAGCTGCACGGCGGTCAGTGGAGTAAGCACGCCCATGAACGCCCCGATCGGGGTGCGCTTGGCGGACAGGATGACGACCTCTGGGAGGGACATAGGAGCCTCGCTTTGCTGCTTTAATCAGCGCCTCAGATGACCTCGCGCCCGTCGCCGCGTGCGCTCGCGGGCGCCGACCTGGGAAGTGCTGCTGCGCGGACGCAGCCCTGCTTCGAATATGGTGACGAACGCCTCGGCGATCTGCGCACCGCTCAGGGAGCGATCCTCACGATACCAGTGCGCGATCCAGTTGAGAGCGCCGGCGAGGGCAAACGCCGTCATTTTCGGGTCGCAGGGCTGGATGGACCCATCCTGTACGCCCTCGCGGATCAGCCGGCGGATACCGTGGTCGATCTCGGACTTGAGGGCCTTGATGTGCCGGCTCATGGCCGGGGAGAGGTCCTGATCCTCCGCCCGCACCATGCACCAGCCGAACTCGGAGGCGACGGCCTCTCCGTAATGGCGCAGCACGGCATTCAGCCGCTCGCGCGCGGGCACCATGAGCTGGCGCACGTCGCGGAACGCGGCGCGGATCTGCTCCACGCCCGCCACGAAGCACTCGAACAACAGCTGCTCCTTGCTGGTGACGTAGTAGTACACGGTGGGCTTGGTGACCTCGAGCCGCGCGGCGATCTCATCGAGGGAGGTGTTGTGGTAGCCCTTGCGGTTGAACTCGCGTGCCGCCGCGCGGATGACCGCCTCGCGCTTGAGCTCGCGCTCGCGCAGCCGCTCCCGGTTGCCCTTCCAAGGGGACGCGCCAGGCAGGGCGGGTTTGCCCGCAGACGGCGGGCCGGCACGGCGGCTGTTCATGGTCCGAAGAGTATTATAGCGGTGCGGGCGGCAGGGGCGTGCCGGCCGCAGGCGGCGGCAGGGGCGCGTTGACCGGTCGTCCACATCTTCATCATACTAGGCAGTAGCCTATGTTACTCGCCGGTAAAGAGGCGATGCAAGCAGATGAACGCCGGTCTTAAAGATAGCGCGGCCCTGCGGCAGGGCGAGGAGCCCGTGGCGCGGGCGCCGCCGCGATTCGTATCGGCCGCCTCCCTGTTCGACGGCCACGATGCGGCCATCAACATGATCCGGCGCCTGCTGCAGGGGCGCGGTGCCGAGGTGGTGCACCTCGGCCACAACCGCAGCGTCGCCGACATCGTGCGTGCCGCCATCGACGAGGATGCGGATGCGATCGCGGTCAGCTCCTACCAGGGCGGCCACAACGAGTATTTCACCTACATGGTGGACATGCTGCGCGAGCGCGGTTACCAGCACGTGCGGATCGTGGTGGGCGGCGGCGGCACCATCGCACCCGACGAGATCGAGGCGCTCGAGCGCTACGGGGTGGAGAAGATCTACACGCCCGAGGACGGCCGCCGCATGGGCCTGGCGGGGATGATAGACGATGTTTTCACGCGCCTCGCCGCGGTGCACAAGCCCGTCTACGAGTTTCGTCCCCTGAACGCACGCGATCACGGCCTGATCGCCCGAACGATTAGCGTGCTCGAGGGCGCGGATAACGCGCAGGGCGCGGGTGCGCCGCTCGAGCAGATCCGCCGCGCACTGGCGCGCTCGCGACACAAGGTGCCGGTCATCGGCATCACCGGCACCGGAGGCGCGGGCAAGTCGAGTCTGACCGACGAGCTGCTGGCGCGCCTGGTGCGCCAGTTTCCGCAGGCGCAGATCGCGGTCGTGGCGATGGACCCGACGCGCCGGCGCAGCGGCGGGGCGCTGCTCGGGGACCGCATCCGCATGAACAGCCTGTCGGCGGATAACCTGTTCATGCGCTCGCTCGCCACGCGGCGCGCCCACCTCGCCACTTCCGCGGTCCTCAAAGAGGTGATCGAGCTGTACAAGGCCGCAGGCTTCGACCTCGTGATCGTCGAGACGGCCGGCATCGGCCAGTCGGACACCGAGATCGTGGACCTGGTGGACCTGTCACTCTACGTGATGACCAGCGAGTATGGGGCGGCCAGTCAGCTCGAGAAGATCGACATGCTCGACTACGCCGACTTCATCGTGCTGAACAAGAGCGAGAAGCGCGGTTCTGAGGACAGCCTGCGCGACGTGCGCAAGCAGTGGCGGCGCAACCACCCTGAGCGCGCCAAGCTTTCCGATGCCGAGACGCCGGTGTTCCCGACCATCGCCAGCCGCTTCAACGATCCGGGGGTCAATCGGCTGTTCGCGGCGATCTGCGCCACGCTCGCAGAGCGGCGCATCGGCGCAGGTTCCTGGCAGGTCACCGACGCCGGCCCGACCGAGCTTCACACCCGCGCGCCGCTCATTCCCGGCGCACGCACGCGCTACCTGGCGGAAATCGCCCAGGCGGGCCGCGCCACCCGCGCGCGCATCGAAGCCTCCGTCGAGGCGGCGCGCCGCGCCTTTGGCCTCTATGAGTCCCTGAAGACGCTGCACGATGCACCCCTGCCGGGCAGGCTCGATCGCTATGGGCGCGAGGCGCTCGAAGACGCTTCGGCCGATGCGACGCGACGCCAGCTGCGCGCGGCCTACAACCGCGCCCTCGATGAGGTGGGAGCCGAGGGCGTGGGCGAGCTCAAGGCGTGGCCGGCGCGGGTGCGGGCCGCAAGCGATCAGACCTATTCGTACCCGGTGCGCGAGCGCCTGGTGACCGGGGAGAACTACACCGAGACCCTGTCGCATTCAGCGGTGCCGAAGCTTGCGGTGCCGCGCCTCAAGGACTGGGGTGAAGTGCTGCACTTCATCCTCACCGAGAATCTGCCCGGTTCCTATCCGTATACCGGCGGGGTGTATCCGTATCGGCGCGAGGAGGAGGATCCCACGCGCATGTTCGCAGGCGAGGGGGCACCGGAGCGTACTAACCGGCGCTTCCATTACCTCGCCCACGGCCACGGGCCGCGTCTGTCGACCGCGTTCGACTCGACCACCCTGTACGGCGAGGACCCGGATACCCGTCCGGATGTCTATGGGCGAACCGGCAACTCGGGCGTCTCGATCGCAACCCTCGATGACATGAAGAAGCTCTACTCGGGCTTCGACCTGTGTCTGCCGAGCACCTCGGTATCCATGACCATCAACGGCCCGGCTCCGATCATCCTGGCGATGTTCATGAACACCGCCATCGATCAGCAGGTCGAGCGCTATCTGAAGAGCGAGGGAGACTGGGACGCGGCGCAGCGCTACATCGATAGTGCCAACGGCGCCGCCGCGGCGCGCGGCGTGGCGCCGCCGACTTACAAAGGTGCGCTGCCCGCGCACCACGATGGCTCCGGACTCGCCTTGCTCGGCGTGACCGGGGATGAACTCGTCGAACGTCAGATCTACGAGCGCATCCGCGAGAAAGCGCTGCAGTCGGTGCGCGGCACGGTGCAGGCCGACATCCTCAAGGAGGACCAGGCGCAGAACACCTGCATCTTCTCCACCGAGTTCGCCTTGCGCATGATGGGCGACGTGCAGCAGTACTTCATCGACCGGCGCGTACGCAACTTCTACTCGGTGTCGATCTCCGGTTATCACATCGCCGAAGCCGGCGCCAATCCGATCTCGCAGCTCGCCTTCACGCTCGCCAACGGCTTCACCATCGCCGAGTACTACCTCGCGCGCGGCATGAACATCGATGACTTCGCGCCCAACCTGTCGTTCTTCTTCTCCAACGGGATGGATCCGGAGTATGCGGTGATCGGCCGCGTGGCGCGGCGCATCTGGGCGCGTGCCATGCGCGAGCGCTACCAGGCCGGAGCGCGCAGCCAGATGTTGAAATACCACGTACAGACTTCCGGCCGCAGCCTGCACGCGCGCGAGATCTCCTTCAACGACATCCGCACCACGCTGCAGGCGCTGTACGCGCTGTTCGACAACTGCAACAGCCTGCACACCAATGCTTACGACGAGGCGCTCACCACGCCGACCGAGGAGAGCGTGCGGCGCGCGGTCGCAATCCAGCTCATCATCAATCGCGAGCTCGGCCTGCACAAGATCCAGAACCCCTGGCAGGGCTCATTCGCCATCGACTACCTGACCGATCTGGTGGAGGAGGCGGTCTACAAGGAGTTCGAGGCGCTGTCCGAGCGTGGCGGAGTGTTGGGAGCGATGGAGACCATGTATCAGCGTGGCAAGATCCAGGAGGAGTCGCTTTACTACGAAACGAAAAAGCACGACGGTTCGCTGCCACTGATCGGCGTGAACACCTTCCTGTCGGGTGCCGATGCCGCCGATGAGCACAAGGGGGCGCAACTGATCCGTTCCACGGATGCGGAGAAGCAGGATCAGGTCGTCTCGGTGCGCGCGTTCCAGGCCCGCAATGCCCAGCGCGCGCCGCAGGCCCTGGCTGCGCTGCAGCGCTCGGCCGCCTCCGGCGGCAACGTTTTTGCCGAGCTCATGGAGTGCGTCAAGGTCTGCTCGCTCGGGCAGATCTCGCATGCGCTGTACCAGGTGGGCGGTCAGTATCGTCGGAACATGTGAGATCGGGTTCCCCGAGGGCTGCCAGGATCGCCTCGCGCGCGCGATCGCGCAGCGCCGGCGCCGCCTGATCAGGGTCACCGCCGGGCACCGTGAGCGGCGGCAGGATCTCCATTTCGATGCGACCCGGCAGCGGCAGTCCCCCGTTGGGCGGCAGCGCACGGCGCGTGCCACGCAGCACCGCAGGCACCAGCGGGCAGCCGGCGCGCGTGGCGGTGGCGAATGCCCCGGTATGGAACTTCAGAAGACCCGGCGTACGTGTAAAGGTGCCCTCGGGAAAAAACACCAGCGAGTGGCCCTGGATCGCGTTGCGCAGCACGCGCCGCGTATCGGTGGCGCCGCGCTGGCGGTTGAAGCGCTCGACGAATTCCGAGCCCAGGCGCTTGAGCAGGGGACCTGCGAGCGGCACCGCCGCCATCTCGCGCTTGATGACGAAGCCGAAACGGGCCGGCAGCGCTGCGGTGAGCACGATACCGTCGATGTAACTGGCGTGATTGCAGACCACCACGCACTGGCCTTGCGGCAGCCGCTCGGGGTATTTCACGGTCAGCGGCATACCGGCCAGGCGCAGCAGCGCGCGTGCGGTGGCGCGCGCGGCGCGGCGTCGCTGCGTGAGCCGCGGCAGCAGCACCAGCAGCGCGAGGGCCCCTAACCCCACCGCCAGGAACACCAGCAGCGCCCACAGCGCGTAGAGGACTCGCAGCAGCGCTGCGGCCAGGGCCGAGAGACTTGCGAGCGGCTTCACGGGGCTGGAGCGTACACGGCGGTGGAGCGATTTCCGAAGTGTGAACAGGTTCTCTTTATGTTAATGCGGCAGAGTAGATGTGAAGGTGGTCACGTCGAGGGGGGGGCCGCGCTCACCATACTCGGGGTCACCACATTACCGGGAAGCCAGGGCCCTTACACCGCGTCCACCAAGGCGGTGGGCCTCAGGCCTTCCAGCGAGACAGGGTTTGTCGAATACCGCCGTAGCCGTGACCGCAAGCGCCGATTCCGCAGATCCTGCCGTATCGCGCTTTCTGGATGCCGTCTGGATGGAGCGGGGGCTGTCGCCCAATACGCTGGCGGCCTATCGCGCCGACCTCACCGCTCTGGCGCGCTGGCTGGCGGAGCGCAACGTGCAGATCATGCGCACCTCGCGCGCGGACCTGCAGGATTTCATTGCCTGGCGCGTACGCGCCGGTGCCCGGCCGCGCTCCACCGCGCGGCAGCTCTCCAGCTTCCGGCGCTTCTTCCGTTACTTCATGCGCGAGGGCGTGATCCGTGAGGATCCCACCGCGCAGATCGCGATGCCGAAGATCGGCCGCTCGCTGCCGCGCTCGCTGAGCGAAGAGGAAGTCGAAGCACTGCTGTCGGCTCCGGTGGCGAGCGATCCGCTCGGCAACCGCGACCGCACCATGCTGGAAGTGTTGTACGCAACGGGGCTGCGCGTGTCCGAGCTCGTCAACCTGCGCCAGGGTCAGGTCAACCTGAATCAGGGCGTGATCCGCATCCTCGGCAAGGGCGATCGGGAACGCTTGATTCCGCTCGGCGAGGAGGCCATGCGCGCCATCAAGGAATTCAGCCGCGGCGCGCGCGGCGAGATCCTGCTCGAGCGGCAGACCGATTACCTGTTCCCGACCCGGCGCGGCGATCGCATGACGCGCCAGGCCTTCTGGCACATCATCAAGCGCTACGCTCGCAAGGCCGGCATCGCCAAGGAACTGTCTCCCCATACCTTGCGTCATGCCTTCGCGACGCACCTGCTCAACCACGGCGCTGACCTGCGCGTGGTACAGATGCTGCTCGGACACAGCGACCTGTCGACCACGCAGATCTACACGCACGTCGCCCGCGAGCGCCTCAAGGAACTGCACGCCACGCACCATCCGCGCGGCTGAGCGTCCGCGCCGGGGCCGATCAGGCGCTCTCTCTCCCGGTAGAGGCCGGCGCAGCTGGCGCCCGTGATAAACTCCCGCACGAACCTTACGCGGCCCTCCCGGTCGAATCACCACACTTTTAAAGAGCGGATTAGCCCAATGGTTGCCAAGAGGTTACTGGTGTTGCTGACGCTGTGTGCGTTGGCGGGCGCGATCGGGGCGCAGCAGGGCGACCCGAAGGCCGATGCCAAGGCCGATCCGCGCACCGAGCTCGCGACGCGTATCGGTGCGCACCCCGAGGAGCTGCGGGCATCGCCCGTGCCGGGCCTCTACGAGCTCACGCGCGGCTCGGACATCGCCTACGTGACCGCCGACGGCAAGTACGCCTTCACCGGGGATCTGATCGAGCTTGCGAACAACAACAACCTGACCGAGCACCATCGGCGTGAGCTGCGCGTGAAGGCCCTGGCGACGTTCCCCGAGAGCGAGATGCTGATCTTCGGCCCCAAGGATCCGAAGTACACCGTCACCGTGTTTACCGATGTCGACTGTCCTTACTGCCGCAAGCTGCACAGCCAGATCGCCCAGTACAACCAGCTCGGGGTGCGGGTGCGTTACCTGCTCTATCCGCGCACCGGTCCTAACACCGAGTCGTGGACCAAGGCCGAACAGGTGTGGTGCTCGAGCGATCGCAATGATGCTCTGACGCGCGCCAAACTCGGCCAGGACCTGAAGACCAAGGTGTGCGCGAACAATCCGGTGGCGAAGAGCTACGCGCTCGGCCAGGACTTCGCCGTGCAGGGAACGCCGGCGATTATCATGTCAGACGGCGAGATGCTGCCCGGTTACCTGCCGCCCGAGGCGCTGGTGAAGCACCTGCAGGACGAGCACCTGTAGCGCGGGCGCGGCAGCGAGCGTAGCTAGCGCTCCAGCAGCTTCAACTTGTCCGGCTTGCCTTCCCATTCCTTGGCGTCGGCGGGCGCTTCCTTCTTTTCCGTGATCACCGGCCACTGCTTGGCGAGTTCCGCGTTCAACTGCCTGAAATGCTCCTGGCCGCTGGGCAGTTCCTCTTCGGAGAAGATCGCCTCCACCGGGCACTCCGGCTCGCACAGCGTGCAGTCGATGCATTCCTCGGGGTCGATGGTGAGGAAATTCGGTCCTTCGTGGAAGCAGTCGACCGGGCAGACCTCGACACAGTCCATGTACTTGCACTTGATGCAGTTTTCAGTAACGACAAAGGTCATGCGAATTTCCAGGCACCCGATTTCGGCGGCGTGCATTGTGACACGCCCGCGCGCGCACTTGAATCAGCCCCGCAGGGGGCTCTTCAGGCGCCGGTCGATGGAGGTGAAGTGATGGGGTTCGTGCCCGGCGGCCTTGTCTGCGAGGTAGTGCCGTAACGCGAATTCAGTGCTCGGGAAGGCGATGTCCGACCAGGGGATGTCGGCCGGCTCAACCAGCACCACCTCCAGGCTCTCCGTCCCCACCCCATAGTGCGCGGTTGGCAGTGCCGCACGGAAGAATACGTGCACCTGCTGCGCGTGCAGCACGTGCACCACGGCCAGCAGCGAGCCGATCGTCACCTCGGCGAGCGCTTCCTCCTTTGATTCGCGCGCCGCGCCTTGCTGCAGCGTCTCGCCGTTCTCCATGAAGCCTGCGGGGACGGTCCAGTACCCGCGCCGCGGCTCGATCGCGCGCCGGCACAGGAGGATGCGGCCCTCATGCTCGGGTACACACCCGACCACGAGCTTCGGGTTCTCGTAGTGGATCGCGCCGCACGCCTCGCAGACGTAACGCGGCAGATGATCCCCTTCCGGGATGACAAAACGGACGGCCGCTGCGCATTGGCTACAGAACTTCATGATGCGGCGGCGAGGATACGGGCGGCGCCGCGGCTTGTCGACGCCGAGCAAGAATCGGAATGCGCCGCCCGCTGCGCCCGTTCACACTGTTCTCCCGTAGCGCTCTTTCAGGAGGCGGTTTCATGAGTTTTCAGATCACAGGACTCAGGTCCGAGGAATTCTCCGCGCTGGCGGCGCTGTCGGATGAGGAGCTTGTGGCGCGTGACGCCCGGCGCGTGCTCGTCGACCGGCACCCCGGCTTCCCCTGCCGTGTGAGCCTGGTGGACGCGCAGCCCGGCGAGCGCGTGCTGCTGCTGAACTACGAGCATCTGCCTCACGCCGGCCCCTACCGTTCACGCTACGCGATCTATGTGCGGGAAAACGCCTCGGCAGCGCGTCTGGCGGTCGATGAAATCCCCCCGGTGCTGCGCAACCGCCTGCTGTCCTTGCGGGCATTCGATGCCGCGGGCATGCTCCTGGACGCAGATGTGGCTGAAGGGGACGAACTCGTGCCGGCCCTCGAACGGCTGCTGCGCCCGAGCACCGTCGCCTACCTGCACGTGCACAACGCGCGTCCCGGCTGCTTCGCGGCACGCGTGGATCGCGCCTGATCCGCTTCAGTTCAAGAGCCCGAACACCGCAACGCCGGTTTGCGTTCCCACGAATACCTTGCCGTCGGCGATGGTGGGCGTGATGAACTTGTTGCCGGCGCCGAACTGGTCGCGGGCGTTGGCGGCCTGGGCGCTGTTGTACAGCTCATGGGCAAGATTACCGGCATCGTAGGCGTGCAGCACTCCCGGGTTTGAGTTCTCGTGCGCCCAGACGATGCCGTTGCTGGTGCCGTTGGCCGACACTGCCGGTGCGGTGCCGGGGTAGGTGAAGCTCGTCGAGGTGCGCGAGGCGGGGTTGGCCGCGAACCGCGCGTTCGTGGCGCTGAAGGCGAGCAGATTCGCGCCGACCGGGCCGTAGTACAAGGTCCCGTTGAACCACGCCGGGGTTGACCAGATGCCTCCCGCGAGCGCACCGGACAGCTGCTGCCAGATGTTGTTGGCCGTTGCGCTGTACTTGCCCATCGAGTCGCGGTTGACGACGTACAGGTTGCCATCCTTGCCGGCCCCTACCATGAGGTGGCGCACGGTGCCGCCCGAGTCCTGCAGGTCCGGCAGCAGCAGCGTGCCGCCTGAGCCCAGATCGATGTCGCCAGCCGACTCATTCGGAGCGTCGGACATGGCGAAGTAATCCGCAACGGACAGCGTGCCGCCAGCGGTTGCGAGCTTCACGAATGAGTTTCCGTAGTCGCCGAGATTCGGAAAACCGTTGGCGAGTGTGGTCTCGAAGGCGCCATTTCCCGCGAGCAGGTACACATATCCGCCGCTGTCGGCAGCCGGTCCTCCGCCACTCATCCAGATGGCGGGCCCGGCGCTGGCAGGTCCGCTGCCGGTCCCGTTCGGAGCGATATTGAGCACGGCGCTTTGCGCAAGCGAGGCTTGGCTGTAGGCGATCACCCAGCCGGTATACGGTGCATCGTCGCAGTGCGAGGTCCAGCTGGTGTAGATCGTTCCCTGCGACAGGAGCAGCGCCGCGCGCTCCTCGTACTGTCCCGGGTCGAAGCTGCGAGTGCCGCCGCCGCCCGGCGCCGGATAGCTTGCCGTGATCTCGGTCGGGCCGCCGAGCAGCTCCGCCCCCGTCGTGACATCGAGCGCATGCAGCCGCTGGTGATCGCTGCCGGCGTTGGACATTGCGACGACATAGAGCGTGCCGTGCGCGCCAGCGGTTCGATCGATGACGGGTGTGGCGGTCACCCCGATCGTAGGCACGACCTGGCTGCAGCCGTGCGGCCCGCTGGCGGTTTCGCCGGAGCCGAGCAGGGAGACGCGCCAGAGAGTTGTGCCCGTGTCCGCGTCGAAGGCGTAAACGGAGTCGTTCTCGGTGGCCACGAACACCACGTTGTGCTTGGCGCCGGCTACGCTCAGTGCCGAGAGGTACAAGGGCTGCGCATCGACCTTGCCGTCGGTGGTCAGGAATCGCAGCTTGCCGAAGCTTGTGGAATTGACATTGGCGGGGGTGAGCACCGTTTCGGTCAGGTTCTGCCCGGTGCGCGCCAGATCATTCTTGTAGGTCACCACATCGGTGCCGGCGCCCGGGGTCGGCGGGGTCGGCGGGGCCGGTGGCGTCGGATTGCCGGGTGGCGTCGGTGGGGTCGGCGCGGACGTAGTGGCACCGCCTGAGTTGACGCTGGTGCCTGATCCGCCGCAGCCGCCGAGTAGGACCGCCAGCATGAGCCCTGCGCAAGTGCAACGGGTACTGATCATCCCCGCAGATGACACGTAAAGGAACACGCCCGCAACTCGTCGGTCGCGGGAGACAGTGATGCTGGGGTGTGAAGTTGGCGCCGTTACGTGGGCGAGGCCGGAGCTGCGGCTTCGCCCGCCGGGCCGGCCCCCCGCTGCGGTGAGTTCACATGACTCGCGGTGGTGCCCGAGGTCGGAGTCGAACCGACACGCTTTTAAGGGCGGCGGATTTTCCTGCCACTTCAGCTTTCGCTGCCCCGGAGATTATTTCCGGGTTCGTGGTCTGGAGCACGCCTTCACCGTAGCCTTCTAGGCCTTAGGTGCCCGCCGTCTGCTCTCTACACCTTCCTTCGCGCTTGCGAAGGCTTGGCTCGGCATCAGCTCGAGCAGGACTGCTTCAGGGCCTTCACCGAGTTTGACGGGCTTCACCTCGCAGATTTCTCCGCGAGGGCTCAAGTCATTCGTCTGAGTCCGCTGCGTCTACCAATTCCGCCACTCGGGCAAGGGGCGAGCAGTATAAGACCGTCCGCGACCTTTTGCCGTCCTCGCGCATCTAAGAGAAGCCGTGACACGACTCGCAGATACCGCCGTCCCCGAGGAGACGCTGGCGCAGGCCCGCGCGGGCGACCAGGCGGCCCGTGCCGCGATCTATGCAGCTCTCGCGCCCGCAACCTTCGCGCTGATCCGGCGCATGGTGGGTCAGCGTGCGCTGGCCGAGGATATTTTTCAGGACACCATGATGATGCTCTATGAACGTTTGCCACAGTTTCGCCGCGAAGCCCCGCTCGGTGCATGGCTGCGTCAGATCGCGATCAGCCGCTGTCTGATGTACCTGCGCTCGCCGTGGCGGCGGGCGCGGCTGTGCCTGGAAGGGGTGGAGCTGCATGCGGCCGAGGATGAGGCCTGCCTCGTGACACCCGCCTACCGCGGCGACTCGATCGACGTGGAGCGTGCGCTGGCCAGTCTTGGACCGACGGCGCGCGCCGTGGTGTGGATGTACGAAGTGGAGGGCTACTCGCACCAGGAGATCGCGCGCGAGTTCGGCCGCTCGGTGAGCTTTTCCAAATCGCAGCTCGCGCGCGCGCACGTGCGGCTGCGCGCCTGGTTTGCGCCGCAGGAAGACCGACCGTCATGCAACCTGATCTAGATCAGCCCGGAAGTCTTGCACGGGTGCTGCGCGAGTTGCCCGCTGCAGGGGCACCGCCCTATCCGTTTGCGGAATTTCAGCGCCGTGCCCGCGAGCGTACGCGTCCCTCGCGCAGCCTTGCCGGCGGCCGGTGGCTTGCCGCCGCCGCGGTAGGGGCACTCGCAGTGGTGGCGCTCAGCCTGCGCCTGCATCCACACGCGAGCGTGCGCGAGCCCCCGCTCGGCGACACCGCTCCGCTCGCTCGAGCGGCATCGCCCGCGCCGCATGCCGAGATCATGGAGCGCTGGCTGGCCAGCCTGCCCCGAGAGCCGGGGGTCGTGCACGTCGGCACGCACCAGGCGGTGACCGGGCTTGAGGACCGCATTGCGCAGGTCGATGACCTCTTGAGTGCCGCCGGCACGCAGCGCCAGCCGCCGCCACAGTTTGTTGCGCTGCAACAGGAGCGCACGCGCCTCATCGGCGCCCTGGTGCAGGTGCGCTACGCGGAAACGCTGGCGGATGAATCACGCTGAGAACTTGCAAAGGAGTGGACGTGAAACCCAATCGACTGACTGTCTCCTGGCCCGTACTGCTCGCCTTTGGCGCTCTGCTGGCGAGCGCGCCGGCGCTGCGCTTGGCGGCGGATACCCCGGCCGCCGTGCCGGACGCGGCACGCACCGACAGCAGCGGCGATGCCGAAGCTCAGCTGGCAGCCGCCCGCAGGCAACTCGAGCAGGCAGCGCACGAAGTGGCGCGTCTGTCCGAGCAGATCAGCGGCGAGCTCATCGACCAGATGATGCCTTTGGTGGAAACCGGGCACGCGATCATCGGCGTGCAGCTGGATCCGGCCGCAGGTCCCAGCGGTGCGCGCGTAAGGGAAGTGTCTCCCGGCGGACCTGCCGCCGAAGCTGGGATCCACGCGGGCGATGTGATCGTCGCCGTGAATGGGCAGCCCGTTACCGGCACCGCGCCGGCGCGCCAGGTGGTGAAAATCATGCGCGACGTCAAGCCCGACAGCCGGGTGACCGTGCGCGTGTTGCGTGATGGCAAGCCGCGCGAGTTCGTGGTGACGGCGCGTGCGGGTCCTGAGTTCTTCGCCGCCCTTCACGGTATGCCCGAGCTCGGTTCGCTGGCGCAGCTGCACGGGGACTTCATGTTCCACCGTCCGCTCGGGGAACTGGAGCTGGTCACGCTCAGCCCGCGTCTGGGCAGTTATTTCGGCAGCGACAAGGGCGTGCTGGTGGTGCGCGCGGGCAGCGAGGGGCCGTTGAAGCTGGAAGACGGCGACGTGATCCTCGCCATCGATGGCCGCGAGCCGACCAGCGGTTCACACGCGACGCGCATCCTCGGCTCCTACCAGCCGGGCGAGAAGGTCAGCCTGCGCATCCTGCGTCAACACAAAACCCTGGACCTTGAGTCGGTACTGCCGGAGCGGGCCGACCATACCGGTATGATGCAGCGCGATGGCCCACTGCCTGAGCCGGCCTCACCGCACCGGACCGTGATCTTCGGGAACGGCGATATCTAAAGGCGGTGCCCAAAGCTTGACCTTAACCGTAATAGGTAAACGTGGATCGTCAAGACTTCGCCTACGATTTGCCCGACGAGTTGATTGCGCAGGTGCCCCCCGCCGAACGCTCTGGGGGTCGGATGCTGGTAGTGGACGGGGCAACCGGGGCGCGTGCCGATGCCGCAGTCAGGGATCTGCCCGCCCGCCTCAAGCCAGGCGATCTTCTGGTGTTCAACGATTCGCGCGTGATCGCCGCGCGCCTGTCGGGTAGCAAGCCGACCGGCGGGAAAGTGGAGATTCTGTTTGAACGTGCGCTGGGCGGCCATGAGGCCCTGGCGCAGATCTCCGCCGGCAAACCCATTCGCGAGGGAACCGACATTGCGACCGCGGGCGGCGCGGTCCGGGTCGTCGGCCGCCAGGGGGGCTTCTGGCGCATCGAGTTACCGGCGCCGGCGCTTCAGTTCTTCGAGCGCTTCGGCGAGGTGCCGCTGCCGCCCTACATCGAACGGCGCCCGCAGGCGGCCGACCGCGAGCGTTATCAGAGCATCTTTGCGCGCGAACTTGGTGCGGTCGCGGCGCCGACCGCGAGCCTTCATTTCGATAAAGCGCTGATCGATGCGCTCGCCGCACGCGGAATCAGCAGCGCGCTCATCACGCTGCACGTGGGCGCCGGTACTTTTCAGCCGGTTCGCGAGCAAGACCTCGCCCGTCACGTCATGCACGCGGAGCGCGCGAGCGTGTCAGCTGCGGCCTGCGAGGCGCTCGCCCGCACGCGCGAGCGGGGCGGGCGCGTGGTGGCGGTCGGCACGACCGTGGTGCGCGCGCTCGAGTCCGCAGCACTCGCCGCCAGCGAGGCGCTGGCGCACGCTGATCAGGCGCACGCTTCGGCGCCTGCGTTGCAGCCGTGGTTGGGTGAGACGCGGCTGTTCATCACGCCGGGCTTTCGTTTCCGGGTCGTGGACGTGCTGCTGACCAACTTTCACCTGCCCGAGTCGACGCTCCTGATGCTGGTGTGCGCGTTTGCCGGCCAGCGCAACGTCATGATGGCCTATCGCCATGCGGTGGCGGCGCGCTATCGCTTCTTCAGCTATGGTGACGCGATGTTGCTTACGCGGTATGGCTAGTTGAGGCCCTCCTTCAGCGTGCGGGCCAGCGATGGCGCCGCGCGCCTCGGTGAGCTCGTGACCGCGCACGGGGTGGTCGACACCCCGGCGTTCATGCCGGTAGGCACCTATGGCACGGTCAAGGCCATGACTCCCGAGGAACTCGAAGGGCTCGGTGCCCAGATTATCCTCGGCAACACCTTTCACCTGATGCTGCGCCCGGGGCCCGCGATCATCGCCGCGCACGGTGGCCTGCACCGCTTCACGCACTGGATGCATCCGGTGCTGACCGATTCGGGCGGTTTTCAGGTCTTCAGCTTGAAGAAACTGCGCCGCATCAGCGAGGAGGGCGTGCGCTTTCGCTCGCCTATCGATGGCAGTGAGGTGCGTCTGACGCCCGAGGACTCGATGGAGGTGCAACTCGCCCTGCGTTCTGACATCGCCATGGCGCTCGATGACTGCACCGAGCATCCGGCGACCGAAGCGGATGCGCGCGCTTCGATGGAGCGCTCCATGCGCTGGGCGGCGCGCAGTCACGCGCATTACTACCGCGCCGCTGCCGAGGAGCCGCCGGGCGGACTGTTCGGCATCGTCCAGGGCGGTATGCACACGGCACTGCGCTTGGGCTCGCTCGAGGCGCTGCTGCGCCTGGACTGGTCGGGCCTTGCGATCGGAGGCCTGGCGGTCGGGGAGTCCGAGCCTGTGCGCCTCGCGGTGCTTGAGTCGCTGCTGCCGCACATGCCTGCCGCACTGCCGCGCTACCTCATGGGCGTCGGCAGGCCCGAGGATATCGTGGCGGCCGTCGCGTGCGGCGTCGACATGTTCGATTGCGTCATCCCGACGCGTCACGCCCGTAACGGCCACCTGTTCACCGCCAGCGGTGTCATCAACATCCGCAACAGCGCCTTCGCCACCGACCTTGCGCCCATCGACGCGGCCTGCGGCTGTTACACCTGCCGCAACTTCAGCCGCGCCTACCTGCGCCACCTGGACCGCTGCAACGAAATCCTGGGGTCGCGGCTCAACACCATCCATAACCTGCACTTCTACCTCACCCTGCTGCGCTCGCTGCGCGCGGCAATTTCCGCCGGCAGGCTCAACTCGTGGGCCCAGGAGTTCTTCGCAGCCCGGCGCGGCGCCGCTCCTGTGGCATAATGCCGCCCTTTTCGCTTGCCGGACCCCAAATATGAATGGCTTGATTTCGGATGCCTGGGCACAGGCCACCCCCGGCGCCCCCGGTGGCCAGTTTCAGTTCGCGCTCCTGATGGCAGCGTTCATCGCGCTGTTTTATTTCATGCTGATCCGGCCCCAGCAGCGACGCGCCAAGGAGCATCAGGCGCTGGTGTCGAAGCTCGCGGCGGGGGATGAGGTGGTGACCAGTGGTGGCGTTCTCGGCCGCGTTACCGAGGTGGGCGACCCGTTCGTGACGCTCGAGATCGCCGACGGCGTACGCATCAAGGTGCAGAAGGTTCAGATCACGCAGCTGATGCCCAAGGGCACCCTCAAGAGCGCCTGAAGATGCTCGAATACGCCCGCTGGAAGTACATCCTGGTCGCAGCAGTGCTGCTGCTGGCGCTGCTGTTCGCGCTGCCGAATTTCTTCGGCGAAGACCCGGCGCTGCAGGTGGCGCGTAAGGATCACACTCCGGTCGGCACCGAGGCTTCGGCAGCGGTTCAGGCCTATCTCAGCTCGCGCGGCATTCACCTCGCGAAGAGCTACATCGACAGCGACCGCCTCATGCTGCGCTTCGCCAGCGTGTCCGATCAGCTCGCGGCCCGCGACGCCGTCAACGAGGAATACAAGGGCACCTACATCACGGCACTGTCGTTCGCGCCGCGCACCCCGGAGCTGCTGCGCGCGCTCGGTCTGCGTCCCATGCCGCTCGGGCTCGACCTGCGCGGCGGCCTTTACCTGCTCTATCAGGTGGACGTGAACTCCGCGGTCGGCCAGGCGCTCGATGGCTATGCACAGGATGCGCGCCGCGCGCTCGCCGCCGCCAACATCCCGGTGAAGGACGTGACCAGCATCACCGTGGCCAGCGAGCGGCCGAATGCGGTGCGGATCGTTCTGCCGCCGGAGGCCGACGTCAATGCCGCGCGCGCAGCCCTGAGCCAGCCCCTGCAGGGCCTGACGGTCACCACCGAGAGCCTCGCCAGCGGTTCGGCCATCACCGGGGTTTTGACCACGGCCCAGATCCGCGAGCGCCAGGACTACGCGATCCAGCAGAACATCACGACGCTGCGCAACCGCGTCAACGAGCTGGGCGTCTCAGAGCCCATCGTGCAGCGCCAGGGGATCGACCGCATCAACGTGCAGCTGCCGGGCGTGCAGGACTCGGCCGACGTGAAGGACATCCTCGGGCGCGTGGCAACCCTTGAGTTCCGCCTCGAGGACATGCAGAACAACGCGGTGGAAGCCGAGCAGACCGGACACGTGCCGCTCGGCTCGAAGCTCTATACCCATACCCGCTTCGGCCGCCCGGTGCTGCTCAAGCGCGAGGTGATCGCCACCGGCGATCAGCTGACCAACGCCACCAGCGGCCAGTCGCAGGAGGGGCCTGCGGTCAACATCAAGCTCGATGCACGCGCCGGCGACAACATGCTCAGGACCACACGCCAGAACGTCAACAAGCGCATGGCGGTGGTGCTGATCGAGAAGCGCCGCGAGAGCAGCGATGTTGACGGCAAGAAGGTATCGCGCGAGGTGACCGACGAGGAGGTCATCAACGATGCAACCATCCGCGGGATCTTCAGCAACAATTTCCAGATCACCGGGCTTGGCGCCGGCGAGGCGCGCGAGCTGGCACTGCTGTTGCGCTCCGGCTCGCTCGCAACCGTCATCTACGAGATCGAGGAGCGCGCGGTGGGGCCGAGCCTCGGGCGCGAGAACATCGACAAGGGCGTGACGGCGCTGATCGTCGGCATGGCCGGTGTTTTCGTGTTTATGGCCCTCTACTACAAGACCTTCGGCCTGGTGGCCGACATTGTGCTGCTCGCCAACGTCGTGCTGCTGACCGCTCTTTTGTCGATGATGCGTGCCTCGCTGTCGCTGCCGGGCATTGCCGGGATCATCCTCACCGTCGGCATGGCGGTCGACGCCAACGTGCTGATCTATGAGCGCATCCGCGAGGAGGTCCGCAAGGGCGTGTCGCCGCAGGCGGCCATCCGTGCCGGCTTCGAGAAGGCGTTCTCGGCGATCGCCGATTCCAACGTCACGACGCTGATCGCAGGGGTCGTGCTGTGGGTGCTTGGTACCGGACCCATCCGTGGCTTCGCAATCGTGCTGACGCTCGGCGTGGCGACCTCCATGTTCACCTCGCTGATGGGCAGCCGGGCGCTGCTCACCCTCATGTACGGCGGCCGGCGCAAGATCGCGCGCCTGTCGATCTGAAGCGAAGCGCGCCGCATCGTAAGGATCACCAGTGGAATTCTTCAGTCACCAGACCAGCTACCCGTTCATGGCCACACGCAAGGTGTGGTACACGCTCTCGGCCGTGCTCATGATCGTGGCGCTCGGCTCCTACTTCACGCGCGGCTTGAATCTTGCCATCGACTTCACCGGCGGGGTGAGCGCGGAAGTTAGCTTCCCGCACCCGGTCAACGTCGATGACGTGCGCGCGAGGCTGACCAGCGCGGGCTTCCGCGAACCGCAGGTGCAGAACTTCGGCTCCTCGCGCGACATTTCCATCCGCCTGCCCCCCGATGCGACGCAGAGCGCGACCGCGGTGCGCGCCCGCCTGGAGGGCTCGCTGAAGGAGCTCGATCCGGGCGTACAGGTCGCACAGCTCGATGTCGTGGGTCCGCAGGTGGGCAACGAGCTTCGCAGCAGCGCCATATGGGCGCTGTTCTTCACGCTCTTGGGAATATTTGCCTACATCGCTTTTCGCTTCCACACCTGGCGGCTGTCACTCGGCGCGATCCTAGCGGTGTTGCACGATCCGATACTGGTGCTCGGCTTCTTCTCGCTCACGCAGATGTCGTTCGATCTGGCGGTGGTGGCGGCCATACTCGCGGTGATCGGCTACTCGCTGAACGACACCGTGGTGGTGTTCGATCGCATCCGCGAGCGTTTCGAGACCAACCGCCGCTCACCGGCCGACCAGGTGCTCGACCAGTCGATCAACCAGACGCTCTCGCGCACCATCATGACCAAGGTGGTGACCTCGATCGTGGTGGTCGCGCTTTTGTTCCTCGGCGGTCCGGTGCTCAAGGGCTTCTCGGCGGCGCTGCTGATCGGCATCATCGCCGGCACCTATTCCTCGATCTACATCTCCAGCGCCATCGCACTCGATTGCGGCCTGACGGCGGAGCACGTGTTCCCGTCGGTGAAGAAGACGGCGCTCGATCTGCAGCCGTAGCGCGCAAAACGCGTGCACCTGATCGCCAACCCCGATCTGTGGCTGGCGTTCCTCGCGCTGTCGCTGCTGGAGATCGTCCTCGGCATCGACAACATCATCTTTATCTCGATCCTCGTCGCGCGGCTGCCGCCGACTCAAGCGCCGAGCGCGCGCATCGGCGGCCTGGCGCTGGCGATGCTGACGCGCATTGCGCTTCTGTTCTCGATCGTGTGGCTGACGCGCCTGGTGCAGCCCTGGTTCTACCTGGCCGGCCGCAGTTTCTCCGCGCGCGACCTCGTGCTGCTGGGCGGTGGAGTGTTCCTGCTGGGTAAGAGCGTGCTCGAAATTCACCAGGCGCTGGAAGGGCATCCTGCGGAGGCCGGGCGCGCGCGGCTGCGCGGCGGTTTCATCGCCGTGGTGGCGCAGATCGCGCTCATCGACATCGTGTTCTCGCTCGATTCGGTGTTCACCGCGGTGGGCATGGTGCGCGAGCTGCCCGTCATGGTGGCCGCGATCGTGGTGGCGATCCTGGTCATGATGTGGGTGGCGCGCTCGATCGGCGCGTTCATCACCCGCCATCCCACCATCAAGATGCTGGCCCTGGCGTTTCTGCTGCTGATCGGGCTCGCGCTCGTTGGCGAGGGACTGCACTTTGAGATCCCCAAGGGCTATCTGTACTTCGCCATGGGGTTCGCGGTCGCGGTGGAGCTGATCAATATGCGCCTGCGGCGCCGCCTGCAGGCGCGGCACCCGCCGCCGCCGGGTTCAGGCTGAAGGGCCCCCCGGGAAAGCCCCCGGGGCTTCAGGCGGTGCGCGTTGCGGCTCGCGGGCCGTCCGCAGCGCGAGCCTTGCGCACGCAGCTGTGCTTGTAGCCGTACGCGGCGTATACGATGACGCCAAGCGCGGTCCACAGCCCCAGCCGCCACCAGGTGGGCGTGCCGAGCGAGTACATCATGTAGCCGCAGACCAGAGCGCCCGCGATGCACACGAACCACGGCCACGGAGTGCGAAACGGACGCGGCAGGTCGGGTCGCGTGCGGCGCAGCACCAGAACGCCCAGGCACACCGTGACGAAGGCCGCGAGCGTGCCGATCGACACCACCTCACCCAGCAGATTCACCGGAAACAGTCCGCCGATGATGGCGGCAGACACGCCGGTAATGACGGTGGCGGTGGAGGGTGTGCGGAAGCGCGGGTGCACGCGGCCGAAGAAGGGCGGAAGCAGTCCATCCCGCGCCATGGCGAAGAAGATGCGTGCCTGGGCGATCGTCATGACCAGCATCACTGAGGTCATCCCGCACACCGCGCCGAGCTTCACCGGGATGCCGAGCCAATGCAGCCCCGTGTACTTGTCGAGGGCCAGAGCCACCGGAGCTGACACGTCGAGTTCCTTGTAGCTCACCATGCCAGTGAGCACGACCGCGACCACCACATACAGGATGGTGCAGACCACCAGGCTCGCAAGAATCCCGATCGGCATGTCACGCTGTGGGTTCTTGGCTTCCTGAGCGGCGGTGGAGATGGCGTCAAAACCGATGTAGGCAAAGAAAATTACGCCCGAGGCCGCCATGATGCCGCTCCAGCCGAACTCTCCGGTCCTGCCGGTATTGGGTGGAATGAAGGGGTGCCAGTTCACTGTGTTGATGTAGCTCACGCCGAACACGATGAAGAGCACGACCACCGTCACCTTGATGGCGACGATGACGGAATTGAAGGCAGCCGATTGCTTGATGCCGATGTAGCAGATGGTGGCGATCGCCGCGACGATCACCATGGCGGGCAGGTTGATAATGGCCCCCGTGCGCACGATGTGCATCTGGTCGGCACCCGGGCCGAGGGGCGCCAGAGACAATGCGCTCGGGATGTGTATGTGCAGCTGCTCGAGCAGGCTCACCGCGTAACCCGACCAGCCGACCGATACGGTCGCCACCGCGAACAGGTATTCGAGGATGAGATTCCAGCCGATGAACCAGGCGATGCCCTCGCCGAGGGTGGCGTACGAGTAGGAATAGGCGCTGCCCGAGACCGGGATCATCGCCGCGAACTCCGCATAGCACAGTCCGGCAAAGGTACAGCCGAGGCCTGCCACGATGAACGACAGGGCGAGCGCCGGACCTGCGTGATTGGCGGCCGCCGTGCCGGTGAGCACGAAAATTCCGGTGCCGATGATGCCGCCGATGCCGAGCAGCGTCAGCTGCGTGGCGGTGAGTGCGCGGCGCAGCTGATTGCCGGTGGATTCCTGCTCGTGCAGCTCGACGATGGACTTGGTCGCAAGCAGTTGTGATGCCATGGAACCCCCATTTTTGCCGAGGGACTCTACACAGTCAGTTTGGGGAAAGCGAGCAAGCCTGCCGCGGCGCGCGCTACCTTCAGGCCGAGCGGAGCTCTTCCGGCACGTGCGGCGCCAGCACCTCGATCAGGGCTGCGTAGACCTTGGGTGTTCCGGCGACGATGTGCCCGCCATTGCGATAATCCCCGCCGGTGAGCGTGCCGATGCGGCCGCCGGCTTCCTGGATGAGGAGTTGCCCCGCTGCCGTGTCCCAGGGACTCAGTCCGATCTCCCAGAACGCATCGACGCGTCCGGCCGCGACATAAGCCAGATCGAGTGCGGCCGCGCCCGGGCGGCGTACGCCGGCGGCAACCAGGGAGACATCGCGCAACATGCCGAGGTAGGCGTCCAGGTAGCGAATGTTGGCGCGGTAGGGGAAGCCGGTGGCGATCAGCGCGCCCTCGAGCAGGCGCGCCTTGCTGACGCGCATGCGATGGTTCTCAAGATGCGCGCCCGCCCCGCGGCTGGCGGTGAACAGCTCCTGGCGCATGGGATCGTAGACCACTGCATGCTCCAGGCGCCCCTTGATCTGCACCGCGATCGACACGGCGAAGACCGGAAAGCCGTGCACGAAATTGGTCGTGCCATCGAGCGGATCGATGATCCAGAGGGTCTCGTGTTCGCCGCTGCGCCCGCTTTCCTCGGCGAGGATCGCATGCTGCGGGTAGTGGCGGCGGATGATGCCGATGATCTCCTGCTCGGCGGCGCGATCCACGTCGGTGACGAAATCGTTGCGCTCCTTGGAGGCGATGGTGAGCGACTCCAGGCGATTCATGCTGCGCACGATGACTTCGCCGGCGCGGCGTGCGGCGCGCACGGCGATATTGAGAAGCGGCGGCATGGTCCTTAAGCTCGTGTGATCTGGAACCGACGGTCTTAGCGTAGCAGATGGACTCTCCCGACATTCGCATCGTGCTGGTGGCGCCATCGCACCCGGGCAACATCGGCGCGGTGGCGCGGGCCATGAAGAACATGGCGCTCGGGCAGCTGGTGCTGGTCAATCCCAAGGAATTCCCGCACCCGGAGGCCACCGCGCGTGCTTCGGGCGCGGATGATGTGCTCGCGGCGGCGCACGTGGCGTCCTCGCTGGCCGAGGCGCTCGCCGGCTGTGGCTACGTCGCCGCGACCACCTCGCGCGATCGCGACCAGTACTTCCGCGTGGTCGATGTGCGCGATGCCGCGCCGCGCATCGTGGCGCAGGCGCAGCTGTCGCCCGCGGCCGTGGTGTTCGGCGCCGAGCGCACCGGACTGACCAATGAGGAGCTGGAGGCGGCGCACGCGCTGATCCGCATCCCGAGCAGCACCGCTTACGCATCGCTCAATCTCGCCATGGCGGTGCAGCTGGTGGCCTACGAGCTGTTCCGGGCGCGTGGCGTCGGCGCAGCGGCGGTGGCGCCACTTACGGCAGCGCTGGCAACCGCTGCGGAAATGGAGCGCCTGTACACGCACTTCGCGCAGGTGCTGGAGGAGATCGAATTTCGTGACCGCACGCAAAGCGGCACTCACCTAATGAGCCGCATCCGGCGCTTTCTGCAGCGCGCCGAGCTCGACCACAACGAGGTCAACATTCTGCGTGGCGTGCTGACCGCGGTGCAGAACAAGCGTCGCCACGCCGGTAGCAGGCGCTGATGAACGCCGCCCTTTATCTTGATTACGCGGCCACGACGCCGGTGGACCCGCTGGTGGCGCAGGCCATGAGCGAATGCCTGACGGTGGGCGGGGACTTCGGCAATCCCTCCTCGGCGCATGCCTACGGAGTCAGCGCCGCGCTGCGCATCGAGCAGGCGCGTGCGCAGGTCGCCGCCCTGGTGGGCGCGCAGCCGCAGGAGATCGTATTTACCTCCGGAGCCACCGAATCCAACAACCTGGCGATACTCGGCTGCGCGCGCGCCAATGCCGATCGCGGTCGACACCTGGTCAGCGCGCGCACCGAGCACAGATCGGTGCTCGATCCCATGCGGCGCCTGGAAAAGGAGGGCTTCAGCATCAGCTGGCTCACCCCCGGACCCGCAGGACGCATCGAGCCGCACCGGGTTGCCGCAGCGTTGCGAGATGACTCCGTGCTCGCGTCGGTCATGTATGCGAATAACGAGACCGGGGTGCTCGAGGATGTGGCCGCCATCGGCGCGCGGTGTCGCGAGCGCGGGGTCGCCTTTCACAGCGACTGTGCGCAGGCGGCCGGCAAGCTGCCACTGCGGCTCGATGAGCTGGCGATCGATTTCGCCTCATTCACGGCCCACAAGCTCTACGGCCCCAAGGGGGTGGGCGCGCTCTACGTGCGCAGCGGTGCGCGCGGACAGCTGCAGGCCCTCATGTACGGGGGTGGCCAGGAGCGCTCGCTGCGCCCCGGCACGCTCGCGACTCACCAGATCGTGGGATTCGGGGTGGCCTGCGAGCTGGCGGCGCGCCTGCTGCCGAGGGAGAGCGTACGCTTGGGCAGCCTCGGCGAGCGGCTGTGGGCGGGGCTCCAAGCTCTGGGCGGTACGCACCTGAACGGGGCCACCGCGCCACGAGTGCCGGGCCTGCTCAACGTGTCCTTCGAGGGGGTACAGGGCGAGAGTCTGGTGGACGGCCTTGATGGGATTGCGCTGTCGACCACGGCGGCGTGCAGCTCGGACTCCCCGGATCCCTCCTACGTGCTGCGCGCACTCGGGCGCGACGTTCAGCTGGCCCAGAGCTCACTGCGCTTCAGCCTGGGCCGCTTTACCGAGGCGTCCGACATCGATCGGGCGCTGCAGGCGGTGCGCCAGGAACTTGCGCGACTGCGGGCGCTCTCGCCCGCGGCGGCAGTACCCGCGTGGCCGGCCGAACGTGCCTCGGGCGCCTCGGTGGTGACGGGCGAGGCCGGTGGCCCGGGGCAGGACACCTGGATCCGCTTTCATCTGCTGATCGCCGGTGACACTGTGAAAGAGGCACGTTTTTTGGCTTTTGCGTGCCCCCATACTATGGACGTGGCCAGCTGGCTGTGCGGTGAGCTGCGCGGCCGATCGCGCAGCGCGCTGATCCCGGGTGCACCGGCCGAGTGGGCCGCCGCGCGCGGGACACCGGCCGAGAAACTGGGCCGCCTGCTGATTGTCGAAGATGCACTGCGCGCGTGTCTGCCGCAGGTGAATTAGGCGCTACAATGCGAGGATCGATGAGCATTTCACTGACCGAATCCGCGGCCAACCGGGTCAAGACCTTCCTGGCCGCACGCGGACACGGTATCGGGCTGCGTCTGGGTGTTCGCAAGACCGGCTGCTCTGGGTTCGCCTACGTGATCAATTACGCCGACGGGCCGGAGCCGGGAGATGCGGTCTTCCAGGACCGCGGGATCCAGGTGTTCGTCGACGCTGCCAGCCTGACCCTGATTGACGGAACCATCGTGGATTTCGTGAAGCAGGGCCTCAACGAGGCCTTTCGCTTCCGGAACCCGAACGTCAAGGGGGAATGCGGCTGCGGGGAGAGTTTCTCCGTCTGAGGCCTTAGGCGGTGCCGCTGTGCGCGCCGCGCCGCGTCACCCTGGCGGGTGCGCGCAAAAACTCCTTGCCAAACGGGCACTTCCACAGCACGCCACATTGGCTAGGGCGGGGCACCCAAGGTAAACTGCGCGGCTTGCCCGGAAAGGCGGGCCCTCCCGCCGCGGGCGCGATATGCCCGCTCCTTTACTTAAGATCTCGAAAGGTCAACGCTAATGGCGCACGAGCGCACCCTGTCCATCGTTAAGCCAGACGGAGTGAGAGGCAATCACATCGGAGAGGTCTGCCGGCGCTTCGAGACAGCCGGCCTGTCGATCGTTGCGGCACGCCTGCTGCACCTCTCGCAGCGTGAAGCGGAGGGCTTCTACGCGGTGCACCGCGAGCGCCCCTTCTTCAAGGATCTGGTGCGTTACATGATCTCGGGCCCCGTCTTCGTACAGGTACTGGAGGGGGAGGGTGCGATCGCGAGGAACCGCGACATTATGGGCGCCACCGATCCGAAGAAGGCCGCACCCGGCACCATCCGGGCCGACCTCGCCACGAGCATCGAACAGAACGTCGTGCACGGCTCGGATGCCGCCGACACCGCGGCCCGCGAGATTGCCTACTTCTTCAGCACGACGGAACTGCACCCGCGCGCCTGAAGGCGCGCGCACCGCCCATGAACGCCGTCGCCCCAGAGCGCACCAATCTGCTCGGCCTGCCGCGCGCAGCGCTGGAGGCGTTCGTGGCGCAGTTCGGCAGCAAGCCGTTCCGCGCGCGTCAGCTGATGAACTGGATCTACAAGCGCCAGGTCGGCTCCTTCGTCGACATGACCGATCTGGCCAAGGACTTTCGCGCGCGCCTGGCCGAGGCGGCCGAGATACGCACGCCGGACATTCTCTCGGTGCAGACTTCCGCGGACGGCACCACCAAGTGGCTGCTTAAGGCCGATGCCAGCCAGGCATTCGAGATGGTGTTCATTCCCGAGCCCGATCGCGGCACGCTGTGCATCTCCTCCCAGGTCGGCTGCGCACTCGACTGCTCGTTCTGCGCCACCGCGCAGCAGGGCTTCAACCGCAACCTGAGCACCGCCGAGATCGTCGGACAGGTGTGGCTCGCGGTGCGCGAGATCGAGCGCTCGCGGCTTGCC
>Ga0209624_10000256_pt1 | contig 47811 bp, 34 predicted proteins | sample JacPinW_OM2H0_O1_FD_188565 | JGI IMG/M metagenome (GOLD analysis project Ga0209624, IMG submission 188565) | Forest soil microbial communities from Algoma, Ontario, Canada - Jack Pine, Ontario site 1_JW_OM2H0_O1 (SPAdes) (version 2) | ecosystem: Environmental > Terrestrial > Soil > Boreal...
GATCCGATCCAAAATTCGGTGAATCGCCACTCAGTGAGGCGCAACTCCAAGCGTTTGTGCGTCCGAATGAATTCCGTCGCAAGATTCCATTTCTCCTGCATGAAAGCCGTCTCGCCGAGCTGACCGTATCGCCGTGCCTCGCCGTAGCGCGTGATTCGCGCATTGATGTTTGGCGAACGATCGTCGAACACTTGATTATTCCCGATCCAGAGCTCGAACGGAAAACTTGAACGCAGCGGAATGAGCCGGTGGAATTCAGCGTAGTTGCGTATGGTCCATGGAACGCAGCATAAGATTGCAATTCCGAGTGCCATGGCGGGCCGCGCAAGTCGGGCGCGCGTTTCACTCTGGTCGCGATACGCGGCCCAAACCAATAGAAATGGCAACACACTGCCCAGCGCGGGATTCGTAAGCAGAGCGAAGCCCCAAAGAAATCCGTACACGCACCAATCGCGCACTCGACGCGATTCGGCGAGCGCCAGCATCGCCCACAGAATCGTTGCGGCGAGCAGAGCTGTGAGCGATGTGTCCCAAATCCACTGGAACGGGATCACAATCGCGTTCGGAAAGAACGCCCACAGCCACGCAGCGAGACTCCCCACCGCGGATCCCGCGATTCGCTTTCCAGCAAAATATATCGGCACGCACGTCGCCGCCGAGAAAAGTATGTTCAGCGCGGCCGCAGAGTAGAACGAGCGCAGCGTAAACACGCCGAGCACGCGAAAGATTACCGATACGAGAGCGGGATACACGGGCGTCAACCACGCAGTCGCTCCTGTATCGCGCCGCGTCGGCGAGCTAAATCCCTTCCCTGTTGCGAGCGCCATTGCGATATTGCCGGTTTCCTGCTCGAACGGCACCGACGCAAGCGCTTCCGCTGGAATCACGCGCGATTCGTGGTACGCGTAGCCAACACGGCACGCTAACGCCACCGCTACAATCAGCCACAGTGACGTCGCAGCCGCGATTATTTTCCGCTTCACCAAGTTCACGCTCTCGCGCTTAGGATACACGGAATGTCCGCTTAGGGTTTTTTGTCCGCGGGCTCAAACCTTTCTTCGCGGATCATGATTTTTCGAAGTAAGCCTGAGTCCTACTCCCACTTGGCGATCTCCAAATCGCGTGTATACTCTGGCGTCTTTTGGAAACTAATCCGGGGCGGGAACAAATGATTACATCGAAGTTCACGGATCTCTCGCGACGCAATCTATTGCAAATGTTTTCGCTTCTCGGACTGACAGCCTTGGCTCGCGGAACGCGCGCGGCGTCGGTTCTGCGCGGAAACGACGTGGGCGGTGTTCGCAGGTTCCTGATTGATACCGACACGGCCTCCGATGACGCCGTCGCTCTGGTGATGGCGCTGCGCAATCCGGGAGTCAGCGTCGAAGCCATCACCGTCGTCGCCGGAAATATGCCCATTGAGAAGGGGCTGCAAAACGCTTTGTACACGCGCGATCTCTGCCAGTCGCACGCGCCTGTTTATCAGGGATCGGCTGCGCCGCTGCTTCGTCCGCTGCACACCGCCGAGTACGTTCACGGCAACGACGGCTTCGGAGACATCGGCCTGCCGCTCACCGGCAGGACTCCCGCGCCGGGCCACGCCGTTCCGGCCATCATTGACGTGATCAATCGCCATGCAGGAGAAATCACGCTCGTCACGCTCGGACCGCTCACGAACATCGCGCTTGCGCTGAAGCTCGATCCTTCGATCGCGAGGAAAGTGACGCGCTGCGTGATCATGGGCGGCGTCGGGTTCGGCGGCGTAGGCAATGTCACGCCTGTCGCGGAATACAACATCTGGGAAGATCCGGAGGCGGCGAAAATCGTTTTCGAATCCGGACTGCCGATTGAAATGGTTGGTTGGGATATTTCCGTTGCATCAGCCGTATTCGATCCTCAGGAAACGGCGCGGCTGCGCGATATCGGCACGCCACTTGCGAAATTCTGCGTGGATATACAGAAATCACTAACGCAGTTTGCGCTCACGAGGACCAAGCTCGCGGGATTCGATCTACCAGATCCCATTGCCATGGCCGTCGCCATCGATCCAAGCATCGCCACGAAGACGGAACGCCGGTACGTTCAAATCGACACTCAAAGTGATCTAACTCTCGGCCAGACGGTTGTCGACCAACTTGGCGTCACTGGCAAACCGGCGAACACGACCGTCGTGAAGGAAGCGTCGCGCGAACGCTTCATTCAACTACTCCACGATTCCGTTCGCGCGTAATTCTTCGCTAACTCTGAACTCTTCCGCCGCACAGAGCGGTTAATGTCTTTGTAGAGCCGCGCGCCGCCCTTATAATTTTCTGAGAGTATTTCGTGTCGTTGCGCTGCTCGATGTGCATCGCAGCGTGAACGCAACATGATTCAGCACTCACACGGTATTCGCGAAGGCTTCCGGATGACGACGGCGTTTCTCCAATGCATCGAAGACGGCTGCCACCGCAAGCACACGCTTGACCGCAAGGATTATCAGTGCGATGCATGCGGCGGCATGCTCGAAATTGGTTATGAAGCGCCGCGCGTGGCGCCGCACACGCTGCGCCAAACCTGGCAGGAACGAAAATCCAGCAGCGCGATCGAGGATCAGAGCGGAGTCTGGCGCTTTCGCGAATTGCTTCCCTTCGTCCCGGAAGGCGCGAACGTCGTAACACTCGGTGAAGGCCACACACCGCTGCTCGACGTATCTCGCGCGGGCGAATGGGCTGGCGACGTGCGCCTTGCGATCAAGCATCAGGGCAACAATCCGACGGGCTCGTTCAAAGACCTCGGCATGACGGCGTGCATCACCGAAGCCGCGATTCTCGGCAGCCGCGTCACCGTATGCGCCTCGACGGGCAACACATCCGCTTCGATGAGTGCCTATGCAGCGCGCGCGGGCATGAAAGCCGTCGTCGCCGTGCCAGCCGGAAGGATTTCTGCCGCGAAACTTGCGCAGGCGCTCGAGTTCGGCGGTGTTGTGATCGAAATTGGCGAGACGTTCGACGATTCGTTTCGTCTGCTGCGCGCGCTCACTGCCGAGCTGAATTTATATCTCGTGAATTCGCTCAATCCGTTCCGCCTTGAAGGGCAGAAGACGATCGTGTGCGAAATACTCGAGCAGCGCGATTGGCGTGTGCCGGAATATATCGTGGTGCCCGGCGGAAATCTCGGCAACGTTTCGGCCATCGGCAAAGGGCTTCGCGAGCTAAAAGAATTGGGACTGATCGATAAGCTGCCGCGGCTCGTCGTCACGCAAGCCGAAGGTGCCAATCCTTTTTACCGTCTTCTCGAAAGCGGCAGCCCGGAATTGATTCCTGTTGCTGCCCCGCGCACGGAAGCATCTGCGATTCGTATCGGCAATCCTGTGAATTGGAAGAAAGCGATACGTGCCATTCGCGCGACCGACGGAATGGCCGAATCCGTGAGCGACGACGAAATCTTTGCAGCGAAAGCAGCGCTCGCTCACGATGGCGTCGGTTGCGAGCCCGCGTCAGCCACAACGATTGCGGGAATTCGCAAGCTCGTCGCCAGCGGAAAAATACCGCGCGGCGCCGATATCGTCGCAGTTCTTACCGGCCATCAACTCAAAGATCCGGAAATCAGTTTGCGCCGGCGCGGCGAAGAAGATTTGGCGCGCCAGCGACTGCGCGTCGAGCCGGACGTCAACAAATTGCGCGCCGCCCTCGAACGTGTCCTCGCGTCAGACTGAAATATTTCAAGCACTGTTGACGTCCGCAGTAACAATTTGGCAGGTTCAAGCGGCGTCAACTCTGGATGAGAAGTTCCTTCGCGCGCTGAGCGGCTTTTACGACTGCTTTGATCAGAGTGACGCGCAGTTTCCCATCTTCGAGTTCAAGTATGCCGTCAATCGTGCAGCCTGCCGGCGTGGTGACGGCCTCCTTGAGAAGTGCAGGATGATCGCCGGTCTCGAGCACCATACTCGCTGCTCCAAGAACAGTCTGCGCTGAGAGCAATGTCGCCATATCGCGCGGCAGCCCCACCTTCACTCCGGCTTCCGCCAGCGATTCAAGAATGATGTAAATATAGGCCGGTCCGCTTGCTGAGAGGCCGGTGATCGCGTCCATGTGTTTCCCGTCGACGATCACCGAGCGTCCAACGACTTCGAAAAGTTTTCGCGCGGTCTCAAGGTGATCCGCGTCCGCGTGCAAGCCGCCTGAGACGGCGGTCATTCCTTTGCCTACCAGACAAGGAGTATTCGGCATCGCGCGGACCACGGGCACTCGAGCCGGCACGCTTTCTTCGATGTAAGAAGTCGGCACGGACGCAGCAATCGAAACGATGAGCTTCGCCGGAGAAAGAGCGCGCCGCATCTGCGCAAGCGCCGTGCGCACCAGCTGCGGTTTCACGCAAAGAAGCACGATGTCAGCTTGGCGCACGGCCTTGACGTTGTCCGTGAAGACGGGAATGCCGAGCGATTTCGTAAGCGCTGCAGCTTTCTCGGGATGCTGAACCGTGGCGCAGGCCTGCTCGCGCGTGAAGAGGCCACGCTTCAGAAAGGCCTGGAGCAAAATTCCGCCCATTTTGCCGGCCCCGATGACGGCGATTCGCGCGCTCCTACCAACCTCGCGCGATGCCGCACTCGTGCTGGTCTTTTTTGATTTCGCTGGCGTCATGCAAGTCTCCAAATCATCGCGTCCCTCCGGTTTCGATGTGACCTACCCAATGTGGCCAACCCAGGTTCCGGGAGCATCCACATTCGTTGCGCTGCGCACGAGCAGAGGAATTCGCTCCTGCATCAGGAATTTGAATGCTTTCGGATGAACGACGCGCGCGCCATTCCGCGCAAGCTCCATGGCTTCTTCGTAGCTCAAGCGCGCGATCCATTGCGCGTCGGCATTCTCGTTTGGATCGGAGTTGAAGAACCCAGCCACATTGCTCCAGATTGTGACGTCGCATGCGCCGAGCGCGCAAGCGACGATCGCAGCGGAGTAATCGGAGCTGTTGCGTCCGAGAGTCGTGATGCGGCCCTCGGGCGTGGAGGCGACGAAGCCGGTAACGACCGGAATCGTGCCCATCAGGAAAAAAGGATCAAGCGCCTCCCGCGTCTTTTGGTACGACTCTTCGAGGCGCGGGTGTGGATCTTCACGGTCTCCGTCGGTGACGATGAATTCAAAAGCGTCGAGCGCTTCTGCATGTGCGCTGAGTTTGCGCAGGGCCGCCGCAAAGATTCGCGCGCTCAAGCGCTCGCCGAATGAAACCACTTCATCCGTCATTTCTAACGGCGATTCGCCGTGGCCCGCGTGGCGGACGACGAGATCGAGAGCATGCGCGAGTTCAGCCAACTCGAGGCGGAACTGAAATTCTTGTTCGGCGTCGGAGAAGAGCTGCTTGCCGACATGAATGTGAAGCTGCGCAATCTCTTCCGCTTCGACCAGCGCCGTGGCGGCGTCGCGCATTCGCAGCGCGCGCGTGACGCTGTAGAGGCGGTCGGTAACTCCGCGGAGCGCGGACACGACCACCACAACTCGCTCGGTTTCGGCCGCTCTTGCGGCGTGCGCAGCTGCGTTCATCAAGCTTTCCGCCGACGTCAGCACGCTGCCTCCAAACTTCATTACTCGCACGCGATCCGCCGCGTGGGTATGTTGCACAGCTCTCGCCGCAGATTCGCACGGGACGTTCGCTTGCCGCAAGACGACGTTTCGTTGGGCCGCCTCTTCGTTCTCCCGCTGTTCCTGCTGTCCTTCGACGCTCATGGCGCTCCTCTTTTTTCAATCTAGCACCCATAAAACAAAAAACCCGCCAACCAGTTGTCTTCTGGCGGCGGGTGCGAGGTGCTGATTGCTTTGGTTTAAGCTCAGCTGCCTCCGGCGCCAGAAGACGAGGGCGTAATCATACGCGGCGTAATGAATCGCGTGGACGACGACGTCGGCATTTGGCCCGGCTTCAACATTGCTCAATCAATTTAAGGGCGATGCGATGGGATGTCAATGGACAATTTGGCGTGCAGCGTGATGATTATCCATCACTGACACTCCCCGGTTGTCGTTTTGTCGCACGGTCATTTCACACTTTTACTCGCTGACCGACGATTTGATCGCGGTCGATTTAGGGTGCAAAATTGTCTCGATTAGAAAGTACCTCCATCGTTTGTTTTGTGTCAGTTAGGGCGATTTCTAATCGTTTGGGTGTCTCGATTAGAAATGCCTTGTTGGGGTCGTCGCCGGCTGCCCCTCGTTGCCCTGGCGGGAGCACATCTGGCCCGCGGGAGATGACTACGTATTTGGGCGCCTCGATCCATCGGCCGCTGCTTGTCACCCGGGAGTGGGCGCGGACGGCGCGGATGATGGCGTCGGCGGTTGGCGAGGTGCGCTCGGCCTCTTGTATCACCAGTTCGAGGGCGCAGCGGAGGTTGCGTCGGCGCCGGCGGAAGAGGCCGACGGCGTGGGCGTGGCGGTAGATGCTCGCGCGAGAGTTCAGCTCGTAGTCGTCGACGATGGTGTCGGGGTGGTGCCAGTCGATGAATTCCCCCTCGATGGCGTCGCGATCCGAGTGGTGGCATATCTCGCATTTGCGAGCGTGGCGTGCAGGATCGGCCGCCGAGCGGTTGGCGCGGCGGGTACTGCTTTTTTTATCAGTATGCATAATACACAGAGAGATATCATGCGGGGGAGGAGTGCGCAAGTGTGAGGTTTGTAAGGGTTCTAGTACGAAGTGGGGAAATACGGACGAAGTCATTGAAAAGGGGAATTCGGAGGCGATCACTGGAGGTGGTGAAATTAGCTGCGATGTGGTCCGGTAATTGGTCAGTCTCGGATTACCGCGTCAACGGGTCGCTAGCACGACTTAATGCGTCGTCGGTTGTGCAGACTCGATTGTGTTGCTGACCGGATCGAAACCGCACTTCGCGGCGAGATGCTTCGTGTCCCAGAGTAGGATTCCGTCAGGGGATTGGCCTTGCGCAAGTATTGAATTGTCCCTCGCTCCTGCTAACAACCCGCCATTGAAACTGAGCGCGCCGCTCTCACTGTACAGCACTGGAGAGATGCAAGTGTGACCACTTCGGCTGTCCCACGCCCACAATCGGCCGTCACTATGGCCGAACAATAGATAGGGAGCTTCGCTATCGAATGCGGCGAATCCTCCCGCCGACAGGTTGAACTTTGGTAGTGGGTCGGTCTGAGCGTTCGGCAACAATTTGCCAGTGCTTAGGCTGGCCAACATAAAAGCACTTGGAGAGGTGAGAACGAAACGGTCTGTCTCTGGATTTAGTGCGAGGGGAATCGCATATACAGGGTCGCGTGGGAATGCCTGCTGCGTGGTCCAAGCAGACGTGTTTATGAGCACGAACTCAGTCTTAGTTACGACCATCAGTACGGTCGCGTCTGGAGAGAGGACAGGGGAAAACGAACCTTTTAACTCAAGTAGTTGTTTCCCAGTCTTAAGTTCCAGGACTCGTGTTGCCCCGAAATTTTCCGAAAATACAATCCAAGTCCCGTCTGGGCCAAAGGTCGCCGACCGGATATAGCCGGCGGAGGAGCGGTAACTATTAATGAGTTGACCGTCGGGCAGATGCCAGAGTTTAAGACTGAATTGGTCCCCTTCTCCTGCGGTGGCTATGACTTGCCCATCACGAGAGATAGCAACAGCGGTGACGCTTCCCTGTCCCGTGTCAATGGCGCACAAGAACTTCCTGGTCACAGCGTCCCAAACCACAACCCTTCCGAAATCTTTGCCAGCGGCGAGCAGCGTTCCACTCTTGCCAAACGATAGAACATTAATGGTTGTGGGTGTTCCAACTCCTGTCTGGATCGTAAGGGTGCTCCCCGGGCCGCGCTGAACCCCACTTTTTGGTTCTTTGTGCTTTATGTCTGTGAGCATCGAATCTGGAGGTGGAAAAAGCTTTGCCGTTTGCGCCGAGATTATTGGCGCGGCGCAGGCAAGAAACAGAACGACAGGAAAAGGCTTTTTCGGACACACGCGGGACATTCTATAACACGTATGACGAGCGTGGCGTGCAGGATCGGCCGCCGGGGCTTTGCCGCGGCGGGTGCTGCTTTTTTTATCAGTATGCATAATACCCAGAGAGATATCATGCGGGAGGCGAATGCGCAAGAGCGAGCTTTGTAAGGGTTCTAGTACGAAATGGGAAAGTACGGATTGGAAAATCGAAAAGGGCAAAGGGCATCGCACGGGAAAGCGAATTTTCCCGGCTGAAGCAGGCCGCCCCAAGTACCGCGACTGCAGTTTTGCCGATATCAGAGTTGGCGCGCCTGTTTACAACATCGATTATCGGATAAAAATGACGCACCCGCGGCCCCTCCGTTCACAGATAAAATATGTAGATGGGACGCTGTTATCTCCATAAAGCCGCAACCGTGCTATGGACCGCGTTCCTTATCTGCAACTTCACTTGCGCCGCCCGCGCTTTTCCTTCCGTCATATCGCCAACGCCCCTCAGCGCGCAAGCCGATGACAAGGCCGACTCACTTCAGACCATAACCGTCGAGGAAGCGGCGAGTTTACTCGACGTACTCCCTGTCACGAAGGAACTGCGCGCCAAAGGGATCGTCGTGAAGTGGGAAAGCCAATCGGTCGCGACAATGAACAACAGAGAGTACTATTTTTTCTGGGGTTGCAGCTGCACGGACCAAAAGCCGGGTGACATCGGGTCGAATAGCGTTGGCAACTATGCGGTACACAAGCATACGGGAGATGTGCGGGCGTGGCAGGTGTCGCATGACGTGCTTTACGGAGACGATGGCACGCTGGTCGCCGCGAAGGAACTCGAGCAATTGCAGGATGAGCTTCGCAACAAACATGGTATCGATTCAATGTCCGTACAAAAATACCGATTTGTGCATCTGGCAAATAAAGTTATTCCTCGTGAGGAAGCGCAATCGGCGATCCACTTGCCAATCGCTGAACGCTCGGCCGATACGGCAGAGTTGAGCTGTTGGAAGCGGGGCAGCCAGCCAAGATCTACGTTTGGCCGCAGTCCGATCCTTTCTTCGAGCGCCGGCTATCGTGCATACGCGGAGGCGACGGCCATCGCGCTTAGCCCCATCCACGAAGAGACCTACGAGGGATCGCTTTGCGAAAACTACGTTAAGGTCTATCTCGCGAACGAAGGTGCGGCCAGCGCTCCGATTATTTTTGACTCGAGTGTTCCGAAGGACGATTGCTTCCAGGTCGAGGGGAGGGACTCCTGCGATGTGAAGGGCGTTCAGCTCGTAGACTGGTCTAATGACGGCAGGTTCCTGCTCGCGGATCTTGTTTGGTGGGTCTATGAAAGCGATGCATTTTCGCTGCGAGCGCCGGTCGTTTACGACGTTACGAAACACGAATTCGTCAGACCGGACGTTTACCATTTCTTTGACGACTACTTCAAGACCGATGCATTTAAAGACAAATCAGACGCTAGTGGCACGCATTGCGAATTCGAACTGTCGGCGAAAGGTTTTTCACCGGACGGCAAGGTCGTTCTTTCAGCTTCGCGAACGCCAGACGATCCCAGTTATGGTCAAGTTTTTTGCGTGACCAAAAAGCAGACGTTTCTGTTCGACTCGGAGACCCACAAGATAAATCGCCTGCCGGCTACCTACGAAGTGCAGCACTATGGTACTTGGAGTTATGACATCCCTGGTAAGCAATAGGTGTATTTCCTCAGAACCGAGCGCCAGTTTGTTTTTCTGTGCGGTGGCGTGCGAGGATGCGAACTTATACTTATATGGAGGAGGCCGGGGCTGAAAGCCCTTTCAAGACGGAGGTTGTTTCCCTGGACTGAAGTCCAGCTCCCCCTGCTGAAGCAGGGGGCTGCCACCGAAAGGCTAGCCCGGTTCGCGCTCCGAACGCGAATTAGTTTCCGATTGATTTGTTGCGCATGTCTCACGTGAAGAACCGCACCCTTAGAAAGCAAAGGGTGCGGCACCCGGCTTAATTAGCTTATTAGCGAAGCTCGAAAGTCGAACCACAACAGTCGCAATAGTAGCTTGATGACGCGTCGATAAGCACTTCGCTGTTCTGCGCGGCAGGGTCGATGGCGAAACCGAACCCTGTCATATAATCCGCTGGGTACGTTACTCTCACCTCATACTCGCCGGGCTTCAGGTCGCCGAAATCAAATCTGCCGGATTTACCAATCACAACCTCGCCAGCCAGTTCAGCGTGTCGGATAACGTTGCCTTGATATTCCGTCGATGGCAGCTCTCGAAGCAGACTCAGCTTTGTGCCCACTGGAATGAACGATCGACGAAGCCAAGGGTACTGAAGAACGTAAAGATTCTTACCTACAACTTCGCCTCGAAATTTTGCGACACGAGGGTGGGGTTCTACTCTGCCAAGCATGAAATTACCGCACTTGCCTTCCGCGGATGGTTTTTCTAACAAGAAGTACTCAAAAACACCAAGTATCACCAAAAGGGCGAGGGCTGCGACTGGAATGGCCGCCAACACCGACAGCACTATCTGACTTTTCGTACGCAGCGGCATTCGCGTTAGTTCATCTTTGAGGTGCAGCTATTAAACATATACTCGATTTGTTTGCGGATAGCGCCTGATTCGGCGGGCAATCGGAGATTTGAAGTAGCGCTTCACTTCTTTGATCATACAATTGCCCAGTCGCATCAACGCGACGGCCGAATGTACCTTTTCGCAAAGTTATTAACCTTATCTTCCAGATGAAATGACCGCTCTCGTATTCTGTGAGCAGGTTTTCGGGTTTATCTTGCGATTGCAAAGCGGCCATTACAAAATGAAATCTATTTGTCGGACGCTTCTTTTCCTGGCGCTTCTCTTGGCGCCTGTCGTGACCACTCGCGCGCAAACAGCAGATCAGCAATCTCCCGATCCATCGGCGAATCCGTCCACGTCGAGTAAGCCTAAAAAGGTCTGGACAAACGACAATATTTCCACCACGCGCGGCACGATCTCCGTCGTAGGCGGCTCAAGCCATTCTGGTTCCAGGTCGAACGGCGCCACTATATTGAATCCGCCAAGCGGCTCCGTTGTGCATCCAGGAGACGTCGTTCACATCGACGCCGCGCTAGACCCTGGTATCTCGATCATCGGCCCTTTGTTCGTGATGAGCGATATCGAATCACCCGGAAATTCACTTAGCTTCTCGATTCCGAAGGTGGAGACACGAACGAGCGTCGGCTCGCTCGTCGGCGTACACACCCTGTCGTTGGGGGGCCACGTTGCCGGGCGGCAAGACCCGATATTGGCCACAATTGACATCGATGTGGAAGAACCCGATATGCCTGTCGAGCTGCTTGCGGGAGGGAACCTCGCGCGAATCACTCCAGCAGTTGTGCAGTTCTACTGGACGGGCATGGAGCAATCGCTCGAGTTTTACGCGAGATATCCCGACGGGCAGGTTCTTAACGTCACGCGATCCACTTACTTGACGCTGCAGACGGCTAATCCGGATGTTGCCCAAAGCTACGAGCCCGGCGCGCTCACGTCAGTGGGACCCGGACAGACGATGTTAGTCGTCACGTATATGCTCGGCGCGAAGAGCGCGCAAATCTCCATTCCGGTCATTGTCAAAGCAGCTGACTACCATCTCGTCGCCAATCCCACGTTCGTCGATTTCGGGAATCAGGCCGTCGGCACCGAGAGCGCCCCGCAAACGTTGACGATCACCAATACCAATAACGCTCCGATCAAGATTTTTGAGATTCAGTCGTATGTTTTTTCTATCCGCAGTGGAAACTGCGCCAATATCACACTTCCGCCGGGCGGTAGTTGCTCCATCACGATCACCTTCGCTCCGCACGACGCAGGCCGTGCTCATGAGAGTCTTAACGTAAACAGTGATTCCGGCGAGTTCGCCATCCCAATCTCGGGGACCGGTATCTGATCGCAAATTACCCCGTTTGTGCTCGGGCTGGCTGTTTTTTGCGCCTTTGCCCGGTGATGATTCTCCCGGTACACTTTCTCCGTTCTCAAAGCTAAACGGGACAGGTTTGTCATGAACAAACTCTCCAAGCAGCGCGTGCTGATTGCCGGCATAGTTTCGCCTTTTGCGGCGCTAATTCTCTATGCGCTGGTTTATGGCACGCTGACCAGTTACAGCTCCGACCGCGAGAAGGATTGGCGGTTCCGGTTGATCGTTTCCGCGATCGCGATGCTGGTGCCGTTAGCGCTTACCGCGTTTCTGGCGTGGAAGGACCGCCGCGCACAAAGGTTAACGCTCTCCGGCAAATGTGGACTGGCTCTTGCATTGCTTTCGCTGGGACTAGCCTGGATTCCGATCCACGACGGCATTGCGCGAGCCCGGCAAATCCGCAATCTGGCCATGCATGATGTCGCGGCACCGGCTTTTGACACCTTGGATATTGCGGGTAAGCCACAGCGCCTCGCCGATCACTATGGAGACGTCGTCATCGTCAACATCTGGGCGACCTGGTGCGAACCTTGTCGCGATGAAATGCCCAAGCTCGATCAGCTTTATCGCGAGCGCAAAGACAAAGGACTGATGGTCTTTGGGATTTCGGATGAAGACGTGCTAACTCAACAGAAGTTCGTCCACCAAATTCCTGTCACGTATCCGCTGCTGACCCTCAACGGAAAAGTTCCAGCTCTTTATCGCGACGTTGCGCAGTACCCGGCCATTTTTCTGATCGATCGTAAGGGGCAATTGCAGCCTGCGCCTGGCTCAGGTCAACCCTTCGAGAAAATTGAATCCGTAGTGAATTCGCTGCTCGACGAAGTATCGCGATAGATATTGTGAATTAAGGGAAATCTTAAAGGCGGGGCCGGTCTTATAAACAGTCCTATAAGATCCGGAGCATCCGCCGTGAGTCGTGAATCGGGCTGCGGCGTGCTTTGATAGTAGGTCATTTCTCACATGTCTCACACGAAGATCCGCACCCTTACAATGCAAAGGGCGCGGCACCCGCGCTCTGGGTAAGTCTCGTGGTGCGAAGTCCGGTGGAGTTATTGCGATGAAGGGCCGGTGTCGTGGAGGAGGACGACGTCGGATTCGGTGTGGCCGCGGAGCATGGCGATGGACTTTCCGTCGGGCGACCAGTGATAGGTGCTGATCAACTCCGCGGGAAAGTTCGTAATCTGGCGGCCCGGGGAACCATCCAGCGGCTGGATCCAGAGATTCTCCACGCCGTTCGCGCGAACCGCATACGATAAAGCTTTTCCGTCCGGCGTAAATGCCACTTGGCGGCTGAAGCGCGGATCCGGATCGAGAAGGCGCTTTTGCGCATCGGGTCCCGCGTCGAGCGGCAGGAGAACTATTTTTTGCACGCTGGCAGTCGAATTCCCGGGCGGCGATATCGTAATCACATACGCGATATATTTTCCGTCGGGAGAAATCTGAACACGCCGGTCCGAGAGGATGGCATGCGGGACGGCCGTACCGGGCAAGGGGACCGGTTTGCTCGAACCATCCGCGGGAACGCGCATGATGTTGTCGCTGCCCTGTTCGAGGTAAAAGACCCATTTCGAGTCAGGCGAGCACACCGGCAACAGGTCAGACTTGCCAAAGGAAAGCTGGGTCGCGTTAGCACCGTTCGCATCGGTGCGCCAGATGTTGATGTTGTTGCCGCCGCCCTGACCAATCCAGCTGAATACGACGTTTTGGCCGTCCGGGCAGGCGTGGATTCCGAAGACTCCCACGTTGCTCATGAGGACGGTCTTATTGCTTCCGTCGAGGGACACGCGCTCGAAATCATTCGGTCCCGCCAGGTAAAATCCTCCGCCTTGCGCCCAGGCGAAATCGCCGATTTCTTTCTCTTCCGGAAGCGCGGAAGCCGGGACGGTGGTTCCCGTACCAGCGCTTGGAAATACGTAAAAGCTTCGCAGCGCTTTTTGCTGAATGGTCGCCAGGGTCTTCGCGTCGGCTGAAAGAGTCAAGGTAGTGTAACTGTTAGTGTCTTTCGTGACGGCGTGGAATTGCCCGCCGGGATACGAGATGAAGCCAATCTGATTCCGGGAAAATTGCGTCGACCCATCCAAATAAAGCGCCAGTAAGCCCTTTCCATCGGGAAGCCAAACGACTCTGGCGAGAAGCTTATCCTTGAAGGTGGCAATCGTCTTGGATTGCCCAGAGCCGACATCGAAGAGGGCGATCAAGCTGAGTTGATCGCCTTGTTGAGTTTGCACCTCAGCGACCTGATTACCAGTGGGCAGCCAAGCTATGTTGCGCGATGCTTGGGCGAATGGCCCGGAGGCGAACATCTTTTCATCGGTACCGTCGGCGTTCGAGGTGCGGAGTTGAAATCTTCCGACATCGGGATCGTTATCACGCATGAAGGCGAAGCGCTTGCCATCGGAGGAAAATGAAATGCCGGAGTCAATGTCGCGAGTGACCGGCTGGGGAGCGCCTCCGAGAACAGGCGCCCGGAAGAGATCGCGAACACTTTGGACCGCGGACTCGGCCTTGATGAAATAAATGTAATTCCCATCGGGCGAAAAATCGAGATTCGTGTAGATTGTGTCGGCGGGCGGGATCACTTGCGTATCGCTGTTCGTCGGGATGTTGCGGAGCCAGAGGCTGGCTTTCCCGCCGTCGTCCAGTTCGCTGAGAATGTATTTGCCATCGGGCGAAATCGCGGCGCGCGCGGATTTTCCGTTGTTTGTGATTTGAGAAATCGAGAAATTCTGGAAGGGCTGCGGAGATTTTCCGCCGATCAGCGAATAGACGCCGTATGCCGCTGCGGCCAAAATGACGAGAGCGATGATGGCTCCGGCGGACAGACCCAATTTGTGATGTTTCGCGGCTTCGACTACTACGGAGCTGCCGGACGCGAGTGCGGCATCGCTCGGCAGGCCCATGCGCGCTGCGCTTGCTGTGCTTACCGCTTGCGACGCAGACTGATGTTGCGCCGCGCCCAATGCCGAGCCGAGATCAGCTCCAGCGGGCGGCACGGCTCCAGAGGACGCGAGCCGACCTGAGCCGGTGTCGCGCTTCAGGCGCTGTAAATCGGCGCGCAATTCAGCAGCGGACTGGCAGCGCAGCTTGCGATCCTTCTCGAGGGCTTTATCAATTACGTCTTGCAGCTTCGGCGGGAGCTCGGGATTCAATCGAATGGCGGGCGCGGGGGCGCGATTCAAAATCGCGTCGGTGACGACGCCGGAAGTTTCGCCGCGAAAGGGTTGCGTTCCTGTTGCCATTTCGTAGAGAACCACGCCGAAGCTAAAGAGATCGGTGCGCGGGTCGAGTTCCTTGCCGCGAATTTGTTCGGGCGACATGTAGGCGACGGTGCCGACGGCGGTGCCGGGGCTGGTGAGCTGTTCTTCGTTGATGCCGACGGTTTCGTGCTCGTTGAGCGCCGTGTCGCTCTGCGCGGCGGATGAGACTGCCGAACGAATTTGCTTGGCGAGGCCGAAATCGAGAATTTTCGCGTGGCCGCGCTCGGTGATGAATACGTTGGCGGGCTTGATATCGCGATGAACAATTCCCTTGGCGTGCGCGGCGTCGAGAGCATCGGCAATTTCGATGGCGAGATCGAGAAAGACGTCGAGTTCGAGAGGACGGCCGCCGATGCGATGCTTCAGCGTCGCGCCCTCCATGTATTCCATGCAGATGAACACGCGGCCTTCGTGCTGGCCGATTTCGTAGATCGTGCAAATGTTGGGGTGATTCAGGGCTGAAGCGGCGCGCGCTTCGCGGCGAAAACGCTCGAGAGCCTGCGAATCCTTGGCGACATCTTCGGGGAGAAATTTCAGGGCGACGAAGCGGCCGAGTTCGGTGTCTTCGGCTTTGTAGACGACGCCCATGCCGCCGCCACCGAGTTTTTCGATGACGCGGTAATGGGAGAGCGTGCGGCCGATTAGAGACTCGGATTCAGGCATCGTGCCGGCCATATTAGGATGCGCGTGCAAGGCAAGTCAACGGCGCTACGCGGTGTGGCACGGCTAAAAAAACCACTTCATAGGCGTTTCGCCTGAGCGGCGGCGTGATGATAGTATTCGAGGATGGCGGAGAAATTTAAAGTCGGGCTGATTCAGATGAAGTGCTCGCTGGATCCGGGCGAAAACTTCGTAAAGGCCGAGAAGAAAATCAAAGAAGCCGCCGAGCGTGGCGCGCAGATCATTTGTCTTCAGGAGCTGTTTCGATCGCAGTATTTCTGCCGCGAAGAAAATGCCGATCTTTTCGATTTGGCTGAGCCGATTCCGGGGCCGTCGTCGGAAGCGCTGGGCAAGCTGGCGAAAAAACTTGGCGTGGTGATTGTGGGCTCGCTTTTCGAACGCAGAACCGCAGGCGTCTATCACAATACCGCGATCGTGATCGATGCGGACGGCACGCTCCTCGGGAAATACCGCAAGATGCACATTCCCGACGATCCGCTTTACTACGAGAAATTTTATTTCACGCCGGGTGATCTCGGATTTCCGAACTTCGACACGAAATTTGGCCGTATCGCCGTGCTTGTCTGCTGGGACCAGTGGTATCCGGAGGGCGCGCGGGTGGCGAGCCTTGGCGGCGCTAGCATCATTTTTTATCCGACGGCAATCGGCTGGCACCCTTCGGAAAAGAGCGAGCATGGCGCGTCGCAGCTCGACGCGTGGCGGACCATTCAACGCTCGCACGCGATCGCCAATGGAATTTTCGTCGCCGCGGTGAACCGGACAGGATATGAAGGCACGAAAGAGAGCGGGCTGGAATTCTGGGGATCGTCGTTCGTGGCCGATCCTTTCGGGCAGATCATCGCCGAGGCTTCGACGAACAAAGAAGAAATCCTCGTCGTCGAATGCGATCCGCGGCGCATGGACGAAACCCGGCGCAATTGGCCTTTCCTGCGCGACCGACGGATAGACGCTTATTCTCCCATCCTGAAACGATGGCTCGACTGAAATCGAAATCCAAATCTGGCGGAAGACCATTCGAGTTGGGCTTTCGTATGCCCGCGGAGTGGGAGCCGCACGAAGCTACTTGGCTCGCATGGCCACACGAGCGCAGCGACTGGCCGGGGAAATTCGCGCCGGTTCCGTGGGTGTATGCGGATATCGTGCGCGTTCTTTCGCGCGTCGAGCGCGTGCGGATTCTCGTCGCCGACGGCAAAGAGAAGCGGCTGGCATTGGATGCTCTTAAGAAGTCTGGCGCAAATCTCGATGCGGTGGATTTCTATATCGTTCCTACTGACCGAGGATGGATTCGCGATTTCGGGCCGATCTTTGTGAAGAGCGATGGTCACGGAGGCGGCAAAGGCGAGATCGCCATCACCAAGTGGCGCTTCAATGCCTGGGCGAAGTACGAGAACTGGAAAAGGGACGACGCTGCCGTAAGAAAGATCACGCCACGACTGAAGATGCGGGTGTGGGAAGCCGAGCGAGGCGGACGGCCGATTGTGCTCGAAGGTGGGAGTATTGACGTGAATGGTCGCGGGACACTGCTTACGACGGAAGAGTGTCTGTTGAGTGCCGAGCAGGCGCGGAACCCTGGACTCTCGCGCGAGGGCATCGAAAGATTATTTCGCGATTACTTTGCCGTGACGAACGTGTTGTGGCTCAATCGCGGGATTGCCGGCGACGATACGCACGGGCACGTGGATGATCTGGCGCGCTTTGTGGACGCGACTACGGTGGTCACGGTGGTGGAAGAGAATTCCTCGGATGCGAACTACGAGCCGTTGCAAGAAAATCTCGCGCGCCTGCGTGTTATGAAAGATCAAGATGGCAGGCCGCTGCGGATTGAAACGCTGCCGATGCCGCAGCCGGTCTTTTTCGATGGGCAGCGATTGCCGGCAAGCTATGCGAACTTTTACATCGCCAACGAAACTGTGCTCGTGCCGACGTTTAATGATGCCAACGACCCGCTCGCGCTTGAAACGCTAACGGCGCTATTTCCTGGCCGGGCTGTGATCGGAATTGCGTGCCGGGACCTGGTGCTGGGCTTGGGAACGCTGCACTGCATGACGCAGCAGCAGCCTGCTTGAGGATGCGACACGCGGAATCGCAATTATTCTGAGGCGAAATGGCCGGCGCGCTGGCGAATGACGGCGATGAACGCGGAGGCGGCGCGGGGCAAATGGCGATCGCGGCGGTAGATCAATCCTAGCTCGCGCCAAAGCTCGACGTCCTTCAGCGGAATCAGCTTGACCTTCCCTGCCTTAGCATCATCTGCGGCATATGTTGCGCTGATCAAGGTAACGCCAAGCCCAGCCGCAACGAAACGCTTGATCATGCTGACGCTCGGCAATTCCATCGCGGTACGAATTGTGCCTCGATAGGGGCGGAAATACTTGTCGAATAATTGGCGCGTGAAACCGGTCTTCGGAAGAATCAGCGGATGCTCGGCGATCTCCGCGGCCGTGACTGATTTCAACTGCGCGAGCGGATTTTTCGGGCTGGTCATCAGAACGACGCGATCGCGAAAAATGGGATGAACTTTCAGGCCGGCCGACTTAACTGGCAGCGTCACGATGCCGAAATCAATGGAGCCATCTTCGACTTTTTGCAGAATCTTGTGGCTGAAATTGCGGTAGATGCTGATCTGTACGTCGGGATAGAGACGCTGGTATTCGGCGAAAACATCCGGCAGAACGTAGAGGCACGTGGCCTCATTGGCGCCGATTGCGAGCATGCCGCGCGGCGTGGCAGCCTGATCGGTCATCGCACGATGCGATTCCTGCCGAAGCGCAATCATGCGCTTGGCGTAATCGAGGAGGACTTCGCCGGAGGGCGTGAGACGCACCGCCTTGCCCATGCGGCCGAAGAGCTTTTCGCCGTATTCCAGCTCGAGCTGGCGAATCTGCGCGCTGACGGCAGACTGCGAAAGAAACACCTTTCGCCCGGCCAGGGAAAAACTTCCGTTTTTGGCAACTTCGACGAATGTTGTCAGCTGATCGAAATCCATAATTTGTAGCCAGCAATTCTAGCAGGATAACGAAGCAGATTCCTACCTAGCGCAAAATCCGACGGACAAGCTCCCTGGCATCATACGACCGGCACGAGCGGAGATTCGACGAGCAGGCGGCTCAGCGAGCCGACGGGCATCGCCTCTGGTTTTTCGAGCGGGCCAAGCGCAGCTGACCAAGTCTCTTCAATCGAAACGGCGCGATGGATCGGCGCGAGACGCACCAATTCGGGAGCGTGGAGCGGATCGAGAAGCATCTCGGCGCGCGGGCTGCCGGTGCGCATAAAGTGTTCGCTCAGGACACGGCGGAGGCATTCCTGTTCGAATTCGGTGATCTGCTCGGGCTTGAGGAACTCGCGCTGATATGCGAGGCCGGGGAGCGAGTCTGCGAGAACGTAGGAAAGGCCACCGGTCATGCCGGAGCCGAAATTCGCGCCAGCGGGACCGAGGACGACAACGACACCGGCCGTCATGTATTCGCAGCCGTGCTGCCCGATGCCCTCGACGACGGCAAGCGCGCCGCTATTGCGAACCGCGAAGCGCTCTCCCGCGCGGCCAGCGATGTAGAGTTCACCGCGCGTGGCGCCGTACAGAACAGTGTTGCCTGCGAGTACGTCGCCGCGCCGCGAAGCTGCCGTACCGGCTGTGATTGCGATTCGGCCTCCGCTCAATCCTTTGCCAACGTAGTCATTCGCTTCGCCAACGAGACGGAAATTCACGCCGGGGACCAGAAATGCTCCAAAACTTTGTCCCGCCGAGCCGCGAAATTCGAAATCGAAGCTGCGAGCCGGAGGGGCAGGCCAGGAGCGACGCAGCAGTTCCCCACTGAAACGCGCGCCCACACTGCGATCGGAATTTGCGATGGTGAAATGGCGGCGCACTTTTTTGGCTTTTGTTCCGGCGAGAACGTGATCGAGCTCTACGTTGATGCCGAAATAATCGTCAATCGGCGCGAGGGAGGGCGAATGGTGCTCCACGGCTGAATCAAGCAGATCGTCGAAGATGGAGGCGGCGCGCGACGTGCGGAATTTCAAGCGTTTCACATCGCCGACGATTTCCTGAATCGAACGCGCACCGAGTTTTGCGAGCAGATCGCGCACTTCGGCGGCAACGCCCTTGAAATAAGTCATCACCATTTCGGGCTTGCCGGCGAAGCGTTCGCGATATTTTTCGTCCTGCGTGGCGATACCGGCGGGACAAGTATTTAAATGGCACTGGCGAGCCATCACGCAGCCGATGGCGAGAAGGGCCGCAGTGCCGAAGCCGAATTCGTCAGCGCCGAGGAGAGCCGCGAGGACTACGTCGCGGCCAGATTTGAATCCGCCGTCAACGCGCAAACCGACGCGGCGGCGAAAGCCGGAGCGCAAAAGCGTGTTGTGAGCATCGCGCAGACCGACTTCCCATGGAAGACCAGTATTCTTGATGGAGGTGAGCGGCGATGCGCCGGTGCCACCGTCGAATCCACTAATCGTAACGACGTGCGCGCCGGCTTTCGCGACACCCGCGGCGATGATTCCGACACCCGCTCCGGAAACGAGTTTGACGCCGATGCGCGCACGCGGATTGACAGCGCGCAAATCGTGAATCAACTGCGCGAGGTCCTCGATGCTATAGATGTCGTGATGCGGCGGCGGAGAAATCAGCGACATTCCAGGCGAAGCATGGCGGAGTCGCGCGATATACGGCGTAACCTTTGCTGCAGGAATCTGGCCGCCTTCGCCCGGCTTTGAGCCCTGCGCCATCTTAATTTCAATTTCGGCTGCTTGGACGAGATATTCGGTGGTCACGCCGAATCGGCCAGACGCTACTTGCTTCACGCGATTGGCGGCTTCGGGCTCGCGAATGTAAATGCTCGGGTCCTCGCCGCCTTCGCCCGTGTTGCTGCGCGCGTCGAGGCGATTCATGGCGACGGCGAGCGTGCGATGAGCTTCGGGGCCGAGAGCGCCGAGAGACATGGCCTGGGTGCTGAAGCGGCGGACGATATGATCGGCGGGCTCGACTTCGTCAAGCGATAGCGAATCGCGTTCCGCGAAATCGAGGAGATCGCGAACGGCCACGGGTTCGCGAGTCTCCGCGAGTTCCGCATATGCGCGGTAATTCTCGGCGCTAGGTTCCTTTATATATTTGTGTAGGCGGCGCATCAGCTCTGGAGACGTCCCGTGACGCTCGCCGGTCTGGCGGAAGCGATAGAGTCCGCCGTCCTGCAAACCAGGCGATGCGGCGCCGAATGCTTCGCCGTGGCGGCTCAAACTATCGTCGAGAAGTTCGGCTAGAGTTTTTCCACCGAGGACGGATGCGGCATCTTCGAAATATTCGTCGCAAACATCCGCTTCGAGTCCGACCACTGTGAAAAGGCGACTGTTGCGATAGCTCGAAAGTGTAGAGATTCCCATTCGAGCGAGAACTTTCTTGAGGCCCGCTTCGACGGCCGAGAGATAACTCTCTGCGCCCCCGTAAGCCGTCGCTTCGGCGAGTTCAAGCGCGAGGTACGGAAACACCGCGCTGGCTCCCATGGCGAAAAACAATGCGGCGTGATGAGTCTCGACAACTTGTCCGGTTTCGACGATGAGCGGCACGGCGTGCAAGCCGGCCGCGAGCATGCCGTTCCATGCGGCAGAGCACGCGAGAAGTGCGGGCAGCGCCGCTCGATCGGGGCTCGTAGTCTTATCGCTCAGTACGACGACGCGCGAATGCGCGCTCATTGCGTCGCTAGCTTCGCGCTGGACTCGCTGAAGCCCAGCAGTGGCCGCTTGCGCGCCGCCAGCCGCTTCAAACGTGAAATCAATCGAGCAAACGCGCCCGAGAATTCCCTTTCCGATAGCGGCCATTTGCGCGGCGTCGAGTAGGGGCGAATTTGCGACTATGTGCCCGCCCAAGCTAGTTTGAAGCGACATCACGTGCGCTTCGCGCAGCGGATCGATCGCCGGATTCGTCACTTGAGCGAAGCTCTGCTTGCAGTAATCCCATAGTGGACGGCGCGCCGAAGAGAGAAACGCGGGAGGCGCGTCGTCGCCCATACTCCAGACGGCTTCTTTGCCATCCCGCGCCAGCGGCTGGAAGAGAATGCGAAATTGATCTTCGGACCAACCGAGCGCCGCCGCAATGCGTTTGGGATCGTGCGGTGCGCTCACCGACGAAGTTGCCAGGCGCGCGGCCGAAGCGCGATGCAATACGGTTCGAGCGTCCGAATATTTTCCATTGGCGCTCTTTCGCGCGAGAGTTCCTTCAGCCTGTTGGTGAATCGTACTCGCGATCTCATTGCCGCGAAGAATTTCCCCGGAGGCGGGATCAACGATCACCATCTCACCCGGCCCGAGGCGCTCACGCTCAATAACTTTCCTGCCTTCAAGAGACGCGACGCCGACTTCTGACCCAAGAACGATCAAGCCGTCAGCGGTCACCGAGTATCGCAGCGGCCGCAAACCATTGCGATCGAGCTTTGCGCCGACAGTTTGCCCGTCGCTGAAAACGAGCGCCGCCGGTCCATCCCACGGCTCCTGCTCTCGAGCCTGGGACGCAAGATAATCGCGCCAGAAGGAAGTAAGCGTGGCGTCGGATTCCCAGGCCGGTGGCACCATTCGAAGCATCGCCGCGCCGGCCGAATATTCGAGGCGAAGCAGAATCTCAAATGCGTTGTCGAAGCTGGCCGAATCGCTGACGTCATTCTCGAGCGCGCTGAACCAGTCTCCGGCGTCGAGCTGGCGGCGCAAATCCTGTTCGCGCGCGCGCATCCACCGGCGATTCGCGCCGATGGTGTTGATCTCTCCATTGTGCGCGACGTAGCGGAACGGCTGCGCCAGCCGCCATGTCGGCCGCGTGTTGGTCGAATAGCGCTGATGAAAGATTGCGAACGGAACGTGGAACTCCGGGGAGGCCAGATCGGAATAGAACGCAGGGAGTTGCTCTGGCGCGAGAAGTCCTTTGTAAACGACGGTGTGCGAGGAGAGCGATGCGAAGTAAGCCAAATCGCGTAGCGCAAACTCAACGCGCTTGCGCAAGGAAAAAAGCCGGCGTTCGAGATCACATGCGTCCGATGGATCAGCCTCTGCCTGAAAGAAGACTTGCCGGATAACGGGCTGAGTGGCCGCGGATGATGGGCCGAGAATTCCAGGATTGGCCGGTACAGTGCGCCAACCGAGACATCGCAGTCCCGCGACGCGCGAGAACTGTTCGATTGAATTGCAAGCGGCGGCAGCGCCTTCGCGTGAAAGGAAAACGACGCCGAGTCCGTATCGTTCGGGAAGCTTAATTCCCGCTTCGCGCGCGCGTGCGCGAAAAAATTCGTCCGGGATGGGAGTCAGCAGGCCGGCGCCGTCACCGCTTGAGCCATCGGCATCCACGCCGCCGCGATGCGAAAGCCGGCGCAAGGCTTCGAGAGCGCGCTCGATCACTTCGCGCGATGCTCCTGCGCTGCCGAGCTGCGCGATGAAACCGACGCCGCACGCGTCATGGTCGACCGGCGGCTTGTGGCGACTTCTCCCCATAGTAGTTGAATAGACGAGGTTTGCCGTAAAGTACAATTCAGACTTTGGATGGGTTCGATTCGTTTTTTGGGGATGAGGAAATCGGTACCGTGAGTGCCGGAATTCACAATCATCCGCGCTGCAGCCCGCGCTGCTTGACAAATGTGGATTGTGTTGGGAACATCCGCCTGACTTGGAGGTCACTATGTGCCCAGCTCGACGTGATTTCGTAAAGCAAGCTCTCGCGGCAGGCGCTTTCTCGGGCATTTTCGCCAGCCCCGCTGCTGCCAAAGCGGTGGCGAGATTTATGGCGCAAGCCGGCGGCGCCGCGCCTGAACACCATATCAGCCAGCAACAGGCGCAATTTTGGACGGCGTTTGCGGATTCGACAGGCACCCCCGCGGTTCAAACCGGATCTTTCCGCATGCGCGGCAAAGACTCCGGCGCGGATCCCGGACGCGCGCCGGTATTTCTGAATTACACGAAGTCGACGGGGTTTCGCGCGATCACCGATATCAAACCGGCAGAGCTGCTGCCACATGACGGCGACGTCAACATGGGCGTGAATGTTGCGGGGTTCAGAGCGGCGACGGGAGACGCAAAGCTGTTCGAAAATTTGGCATCGTCTCAATTCCGCGTGGACGTCATTCAGAAAAAGGCCGTGTTGAATTTTCTCGATCCGATGGCGTGGACGGCGATTGCCGCAATGTTCCCGCGAGAGAACGGCAAGATGCCGAAATTGGGGGACACGGGATTCGATCCCGGCTCAACTTGGCAGAAGATGCAGCAGATGCGGCTGCCCGGCGGATCGGGACGTTGGGCATTTAACTTCACGCTGCAAGCGAAGGAATCCATGTTCTCGCAGCTGATGAAAACGGCGACCACTGAGATTGGACGTTTCGCGCCGGTGATCGGGCTGCCGGCCATCAGTGTTGGCGCGCTCAGCGCGTTCACAAGTTTTTACGCCCTCGTGCATCCGGCGAGTTCGAGATCAGTATTTCAGCACATGCCCGTGGACGTATTTGCGACCCAAAAGTCGTGGGCGGCACAACAATCCTCTGTGGGATTGCCGGTACTTTCCGGGGATTACGTGCTGGTGCCGACAAGCCAATACGCAAAGATTAAGGATGCGCTGCCGAACCTGGAACTCCAGCAAGGATTCGTCGTTCCCAAGGGCACAGCGCCGGGCGATGCGCTCGAAGTGGCTGCCGATCCGACGAAGGTTCCCGACGTTACTTACGTAACAGTGACGGCGCAGATTGCGCCAGCGGATGTAATTCAAGAACAAAAGCCGACTGAGCCGGGAGATAAAGATACGACGAAACCCAGCTAGTGACCGTTGTGTGCGGCCAGCCGAGCACACCCGCTGCTTCTCACGGAAAACGATGTGCTACTCTATTCTGACCGAGCTGCTTCGCCGTGGGGCTGTAGCTCAGATGGATAGAGCAGCAGTTTCCTAAACTGCGTGTCGGGAGTTCGACTCTCCCCAGCCCCACCACAATTACCTTTTAGCTTCACGGACTTAGGTCAGCATTGCCCCCCAAATGAGGTCAGGAATACAAACTGCAGTAAAAGACGAGCGACGCGTAATCGGGCATTGAGGCCCTAGTTTCCGATTAACGCGTTAATTAGGGCCTATTCGAAGGAAACTGCGAAGCAGCAATTAGAAATTTTCTTGGAAGATTTGTCGAAATCCGGCCCGGCCGTTCGACGATATGATGAAGGCAGGGCAAGCGGCCCGCCGGAAGAGACTAGAAAACGAGAGAGTATGGAGGAAAACGATGACCCGGAATCAGACACAGAGCATTTCGCTAAGCGCGTTCGTACTCGTCGCTGCGCTGATCGCCGCCCGGCCCGCAGCCGCACAAGATACCAAACAACTCTATCCAACGATGGCCCCTGTGGAACAATATCTGATGGAGCGCGACGCAGAAATTGCCCTGGCCCGCAGCGCCGCTCCAGACGCCATCTCCCACGACGCCACGGTCATCGTCCTAACCCGTCACGGCTACGAGACCGCGGTCCAAGGCAAAAACGGTTGGGTCTGCTGGGTCGGACGCGCATGGATGGCCATGTTCGACCACCCCGAATTTTGGAACCCAAAAGTTCGCGCCGCGGAGTGCATCAACGCGCCCGCCGCCCGCTCCGTCCTGCCGTATGTCTACAAGCGCACGGAATTGGTGCTAGCCGGCCATTCCAAACCCGAAGTCATCGCCGCAATCAAAGCAGCGATCGACAAAAAAGAATTGCCGGCGTTGGAGCCCGGAACTGTGAGCTACATGATGTCGAAGGATTCGTATCTCACCGATGAGGACGGCCACAACCTTCCCCACATGATGTTCTACGAAACAGCAGACGCGGCAGCCTGGGGCGCAAATCTCACAAACTCTCCCGTCATGGGCGCAAATTACTGGTACATCTCCGCCGAAGCCTACCCACTACTCAAATCCTTCCCACCACTGTCCGTCTTTTTGGTAGGAGTAGGCAAATGGTCCGATGGAACGCCGGCACCGAGCATGTAATCACGCAGCGGCAAGCGTAAAATCCCTGCGGATGCTCGAAGCATCGCTGCCGCTCGTTGGTGAGTTGCGGAGACGCTCAGATCACCGTCAGGCGTAATCCGGTTGCACGGGGAATAATGACGGAACACTTGCCCTGCTTGAGAGAACCTACCTTCGTTGACGTTGTGATGTGTGCTTCGCGGCTGTCTAATGCCGGCGCCTGCAATGTTTCGGTTTCCACCACACCGCCCATGCTGCGGCCGAAATCGAGTTCCACCTCAAGGTCCGCCGCCGCGTCTTTGTTCAAAATGATTACCGAGGTGTGGCCGCCGGGCAGCTTGGCGGCATATGCGGTTGCATTGACTCCTGCTGCCTGCAACTTCGTCGAGAACTCCGTCTTCAACAGCGTTCCGCCGCTGAACGAGCCTGCAAACTTCAGCCCATACGCGACTGGCTCCAACGTATAGTCAGAGCCAAACGTCGCAATCGGCGTATAGAAGGGATGTGGATGTGCGGCGATCTGGTCGGGAGTTTCGCCATTCGCTTCAAGAAGCGCGTCGCCGGGCAGCGATCCGCCAACGGAATTAGCCACAGACTTGCCCGTACCACCGTGCAGATTGACGCCCGAATAATCGTTACTGGCCAGCAGCAGCGAATAGTCGGCTGACCAAAGTGCAGCAGCAAACACGTCGGAGACACCCGGCTTGCCTCCGCGATAGCACGTGTTGCCTTCGGTCATGCGTACGCGCGCGCCGATCTTGCTGGCGGCGGCCGTTGCGATATTCGCCGTGTTCTGCACCTTCTGCATCGTCGCGGGTTTGAGCAGGTTTGGAATGTTGACGTCAGGGTTCGTCGCGGGCCCGCCGAAATAATAATGATGAGTCAGCGTCGGCACGCGAGGCGGCGACTGGATGGAAAGCCATTCATCAGCAATCTCGGTCAGCCAGGACACGTTGCTGGCAACATCAGGCATGCCGAACTTTGCCGCGGGCACCCGAGCGGCGATAGCGGGCGCCAATGTGAGCCATTCTTCTAAGTACTTCTTGGCCGACCACGTCTTTGGATCACGCAGGTGCCGGTCAAATAGATCTACCTCGTTCCCGATCTGGAAGTACTGCAAGCGGTTGCCGAGCGTCTCGGCTGCGAAGATCGCTTCCTCCGCGGCGCGTGACGGCGTATTCGTGCCCATCCCGATCCCGTACACGCAGGTCCAACCCGTGGCTTGGAGGAAATCCGCCAGGTTCCTGATTGCCTCGGCCGTCACCCCGTAGTAGCGAGCCCTCGGCTCGCCTGTGACCTCACGGACTGGAGGATGCTCTGGCTCGGGAGAATCAGGCTTAGGTTTCCAGTAAGCGAACTCGCTAGTGTTTCCGCCCAAGCGTAGAACTCCAGTTGAGGAGAGCGCTTTGAACTGGCGAATCAGGCCGCTGTTCTGTGCCGCAAAGAAAGTCGGGTCCGAGAGTTGCTGCACTTCATAAGATAGACCGACAAAGTCGATCGGCATCTGAGGGCCAGTCGCTTCGCTGGGTATGGCGAGAGCAACTCGGACGTTGCCTTGGCCCTTCGCGTGAAGACGCGCTGCAGCTGCGGCGTAAGCTGCAGCGGCAAGGAATTCCCGCCGTGTGAGCATCGGGTCCCTCGATCGACAAACTGCTGGTGCTGAGTGGAGTTTAATTCTTCAAGCCTATGCGGCCCAGAAGATTTTGGAAACGAGGATCGGGACGCAAGCTCTGAAGCAGCAAGTCAGAGTTTAACGACCAGGGGAGGTCTAAGGACTTCTGCGAATACCCTTTTTCCAGGAACTCAAATGCCTTGTCATTTTCGCCGAGGCCGGCGTAGATCGTGGCCATCGTGTAGGGGGAAGCCGAAGTCTCTTTCGATTTGCGCGCCAAATCACGAAGAATCTTTTCCGCATCGGCTTTTCTGCCGTCAACTGAATAGGCTTGCGCCAGTGCCACGACGGCCCTAGAGTCATCTGACATCTCGATGGCTTTCTGGTATTCAGAGATTGCTTCCTGCAGCTTGCCCGTACCTTCGTAACCGACGCCCAATGTGTAGTGCTGATACCAATTCTTGGGATCCAAAAGAAGCGCCCGCTTGCTGGCTTCAATCAAATCCGGGTAATCCCGTAGCTCATAATAGGTGGTCGATTCCGTATACGCCGCACTGTAACCATAATCCAATTGGTCGATCTGCGCGATTTCCGCCAGGGCTTCGGCCCGGCGGCCAGTCAGGGCGAGAAAAGTGGCGCGATCCTCATGCGCGCAACTGTAGCTCGGCGCCAAGGCGATGGCACGGCTGAACTCACGATCGGCATTGTCCCAATCCCAGTCGAAATCCGCACTCAGGACGCCGAGGGTGTCGTGGGCTTCGCCGATGCTGTCATCCAGTGCCACAGCCTTGGCTAACGCGCCTTTGGCAGACTGATAAGCCTGATCCTTTGGCAACGCGTTCGCAAAGGCTAAATAGACGTAAGTATCTGCCAGTCCGGCGTAAGCAAGAGCGAAGTTTGGGTCTTGCTTGAGCGACTCCTGGAAATAATGTTGGGCCTTCCGAAGCGAATCCGCTTTGGTGAACTCCGTGACAAAGTAAAGACGCCCCTTCAGGTAGGCATCGTATGCTAATGGATTCACTACGTGAGCCGCGCGAAGCTCAGCCTGCTGCTGCGGAGTCAGTTGTACACGGACTTGCTGCGCGATGGCTTTCGCCACGTCGCCTTGGAGCTTTAAGATATCGCCGAGGTTGCGGTCATATGTCTCCGCCCAGAGGTGGTGGTCCGTGGGTGCTTCAATGAGCTGCGCGGTGATGCGAACCTCCTGACCCGAGCGAATAACCGACCCTTCAACGATGGCGTCCACGTTCAATTCTCGTGCAATTTCAGGAAGGCTCTTTTTTGTGCCTTTGTAACGCATGACAGAAGTTCGTGAGATGACGCGAAGAGAGCCGACTTGAGCCAGGTCCGTTATCAACTGGTCCGTCATTCCATCAACGAAGAATTCCTCCGACGGATTGCCTGACAAATTCTCGAGGGGTAGAACGGCGATGGAATTTAAACGCGGAGCCGCATTTGTACGATGGGTGCCTGAGCGCGTCAGCCAGAAGGCAGTGGCAACAAGGACTACGGCAAGGATCGCGGTGGCGAGGAACGCGCGAGATTTCGGAAGAGCCAGGTCGGCTGGTGGTGCGCCGAGTTGCTCAGACGGAGTAGAACGAATTGCAGACTGAACCTCTACCCCATCTACCGGCGCGATAAATCGGTATCCGCGGCGCGGAAGTGTCTCGATGTATCGTGGCGTTTCGGCGGAGTCGCCGAGCGCTTCCCGAAGCCGCGCAATCGCGTTGTGCAGGCTGTGGTCGAAATCGACGAATGTGTCGGCTGTCCAAATCTGCGCTCGCAGCTCCTCGCGAGTGACCACTTCGCCAGGGTGACTTAGCAAAGCCTCCAGGACTTGCAACGGTTGCCCTTGGAGGCGGAGCCTTACACCCCGTTTACGCAGTTGGCCCGCGCGAACGTCCAGTTCAAAATTGTCGAAACGTAATGCGCGCACGCGTGGTGGGGAGCTAGGCATAGCAACGCCCGCTAGAGTGGCAGAGTCTATCACATTTCCCATGGCCAAGAGGCAGGGTTAGTTAGGCCGATAACACCTTTGTCTTAAACAGCTTAGCAACGGAGATAATTTTGGGGTCGTATGGAGGTTGCGAGCATTGCACTCCGTGCGTGAAACCGTCCAAAGTGCGCTGGATTGCGGGAGCTCACTGTTGACGGTGCCTTCCACTGGCCGTCTTGGTGAGCAATTTCCTACCAGAAATATAGAAATATAAGGAGATTGAAAAGATGAAAAAAATATTGCATGTGCCACTGATGTTGGCCGGACTTTTGTCGCTCACCCCTTTCGTTTCGGCTCAGCAAAAACAGCCAGAGCAACAGGCAGGCCAGAACAAGCTCGTCGAAATTGTACGTAATGCCACCGCGCAGTATATAGATGTCAACAAAGCCACCGCGGCTGGATACAGCCCGTTATTCGGCTGCGTGAGCGGCTCGGATCATGGCGCGATGGGCATTCACTACGTCAATGGCGCTCTGCTGAACGGAACCGTTGACGCTACGACGCCGCAGGCCTTGATCTACGAGCCGTCGTCGAGGGGCGGTTTGCAGCTGGTCGGCGTGGAGTTCATTGTGGACGCAGCGACCTGGTTGAAGACTAATTCGGCGCCGCCCGTTCTCGAAGGTCAAGTGTTCCTCTATGTCGACGCCCCGAACCGCTTCACCATACCGGCGTTCTTCGAACTCCACGTGTGGGCGTGGCGCGCCAACCCCCAGGGCTCGTTCGTTGATTGGAATGACCATGTGAGCTGCGCAGGTGACATGTAAGCTGCGCGGATGAGTAGATCATTGGAGACGCTTGCCTAGGCTGTGCGTTTTCCCACCGGACAGCGCGAGGTAAGCGTCTCCCTCATTTGTTCAGAACTCGTTCCAGCAACGATCGAATTTATCTCGCGTCGACGACGCAGCGGAAGCCGATTGTTCCTGCACGGTCGCGGCCCGGCGACATCAATAGAAATTTTTCGTGTTCGTCGAGCCGGTAGGTCTGCGGGAAATACCAGATTGAGCCGCGCGGCTGATAGAACGCGCCGCCGCGCAAAATCGCTGCGCGCGTGTGATCGTCGCTGAATTCATCGGTCCACTGCGAAACATTTCCTTCCACGTCCAAGACTCCAAACGGGCTTGCGCCTGCGGGAAAGGCATCAACGTTCGTCGGTGCACGCATCGTGCGCTTGTGGTCAGGCGGAGGCAATGCCTGCGCGTTCCATTCGTTGCCCCACGGGTAGAGTCTGCCGTCCGTTCCCTGCGCGGCATACTGCCATTCCCACTCGTGCGGCAATCGTTTCCCGGCCCATGCTGCATAGGCACGCGCGTCCTCAATCGAAACCCAAGTGACGGGCTCGTTGGCGGCGCCATCGGGATACGTTCCGCTGGACCAGTGCTTCAGGAAATTGTGATCGTCAGCGGGACGATAGTTGGCGGCATCGATAAATTTTTTGAACTCGGCATTGGTTACCGGCGTGCGGTCAATATAGAAGCTCTTTACGTGTACCGGGTGCCGGTGGAACCGCCGTGCAGAATCCTCCCATGGATACTGCACGTCCACGCCCGGGTCATTGCCGCCCTCGATTTCAATTCCACGCACCTCGAACTGAAAATCTCCTTCCGGAACGCCAACCATTCCAGGCGGCGCGGCAGTTACGGGCTTCGTGGTCGGGATTTCGATCATCGTCTGAGGCAGGAATTTCCATTTGCGTGAATAATCACTCAACGGCCGTGCCGCGCGATCGGCCATGAATTCCATCAACTCTTTGAGCCCGTCGCTCGGTGAAGCATCCTGTGCCGCCAGCACCGCGCCAAATCCGAGGCCCTCGATCGAAAATGTCAGCGTCGCTTGATTTCCCTGCACCGCGGGCTTCAGCTCTACGCCATGCCACACATCGTAATAATGCGTTCCGTCCCGGTGCGGTATACGGAGTTGCTCTCCCGGGATATCGTATTCATTGCGATTGACGATCGTCCACAACGTTCGCTTCTCGCCCGGAAACTTGCTCGCGAAGACGCCGGCTTGCAGCCTCGGCACATGCGGCTCCCAATCCGCGCTCACGAGATTTTCGGCAAATGCGCGCTCGATGCGCGTGAACCGACGCACGGCCTCGGCATCGTGCGGCGTCATGCCATACCAGAAGCCCCAGAGATTTTCGAGCGTCGCGTATCCGACGCCGTTGAAGAAAGCATGCTGAAGGCTGTTGGTCTTGTCGCGCGTGAAGCGATCCGTAACGTTGATCATGTGGCGCGGCTCGAGCCACTTCGCTTGGTTCACCATTGGCACGACCGGATACGGAATATCTTCCCACGTCACCCAGTCATTCCAACTGATCGTGCTCCACGCCAATGATTCGTCGCGAATGGAAAATTGCGGCTCAAGCGCGAGCGGGTGCTTCGAGTCTTCGGCAGCTGCGTGAAAACTTGCTGGCACATCTTCGAGCGTGTCGAAGTTCACGCCGTCTGCGCCGACCTGCTTCATCAACTCGGCGAGTGCGTTACCCGCCGGTGCGCCCTCATCGCGCGTGCCGGTGTCCCACGCGAGTGTCGGGAAAAGCACTTTCACGCCGTGACTATGAAATTCGTCCACCATTTTGCGAACGCCCGCAATTCCTCCCGGCATGTCGCGCACGAGATCGAATTGATTGCGGTCGTCCACGCCGATATTGGGATAGAGCGGCCAGATCAACACCGCGTCAATCGGCCCCATGCGTCCTTCGACATCCGCGAGAAATTTGTCCACCGTGTATTCGTTCTTTTCGGGATCGTAAAATTTGCGTTCCCAGATGAGCATCTGCACCTGAGAGAATAATTTCTGCGTCCAAGCCAATTCCGGTCGCGCGTACTCACTGCCGTCGTATCGTAGCCGCGTGAGCCGATCTTTTCTCCACGTCTTTAATCCGGAAAGCCACGCGGCGGCATCGGCGGAATTCTCTGGCCCGGCGAGCATAACGTCCTGCGGCCCGGCAGGTTCGCTCAAATTCATCACGCCCGTCGGCGGAACAAGCGCGTGGCGCGGCTTCCATTCGTCAGAAAGCGCGGCGACGGAAATCAAAGCAAGTGCGAGCGGCAGAATCATTCGCGTGTTGCGAGACCGGAAAAGACTCATGAGGGTTGGGCGTCCAAATTTGAATTCAACGGATTCGTGCGTCGCATCGAAGCGCGGATTATACAGCCTTACTTGAAATGCGGGAGACCGGCGACTTACTTCTTTTCGGCGGCGATGAGGTTATCTTCGGGGTTACGGTCGATCAGCTTGTTGTAAGGATCGATCCCGGCAAATGTGGGAACTTCATCCACAACCACCTCGACCGTCGATGAATCTTGCGTGAAGCGCTGCTTGGCGAGATAAAGCGGCTTCAGATGTTCCTTCGTGCCGCTGAAGACGCCAACATCAATCAAGTCGTTGATCGCCATGGGCGATTCGGCTCCCGATCCATCGGCCTTGCGCTTCTGCGTGCTGACGGCCAATGTGACTTTGTATTTGTGATCGGGCGTCGGCGTGTACGTGGCGGATACTGCTTTGTCGTCGAATAGCACGATGGACTCGAACATGTCCGTGATGACCGATTGCAAATCGGGTGGGGTAACCTCGCGCAATGCGGCGACAAAGCCTCGCGTATCGGGATACGGCCCTGTCGCGTAGCGATTCTTCATCAGGAAATTATGAAGTCCCAAGTTCAACTGATCTTCGCCGATATAATCTGCCAGCGCGTACATCACCAACGATCCCTTGTAATACCAGACGTAAGGTTCGCGCTGAACGAGTGTGATGGGCGGCTCATGGCGCGTTTCGGTTGCTCGGCCGCGCAGGTAAGAATCCAGTTCATGCCGCAGCTGCTTCCTCACAATATCCATCCCGTATTTTTTCTCGAGCACCTTCATCGCTGAATATTCCGCGAGCGTCTCCGACATCATGTTGGAGCCTTGCGTATCGCTGCCGAGGAGCTGATGTCCCCACCACTGGTGCGCGAGCTCGTGCGCGGTCACGAAGTAGAGCAGATCGATATCGTCCGGCTTCTTCAACCGCTCGATAAAGCCGATGGCCTCCGAGTACGGGACCGTGTTCGGAAACGATTGTGCAAAAGTGCGGTAACGCGGGAATTCAAGAACGCGGAACTGTTGAAATTGATACGGGCTGTAGTTTTTCCCGTAGTAATCGAGACCCGCCTTCGCGGATTCGAGCATGCGACCGAGATCGTATTCGTCGCCGGACTGATAATAAATCTCGAGTTTCACGTCGTTCCAGTGATCGCGCTTCACATTGTAGCGGCCCGAAAGGAACGAAAAGAAATCGTCGACGCGCGTGTCTCCCATGTCGTATTCGAAATAGTGCCTGCCACTCTCGGTCCACTCGCGCTTCAGATAGCCCGGTGCAATGGCGATTTGATCGGGTGAAGTGCTGACGATCGCGTGAAACGTCACCCATTCGGAATCCGTGCTGAACAGATTGATGTTGCTGTAGTAGAGGTCGCCCGGCGGCGCCATCTCCTCGAGCGGTCCCAATTTTTCTTCGCGGCGGCGAATGGGATTGTCGAGTTCAATTCCCGAGTTGTAGCCAATGAACGGAAAATAATCGCGGTCGAAGAAAGTGCCGTTATAAGCGAACTCCGGCCGCTCGTGGCCGTCTTTGAATCCATGAGCCGTATACGAGGAACGAAAATCCATGCGAATCGATTCGCCGGGCGCAACGGGCTGCTTCAGTCTGTAAATCGTGTAAAAATGCTTTTTGTCGGCCATCGCTACGTCGAACGCGCGATCAAAACGGATTTCATCAATCGATTCTCTTCCGTCGGTGATGTGAATCTCCGAGATCGGCTGTCCGGAGTGATTCGCGAGAATGTAGTGCCCCGTGGCCGTGAACGAGCGCCGCTCCGGAAAAATATCAACCGAAATATCCACGTCAGTGACCTTCGGCTGCGGCAGGCGTTCATACTTTTTATAAAGCCTCTCGTAGTCAGCCTGACGTTGCCGGCCTTCCTTATCGGTGCGGAATTCGTTGAGCACGTGCGTGTTGTAGTAGAACCATCCCCCGCAGGACGCAGCGAGAACCAGAAACAAACCTGCAGCCGGCAGCAATCCGGGCAAGCGGAGCCGCGCCAATCGAAAGCGCGCGGCCCAGGAAAGATCGGTTCCCCGGCGGGCAAACACGATCGAAACAACGCCCAGGAACGCACAAACGAAAAACCAATACAAAATCGACCAGGCCAGCGCCGGAACAAAATGACCGTAGCCATTCATGTCCGAGTACGTGTAAGGCGCGATTTCACCGACGAGAAGCAATCGATTCTCGATCCCATAGCGGTACAGGACAGGAATCAGAATGAAGAATCCGATGAGCAAAGCGTGGCCAACAAATTTGTTGCTGACTAGCGAATGAACAAAAAGCGCGAGCAGGACAAACGTCAACAACTGCGGAAGCGCAATCAGATACATTTCTTTCAAATAGACTGGAATTTCGTAGCGGTAATAACCGAGAAACGTCTGCATCACGATCCCGCAAAGCAGCACGAGGGAAATGAGAATCAAGTTGACGAGCGTCAGCGCGAAGAATTTGCTGAGCCAATCAATCCAGTCCGGCGCCGGCAAAGAATCGTGGATCTGATCGAAGCGAACGTCGCGCTCGCGCCAGACAAGCTCTCCCGCATACATGGTGCTGATGATGAAAAGAAACAGGAAAGACGATCCCTGCAGAACCTGAACCATTAAGTAGGTGACCGGCCAGACGTAGACCTCGTTCGACTCGCCGGCGAAGTAGGCACTCAACAGAGTGTTCACTATCATGATGAGGACGATCGCCCAAAAAACGACTGCGCGGCTAATCCCAGAAAATCGAAGCCGCGTGAGCGACCAGAGCTGCGAGCGAATGGTGGCGAAATCGAAAACCTGCTTGACGGGCGGCAGACTTACCCCGAACCGCGGCCGAGCCTTCTGCTCCGCCTCTTCGTCAGCTCGGGCTTCCTTCGCCCGGCGGCTGGTGCGCCGCGCCGCCAACAATTCCGCCGACATCGGAAACATTACAAAAGTAACGACGAGAGCCGCGAGACCGACGCCGAGCCAGAGCAGCCGATTGGTAAGAAAGATACCGCTCCAGTGCACGAGCTGCGTATTTCGCTCGGCCACCGTCCAATAGCGCGTCACGCCTTCCATGAGATTGATACCGAGTGGATCAAAAATCGAGGACCACGTGCGATCGAGCTTATTGGTGGCGGTGACCGAGACATACAAAATCAGATATGCGGCGAAAAGCGCGACGCCTTGCAAATAGACGACGATGATTCGACGCGAAAGAGCGGCAACACAGAAAAATAGGCTGCCGAGAAAAAAAATCTGCACGACGGTAATAGACAAGAACGGCTGCAAGTACGTCCAGAGATGGATCGGCGCTAGGCGCTCCTTCTCCGCCCAGGGCATGAACGTGCCGAGCACTCCGCCGGCGACCAATCCAGAAAAAACGAAAATCGTGACCACGAACGACGCTGTCCACCGTCCGCCCAGGTAAGCAAACTTCGAAATCGGTTTTGTGAACAGAAGCTGATACGTGTCCTGCTGAAAATCGCGCAGAATGGCCGGCCCGAATATCGCGGAGATCAGGATGCTGCCGAAAGCCGTGAGTATCGTGAAGCAGTATGTGAGCGCGTACGGACCGTTCAAATTCACCTTGCCGGCGCCGATCGGACCAAAATCGTGGACCGACACCGTGAAAAACATCATCAGGAACGGAATGAGGAAGAAGACGTACGTCGAGATGCTTCGGAAGCGGATTTTTAGTTCGAGCGTGAAAAAATTCATGAACATCAACATCAATGTCGCTCCGAATTCCCGTTAATTGCGTTCGTGCCGCGAAAGCGTCAGGAAATAAACATCTTCGAGATCGGCGTCAATGGAAGTGAATCCATCACCGGGAGAAGACTCGGAATAGACGCGAACAGCGTGCAATCCGCCCACCAGGTGCGTGGAGATGACTTGAAACGATTTTTCAAGAGCCTCGCGCTCGGCATCCGTTTTGACAATTTTCGTCCAAACGCGCCCTCTGAGAGTTTCGAGCGCCTGAGCCGGGACACCTTCGATGAGCAGCTCTCCATTGCTGATCATAGCCATGCGAGAGCAAAGCTCGCTGACGTCGTCCACGATGTGGGTAGAAAGGATGACGACTACGTTGCGGCCGATCGAGCTGAGGAGATTGAGGAAACGATTTCGCTCGGCGGGATCGAGGCCCGCTGTCGGTTCATCGACAATAATCAGCTTCGGATTCGCGAGCAGCGCCTGCGCGATTCCGAAGCGTTGCTTCATGCCACCTGAAAATCCGCCCAGGTTTTTCTTGCGCAAGTCCCAGAGATTCGTTTGCTGTAATAATCCCTCCACCAGTTCCTTGCGCTCGCTCCGATTCGTAATTCCCTTCATCACAGCCAGATGACTCAGCAGATCGCTCGCGCTCATTTTCGGATACACGCCGAACTCTTGCGGCAAATAGCCGAGCAGTTGGCGCGTGTCATTCTTGTTGGCAATTAGATCGAGAGAATCGAGGTGAGCGGAACCGCTGTCCGGATCGAGAAGCGTGGCAAGAATTTTCATCAGCGTTGATTTGCCGGCGCCGTTCGGTCCCAGCAGGCCGAACATCCCGGGCGGAATTTCAAGCGAGACCCCGCGAAGCGCGCGGACGCCGCCAGGATAAGTCTTGGTCAGATTTTGAATTGAAAGCACGGCCAATCTCCTCGGCAAGATTCGACGTTTTTGCGGGATAAACGTTATAGCGGAACGCGACAGTAAAGTCGATTGAACCGGCAGATTGTACTCGAAACGGGAGTCCAAACTGCATCGATTTTGTTACGATTAGAAAATTACTATGTTGTTTGTTTTGTTTATGTTACGGAGATTTCTAAGCGTTTGGTGTTACGATTAGAATTGATTGGCCCTACCGGAATTCCAAGGACGTGAGCCACCGCTCACATGGGCATCGGTTTAAAATTCGCTAGGCCTGTTGCGCTTTTTGCTTCGGTTGCGACATCAATTCGATCATGGCCTCATTGAACGCCGGGATATCGTCCGGCTGTCGGCTGCTCACCCAGTTACGGTCCTTCGCCACGGTTACGTCCATCCACTTGCCGCCAGCATTGCGAATATCGTCCTGGATGGTGTGGTAGCTCGTGAGCGTGCGGTCCTTTACGAGACCTGCAGAGACAAGCAACCATGGGCCGTGGCAAATCACAGCGATCGGCTTTTTCTGCCGATCCATTGTGCGAGCGAATTCCTGGGCTTTCGGTTCCACGCGAAGCGCATCGGCATTTAACGCGCCGCCGGGCAGTAGCAACGCGTCAAAATCATCCGGGTCGGCCTTATCGAGAGTAAGGTTCACGTCCACGGAATCAGCTTTTTCATCGTGCTTCATGCCGCGAATCTTGCCCGCTTTGGGCGCGATCACGACGGTTAGCGCGCCTGCCTCGTCGAGGGCCTTGCGGGTGTCGACCAATTCCGCCTGCTCAAAATTGTCCGTCGCGATTATCGCCACACGAACCTTGTTAAGCCGCTTTTCTGCGCTCATCGATTCCTCTCAAAAGGACCCTCTCAATTGCAAAGAACCGAACGCTACGAGCCTGGCTGAACCTGCAAATCGTTCTGCACTGAGAACACATTCGGAACACTATTCGCCCGAATGCCGGCAACGTTCTTGTCCGCTGCGTTTGCGACCATGCCCACCAAAGTGACGTGCCCGTTCTTAACAATGATGTGGATGGATTGCATCGAACCTAGACCGTAGCGCTGGAGGCTCGGCTCGGAATATATCGCGTGATACTCGGCCAGCCGCGTTTGATCGTCCATCGGAGAAACGGGAAGGACCTCGATCTGGTCGTCAACTGTGCCGATGCCTTCGATACTTTTCACTGCGGCTTCCGCGTCCGACTTAACGGATGGGCGCACCACTTGCCCAAGCAACGTCACATTATTTCCTTCGACGCGGTACTCGAGGTTGTCGAACACCGTGTACCACGGCACCAGCGCCAGTTCGTGGTGGACTTCTTTCGTCAGCCAAGCCTGATAATTTTGGCTGCCTCGCGGAGGCGGCTGCTTTTGATTTTGTTGTTGTGCGCTAGCGATGCCGGCCGTGCAGAATATCAGGACCAGAACAACAATTATTCTTGCCACTCTCATGTTCATTCCTCCGCGCGCGCTCGCGCCTAGTAATTTTGCGTAGCGCGAGCCTGACGTCGAGGATACGCAAGTAGCTCGTATTCAACAATCCAGCGAGGAGTGCATAGAAACTTGGAGAAAGCTGTAGGGGATTAAGCCGACAAAACTGAGGCGTAGGGCCTTGGCGGCCGGGGCGGCTTCCAATCGGTCAAACTGCAAAGGCCCGACCGGGCTACCGTGTGCAGTCACTCCCCGAAAAGGGGACAGGCCGCCGAGAAACCCTATAATAACGATACCGATACTAGAAAATCGACGCCTTGTAAACAATCAATGAAAGACCTTAGAACCTCTCTGGGAATGTTCGAGGTGCGAAAACCGGGCAATCTGAGCTCATCAAGATAAGCGGGGTCGAATCAAGGACGTCGCAGCAGAATGATAAGAGTGTAGACACCCAAAGTCGTTCCCAAAGGCACTTCGGAAACTGAAAAGAAAGCTGCGAGAAGACCAAGCACGCGTGGCGGCTGCTGACTTCCAAGGAATACCAGGCCCGCCAATATCCCCAACACGCCAACCAAGACTGACAGGACGATTGAGGCTGTGTAGATCATATGGAAATCAGCCATCAATGCGAACGGATTCGCGACGCGAGTGAGTAGCGCACCGAACATTAGCGTAGCTGTGCCGCTGAACGCCACAAGACCGACGGCGACGATGAGGCGCAGAATTCCGTAGGCTATCCACAGAACACCCAAGATTGGCCGCCGTCCAACTGGATCAATCGCGACAGATTCGCTCAATGCCATGTCCGCCTCCTACTTGCTGGCGCCACCTTATTCCGATGAATCTGCCGGCCGCGGGTTTCAGTAACGCAGAAGCACGTGCAGTCTGATATAACTTCGCTGCATCTTCAACATTTAAACCAGAAGGGATCCCTCGCTTCGCTCGGGATGACGGCGTTTATGTTTTTTCCGCTACCCGTTGAGCGCGCTACAAGAAAACGAAGATGCCCGGCTGAAGCCGGCCTCTACAAGTGCTGGACGGGCGAGCTTGTGATGGGCAGGCGGTGGCTACGAGCGGCTAAGAACCGGCGAGACGCCGGCGGTACAAGAGGATGCGCGATACTCAACTAGTGCGCGGCATTCAGATGATCGTTGTAGGAGTGACGAGCCCATCCGAGGTAATGAGGATTCGCGCCATTCGCATCGTCAAGTTTCTTCAACATCTGTGGAAGCAATGCGCCGTAGTCCGGCGTCCGGAGCGCAATCGCCATCTTCGCAAGTTTCCGGTCATCACCTAATCCTTCATAGGCCATCTCGATAAATATCTGACTCGATTTCTCCGCCTTCTCGGCCTGCTGCTCCGGCGTGTCTCCATCACCGGGGCTGCTCAGCTCGTACATCATTAATGTGACCCGCGGCACAGCGGACAGCAGCATCTTGCGTTCGCTGACGTCGCCCTTGAGAAGTTTGTTCTGAATGTCCGCGTTCACCGTCATCCCAGCCGGCTCTGCCAGCGCGCGCACCGCGCGAAAAGCATCTGCAAGGCCCGGCACGAATCGAAGATTTCCTGGGCCCTTATTTTCCGGTCGTTGTTGCGGCTCGACATCGAGATGAATCCCGTCGAACCGCTCTCTCGGATGCTTCCGATTAAATTCGAGGATAACCCGAACATGCTCGAGCAGCGTGTCCCTGTGCTTGCCCGGCTCGTCAGCATCCGCGCTCGACAACAAAGCTTCGGCACGAATCTTCGACCGATGTAGGAGTCCTATGAGATGAGCAAGCTGGCTTTCTTCCGCGGCCTCACTTCGCGCGGCGATCGAAACATAGACTTCATTGATGCCCTGGGACTTGCAGAAATCGAGCAACGATTCCGCTCCGCCAGGCGCACTCAGGACCTCGGGGCTTTTCCACACCCAGAGACCGTGAACCGGGCCGGAATCTCCTTGCGCGTTGAGAACTACCGCAGCGACGGGGAGGCACAACGCTGCGAGAAATACTGAACAGCATATCCATACATAAGTGAAATGAAGAAGCCGCGGCTTCATAGAGACCTGTTGTGGATTTCCAGATAAACGAACATCCAGGCGGGATTCTACTCTTTGATATAGAAAATTGATCTTGAAAATGGCGCGGAGCGTTTGGTCAACCTTGCTCGGAAGGAATGGGACTGCATGAGAACCGCAATTCCTGTTCCCTTATCGGGTAAAGCTGGATTCATTTGCAATGGTTTGTCCGCACGACTGAAGAGACTGCGAAAAAGTCAAATCGCTGTCATTCCGAGGAGCGCAGCGACGAGGAATCCCTCTTTTCGCGAGCATTCAAACCAAGAGGGATCCCTCGCTTCGCTCGGGATGACGGCGTTTGTATTTTCTTCGGCAAGCTGTGAAGCCGGCGCTAGAAGTGCCGCAGGGCCAACTCTGCTTATACACTCGCATCGAGCGAATAAAATTCAGCGAGACGCCGGCGGTACACGAAAAATTAAGCCGCTGGCTTCTTCAACGCGCCCGCTCCGAGCACAAGCGCGATGATCACCTGCAAATAGAGTCCCCAACTGAACGAAAACGGGCTCCCTCCCACCATCTTGCCGAGCTCTCCGAACGCCTTATTCTCATTCAGGTAAATCGCGATCCACGCGATGAGAATGTACGCGATCGGCGCAGCATTCAAATACCGCGCCCACGGCGTGCGGATAAGCGGAGCAACAAAAGGCGCAACGATGGCGATGAGGCCGATCATGGCGAACAGTCCATGATCGCTGCCGCCGCCCATCGCGCTCGCTGGATTGTTGAAGTCGAGCCCAAGAAGTCCCCAGAACGTGAACGACATGTTACCGACCATCCCCGCCGCGACCGCCGCCGCGGGGAAAAAGAACCAAGCGATCCACAAGAGCACCGCAGCACCCAAGGGCAGCGCACCCATACGCGCAGCCAGCGCGCCGACTCCCTGCTTGGCCAGATGTGCCGCTTGCTTGCCTTGTTCCTGCGCGACGCCGCCGAGTTGATTGAGCCGCTCTTTGTTGAATTGGCTGGATTGCTGATGATCCACCACCGTTATGGCCGTAAGCGCGCCGGTCGAGTCGAATTCAACATCAACATTTTGATTCACGGCTGGAGCGGTCGGCGATTTCCAAACCCGCTCAAGCGTGAAATATTGCTGTTGGCCGTTGGCAAAGAGAATTCCAGGTGTGGCATCAGGAACCTTAATTACCGATCCCCGCGTTCGGCTTGCATTTACAGAATCCATTTGCTTGCTCCTTTTCGAGTGAGACTTGCTGTGCTGCGCTAAATCGCGCTTCTACTTCTTAACCAATGGCGGGATGAAGCTGTCGGGGGGACCGGCTAGCGAGCCATCCTTCTGAATGGTGAAATTCATGCCGCCTGTCTGGCCTTCGCAATTCAGAGTCAGCGTGGAACCATTTACCGTGTATTTGCACGGAGCGGTCTGCCCCGCGAAAGTGATGCTGGCTGCGCCGCCGGACTTGAGTTCAAGCGTCATGGCACCATTCGGGGCAGTGTAAGTGCCCGTAACGCCCCCGAAGCACCCCGCAAGACTGACGGCAGCTACTAGCAGTACTGCAAGATTCAGGACAACTGTCGCGCCCGCTCTGAAGCATTGTTGCGGCGCGTTCTTGAGTGATAAAGTTCCGGCATCAGACATGTGCTCTCCTTGGCCCGCTGGCGGGCCGTTGGAAATTGCATTCAATAGGCAATGCGTCAAAGCGAGGGAAAAACCGTCACGCCGATCTAAATTAAGACGACAGGCTATGGGCCGCGAAAGTGGAGCAATGCAAGACACCCCGGAAGAACGCCAGGAAATCGACTACCTCTTCAGCGTGACGTATGAGGAGTTGCGCCGGCTGGCCTCGACGGTTCGGCGCGGCGATCCAAGCGCCACGCTCAGCCCCACGGTTCTGGTCAACGAAGCGTGGCTCAAACTCGCTGCCTCCCCGCGTTTCGCCGCCACATCGCGGCTCCATTTCAAGCGCATTGCCGCGCGCGCAATGCGGCAACTTCTGATCGAAGCAGCGCGCCGGCGCCATGCGAGCAAGCGCGGCGGAGACGACATTTGGGGCGTGACGTTCGACGATTCCGTCCAGGAAACGATTTCGACAGGCGATGAGTTGTTGGCGCTCGATGCGGCTCTTGCCGAACTCGCGCGTATCAATCCGCGCCAGGCGTTAATGGTGGAGAGCCGCTTCTTCGGCGGGCTCGACACGCTCGAGACGGCTGAATTGCTCGGCGTCTCAGAAGCCACCATTCTTCGCGACTGGCGCGCTGCAAAGGCTTGGCTGGCGCACGAACTGCGGCAGTCGCCTGCGAAGCATCAGGATAACGAACCAGAAGGGCAGCGTTGACAAGCGATGACCTATGTAGCTCACCTCTTTAGAGGTGAGGCCTTTCGGCCGTAACTTTTCGAAGCGCGGATGCCTGACTCAAGAACACCGGACAACGATGGATAGCAGGCACTGGGAACAAATCCAAACCCTCTTTCACCAAGCCACGGAGCGGCCAGCCGTCGAGCAGCGAGCTTTTCTGCAATCCGCTTGTGGCGATGATCAAGCTCTGCTCGCCGAAGTTCTCTCTTTGCTCGAGGAAGATTCTCAAAGTGCGTCGCTGCTCGATCGCGGCGTGGCTCACGCCGCCTATCAGATGGTAGGCGACGCCGTTCATGCCTCTATCCGCACGAAAAAGTTTGGCCCCTACCGCATTAAAGAAGTCCTGGGCGAAGGCGGAATGGGGGTGGTTTATCTTGCCGAGCGTGACGACCTCGGAAATCTAGTCGCCATCAAGGTTCTCCGTGACGCGTGGCTTTCGCCTGCGCGCCGCGAACGTTTCGCTAGCGAGCAACGCATTCTCGCGCAGCTCAATCATCCGTCCATCGCACGGCTCTACGACGCCAATACGCTTGAAGACGGCACACCCTGGTTCGTGATGGAGTATGTGGACGGCGCCCCGCTCACCGATTATTGCCACAAGAACAATTGCTCGATTCCAGATCGCCTAAAGCTCCTGCGTCTCGTTTGCGAAGCTGTTCAATATGCCCACCAGCACGCGCTCATCCATCGCGATTTGAAGCCTTCCAACATTCTCGTAAAGCACGACGGCACCGTGCGCCTGCTCGATTTCGGCATCGCCAAGCAGATTGAAGAGCTCGACGCTCGCGTCAATCAGACGCGCACGGCGCTGCGACTGATGACGCCCGCCTACGCCGCGCCCGAACAAATTCGCGGTGAACGCACGGGAGTTCAGACGGACGTCTACGCGCTCGGCGTCATTCTTTATGAGTTGCTCGCCGGGCGTTTGCCGTTCGATCTCTCGCACAAGACAGATGCCGAAGCAGCAGCGGCAATCACGTCGCAAGAGCCGGTGAAGCCCTCCATCGCAGCGGAGGCCGCGGTCGGTAAAAATGGTAAAGAAGCGAGTGCCCCGGCGGCTTCAAAAGCCGCGTGGTCGGATCTCGACGTCCTGTGCTTGACGGCAATGCACAAAGATCCCGCGCGCAGATATCAATCAATCGAAGCGCTCGTACGCGACGTGGATCATTACCTGAAGGGCGAGCCGCTCGAAGCTCAGCCCGATTCGCTGCGTTACACGGTCGGCAAATTCGTCCATCGGAACTTGCAGGCTGTGTCGGCGGCCGCTGCAGCGTTCGTGATTGTCGTTGGCCTGGTGATCTTTTACACGGTGAGATTGACAACTGCACGAAACGCCGCTCTCGCCGAAGCAGCGCGAACGCAGCGCATCCAGCGCTTCATGACGAATCTTTTTCAGGGCGGCGATCCATCCGCTGGGCCCGCCGATGATCTGCGCGTCGTGATGCTTCTCGATCGCGGCGTACAGGAAGCGCGCAGCCTGGATACAGAGCCCGCGGTGCAAGCGGAGATGTACGACACGCTCGGCGGCATCTATCAGAAGCTCGGAAAATTCGATCAGGCAGACTCATTGCTTGAGTCCGCGCTCGCAAAGCGCAAATCGCTCTTCGGCTCAGACAGCCCGGAAACCGCGAAAAGCATCCTCGCACTCGGCTCGCTGCGCGACGCGCAGGCAAAGTACGACGAAGCCGACAAGCTGATCCGTCAAGCGCTTGATATAGACTCACGCCGGTTGCCGCGCAACGATCCAGCAATCGCCAAAGCGCAGCTTGCGCTCGGAAGACTCCTCGAAGATCGCGGCTCGTACACTCAATCCATCGCCATCCTCGAGCAAACCGCGCAACTTTACTCGAGGCCGGGCTCGTCGCCTGCCGATTTCGCGGACACCCTGCACGAACTCGCGAACTCAAACTATTACGCCGGGCACTACGACATTTCCGACGCGCTGAATCAGCGCGTTCTCATTATGTATAAGGAGATTTACGGGGATCGCCACCCGCGCGTGGCCGATATCTTGATTAATCTCGGCGCCGTGCGGTACGACCTCGGCCATTACGCCGAAGCCGAACATTTCGACCGGCAAGCGCTCGATATCGTCGAGGCTTGGTATGGTGTGGACAATACGGAGACGGCAGCCGATTTGACCATCCTCGCTCGCGCGCTAGTTTCCGAGAATCGCTACGATGAGGCGACGGTCCTGCTTCAGCAGTCGCTCGAGATCAAGGTGCGCAAATTCGGGAAAGTCCATCCGAGCGTCGCGTCCACGCTGAACGAGCTTGGGAACGTCGCAAGCAAACAAGGCAAGTACGATGATGCCGAACGATACTTCGAGCGCATGGCAGACATTTATCGCCAAATTTATCCCGACGGCCACTATCTCGTGGGCATCGCGTTATCCAATTTAGCCAGCGTTTGCAACGCGCGCGAGGAATGGTCCCGGGCGGAGCCGCTCTACCGCGAAGCCATTCGCATTTACAGCGAAAAGCAGGGGCCTTCGCACGTCAACGTGGGCATCGCGCGAATTAAGCTTGGGAGGACACTGCTTCGCCAGAAGCGTTACGCGGAAGCTGAGGCTGAATCACGCGCCGGATACGACATTCTGATCACTCAAATGGACCCGAAGGTTAGCTGGCTCATAAACGCGCGGAAAGATCTTGTTGAAGAGTACGATGCCCTGAAGCAGCCGGCCCAAGTGGCGAAATTCCGCGCTGAAATCGACGCGACCGAAGCCAAGTCTCCGCAAGTCTCCGCTAAGAAGTAGCCTTCGCGTAATGGGGTTCCGGGAGGCGGGAGCCTCCCGGCTCTGGGTCTTCTGGGCAAACAATAAGCGCGTTCCGCCTTCAGGGGGCTGAGATCCGGCCTCCTCATCGCGAGAGGCCGTTCTGATCGAATGGGAGGGTCGACCCGCCCCGCGGCTCTATTAACATAGGGCGCTAGTATTAAGCGTTAGGAGCGAGTATGCTTCCTGTGTCTCGTTAGCATCCACGCGCTGCCCCTGCTCGCCGCGGTTATTGCGAAATCAGACCGCATTTGCTTCACAAGGCTGAATAGTGAATAAGTCCGCACGTCCACCGGCACAACGAGTTCGAAAACCCATTGTCGATGGTTCTGACGGGCATGCCGTTCACAATTCCATTCTGCGTGATCTGCCGCCCAAGGAGCGCCGGGCGCTCTTCTCGAAAATTCAGTTAGTCGAGGTTCCGGTCCAGACCGTTTTGAACGAGATGGCCGAGCCCATTCAGTTCTGTTACTTCGTAAACAGCGGCCTCGCCTCGATCCTGAATATCATGTCGGATGGAAAGAGCGTCGAAGTCGGCTTAAGCGGCAAGGAAGGCTTCGTCGGTCTGCCTATTCTCGTGGGTTTTTCCACCAGTCCAACACAGGCTGTGATGCAAATCGGAGGTACGGCCTTCCGAGTGAGCGCGCAGGACCTGGAGGACGTCATACGCGATTGCCCGTTATTGGAAAGAAAACTGCAGCGGTATTCGCAGGAAATGAATTTGCAGGTCACGCAGGTGGCTGCCTGTAATCGCCTGCACGAAGTGGAAGAACGCTTGGCTCGATGGCTGTTGATGAGCCAGGATCGAGTAGAAAGTTCTTCTTTCCCCCTGACGCAACAATTCCTCGCGCACATGCTGGGCACGCGTCGTGCAAGCGTCACGATCGCGGCCGGTATTCTTCAAAAAGCGGGACTCATCACCTATAAACGCGGCGACGTAAAGATAGTAGACCGCGACGGCTTAAAGGGTGCTGCCTGCGAGTGTTACAGCCACCTCAATCGACAAATAAAAAGCTGGCGCAACCATCCACGCTGATTTTAGTACGCTAGCGTACCGACAAAAATTCGAGTGGTATGTTACCGATAAATTGAGCCCGGGCCTCGCAGGCACATTGAGCTGTAAACATTGTGGAGGGGGCGGAAATGCGAACCGGAACTGCTATGAGCAAGATAAAAGAAATCAAGCCCGCCGATGGGCACAATTCTCACAGTGGCGCATCACAAAACTGTGAACACGCTGATCCCGAAAAAACTCTCCGGGAACTTAGCGGGCGCCTGATTCAACTTCAGGATGCCGAGCGCCGTCGAATCGCTCGTGATCTGCATGACTGCATGGGGCAGATCGCTTTCCTGTTGACGGTAAATCTGCACCAAATCGGGCAAAGCGGAAACCTCAGCCCGGCCGCGGCGAAACTCTTGGCTGACAGTTTGTCCCTCGTGGATTCGATGTCAACGCAAGTTCGCACCATCTCCTACTTGCTTCATCCGCCTCTGCTCGATGAAGTAGGCCTCGTGCCTGCCCTGCGAAGCATGGTGGAAGGATTCTCACAACGCAGCGGTATCAAGACGGTTTTGAAGATCGATGACAAATTCGGCCGATTACCTGGCGACGTGGAGATCTCGATCTACAGGATCGTCCAAGAGTGCCTATCGAACATTCATCGCCACTCCGGCAGCTGCACCGCTCAGGTTCGAGTGGAGCGCAATTCCGAATATATCGAACTTGAGGTTCAAGACCAAGGTAAGGGCATTCCGGCGGACAGGAAGACAACCGGATCGGGCGTGGGACTCGGCGGAATGCGGGAACGTGCTACGCAACTTGGCGGTACGCTGAAAATCGATTCTCACACGAAAGGCACCACCGTAATGGCACGCCTGCCTCTGTCAAATAAAACAGCCGCTAATGCGCCAAGGACGCATCTCGATGGAACTTCGATTGGCTTGACGGCATCGAAGTAGTTGGAGGGGATACAAATGAACGAACGTAAATTGATTACACAAGATCAGATAGAAAAACGCGCTTACGAGCTTTATATTGAGCGCGGCGGCGAAGACGGTCACGACCTGGAAAATTGGCTCGACGCTGAGCGGCAATTAACGGAATCGGCCGAAAAATCCACATCAGAGCAATCGACTTCCGCCACACCCAAGACTTGGGCTGCGGCTGCCGGCTACGAACAGACGCCTGCAAAACCTGCTGATGCCAAGCAAGTGCCGGC
>Ga0209624_10000257_pt1 | contig 47646 bp, 37 predicted proteins | sample JacPinW_OM2H0_O1_FD_188565 | JGI IMG/M metagenome (GOLD analysis project Ga0209624, IMG submission 188565) | Forest soil microbial communities from Algoma, Ontario, Canada - Jack Pine, Ontario site 1_JW_OM2H0_O1 (SPAdes) (version 2) | ecosystem: Environmental > Terrestrial > Soil > Boreal...
CTACTGGCGTGGCGGCTACTACGGAGGAGGGTATCGTCCACCGGGCTATCACCCGGGATACAAACCGGGCTATCCGGGTTATCGCCCTCCGAGCTATCCCGGATACGGGCGTCCGCCGGCTACTACTCTACCTGCGAACACTCGTCCCGGAAACTCTGGCGGCAATCGACCTTCCACTCTTCCGGCCAATGGCGGGAATCGTCCGAGCACACAGCCGATTACGCAACCCAGCCAACGGCCATCCACTCAGCCCGCACGCACAGACTCGTTCTCCGGATCTGCAGGGGGCCGCGCGCAGAGTGTTCGCGGCAACCAGAGTGTGGCCAGAAGTGGTGGAGGCGGGCGTCGTAAGTAATCCTACGCGCCTTAAATTTCATGAGCATAAACAAACTTCGCAAATGGTTCAGTTGGGAAGATGAAGGAGTGGGTATGATTCGCCTAAGGTCTGCCAGGATGAGTTTTCTTTCGAGCGGCAAGTTTTTCTGTGCCCTAGTCGTGATAGCACTCTCCTCGGTGGGATGCAACAAATCGCAACAATCGGCCGCTCCGGGGGGGCCGCAGACATTCGCGTCCGCGGACGTCGCGGGCCAAGCGATTTACGGCGCCGCGAAAGCCGGAGACACCAACGCGCTTCTAAGCATCTTCGGTTCTGGCGCAAAAGAGCTTCTTCTCTCTGGTGATCCCGTTCAAGATAAAGCGGCGCTGGATACTTTCTCCCAGAAATATGACGAGATGCACCGCTGGGGAAAGTTGACACAGGGCGGCTTGGTTCTCGATGTTGGCGCGGAGAATTATCCATTCCCCTTCGCATTGCGGATAAACTCGGCAGGGCAGTGGTACTTCGACACTAGTTCGGCAAAGGCCGAAATATTTGCTCGGCGCATCGGTGACAACGAGCTGTCCACGATTGAACTTTTGAACGCTATGAAGGACGCCCAGACGGAGTATTTCAGCCAACTTCACGATGGTGCCAAAGCACACGCGTACGCTCAGCAATTTGTAAGTGACGACGAGAAGCAAAACGGATTGTACGCAAACGGTTCACAACAGCAACCCTACCAAGGCTATTACTTTCGAATGATCACGAAGCAAGGCCCGGCGGCGCAAGGCGGAGCAAAGGATTACATCGTCAACGGAACGATGACGGGCGGCTTTGCTATTTTTGCGTATCCTGCCGAGTATGGAAATTCCGGAGTAATGTCATTCGTCATCAATCAGGATGGCAATGTTTTTGAGAAAGATTTGGGCGCTAACACCACCGAAGCTGCCAAGGGAATAACTTCCTACGACCCCGACAGCACCTGGTCGGCTGTGGAATAGAGCGTTCTCGAGCTCCTGTGTCAGCTGCCAGTCAACATCGGTTTCTGTCCCACCCGAAGTCGATGCTCGAACGTTTCGTCCACAGTGAATCTTCCGGCTCGGTCCTCCTTTTCGGCGCAACTGTTGTCGCCCTTGTTTGGGCGAATTCGCCGTGGAGTGCATCCTACTTCGCGCTTTGGAAGTTTCCGTTGAAATTAGGTAGCCGCTCTATTTTCTCGATGGACCTGCATCACTGGATCGACGATGGGTTGATGGTACTTTTTTTTTTGGTGGTCGGGCTGGAGATCAAACGTGAGATCGTAAAGGGTGAGTTGTCTTCCTCTCGCCAAGCGGCCCTGCCTATTATGGCCGCGCTCGGCGGCATGATCCTTCCGGGGCTTCTCTATTTCGCGTTCAATAGATCAGGGCCCGGGGTGCGGGGATGGGGCATCCCCATGGCGACGGATATCGGCTTCGCAATGGGGGTTCTCGCGCTTCTCGCCAAGCGCATCCCTCCGAGCCTGCGCGTGTTCATGCTTGCGTTGGCTATCGTGGACGATGTCGGAGCGATCCTCGTGATTGCATTCTTTTACACACCTCAAATCTCGCTATGGGCTCTCCTGGTGGCGGGAGGTTTGTTAGCGCTCCTCGTGGTCGTTGCAATGAGGCGGGTCTCTATCTCGATCTATGTGGTTGTGGGTTTTTTTTTCTGGGCGGCGGTTCTGAGTTCTGGAGTGCATGCAACGATTGCCGGAGTGATTCTGGGACTTATCGCACCGATCAGACCAAAGTTCCGTCCGGAGGAGTTGGCTGAGAGCGCTGATCCTCTTCTGCGGAGTTTCCGAACTCAGATCTTGAGTCAGGACAAATCATCAGCGGAGGCCACGCTCACGGCACTGGATCAACTTCTCAGTGGCACTGATTCTATTGCCGAGCGCCTGGAAAGAAGCGTTCATCCGTGGGTCTGCTTCCTTGTTCTCCCCTTGTTTGCTCTGGCGAGTGCAGGAGTTGCCTTGTCCACCGCGCAACTCAAGATGGCGTTCTGGAGCCCGATCGCACTGGGCATATTTCTGGGTCTGATCGTAGGGAAAACCGTGGGAATAGTTGCGTTCTCCTTTCTGGCAGTGCAATCGAAAATTGCTACGATGGCGGAGGGTTTGACGTGGCCGGGAATTGGCGGCGTCGGCATATTGGCGGGCGTAGGATTTACAGTCGCTCTATTTATCAGTAGCCTCTCCTTCGGGGACGACATTTCTATTGCCACCGCAAAGGTCGCGGTTCTCGCGGCCTCCTTGGCAGCAGGTACCATTGGTTACTTCTATCTCCGCTTCGCGCTAAAAGACCCCTCACGATAATTCCAATCGACGCTTGCAGATGTTATAGATTGGCCGAACTTGAATAGGAGGATTTCAGCATATGAGCTACGTCCTAAGATTTTCGTCACTTGTTTTCATTTTTTCTATAGTGGTGTTATGGCTCGCCCTGCGGATCGGCGTTTCCGTTCGCAAGAGGCGCCAGAATCTGGCAGAAAATGAGCGCGAGGATTTCGGCATGATCATGTCCGCCATTTTGACGTTTCTCGGCCTTATCATCGGATTCAGTTTCTCCATGGCCATTACTCGCTACGATCAGCGCAAAACTTTGGAGGAGGCAGAAGCGAACGCCATAGGTACGGAATACGTCCGAGCGGACTTCCTGCCCACGCCTTATGCGGCGAAAGTCCGCGCGCTGCTCAAGAATTATCTCGATCAGCGTGTTTTATTCTATAAAACCCGGGACGATCGCCAGCTTGCGCAGATTGATGCTGCTACTTCTCAACTGGAGACCGATCTGTGGTCAACCATCCAGGGTCCGGCCACGGCGCAGCCCACGCCGTTGATCACTATTGCTGTCACGGGCATGAACGACGTATTGAACTCCAGGGGATCCACGGAAGCTGCTTGGGTGAACCGCATTCCTAATGCAGCATGGGGTCTGATGATGACCATCGCCATCTTTTGCAATCTATTGATTGGCTACGGAGCGCGTCAGGGTGGAGCGAGGACCGCGTTGCTCCTCGTCCTGCCGTTGGTCATCTCCATCTCGTTCATGCTGATCGCGGACATTGATAGCCCGCGTGGCGGAGTCGTTCGAGTGCGCGCGCAAAACCTAACAAGCCTTTCTAGGTCATTGTATGATCATTAATTGGTGGACTCATGGCACCAAATTGCAACGGCAGCGTCAGGCTTTGCGACGCTCCTTGTGTGATTTGGAAGCTAACAGGGAATCTCATTCCCTGTTCCTTCCCTGATCGTTCCCTGTTCAGATTAGCTCGGAAGAAGTCGTTTCTCTTGCTAAGACACTCTTAGGAGTGGAATTATCGCCAGATGGTTTTGGCGGAGTTGAGTAATTCCCTGTATTTTTCCCTGTTAGCAGGGAATTTGGCTGGAGAAAAGTTCGCACGGGACTGCGTCCACCGCCAGCCAGTCGCCCGTTTTTTCTCTGTCCCTTTAGTTTCGATGGAAATCGGGAATTTGCCGCCTAATTGCCGAGATTTGGGAATGTCCGTTGGGGTCACAGTGAGCGGTAGCTGTGTAAAAGGGAGAAAGGCCGCAGTATTTCTCTCGATCCAGCGCAAGGTGCACTTCGGGAGTAACCTCCAAATCAATCTCCTCGCAAGGGTCGGCTGGAGCGGTGGGCAAGCACTCTGCCCTGGGATGCTTTCAGCCATTCTCTCCTCCTTAACTTCAGCACATTTCCGCTTGCGGGGGGCAAACAGTCAAGCGAACTCTGCCGCGAGGAGAAGGAATTCAGCATATTAATAAGGATGGGGAAGAGCCGACTTTCGCGCTAACTTGGTCGTCCTACAAGAGCTTCTCAGAGTCGGGCCCAGACACCCAAATCGTTCTCTTTTAAGTGATCGAGCGCCTGTGTGGTGGAATCCACTTGATCGTCATACTTGCAGCCAGGGAAAGAAGTTATCTCACGCACATATTCGTCTAGCCATGAAGCGGAACGCGGCAAAATAACACGGCCGCTCTCAAATTCGGCCGTTTGAGAATAGAGGCGCAAGGTTTTGTCAGATCCGGGAGGAGGATCGTAGGGTTCAACCCCATATACCCCGTCGGCTTTCAGATCTTGGATCAGTTGCGTACCCGATGCCTTATCCTCTATTAGGATCTTGTTGGCCTTATGCTCTCTTGCATGCTCCTTCACTGCACGCTTCAACTCCGGATAGTTGAGTCGTTTACGGAACACATGCAAAAGGCAGTAGTGATCGCAGGTGACACCCCATGTTGTACATACGCTGAAATCGTTCAGCTCGCCGCTCTTGTTCGGTCCTTCAGACAAGAAAGAGGAGTCTCCCTTGGCCTTTCCATGTCATCAACCCAATGAATTTCTTTCGCCAGCCAGAGCTGGGTTTGGGCCGTCAATCGAAACAATGATTCCCGCTCCACGTGCAACTACGAGGAAGTGTATTAATAGAGGTAGGCCACCCTTCGGACTCTCCTCCACGAATTCTCGGATTAGTCGTTGGAGTGCATCGGCTTGGCGAGCGCTTCCGGCCTTGCGAGCTAAGTCGCGAAAGAAAATTCCCCTGGTCTTCTCGACTTCGGGAAGGACCTCTTCGAAAGACCTGTGATTTCGAAGATGGACATTTCCGGAGCTTTGTAGGCCGATTATATTAGGTCGCCGCTGCGGCAAGACCTGGATCGCATATTAGTCGATCGCGTAACAGATTCCGGGCAAGCCAGTACTCGGAATTCAGCTTGTTAATGTCTTCCGGGGTTACGGAAATATTCATGTGACCTCCCTTTACTACCGCCCATTCTTACCTGGTTATTCGGATTTTCTGTCTCATTTCTATCGTGTGATTTGTCGCAAGAATGCACAGATAAAAAGATTGAGTGACCGTCTTTTAATCAATACTGATTGACGATGCCGTGCGGCTGGGCTGCGTCTCTGCAACTCCAAATACTAGGGGTTGGCGGTTCGCTTCTGGCTCAAAGATGAAGAGGATTCCGATCCAGCCAAAGCCGGGCAGTACGCTCGCTGGCGCGAGATGCGCAAACTTCAAGAGCAAAACCAAAGCAAGGCGCCGACAAACTAAGGCGATTTTGCGTTTGGGACTGCACGTTGACTTGCTCAGCTCCCCAACAGTGAAACACGACGTAGTAATTGGATAAAGCCGTAGCAGGCCTTTCTGATGGCATTCATGGCTTGGACGTGTGGTCCAGATGCGTGCCACTTGACAGTCCGACTCTTTGGCATTAGTCTTCGTACGCGCTTAAAACAAATGTTGCATAATGATTGAGAAATCAAAACGGATGTATCAGCAAGGAAGTGTCTTTAAGCTGTGGCGTTTCGGGAGAAGTGTGACGAAAGTTGGAATTTGCTTCCTGGCTTTTTTGCTCGGTCAAGCAGTCGTTCCTGCTCCATCCAAACACTCCTGGAAAGTTCCGGTAGTAGAGCGAAAACTTGCAAATGGATTGACGGTGATCGTCTCAGAGGATCATACGTCACCCACGTTTGGATTGTGCATCAGTTACGGGATCGGCTACCGGTTGGAACCGGAAGGACGATCCGGTTTCGCGCATTTGTTCGAACATTTCATGTTCCAAGGTACTCCTAATGCACCTAAGGGAATTTTCAGTTCCGTAATCGATGAGGGTGGCGGCTCTTTCAATGGAGCGACGCGAGCCGATTTCACGGAATATGTTGATTCAGCTCCGATTTCGGCGATCGACCCGATATTGTGGCTCGAAGCCGATCGCATGAAAACACTCGATTTTTCTGTTACGAATCTCGATAACCAGCGCAGTGTAGTCAAAGAAGAAGCGCGATCGACGATCATGAATCAGCCCTACGGATTGTTTTATGCAGTGGACCTACCGCAGAAAGCGTTCGACACTTTTCCGAACAATCACAGCATTATCGGAGACTTCAAAGACCTAGATGCAGCATCCATACCGGAAGTAAAAGCCTTTTATGAATCTTATTACAGTCCCAATAACGCCGTGCTGGCAGTTGTGGGGGATGTGAATTCCGATGAGGTGTTCGCGAAGGCGGAAAAATATTTTTCGGCGATCCCGGCCGTGAAAAATCCACCAAAGCCCGATGTTAGCGAGCCGCCGCAAACAGCAGAACGCCAGGTTGCTCAGGAAGACCGCTTGGCCCACTCACCGGCTATAGCCGTCGGTTACAGAATGCCCGCACGGAAAGATAGAGATGCGATTGTGGGTGCTGTCGTTGCTGAACTTCTTTATCGAGGCAAAGCGTCGATTTTGTATCAGAAATTGGTGCAGGAACAGAAGTTGGCGGTATCGGTGGATGGCGGAGTCAATTGGCCGCTAGGAAATCAGTTTGAATACAATGGTCCGACGCTGCTGGCTGCATTTATTGTTTACCCGAATGAAGTGAAGGAAGCCGATTTGCTGAACGCCTATAACTCAGCGGTTAGCAGTCTGGCAACAAACGGTCCGTCTACGCCCGAACTTGATACTGCGATAACCAAGCTTCGCTCCGATTGGGATCGTCAGCTAGAAATTCCCGTGGACCGCGCAGAGGTGATGTCTCTCGCGACTCTTTTCGATGGCACTCCAGCGATGGTAAATGATATTCCGAACGAACTGGAAAGCGTGTCGCCTGCGGATGTGAAAGAATTTGTCGCGAAGTATCTCGCCAAAACCAATCGGACGATCATAAACCGAGTTCCGGCAACGAAAGCGGCGACCTCTTCTGGGAACGAAAAGAAAAACCAATGACACGAAGTCCGTTACGACGAATCGTCGTGCTTTTTGCGCTTATTTTCACGCCAGTCTTTGGTGCAAATGCACAAAAGCCACCAAAGCTTCCCAGTGACTTACCAGCGTATGGTCCATTGAAACCTTACGCCGGGCCGAAGGTGACGTTGAGCAAGTTGCCAAACGGCTTGACGGTTTGGCTGGTGCCTCGCCCTGGATATCCCAGGGTGGCATTTGCCCTTGCGGTGCACGGCGGGCTTGCATCCGATCCAAAGGATTTGCCGGGTTTATCCGACCTGCTTGCATCCACCGTCACGCTGGGAACTAAGTCACTCACGGCCAAACAACTGACCGAGGAAATTGCGGCAGCAGGGGGCGCGTTAAACAGTCGTGCGGACTCAGATAGTGTCGTAGTTTCGACGGATGTGCCTTCCTGGAAAATGCAGGTTGGTCTTACACTCTTGGCGGACATCGTTCAGAGTGCTACGTTTCCAGAAGATCAAGTAGGACTCGCGAAAAAAAACTCTGCCGAACAATTGCGAGGCCAGGAGGCCCGCTCGATTTTCCTGGCGCGGCGCGCGCTGGCGAAGCTGGTTTTCGGCGCCAATCCATACAGCGTGACAGCTCCGACGGAAGATGCGATTGCGAGAATCGACTCGGAGTTGCTGTTGAAAGCCTACCACGCGGAATTTCGTCCTGATCAAAGCCTCCTGGTTATGGTGGGGGATTTCGATGTTGCTGAAATCACCCCGCTGATTCACCAAACATTTCGGGAATGGTCGGGAGGTCAGCAGGCCACCGTCCCAGTTGCACCAGCGCCAGAAAATAAGGTTTCGCAACACATATACGTCGTGGATCGCGCGGGCTCGGTACAAACGACGATGCTGCTTGGAAGCATCGGACCCACGGAGCGAGATGCGAATTATGTATCCTTTGAAGTATCGGACACTATTCTCGGCGGTATGGCAAGCGCCCGCCTCGGGTCGAATATCCGAGAAGATAAAGGATATTCCTACGGCGCTGGTTCACTGCTGCAGACTTACGCGGAGACGTCATTGTCTTATAGCGGGGCAAACGTTCGCAACCCGGTTACGGGCGCGGCGTTCAACGAATTTTGGTACGAACTCAATCGAATGGCGTTGACTCTTCCACGCTCCGATGAACTCGAACGCGCGCAGCGCCACCTGATTGGATCTCAAGCGCTCAAGTTGCAATCTCAAGTGGAGCTGGCAAATCAATTTTGTGATTTGTGGTCCAGAGGGTTGACCTCGGACACGCTAGAGCGAGAAGGATCCGAGATTCTGAAGGTCACCCTGGAAGATGTGGCAAAGATTGGAAAAGAATACTTTCCCGCCTACAAACAGACGGTTGTAATGGTGGGAGACAAGAAAGTCATTATGGATCAAATGGCTCCATTCAATTTTCAGATTGAACCCGCTCCGTAACCCCAGAAACGCCGTTCATCTACCACGTTCTCAATATCTCCGGGTAAGAGGCACCAACTATAGTCGCTGTAAGCAAGGACGCAGACCCATCGAAACCTACTTCTCATTGTATTTCCATCTGCGCATAGATTCAGATTGCCTCGTTCTCAGCAAAAGACTTCGGAGCTGCATTCCAGCTTTCGGCTGTCATCGTAGGTAACCGTAAAACATTTGTTGCAGAAATGCGATATCTGCGATACAAGTGTGGCATAGAGAAAAGGTCGTCTCCGGGCGACAGAACGGGCCAATACAATCTTGCAGAATTCTAAGCACGGCCTTAATGGCGAGTCTGTCTATAGGGAACGGGGTTTGTGCAGTGACTGTGCGTCGCGCGTGCGAACGATTTTGTCGCGCGCATGTGGACTGTCTTTGCTTTTGGTGACGATTGTTTCGATCACCTCTGCTCAATCGACTATTGGCTTCAAAGTTTCATTTCCGTCCACGTCGCACGCTGGCCCCATCACTGGGCGTGTGTTCGTGATCGTCACGCGGACGAATGAAGTGGATCCTCGCATCCAACTGCTGTCGGAAGCCGCACCACCTTTCTTCGGGAAAGATGTGAGCGCACTGGGTGCGGGCGAAGTCGCTGTGATCGACGGCGACACTACCGGATACCCGCTGCACACGCTAAAAGATCTGCCGGCGGGCGACTATTACGTCGAAGCGTTGCTAAACATTTATACGGAGTTTCGCCGGTCTGACGGCCATACGATTTGGGTTCATAACGATTGGATCGGGGAACTCCCCACGCTGGCCCCGGGCAATTTACATAGCGATATTCAGAAAATGCACTTGGATCCCGCCAGTGGATTCATGATTCGATTGTCGCTTGACAAAGTCATATCTACAGACGAATTCAGCCAAAGCAAATTGCTTTCTTCGCTAGCTCCAGCTCACGAAACCGAATGGATTAAGACTGTGAAGTTTCAAAGTCCTCTGCTTACAAAATTTTGGGGGCAGCCGATGTACCTCGGTGCCACTGTTTTGCTGCCGAAGGGCTACGAATCACATCCTAACGCTCGCTACCCCGTTGTTTACAACCAGGGCCATTTTTATCAGCCAATTCCCTGGGAGTTCGATCCTGACCCCAAAAAGGAAACTCCCGAGGCAATCGAAGATGGCAAGAGGTCCGGCCTCGGAACGGGTTATGAATTTTATCAGGCGTGGAACTCGGATAACTTCCCGCGTTTCATCATGGTCACTTTTCAACATCCCTGTCCCTACTTCGACGATTCCTACGCGGTGAATTCTCCGAATTGCGGGCCATTCGGCGACGCGATTATGAATGAGTTGATTCCTTATGTAGAAACGCATTTCCGAATCATCCGGGAGCCGTTTGCGCGAATCCTTGAAGGAGGTTCGACGGGAGGATGGGAATCTTTAGCTCTGCAGGTTTATTACCCTTCGTTTTTCGGAGGGGCCTGGGTTTTCGATCCTGATCCGATCGATTTCCGACGATTCCAACTGCTGGACATTTACAAAGACGAAAATGCATTTGAGTATCGCCGGCCGGGCGCATGGATCAGCAATCCGCGACCGTGGAGTCGAACGCCGGAGGGTCAGGTGAGATCCGCGGTGGAAGACGTAAGTCATTACGAGGATATGCTCGGACCCAATGGGCGCTCGGATTATCAGTTGGATGGTTGGTGGGCGGTTTTTGGCCCGGTGGGTGACGACGGGTATCCGGTCGCGCTCTGGGACATGCAATCAGGAAAACTCAACCGAAGCGTTGCCGAGTATATGCGTGATCACGGCTTTGATCTCGGCAATTACATCAGCGCACACTGGGCGCAGATCGGACCTGATCTTGTTGGTAAGCTGCACTTCTTCGTTGGTGACATGGACAGCTATTACCTAAATCTCGCTGTGTACAAGATGGAAGAGATTCTCAAAGCAACAAGAAACCCCGATTACGCGGGATCCTTTGAATATGGCCGGCCGATGAAAGGTCATGGATGGCACCCGATGACCTGGGCGGACTTATTGCGGCAAATAGCCCAACAGGTTCAGAAAAACGCGCCGAAAGAGATTGATGTTTCTACGTGGAATTATTGATTCGTTCCGTGGCGGGAACTATGAGCGAGCATGCTTCTCGAGCCTCGACCGAGGCACATGCTAGCGTAAATGGAGGAACTATGAAACGCGAATGGCACGAAGGCTTTCGCAACTACCGTTCAGTCTTCGCAAATCTTCGTGCAATGCTTCCAATCTTGTGTTTAATGAGCGGATTGTTGTTGATTGCTCAGCCGACAAGGGCGCAGGTCAATGGCACCGGTGCGCTTACTGGAGTGGTAACCGATACTTCGGGCGGCGTGGTCACTGGGGCTGAAGTGACAGTCGAACGTGACGCGACTGGAGAGACGCGTAACGTCCCTTCAAACAGCATTGGAGTGTATTTGGTACCCCTGTTGCCGCCCGGAAACTACCACGTGACCGTGCGAAAGTCCGGCTTTGAAGTTTCAAGCTATCCACACGTGACGGTAGTGGTGAGCGAGACCGACACGGCCAATATCCAGCTCAAGGTGGGCTCTTCGAAGGAAACAATCGTGGTTACTGGAACGCAGCAAATGTTGCAAACGGAATCACCCGAGTTGGGAACTGTGACCGATGGGCGGTTCATTAACGATCTACCCTTGGTTACACGCAACTACGAGCAAATCATTGGATTGAATCCGGGGATATCGACCGAGGTGACCAATGCCGGAGACCTTGGACGTGGGGACGAAAGCTACAATGCCGGTAGTGCTGGTTTTTCCGCGAACGGCAGCACGACGATTGACAATAATATTCAGTTAAACGGCGCAGACGTGAATGACTTAACGGCTGCCTTAAACTTCAGCGGTGGCGCTCCGGTTCCAAATCCGGACACAATTCAGGAATTCAAGGTGGTTACGCAGCCGTACGATGCTGCGAATGGCCGAAACGGGGGAGCTAATGTTGATCTGATCACGAAGGGGGGCACGAACGAGTTCCACGGTTCGGTCTTCGAGTTCTTTCGTAACGAGGACCTCAACGCCAACAGCTATCAGAATAATTTCACTGGCCAGCCACGCGGGCTGTTACGTCAGAATCAGTACGGCGGCACGATTGGTGGACCGATCAAGAAAAACAAGCTGCTATTCTTCGGTTCTTATCAAGGAACAAAGCAGCAAAACGGCATCTCCGGGGGTTGTGCAAGTACTCTAAGCTTGCCGCCTCTTACAAATGACCGATCGGCAGCAGCGATAGGAGCAATTTTTGCCGGACAGAGAGGAACGATTCAGAACGAACTCGGTGGCGTAGGACCGGCTGTCGCGGCGGATGGTTCCAATATCAACCCGGTTTCTTTGCAGATATTGCAAACGAAATTGCCCAATGGCAATTACCTTATCCCTACACCCCAAACGATTCAGAATGGTACGGGAACATCTACATTCAGTGAGGCATGTCCATTCAACGACAACCAGTTCATGACCAATGCCGACTTTCTTCACACCTCGAAAAGCAAGTTTTCGGCCCGATATTTTTATGACAACGGTAAATCCACGCAAACTCTGCCTGGTAATCCGCAAGTAGGAGGGACGCCCCCAGGATTTCCCTGGACGAACAGCTCGGCTTTTCAAAACGCGTCGCTAACACATACGTACATTTTCAGCCCCAACTTGGTAAACGAATTTCAGTTCGCCTTTAATCGCACCTCCGCGGTGGTGGCCCAAACAGAACCGTTTACCTGGTCAGATTTCGGCGCGACCGTTCCTGCTTCCCTGAATGACTTTCCGAATATTGCGATAGGCACTTTTGGCCTGGGAGGAAACGGCGAAGGGTCAACGGTAATCCAGAATACTTTTATTGAAGAAGACACGCTCGCTTATACACGGGGCCGCGAAACATTTCATTTCGGCGGGGGCGTTACGCGCAATCAGGTTAACATCGAAAATTTCCACACATACTCTGGCGCATATTTCCAGTCTTTCCCTGACTTCCTGCTAGGGCTCACCGCTACTGACAATGGCACGGCTGCCGCCTGCGGATGTTCTGGTTACCCCAACGATGTTGAGACGACTTATCTCGTGGGTGATCTGGGCCGCTCTTATCGCGTTCTGAACGGAAACGCGTTCATTCAGGACGATATTAAGGTTACTCCAAAGTTCACATTTAACGCCGGGTTTCGTTATGAGCGCATCGGGACCTTTAACGATATATTGGGACGGAACAGCTCATTTTGGCCAAACTTGGCCGATCCGAATCCGCCAACTTCCGGCACGCTCGCGGGCTGGACGGTTCCTGCCAATTACACCGGGCCAATTCCAGCTGGAGTGACGCGGGTCGGTAACAATTCCGGCACCGAGGCGCGCGGGCAGAATACATGGAATCCTAGAGTCGGTTTTGCCTGGCAACTACCAAGAACAGACCGCTTGGTTTTGAGAGCAGGGTACGGGCTGTTCCACTCCCGGAGCACGGCGGGCGTACAAATTCAGTCTCTTGTTGGACAACCCTTCGGATTCTTCCAACAAACAACGCTTCCGGATGCAACGCCTCAGACGCCGTTCCCAGGCGTGCTTCCGGTGGTGCCATCCTTTGTTCCGTACACACCGACGACATCGCAGGGGTTTGAAGGTTTTGCTCCGAATTTTCAACCTGCAGCAGTCCAACACTACAGCATGGACCTGCAGGCTCAGTTGGGTAACAACTATCTACTGGATATCGGATATGTAGGGACAAGATCAACGAAGTTGCCACAACTCGTTGCTTTCGAGCAAGCTGCTCTGGCCAGTCCGACAAACCCCATTCGCGGGGAGACTACGAACACTGTTGCGAACATCCAAATGCGTCAGCCAATTCCGGGATTCTTTCCTTCCGGCACTCTCGAAGTCGAATCCGAAGGCGCCGCTTGGTACAACGCTCTTCAAGTGAGCCTGAACAAACATTACAGTAATGGCTTTCAGTTCCTCGCTTCCTATACTTACGCGCGCGATCTGACAAATACGAATGGCTATACCACCGGAAATCTGGGTGGGAATATCAGTTACGGAAACCAGCTTGAACCCAACCAGAATTACGGCCCTGAAACTTTCATCCGAGAGCACAGATTTGTATTCAGCTACGTATATAACTTTCCAAGCCCAGGAGATCTGCGGTCGGTGAAGGGTAGAACGCTCGGTGGATGGGCTATGTCAGGAGTGGCGACGATTCAATCCGGACATCCCCTGGAAATCGTGTACACCGATCAGCTCAACGTGTATGGGATTTACTACAGCCGCCCAGACTATGTTCCAGGGTGTAAGGTGGCAACCTCCGGATCCGTCCAATCAAGATTGAACGCATACATCAATGCGGCTTGCTTCACAACGCCTCAGGTGATCGGTGCCGACGGCGTGGGAACCGATTTTGGCGATGCGCCGATAGGGTTGCTTAATGGGCCGGATCAGGTGAACTTTGATTTCGCGTTCATCAAGAATACGAGATTGGGATGGATTACCGAAGGAAGCAACTTGCAGTTTCGGGCGGAACTCTTCAACGCCTTCAATCACTCGCAATTTGCCGATCCGATCACTGATTTCCTGTATAACACGATTAACCTTTTTGGGGCGAATCCCGGAGGAGCCACGGTTGTTAATCCGCGAGTCGTCCAATTTGCTTTGAAGCTTACGTTTTAGAGAAGCGCATATCGTGATCACGAACGGCGGGGTGCAGGCCACCCCTGCGTGTGCCCGCGTATTTGTGAGGATGTTACGAGGGCGAACTGCGGCCACAGTCTCCGTTCTTAGCGCAAACATGAAACTCTTGCGAACCGTATCGACGATAGGAGTTGTCGCATTTTTCCTCTTTGCATGTGCTGCTCGCGCACAGGGCACTCAATTTCAAATTTCCTTTTCTTCCTCCGTACATGAGACGCCCATCACTGGACGCGTCTTCCTATTCCTTACCACAGACGGGAGCCGTGAGCCCCGATTCCAATCCGGTGGCACAGGCGCGGACGCCCCCTTTTTTGGCAAGGACGTCGAAGGATTGAGAGCCGGGGATACGGCGACTATCGATGCTTCAACTCTTGGTTATCCGGTACGCAGCATAACCGCGATTCCGCCCGGAGATTATTACGTACAAGCGCTACTGAATGTCTACACGGAATTCAGGCGAGCCGATGGCCACACTATCTGGGCGCACATGGATCAATGGGAAGGCCAACAGTTCGCCGACTCGCCGGGCAATCTTGTTAGTGCGATCCGGAAAATTCACATAGATCGTTCAACGCCGTTTACGATTCGTCTCGAGCTATCCAGAGTGTTGCCATCCGTGGAGGCGCCGCCGGACACAGAGTGGATCAGGCACGTAAAGATTCAAAGCAAGCTCCTAACAGAATTTTGGGGGCGTCCGATGTATCTCGGAGCTGTAGTGTTATTGCCGAAGGGTTACGACGCCCACCCGGATGTCAATTACCCGGTTGACTACGAGCAAGATCATTTCAGCCTGGCGCCGCCTTATCATTTTCAATCCGAGCCCGTTTTCCCCGTGGACGAACAGAAAGTGGGCCATCGTGCGTGGGTCATTAACATGCGCCGGGGTGAGGGTTATCAGTTGTATTCCGATTGGACGTCGGATAATTTTCCGCGGCTGTTGATGGTTACCTTTCTCCATCCCACGCCGTATTACGACGACTCTTATGCGGTGAATTCCGCAAACAACGGACCGTACGGCGATGCCATCATGACCGAACTGATCCCTTACATCGAGTCTCATTTCCGCATTATCCGGGAGCCTTACGCACGTGTTCTTTCGGGGGGTTCGACTGGCGGATGGGAATCGCTAGCGTTGCAAGTTTACCATCCTGACTTTTTCGGCGGCGCTTGGGTTTATTATCCCGACCCCGTGGATTTTCACCGTTGGGGCCTAACGGACATCTACGCCGACGCGAATGCCTATACGCCATCAGGTACATCCTGGCTCGATCGAGAACGTCCTTTCTTGCGTACCGCTGAAGGCCAAGTGCAGGTTACGGCTCGCCAGCAGGGACAACTTGAAGAAGTATTAGGCTCCCATGGCCGCTCGGCTGAGCAACAGGAAGCTTGGGAAGCGGTTTATGGGCCCCTCGGCGATGACGGATTTCCAAAACCCCTTTGGAACAAGATAACCGGAGTCATTGACCGCTCGGTTGCTGACTACATGAAAGAACACGGCTACGATCTCACTTCTTACCTACGAGAACATTGGGCCGCAATCGGGAAAATGCTGGAAGGCAAATTGCATTTCTACTGCGGCGATATGGATAGTTTCTATTTGAACCTCGCAGTGTATCGTCTGGAAGATGTTCTCAAGAGCCTACAAAACCCTAACTTCGGAGGATCGTTTGATTATGGACATCCGATGAAAGGTCACGGAATTCGCCCTACGTCTACAGGCGATATGTTGCGCGCCATGGCCGTTCAAATTGCGAAGAACTCGCCGTCCGCAACAGACACAAAATCCTGGCAATACAAATAATCAATTTCGCGAGAATGCACCAGAAGTTAAATCGCATGGAGGAAACAATGAGGAGCAGTGAACGGACGGATGTCGCCAAGATTCAGCGGCAATTGCGAATCCTGCAAGGATATGCGGTTGTATCGGCATTGGGCTTTGCAATCGTTCTCTTGACTGCGTTGAAACCTGCGGATCAAAAGGCCAAGTTTAGCGAGATCGAAGTTGGCCGCATCAATATTGTCGAGCCGAACGGAAAACTCAGGCTCACCATATCGAATAACGCACAATCACCAGGTCTGGAGATAGGCGGCAAATACTATTCCGCGCGCGAGGGTACGCGAGGCGCGGGTTTCACTTTCTACAACGACGAAGGAGACGAAGACGGCGGCCTTGCTTACCATGGTAAAACCGAGGATGGAAAAACTACCGCCGGTGGACTCTTTGCATTCGATCAATACGGCCAGGACCAAATCATCGGGATCACATACCATCAATCGCAGACGCGACGCGTAGCTGGTCTGCAAGTATGGGACCGCCCTGAAATACCCCTGGCTGGGATCGTTGCAAAAGTCGATACGATCGAGAAATTGAAGGATGGCCCGGAAAAGACCGAGGCTATGACAAAACTGCAGCAGGAGGCGGTAGCCAACGGCTTGACCGGAGCCACACGTGTGTTCGTCGGGAGAGATGATAAGGACAATGCGACCGTGATCCTCTCGGATACGAAGAGCAAGCCACGCATCATAATGTCAGTGGATACTTCGGGGGCTGCTACTCTTAAGTTCCTGGATGAGAATGGGAAAGTCGTCGATACCTTGCCGCACTCGGCCGAAGAAAACAAAAAACCTTAGCTATCTCAAAAGCTAAGGTCCCTTCGCGACGAGATCGTTGTCCCAACATAAGGTAGTGATTCAGGAGCGCTCGACGGAGTATTACTTCGAGTTGTTCTTGTAGATTACGCCTTGTTTCATTACAAATTGGACATTCTGGAGAGTCTTGATGTCCGAGAGCGGATCCCCTTGGACTGCTACGATATCCGCCGACTTACCGGGCTCGACCGTTCCCAGCCGGTCGCCCCAGCCAAGAAGTTGTGCCGCAGATAACGTCGCTGTCTGGATCGATTGCATGGGCGACATTCCATAAGCCACGTATAGTTGGAACTCAATAGCTTGGTTTTTGCCCGTCCACGCAAAACCGCCGGCATCAGTTCCGAATACTATTTTCACGTGTTTCTCCAAGGCTCTTGCAAAAGCCTTTTTCTGCGCCTCGACTATTGGGGAATCGGTGATTTGTCCATCGGCCGTAGCATGCGCAATCGTCATGGCAGTGGGAACCCAATAAACGCCTTGAGTCACGGCTTGATCGAGCAGTGCGTCGGAGAAACCCATGCCGTGTTCGATCGAGTCCACTCCGGCCTTCAGAGCGGCCGAAATTCCATCTTCTCCCGTGGCGTGCGCAGCGACGTGATGGCCCAGTCGATGTGCTTCATCCACAATCGCGCGGGCTTCATCTTCGGTAAAGTTGACATAGCTGTGCAGCACGCCGTCGGGAGTGAAATACGTCGCGCGGTCCGCGTAGAACTTGATCCAATCTGCTCCATGAGCCACCTGTTCGCGTACTGCAAGTCTGGCGTTCTCCACTCCGTCAACTATTTGCACGCCATGAGGCAAGTTGAGTTCCCAGGAATATCCCTGCAGAGGATACATTCCAGTGGGTGCCATCGCACGCGTTGCCACGAACAAGCGAGAACCAGGGATTTCTCCCCGCTCAATCGCCGTTTTTACATCCACATCGGCGTACATTGCGCCTTCTGTTTCCAAGTCGCGAAGCGTCGTGAAGCCATGGTCAAGAGCGATGCGCGCATTGCGCGCCGCCAGGATCGCACGATAGGGAATTGACTGTTTTAGGAGTTGGTCGGCATAGTCGCCGGCGGTAGGGTCGCCCTGGAGAAAAATGTGCGTGTGAGCATCGATAAAGCCAGGAAGGACAGTCAGGCGCGAAAGATCAACCAACGCTGTGTCGGCGGGCGTTGCTCCGTTCGGCGTTACGGAAACAATGTTGCCACCTTCGATTACAATCACAACGTTTGAAGTTGGCGGGCCGCCTCTTCCGTCAATTAACTTTCCACAACGAATCGAGATCTTATCCGATACTTGTGCGGCGACTGTGAAAACACTCAGAAGCCCAACAGCCACAAAGCAACAAAGTTTGGCGATCGTAGCGCGACGAATCTGCATGCTCACCCGTAGCCTCCCACGTCCGGTCGTTGTCGGCTTGTAACGCTATCACCGCCGTTGATCGGCGTCTTTCCTTACTTTACGGCTGGCGTGGTCGGCGAGGGCATCTGGCTCACAACTTTTCCACCTTGATCAAGAAACTGAATCGTCGGGGAGCCATCCGCAGCCACTCTAATGACGATACGATCGTGTCCGTCCTGATCTTTCAATTTGAGCGATGCCGCTTTGTCGTCCCCCCGACCCAAATAAATCCGCGCATGCGGTAAGGGATGTGACGTCACAAAATCCTTCCATTGGCTCCGCGGAACATTCAGGAGATCTGTGATGGGCCAGTCCGGCCTATCTACGATGCTCAGTCCAGCTTCCGTGCGACCTGCATCTTCGCCCGCATCGATTGTAAACACTTGGTCTTGCTCGTAGCGATCGAAGCTCAAATGCCCGTAACTTTGTTTGTTGCCCTTTGCGTCTTTCGAACCTCCGAAGATCAGCCCGCCGTTCTCCGTGCCTTCCTCATTGAAGAACAAAATGCCAGCCGTCTTGCGATCTTGGCGTTCGTACTCTTTCCGTTTAACGATTAATCCAGGAAATGCCGATTGGTTGGAAATGACCATCCGTAATGTTCCGTCGGGCTCGATTATGTTAATGCGCTGAACATCAATTTCGTCCAGCTTCTCCTTCTTGCGTTCATTCGCTGCTCCCATGAAGAGCACGGCGGCAATTGTTAGCGATAACGCGACCGCATACGCTTTCAAGATGCGGATTTCTCTTCGAACGTTAGGATCCATAAGGTTGCTCCCTTTTTTCGCATTACGGGCTCTGACTACGCGACGGCCTCTTTTTGGCGCTTTTACAAAAGATACGTTTGTGTCACACTAACTTGCATATGTGCAACAAATGTTTTACACTAGCCAAGAGCGTACAACTAATTGATCCTTTACACAAGAACCAGTGCCATGTTCCCGCAATGAGAAGCACGATCTGGAGCGTGCTCGAGTTTGCCGGGAATGGTGTTAGCAGATGTAAGCGGGAAGCTCTGCGAAACGAAAGCGTTCACTGACTCGCTGCTTTGTGGGCTAAGATTCGGCATCCGTTCCAACTTCGAGACGGTTCATGACAACAAACCAAAAATTATCTTCGCGGTTAGCCGGCGATGGGAACATTTCAATTCGTCTGGATGCACTGCAGGGGCAGCGACGTAAGGTCATTCAGCCTATATTTGATCGTCCTCGCGATTATGTCCTTCTGAGTCTTCGCCAAATGGCGCGGAAGCTCGGGGAAGACCCGTCCACACTTTTGCGCACGATTCGCGCTCTGGGCTTTCGACACTATAGCGAGTTCCGTGCCTATCTTCACGATCGCGTAGTTACTTTCGCCACGTCGTTGGAAGCCATGGAGCAGAGTCCCCGTCGCTCTGGTGTGCCCGGCCTGATTCAGCAATCGATAGAGCGTGACCTCGAGAATCTCAAGCAGCTTAGAAACTCCCTCGATCCTGGTAGCGTAATCAAAGTCGCCAACAAAATCGCTACTTCGCGAGGTGTATTGATTCTTGCTGGCGACATGGCGGCAAACCTGGGCAAGTACTTGGAATACACGCTCTCGATGGTCCGCTCGAACGTGCTGATCGCCATTACTCCGGGAGAGATGGTGCACCGTGTGCGTTTCCTCGGGAAGCGAGACGTAGTCATTGCCATTACTTATCGACGCGGACTGCGGCAAACCGTAGAAGCACTCGAAGCAGCGTCGAAATCGGGCGCTTATTGCGTCGGCGTGAGCGGTGGCTTCCTATCCCCGCTGGTCAGTTTTTGCGATGATTTTTTTGTAACCCCCATTGAATGTGTTTCATTCGCGGATTCCTACACCAGCGGTATGGCTTTTATCAACGCCTTGCTGGTCGCGGTGTCCAGTCACCGACGCCAATCGACTACGAATCTTTTGAAGAAAGTCTCTGAGGAGCAGCGCACCGGGCAACGCTTTTATTTCAGGGAACAATCGACGGATATTCCGAGGAGCTGAGTTTGCCGGATTTGCTTACTAAGCAGGATCTAGGACAAGAGTATCGCTCCTTCTTTCCGATCACCGAGCAATACGTCTATTTGAACCACGCCAGCGTTTCGCCGCTTTCCTGTGTCGCGCGCGACAGCATGTCAACTATGCTCGACGGAGTCGCAAGACATGGCGCTCGCAAGGCCGAGGAGTGGGACCGCATCCAGACTTCCACCAGATTGGCTGCCGCCAAGTTGGTCAATGCGGAAGCTCGCCAGATCGCCTTCGTCCGCAACACTTCAGAAGCGCTTTCGATTGTCGCTAACGGCATTGATTGGAAGCTCGGCGATAACGTGGTCAGCACTTCGGTGGAATTCCCCGCAAATGTTTATCCCTGGGCGAGGATCTCAGCGGCATACGGCGTGCAATTGCGGCTGCAGCCGGAAATCGGCGGCCGCATTGAGGTGGAAGATCTATTAAGCCTTGTCGATGAGCGTACACGTGTAGTCACGGTGAGCTGGGTTCAGTTTGCCAGCGGCCAACGCCTTGACATCCGGCGCATCGGCCAGTTTTGTCGTGAGCGGGAAATACTCTTTGTCGTGGATGCCGTGCAGGGGCTTGGAGCTTTCGAGCTTGACGTCATTCGCGACTATGTCGATGTCTTCGCTTCGGCGGCGCACAAGTTCTTACTTGGACCGAAGGGTATCGCCCTACTTTATCTTTCTGATTGGGCGCTAGAGCGGGTTCGTCCAACCGTAATCGGCTGGACGGCGGTCGAGAACTATCGGGATTACCTCACGCACGATCTTAACTTGAGAGACGGCGCTGTGCGCTTCGAAGGCGGTTCGCTTAACGAAGTTGGGATCTGCGGACTTGGCGCTGCCATCGAACTTCTTCTCCGAGCAGGGCCCCAAAGAATCGAGCAGTATCTCCTAGCGCTGAGATTGGATTTGATCGAACGTTTGAGCGAACGCGGGTACCGCATCGTGAGTCCAGGGCAACTCGGCGACGCTTCAGCGATTATTGTTTGCTGCCATCCCGACTTTCCGGCTGATCGGGTGTGCAGTCATCTCGATTCGCGGAACATAATTACGTCCGCGCGCCTTGGCCGATTGCGGATTGCTCCGCACTTCTACAACACAGTAGCCGACGTAGAAGCTTTGATCGATGCGCTACCCGCTTAGGAATGTCGTGCGCACTCAAACTTTGGGCAGGAACTAGGTAAGGCAACCGGCTATGTATTTTGATTCCCGTAGTCTTGCTGTCACAGCTTCGGATAGTTCTTCCGTCGAGCACTTGGACGCCGCGATCATGAGCTATCTCGGGGCGCGTAGAGACACTTCACGGCGCGTAGAGATGCTTCTAGAAAACGATCCAGATTGCATTCTTGGTTACTGCCTTCACGGCTACCTGTCAATGCACGCGGGAAAACTTGGATCAGTGATCGCAGCGCGAGAAGCTCATTCGCGCGCAGTGCAAATCGCCTCTGTTCGAAGCGTCACTCAGCGAGAGAAGTTGCACATTGACGCTCTGGAGTCTTGGATTGTCGGCGACTTAGAATGCGCTCTCAAAGGTTGGGAAGTTATCCTGCGTGAGTTTCCGCTTGATATTCTGGCACTCCGGCTTGCCCAATTCATGACTTCATATCTGGGCAAGAGTGCGGCGATTCGCGATTCAGTCTCGCGCGTGTTTCCTTCGTGGAGCGAAAGTATTCCAGGCTACGGCTTAGTCTTGGGTTGTTATGCCTACGGTCTGGAGGAGGCCGGCGATTACGCTCTCGCAGAAAAGTTCGGACGTCAGGCGGTGGAACATAATGCTTCAGACCTTTGGGCCGCACACGCCGTAACGCACGTAATGGAAATGCAGGGGCGCCCGCGCGACGGGATTTCTTGGGTAGCTGGTCTTCACCAACAGTGGGCTGAGTGCAATAGCTTCGTCCTCCACCTATGGTGGCATCAATGCCTGTTTCATCTCGCTCTCGATCAATTCGACCGTGTGCTTGAGGTTTATGATTGCCAAGTCCGGCCCCAATCGACGGACGAATATCTTGACATTGCCAACGCCGCGGACGTGCTCTGGCGGCTTGAGCAGGCTGGCGTAAGTGTCGGCAATCGATGGGAGGAACTCGCGCAGCGCGCCTCGTCACACATTCAGGATCACCTCTTTGTTTTTGCAGACCTCCACTATCTGCTCGCGCTTGCGGCTAAGGGCGAAGCTCACACCGTCAACACGTTCTTAGACTCCTGCGCGCGATTTGCGAATTCCCGTTGCGGTACTGAATCGCTTGTTATGTCAGAAGTCGGTCTCGCAGTCGCTCAAGCCATTGTTGCGCATCGGAAAAGGGATTATTCCGAAGCTAGCGACGTCCTGTTACCCGTTCATGAGCTTATCTGGAAGACAGGTGGAAGCCACGCTCAGCGCGATGTATTCGAACAGTTGCTTATCGACTCAGTTGCGCGGGCTGGACGTGGCGCGGTTGCGCGCTCGCTTTTGTCGGAACGTGTTGCACGTCGCCCGAATGATATCTGGGGTTGGAAGAATCTCGCCGCTGTGCACGCAACTTTGGGTGATGCCTCCAGCGAGTCGCTCGCTCGCGCCGAGGTTAAGCGTCTTTTGATAGGGGAAGATCTACGGAGGTCAATTCCATGAAGTCCCAAGAGAAAGCCGTGGAACAAGTTCTATTTTCAAGGCGTGCTTCAGGACTGTCTACGAATCCAGCGACCGGGCCATCCGCGACGGCGATATCATTTGATTCCGGACATGCTTTCCCCAGTATCTTGCCGGATTTGACGCAAGTCGCTTCGGTCGCACTGTCGAAGTACCGAGCGGAGACTCTTCAATATGCTCCGCGACCCGGTCTCCCGGAACTTCGATCATGGATCGCCGAATACATGCGCTCGGACGGCGTGGTCAACCTCTCGCCTGAGGAGGTCCTCGTGGTAAACGGCGCAAAACATGGTCTCGAACTCGTTTGCCGTCTGCTGCTCGATGAAGGTGATTCAATTGTAGTAACCGCACCTACCTACTTCACGGCTATCCCTATCTTCAAGAGCTTTGGCGTGGAATTTATCGAGATTCAGCAAGATTCGGAGGGATTGAATGTTTCCGAGTTGCAGCATTCCCTCGAAAATCGCAAGCAGGCGGGAAAACGGCTACCTAAATTCATCTACGATGTCCCAGATTTCCACAATCCGACAGGTCTTACCATGTCGCGTGACCGCCGAGAAGCTATCATCGAGCTTGCCAAAGATTATGGACTTTTCATTGTCGAAGATAGCCCCTACAGGAAGGTTCGTTTCGAGGGTGAATCTCAGCCTTCGTTGAAAGCATTGGATGATTCGAACAGCACGGTTTTAACTCTTGGAACATTTTCAAAGCTGATGGCTCCCGGGTTGCGCGTCGGCTGGATTGCAGCTCGTCGAGATCTCTTGGCTCGTATCGTACAGTTGAAGTCTGATGGCGGCTCATGTCCGTTGACACAAAGGCTGATCATCGAGTTCTGTGGCACAGGTCAACTCGATAACCACATAAGACGAGTCCAGGAAACTTATCGGGTTCATCGTGACCGAATGGTGGCTGCCATTCGACGCGACTTCCCAGAAGCAGAATTCAATGTGCCCCACGGTGGATACTATTTGTGGCTCACTCTTCCGCCTGATTGTGACGGAGACGACCTAGCCACACGCGCGGCGCAGGAGAATGTAATCTTGGTCCCTGGAAGCAAGTTTTTCACCGCGAGCAGCGGCCATGGCATTGGCCAGCCTTTCCCGAAAAATCATATTCGCGCGGCTTACAGTTATGCTTCGCCGGAGCAGATTGATGAAGGAGTTCGACGGCTAGCGCGCGCCTACCGTTCCATAGCTTGAGAACGTGCTTATTGACATGCTTCTTTCCGAGGCGAGCCGACGTTGATGAGCAAGAATAAAATCGCAGTTCGCAATATTACTGCACTTCCAGGACAAAGAACGCGTGGCTTTCTACACATCGGGGAGACCGCGACCGGGCCTATCCAACTGCCGGTTGTGCTCATTAATGGCGAAAGCGATGGTCCTGTTCTTTGCTTGACTTCGGGCGTTCACGCTACCGAATACGCTCCCATCGAAGCTGTCATGCGCCTTACCAATGATTTATCTCCCAAAACTCTCAGAGGCGCGGTCATCGCAATTCCCGTCGTCAGCATGAACATGTTCGCGAGCCGGTGCGGATTTGTCTCACCGATTGACGGGCTCAATCTGAACAAAATCGCACCGGGCGGTGATGGATCGATCTCCGAGATTCTAGTTCGCGTGCTACTGGACGAGGTCATTGCGAAGGCTCAATACCATGTTGATCTGCACGCTGGCGATTTTGGCGAAATGCTCATGCCTTTCGCCGGTTATAGCTTGACTGGCAATTCCGCCGTCGATCATGACGGCGAAGCGCTGGCCCGATTGTTCACGCCAGGATTGATCTCACTGTCGCGCAGCGGAGATGTTCTGCCGCCGTTCCCGGGATCTATCGTCCACACAGCCGCTCACAGAGGCATCGTCGCGATACTTGCCGAATCCGGTGGCAATGGCAGTCTCGAAGAGGCCGACGTTCGGGTTCACGTGAAGGGTGTGACCAACATCATGCGGTATCTAAAAATGATTGATGGTGAGCCAATCGTACACGGCCCGCAGCTCAGCGCTACCGGTCGCGCCATCACCCGAGCGAGGCATTCCGGTTTACTCAGGCTCAATGTCAAGATTGGCGACGCAGTAGCTGCGGGCCAAGAAGTCGCGGAAATCTGCGATGTATTTGGCCAGACGCTCGAGATTGTGCGAGTCACCAAGGCTGGAACCGCGGGATTAGTGTGGTCGCACAAAGTTGTCAGCACAGGCGATCCGGTAGTGCGGTGTTGGTATACGGATCCTGCCGGCGATTTCCCTGACACGGACAAGTTCATGCATTTGGCGCGTTAACGTGGCGGGAATCTAAGGCGACGAAGAACTCAACTGCTCCCCTAATCTTTTTTCCCACATCCGGTAGAAGAGAAGTCCCGCTATCACAAGCGCCATCCCGATCGAAGACCTCACAGGTCGCGCGATCCAAAGTCCAATTGCGACAGATCCAGCGCCAAGGACAAAAATTAATGGGACGACTGGGTACCCCCATGTTCGGTAGGGACGGGGCATATTCGGTTCTGTGTGGCGCATGCGCATCATCGCTAGAACAGCCAACCCATAAAATGTCCAGCTTCCGAACATCACGAGTGACGTAAGGTCCTCAAACGTCCCACTCAGCACCAGAAGACAGGCCAAGCAACACTGAAATATCAGGGCATTTTCCGGCGTACGAAATTTGGGGTGAACTTTCGCGATGCTCTTGAAAAAAAGTCCGTCACGTGCCATGGCGTAATCCACGCGGGCACCGCTTAGTACCGATGAGTTCAGAGTTCCTAGTGCGGAGATAGCCATAATCAAGGTAATCCACAGCGCCGCGTGATGTCCGGCAAAGCTCGCAAACACGTCGGACGCCACGTGTTGTGATGAAGCGATCGCATTGAACGGCAACGCGTAAAAACAAACTGCCGTGAATAACAAAAACGTTACGATTACAAAAATGGTCGAGCCTACAAGCACTCGTGGAAAATTGCGCTCCGGATTCTCCACTTCCGATCCGACCAAGTTCAAATCGTTCCAACCGTCATACGCCCAAACGGCTGCACCCATGGCCGCCAGGAAACCAGTTAGCGTGCCCCAACCCGGCGACACGGGCCAAAGTGGATTGAGGCGATGAGGCGTCTCACGCACCAGGAAAAATCCGCCCGCGATGATTGCTAACACTGCTCCCACTTTTAGAACTGTGAGGGCTACTTGGACTTGTCCGCCAAGTCGCACTCCGAGACAATTTATGCCAGTTATCAAAACGAGGGCCGCAACAGCCAGAGGCTGGGCCCACGTAAACACAAAATCGTAACCGATCGTTAAACCAAAGAGTCCCGAAAAATGAATGATGTAAAGCGGCTTTGCCAGTAGAGGAAAAAGAAAACTGCAAAACCTTAGAAACCCCGCTGCGATTGCCGCGTTTGAAGCAGGCCGGGCCACCACTGAGTGCGTCCAGCCAAAAAGAAATCCCCAGACTCGTCCAAATCCACGGCGCAAATAGGCATACTCACCGCCGGCTTCCGGAATCGAAGAACCTAGTTCCGCGTAGCATAGCGCGCCGAACATGGAAAGAATTCCGGCAATAATCCATGCAGCAAATACCATGCTGACCGATCCAGCTTCTGCCGCCATTTCGCTCGGCTTCAGGAAGATTCCGGTGCCGATCATCGTGCCTAGGATGATGGCTGCGGCTGCCGACGTCCCCAGTCCTCGGATTAGTCCGTTTCCTGCGACGGGCTCTTGGATAAATCCCCTCCGTTGGTCTTCCTGTCATGCAAACTTACGGACATCAAAAAACTGTCAATCGTCCGCAGCGCCGAAATGGAAATAAGTCGGAACCAAGTCAATCCGAGATCCGCGGATTTGCGCTTCATTGGCAAGCGATTATAGCTGTCCTGATTTCAGGAGCCGCGAGAAATCGACGGTGTATTGACGCGGGTGGCGAATTGGCCGGCTGATGACGCGCACTTGTGAATCTTTGTCGCGAAACGGCTACTTTTTCTCGGTTGTTCCGTTGCGTACGGTATTCTCTGCAACGCTCTGCTTCAGGTAACGGTCGAACCAGGTGACCATGCGCTCGAGAGCGTCGAGTTGATTTTCACGCCGAGAGTATCCATGACCTTCCTGAGCATAGATTTTCTCTTCGACTGGCAAGTGCAGGCTCTTGTAAATGTCAACAACCTGTTCCGCCTCTTCTTTTGGTACGCGCACATCGTTCTCGCCTTGCAGAACCAACAAAGGTGCTTTGGCGTTCTTTAAATACTTGAACGGAGAGGCAGCGTCGTACACCGCACGATCTTTTTCAGGATCTCCCAAGATGCCCTTGATATAGGCTTGAAGGAAAGGGTCGGAGTGCTGCAGCATCGTGTACCAATTTACCACGCCATATTGCTCGACGCCGGCAGCCCAGACCTCAGGAGTTTTGCCCAGCGCCATGAGGGTCATAAAGCCACCGTACGATCCGCCAGTGATTCCGAGCTTCTTGGGATCGACATAGCCTGTCGCAATCAGGAATTTTGTGGCGGACACTTCATCCTGCAGATCCGCGCCGCCGAGGTCTTGATAGTTGGCCTTCTGAAATTCGATACCGTAGCCGGTCGAACCGCGAACATTCGGCGCGATAACGATGTATCCCCGGGAAGCCAGCGCGGCGGCGTTAGGGCTGAAGCTATCGACAGTCTGGCCGGTAGGGCCGCCGTGCGCGAGCACCACAGCGGGATTCGTACCGTCGCGCTTGAGGTTGAAGGGCATCCAGAGAATGGCGCTAATGATTTTCCCGCCGACAGACTTGTAATGGACCGCACGCGAAGGAGGCAATAAAGTCGGATTCAGACTGGCGACGGCGGAGAAAGTGAGTTGCCGCGATCGCTGCTCACTGACATTGTAGACCCATAGATCGTCAGGATGCTGCGCGCCTTGATGGCTCACAAGCAACAGCTCGCCGTTCGGTGAATAAGCACCGGGCTTTCCCACGGGCGAAGTCAGACCTTCAGGGAATACAATTTTCTCCGCATGGCCGCCGCGATCCGCGACATAAGTACTCGTTCGACCATCCTCATTCACGACGTAAGTGAAGTGCCGGTTGTCCGGAGAGTAGGAACCGCCGGATGCCGACCATTCTGAGTTCGTAACCCATGTCGCGTGGTTAGAGGCCAGATCAAACAGCGCAACATTGTCAGTTCCGCTCTTCTCGTTTGAGGTGATCAGCAACGTGAGTCCATCCGGCGAGACAGCCTCCACGCTTACGAGCCTGTCGCCGGAATGTGGCGTAAGTTCTTCAACACTACCGGATTCCAAGTCAATGCGAAAGACGCTAGAGTCCGCGAAAGACGTGTCGAACCGCGTAGCGAAAATTGACTTTCCATTGGGACTCCATGCGGCAATAGACCAGAAATGGTTCTTGGTCTGCTCGTTAGTGAGGTCGCGCACTTCTCTCGTTTCCAGGTTGACGACGGCGATGCCCGTCGCGGGTGAACCACGATGCTTGCGAGTAACGGCCAGCAGTCGGCTAGAAGGCGAGAAATGGGGTTCCATAAAACGGATATCGCGGTCATTTGTAATGTTGACCGTGGCCCCGCCTGTGCTAGGGACCATGAAAATCTGGTACTGCTCATTACCGTCAGAATCCTGTGCGTAGGCAACCCATCGACCGTCGGGAGACCAGTCGGCCTGGATTTCTCGGTCGTCGGACTGAACCATCTGAATTGGCCAGCCGCCCGCGACAGGTACTTTCCAAAGATTCATGCGGCCGGTGAGGTTCGTTGACAGAATGATGTCTTTCCCATCCGGTGACCAGGCGGCGGAGGAAACCTGGCGGGTGAAGATGAGGTCCTCAAAAGGAATAGGTTTCGCATCTGCACTTTCGGCGGATTTGATCGAAAGGGGATCGGTGACATTCAGTTGCTGGGCGTAAGCTGAAGTGCCAAGAACTAAAGCGATGAGTGCTGCCGGCAGAATTTTCAAGTCACCATATCCTTTGCAGCGGGCTTGTTAAGCGAGTGCATATCGTGACACAAATGTTGCAACAATTCAAGGACCTTGATACAGTCGCTTCACAACAGATTCATTGCCGCTTCGGTCCAGCCTCGTCGTGTCACCGGGGCGGTGCTGAAAAGGAGAGGCGAAAACTAGTTCCATGCCGTTTCCATATTGAGTAAATATGATTCACAGGGGCAACCTGAGATTGGCGAAAAAACCAACTGAGAAGAGCCGCTCGAAGAAGGGGAAAAGTAAGAGGTTCACGCAAACCCTGGTGCATATTGTTTTCAGGCTTGCGGTTGCTTGCCCGTTCGTAATTTTGCCAACCGTACTTGCTGCACCGCAAGCCGCATCACCTCAAAACCAAACTCGCCAAGAATCAAAGATTCACGGTATCGTCGTCGCTAATATGGATGCTTCGGTGAAGCCGGGACACGACTTTTACGGTTACGCCAACAGGAATTGGATTGAGCGCACTGTTATTCCGTCAGATCGCGCTTCCGTCAGTGTATTTAGCATGTTAGAGGATCTGACCAACCAGCGGACCGCTGACCTAATTCGAGAAACGGTCAGGAACAAGACGTCTGGCACTTCCAACGAACGTAAAATTGCCGATCTCTACGAATCATTCATGAATGAAGCTGCCATCGAAACGAAGGGTCTCTCCCCCTTGCTTTCTCGCCTTACAGCCATTGCTGCCATCCGCGACAAGAGAGAATTGGCCCATGCTCTTGGGCAGGACCTGCGAACGGATGTGGACGCTCTGAATAACACGAAATGGCATACCAGCAATCTCTTCGGGCTGTGGGTAACACCGGGTTTCAACGATCCGGCCCACTATGCGCCTTATCTTTTGCAAGGTGGCCTTATACTTCCCGATCGCGAATATTACGTCTCCGACAGCAAGAGTATGCGGGATCTCCGCAAGAAGTATCTGATACATGTTTCGACCATGCTCGAGTTAGCTGGATTCACTGACGCGGATGCTCGCGGACAACGCATTCTTGAACTCGAACGCGCGATTGCAGAAAAGCACTTAAGTCTGGCGGAAAGTGAAGATGTTTACAAAGCAAACAACACATGGAATCAAGATGACTTTGGCGTGGAAGCACCCGGACTGGACTGGGTGGAATACTTTCGAGGTGCTGGCCTTAGGGGACAGATCAGCTTCGTCGTGTGGCAGCCATCAGCATTAGCGGGGGAATCCGCGCTGGTCGCCTCCACTCCGCTCGATACGTGGAAAGATTTTCTTGCATTCCATTTGATCGAGAGCTATGCCGACGTGCTTCCGAGGCGATTCGGCGATGCTCAGTTCGAATTCTTCAACAAGATACTTCTCGGCGTACCCCAGCAGCGTCCGCGCTGGCAGAGGGCCGTGGAGATGGTTGACGCCGAACTTGGCGACGCTGTGGGTCAGATCTACGCCCAACGTTACTTTTCTCCGGAAGCCAAAACTAAAATTCAGGAGATGGCGGCAAATATTATCGCTGCTTTTTCGCATCGAATTGCTGCGCTCTTATGGATGGATCCGGCGACCAAAGCAGAGGCCCAGGCTAAGCTCGCAAGACTATATGTTGGCGTAGGTTATCCGGAGACGTGGCGGAACTACGCGTCGTACGAGGTCAAGCCGGACGATATTTTTGGCAATGTATGGCGGGGCAGCTTATTTCGGTACCAGCATGATGTAGCGCGGTTGGGACTTCCAGTCGATCGCAAAGAGTGGTCAATGACCCCTCAGATGGTGAATGCTGCCGACTTGCCGATTCAAGACGCATTAGGCTTCCCCGCTGCGATTCTGCAACCGCCATTTTTTGATGCGGACGCGGCAGCCGCTGTCAATTATGGGGCTATCGGCTCCATCATTGGGCATGAAATCAGCCACATGTTTGACAAAGAGGGGAGTGCGTTCGACTCAGAGGGCCGGCTGCGAAATTGGTGGACTGGCGCGGATCTGGCTCACTTCAATACTGCCACAGCGGCACTTGTGGCGCAGTTCGACGCCTATAAGCCATTCTCCGATCTGTCGGTGAATGGCAGCCAAACCGTCTCTGAAAACATTGCCGATCTCGCCGGAATCTCAGTTGCTTACGACGCCTATCGCGCATCTCTGGGGGGAAAAGAAGCTCCTATGCTGGACGGCTTCACGGGAAACCAGCAATTTTTCATCGGGTTTGCACAGAACTGGGCCTCCACGGAACGTATCGCGGCACTAAGGCATCAAGTGGTGACGGACTTCCATGCTCCCGCGCAATATCGTGCCGATACCGTCCGGAACATCGATGCATGGTACGTAGCATTCGATGTTCGACCTGAACAAACACTCTATCTTGCTTCGCCGGAGCGGGTTCGCATCTGGTGAAGGAGGTCGAGTAAGAATGCAATAACCTGTCTCGGTGGATGAGATGGCCGATTGCTGGATCGATTGGGACCCGCGAACAGGAGAAGTGGTCGGTTTAACCGTAGAGTCCACAGTCAGAGAAAAAATCTTTGTGACATAGCACTTTGCAATTGGAGCTGCCGGAGCTTTAACATTCTGTTCTGGCGAACCAGAAAAAAGGTGAGGGAACGATAATGAATCGACCTAGGCTTCGGCGTGCGTTTGTCTGTATGGTTAGGTCTATACGTCCAAAATATCGGATTGTGGCCAGCGCACTTTTGTTTTTGGGCCTCGCCGCGATTTCCCTAAACGCTCAAACCGGCTCAGTCAATGACGAGGAATACACGAAAAAGATTCGAGAGTACACGACCGAACCGTTCTTCCTAACTGACCTGGTTGATCATCTCCCCGCATCCGCGACAGTTCCCACGCCGGAGAAAGTCCTCGGCCACATCGTCGGCGCGCCCGATGTCCTTACCTATTCGAAGGACATTTACCACTACTATGATGAGCTGGCCAAGGCGTCCCCTCGCGTGAAGGTTTTCCGTGTTGGCAAAACCGAAGAAGGCCGTGACTTCCTGCTTATCGCAGTGAGCGACGAAGCAAACATCGCCCAACTGGACCACCTCAGGGAAATCACCGCCAAGCTGGCAGACCCGCGGAAAATCACCGACGCCGAGGCTCAGCAGCTCATTTCCTCGGGAAAGCCGTTTTACTGGGCTTCCGGGTCTATTCACTCACCGGAATCCGGTTCGCCGGAGATGTTGATGGAGCTTGCTTATCGTTTGGCCGTCGAGGACACGCCTTTCATTCAAAGGATCCGCAAGAATACGGTTTTCCTGATTACCCCGATCGTGGAAGTGGATGGCCACGACCGCATGGTGGACTGGGCCAACTACCGCAAGGCGTATCCCGAGAAACCGCAGCCTGATCTGGTTTATTGGGGACACTACGTGCAGCATGACAACAATCGAGACTCCATCGCGATGGGGCTTAAGCTGTCGCAAGTGATCATGCAGAATTTTCTATACTGGCACCCACAAGTGCTTCACGATCTTCACGAATCCATTCCTTATCTGTACATCTCTACTGGCACGGGTCCTTATAATGCGTGGCTGGACCCTATCGTAGTAAGCGAATGGCAAAAGATGGCGTACTACGAGGTGGAACAACTGACGGAACGAGGCGTGGTGGGCGTATGGACCCACGGTTTTTATGATGGGTGGGCCCCCAACTACATGTTTTACGTGGCCAATGGCCACAACTCCATCGGCCGCTTCTACGAAACATTCGGCAATTTGTACCCACAGACGGAAGAACGCACCTTGAACGAGTCCCAAACATCGCGCGCGTGGTACCGGCCGAATCCGCCTCTTCCCAAAGTGAAGTGGTCCCTACGCAATAACACGAACCTTGAAGAAAGCGGATTACTCTTTGGTCTCGACTACATGGCCCAGCATCCTCAGGAGTTTCTAAGCAATTTCTATCTCAAGAGCAAACGCTCTGTCGCCAAGGCTAAAACCGAGGGTCCCGCAGCCTGGGCCATTCTCAATGACGGCCGGCGTCCGGCGCTGGCCGCACAGCTCGCCAATCTGCTGCAAAAACAAGGCGCCGAAGTGCAAAAGCTGGGTCAGGATTTTGAGGTGAAGCCATCTGCCGCCCCGCCGAAGACCGCAGACAACCAATCCAAAGCAGAGACGAAACCTGCGGACGATTCGAAGGCCGAAAAACCCGACAACGCAGCGGACAAATCAAAGGACGACGCGGGTGACAAAAAGAAAGAGACAAAACCAATCAAGGTTCCGGCAGGCAGTTACATCATCCGCATGGATCAGCCGTACAGTCGAGTTGTCGACATGCTTTTGGACACTCAGTATTACTCTACCTCCGACCCACGTCCCTATGATGACACCGGATGGACGCTGGGGCCGCTGCGCAACGTCAAGACTCTGCGGATTACCGACGAAGCTATCTTGAAGGCGCCCATGACGCTTGTCGACATGCCCGCACGTAATGGTGATTCTGGCATCTCGGCTCCGCACGCAACTAAAGGCAAATCGTCGGCGGGCCATAGTAGCGACCCGGTAAAGTGCTACATCATTGAAGCGAACGCCGAGCCGGGCCTCGCAGCTCTGCGATATCGTCTGAAAGATGCAAAAATTTTTGTCGCCGAGGAATCGTTTGATGCCGCGGACAAAAACTTCGCCGCAGGCTCGTTCATTCTTCCGATAGGCACCAACTCATCGGACCTGGAACGGTCGCTCCGACAGGCAGTGGGTGATCTGGGCCTCTCGGCTGTGGGCGCCGCGCAAGAGCCGACCGCTGCACGACACGAACTCGCGGTGCCGCGTATTGCCGTCCTGCACACCTGGACGAGCACGCAAAATGAAGGTTGGTTTCGGCTGGCGCTAGAAGAAAGTGGCATTCCTTATTCGTACATTTCGGATACGGTGGTGCGCACCACGCCGAACTTGCGCGAAAAATTCGACGTAATTCTCTTTCCGCCTACCTTTTCCGATTTGCGCGAACTCCTAGCCGGCTTTCCCAAGCGGACTCTGCCCGACGGCACGGATGCCGGCCCCATACCTTGGCAAAAATCCGATATTACTCCGAACTGGGGAGGCATCGACGAAACTCCGGACATCCGCGGCGGACTCGGCTTTGATGGCGTTGCGCACCTGAAACAATTCATAGAAGACGGCGGGTTGTTTATTCCCGTTGGCTCGAGTACACATTTAGCCGTGGACCTGGGATTGACCGATTCCGTCACCATCACGCAAACGCATGAGCTTCAAGCGCGTGGATCGATCCTTCGCGCCAATATTGCAGATTCCAAAAGCCCGATTGCCTACGGCTACGACGAATCCGTTGGCGTCTATTTCAACCAAGCGCCGGTTTTCAAAGTCTCCCTATCCGGGGATAACGCACCCGAGGCTCGCGCCCGACCCAGCGGACGTGGCTCCACAACCGATCCGGACATCCCGCAAGGCCGCAACTGGACGCCACCGGAGCCACCGCCTGACCGCAGTCGTGCGGAAAAGGAGCTTTACGTCGACCCACAAAACCGCGTGTTTTACAGCAGCGAACTTCCGCCGCCCTCGCTTTATCCTCGAGTTGTTCTGCGCTTCGCCGATGAGAAGGATTTGTGGATCAGCGGCATGTTGGCGGGAGGCTCGGAACTGGCCGGCGCTCCGGCGATTATCGACGTGCCTCTCGGGCGTGGCCACGTAGTGCTTTTCGCGAACAATCCGATGTGGCGTCAGCAAACGCAAGGCAACTTCATGCTCGTGCTCAATGCAGTACTCAACTACGATCATCTGGATGCAGGACGCAAAGCGCCTGTCGTCTCTCCGGCTCGGGCGACGAAATAAGCCCCAGGGCCGGTGGTCTCATGCCAGCGCTTCGCCTCTCGCCAACAACATTTCTGTCGAAAGCGGGTTCACAAACGGAAGATTCTCTCCCGCCAGGCCCAACTTGCGTGGGCCTATTGTTGATTTACGACGAGATCATAATCCGGTTTACAAAGCATTGTGAACGCTCTAACCGGTAAGGTTGAATTTGACTTGTCCGGTTATCCGTGCCAGCTCAACCGGTCGATGCAACACTTTGTTGAAGTTTACTCGCTGGAGTTTGGAAACCTAAAGTTTTTCTGGGACGTTGATTCAAGCGCAGCGAGACCTGGTCGAGCTGCGCTTGCGAATAGCCAGACAGGTCGGTGCCACGCGAGAAGTATTGCCGCAACAATAGATTGGTGTTTTCGTTGGTGCCGCGTTGCCAGGGACTCTGCGGATCGCAGAAGTAGACCTGCACATCTGTGGCTACCGTGAAGTCCTTGTGTTTCGCCATCTCCAGTCCGCGGTCCCAGGTCAGCGAGCGTTTCAACCTAGCGGGGAGTTTACGAACATGCTGACTCAAAGCCGCAACCACAGCTTCGGTCTCTTTGCTCGGCACCTTGATAAGCATGGCAAAGCGCGAATGACGCTCTACTAGCGTTGCAATGTAACTGTTTTTTGAGCCGCTCAGCAGATCGCCTTCCCAATGACCAGGCACAGCGCGGTCCTTAACTTCAGCGGGTCTTTCCCTAATCGAGATGGCATCTGGGATTTGACCGCGCGAGTCTTTGAAGATACGAGAGTGCCGTGAGCGGCGCATGCGCCGCTTCGACCGCAGGTGGTCCATCAGCTCTTTTTTCAATATTCCCCGCGCTTGAATGAACAGGCTGCGGTAAATGGTTTCGTGGGACACGCGCATGCTCTCGTGGCCTGGATACTCGCTCTTCAGCCACCCGGAAATCTGTTCCGGCGACCAGTCCAGAATTAGTTTACTCGCAACCATCTCCCGTAACTTGGAGTGCCGGGCAAGAAGGCACTGCTTAGGCCGCAACGCCGAATCCCAAGCCCGATCATCGGCTTGGCTGGCGCGATAAACAGAACGACCACCATGGCGCTTCACTTCTCGGCTCACTGTCGAAGCCGCTCGCTCCAGGTGTCTGGCAATCTTACGGATCGACGAACCGGAAGCGATTCCTCGAGATACATCCTCCCGCTCTGCAAGAGTCAGTGCGATACGGGAGCGATGACGGGCTGCCGGAGGAATCCCACCGCGAGGCAGCAACAAACAGCGAATGGAAGTATGGGGCCTGTCAAAGGCGCGCCCAATCTCATGCAGCGTCTCTCCCCTGTTCCTTCCCTGATCGCTCCCTGTTCCGATTAAGCTTGAAGACCCAATTTTTCTCGCTAAAACACTCTGCGGTGGGAAGTTATTACCGGATAGCTCTGACCAACGACGCAGAATTTCCTGCATTTTTCCCTGTTAGTAGGGAATTCGGCCCGGAGAAAACTTCGCACCGGACTGCGTCCACCGCCAGCCAGTCGTGAGATTTCTCTCTATTCCTTTCAGTTTGACTGAAACCGGTATTTTGCGGGCCAATTGCCAGGATTTCACCAGAGCCATTCGCTCAGTCTCCGCCCCCATTCCGCAAACGGCCTGGTTTGCCGACGATTTTCTCCAAGACAAATCGGGTGGTTCCCTTTTGCGGAACATGAGAGTGGCCCAAAAAGCCGTCGAGCCGTGCTTTCCTTCCTTCCGGAGGAAACATATTCATGATCTCCGCGTAACGCTTCGTATATTCTGGAATACTTGCGCATTGCACTCGCGCCGAATCGAGGACGACTGCGACAAGGATACTCGCGGCGGTAAATGCTGCCAGGAGCAAAGTCCCAAAGGCCACGAGCTGGTCGGATGAAAGGTTGGTCGCTTTATCGTTCAGAGTTTGCTGGTCTAGTCGTAACATGACGCTAATACTTCGTCGCCCAGAGCGTTTCCTTGTATCGTGCAGCGCAGGTGATCCCGGCATAGAGAATAAAAGCCGGAGGAGATCTGGATCTCCTCCGGCTGCTGTGATGCCACGACTCCCAACTTCAGTTTTAGTCGCCGGCAACCACATCCTGTTTTGTATCTCGCGCGAGTTCCTGCCGTTCCGCTTTCGGATACAAGAATTCATGTCCCTCGGTACGGTTCGGATAGAACCATGCAACAATCGCCTGGGCCTTCCCCTCACCCGGATTTGCTAGCACGAACGCGGGTGGCCCAGTCGGTTTTGATCGCTCGCGTGTAATTGTGAAGAGCGTCGCGATGAGCTCGTGCTGTTCAGTGAAGATTTGAACGATATCTGGGGCACCGTTTCGAGCCATTTGAATCCAATAGCTCCCAGCCGGAAGAACCTTCCCCGGAATCTGCACCGGCTGACTAAAGGTAACCTTGGTGGCCTGATTTGCTTGGTCTGCGTGCAGAACGGGCACCAGGATTGCGGTTGCAAGAGCTAAACAAAGAATTGAAAACATCTTTCTAATAAGCATTCGGTATTTCCTCCTCGTACAGAAGACTGCTGTCTGCCAATTTTTATTCCGATGAACTTTGTTTTTACTGAATGGGTTTTGCGGAGTGCGCAAAGTCGGCAGGTCTGACTGTTTATTTGTTTCTACCAAATGTCGAGAGCTGTCGCTTTAGTGGTAACGAAGTTTGAAGCTGACGAACGAAGCTGCGGCCCGATGTCGGGGCGGACCGCAGCTCCACGCGGGCACTAAAACGTGAGAGATGTTTTGATCTGAATAATTCGCACAGAAGCATCTCCGCCAAGTCCCGAGCCGAGAATGCTGGTCGGTTCGCTGACTGCTGAGGAGATCGAGCCCAGCGCGCCAGTGAGATCGTTATTCGGGAGATTGAAATTCGGATGATTGAACAGATTGAAGAACTGGAAAGCGACCCCGAACTCACCTTTTTCCCAGCGAGGAATTTTTGTTAGCTTTTGAGCCGTAAAATCGGTGTTCCAGTAGTTTGGCCCACGGAAAATATTGCGCAATCCACCAACAAAATTCTTTTCGGTTGTTGAAGGAACGAACTGAGCAACTGTAAGACAGGGAGTCACACCTGTTGCGGCACCCTCTCCGCAATTGGAGGTCGGTCCGCCAAGAAACTGCGGGAGGACAACCCCACCGAAATTTTGCGCAGATAGAATTCCAGCAAGGCCGCCGTCTACCACAGAGTAAGGAAGACCGCTGCGCGCAAAAATCGTACCGGATACTTGCCAGCCGTCTACCAGAGGTGCCCAACCGTGTCCCAGCAGCGCACGACGAAGCGGCAATTCCCAAACGTAGCTTGCGTTGAAGTAATGGCGGACATCGTAATCTGAAGGTCCGTAGTTATCGCGGATGTTGAACGGGTTTACTGCAAAGGTGACAGAAGTCCCCGAAAAGAAGACATTCGGATCGCCACCATTGGATACATCGTCGAAGGCATGGCTATACGTGTAGTTAGCCAGCACGACGCCTTTTCCCCAGCCACCATTGATGTTGTGTTTGAAGGAAAAGGTCACGCCCTCGTAATTCGATATGCCACTGGTATCAAGAAGGCTCACGGTGCCGAATCGAGGATCGAATGGAGTAGCCGGCAGACCGATGAATGCCGGAACGGTGGCGCATGCCCCGACGCCCGGTGTGCAAAATGCGTTTACACCGTTGCGATCCACCAGGTCGTGAATGCTGTGGTTCCCGTTGTAACTGACATCGAAGGAACTGTTCTTGCCAAGAGCCTGTTGGATCTCCAAACTCCATTTCTGGAATTGGGCAATCTTAGTTTGTCTATTAGCACTGAACAGACTCGGTGGCGCGAAGTTTGGAACATTCGCCTGAATTTGAGCCAATGTTTCATTGTTCTTGAATCCATTGATCAGTCCTGTATTGCTGGCTGCCGCCTGGGCGAACAAGTTGCCGCCATTGAGCGTTTCACCCGGTGCGATATTGCTCCCTGCGACCACGAAGGTGTTAACTCCCGGCGCGTTGGAGGCGAAGTTGTCCGTGAACACGGCGGGGAAAGCATCGTTGAAGAGTCCAATTCCACCGCGGATCACTGTGCTGCGCGATCCGCGAGGCGACCACGCGAATCCGAACCGGGGCTGCCAGAGGATAGAGCTCAGGCCTTGCAGCTCCTGGTGCAATCCTTGTAAGACATCTGTGCTGTACGGAACGTTCACGTTATTGTCAGCCTGCAGGAACGGAGCGTTTAAGCGGTTGAAGCAATCTGTCTGACAAACGGGGTTGGACTCGTGTTCCACACGAAGAGCAAATGTGAGCGTGAGGTTTGACTTTATTTTCCAGTCGTCTTCCCCGTAAAAGGCCAGGGTGTAGAGAGCGATGGGCTCTGACAAAGCGCTTGGAAAGCTCTGTTGCAGAACCGAACTCGTATTGGTTGCCGGGTCTACACCACCATTAAAAAAAGCCGCGACCGAATTCGGCGTTACTAAGCCGCTCGTGAATACGCCGAAGTCTTTGTCGCTGACATCGTAACGCAGAAATTTGGTGCCGAATTTAAGCGTATGATTGCCCAACGTTTTCGAGAGATCATCGCCAATCTGATATTGCGTGACGTTGCGTCCTTGGGGGAAGAAGGCATCCCCAGCACCACCGGCGGCAGCTCCACCGATGTTGAACCACGGAATGTTGGCATTGCCGAAAGCGATGGTTGTTGGAAACACCGCAAGGGTGGCCGCGCGGTTAGTATTGTCGAAGACGGAGCTATACCACTGCCCCGACACGATGAATTGATTCACCATGGTCGAACCGAATGTGTGTGTTTCATTCAACTGCCCCTGCCATTGCGGTTGGGTACTGGTGATATTGAACAGAGGGCTGATCGGGTCCGTATCAGAGGCTTGCACACCCTTGTCGTAAAGAATGCGCAGAAATAGTCTATCGTTACTTGTAGCGTTGTAATCGACGCGACCTGCAAATTGCTGTTCGTGAGTGAGATTGTTGTCGGCTGCCTGGAAGAAAGAGGAACAAGCGACACCGGGTCCCAAGCCAGTAAAGCCGTTGCATCCCAGAGGGTCAGTAGACAAAGGTCCGGCGCCTGGCACGGCATTAGCCGCTCCCTTGGCATTATTGTAGAGATTGAAAATATTCTGATAGAAGGCGACTGTTGTCGAATTTGCAGGGAAACCATCTTTGTTTTCCAAATTGGCGATGGTTGCGGTCTGAAAAGCCTGGCTGGGAAATGCTACTGCGGTGCTTACCGGAACGACGACCCGCAGACCTTCAGTGTTGAAAAAGAAGAACGCTTTGTCCTTCTTAATCGGACCTCCGAAAGAACCAGCCCACTGGTTAGCATTGCTGAAATTCTTTGGATCACCCGCATGATTCAGAAACCAATCGTTTGCGTTGAAGGCGCTGCCATTCCAGTAGTAGATCGCATTGCCATGGAAATCGTTACTACCGGACTTTGTGACGTAGTTGACGTTGGCGCCAGCCAGACTGCCGTATTCGGCGGAATATCCGGTGCTTACAATGGTGCTCTCCTGGACTTCGTTCGCACCGAGCAGCAGGTTCGTGGCGCCGGAGTTATTCAAATTGAGGAACGGATCGTTGTCATCCATTCCGTTGAGAGTAAATAAGTTCGACGCGGCGCCGACTCCGTGGTCGGAGAAGTTACCGAGTCCCCCTGCTGTATTCATCACCACACCTGGGGCTGACTGAATAAAAGCCGTAAGGTCATTCCCAGGGTTAGGCACCTCGGCGAGTTGCTGCTGGCTAAAGGTGGTTGCCACATTTCCGTTTTCTGTTTGAATTAACGGCTCCGATTCTCCGGTGACGGTTACTGTCTGTGTGGCCGATCCAATCGTTAGATGTATGTCTGCGCTGGTTACCTGTCCAAGGGCGACGTCCACTACCGTCGCTGTCTCCTGGAAACCGGAAGAGCTCACGGTGATCGTATAGCTGCTGGGGTTTAAAAGTTGGAAGTGATACACACCCTCTTTGTTGGTCTCAGTGCTCTGAGCGGATCCTTTTGAGTTATCCTTCAACGTAACTTTCGCATTTGCGATGACTCCGCCTGATGGATCGATAACGACTCCGGTAATCTCACCCGTGGTCTGTGTTTGCGCGGGAAGTCGCAGCGCGGAAAAGAAGACCACAAATGACAGCAGCACGCTCAGTAAGAACAATCTTTTGGGGTTCATTGATTTTTTGGTCTCCACTTAAATTTATGCTTCTTCCGAGATAGGTCCGTTTACAAGACAAGGTCCACACGAATCGAAACTCTCTAGACGACCGTCGATTAAAGCGCGCTGAGACACCGACCGCCGGCCTTTGTCCTCTGAATCTCGCTCGTTACTCTTGCTAGTTTCCAGACTGCGGATTGGCGAAAAAATTCCCGGCCTACAAAAAATTCTCGTTGAATATTTGCTTGCTGGCCAGGAATGCCGTGTGTCGAATGCGTGTTGCCCGAGAGAAACCACAACTGTGTTCGGAGGCCTGCGTTAGCTCGCTGGCGGCGGGCAATCTCACCGCCGGCGAGCTGACTAACAAGCGGACAAGGTTATTTCCCGGCCACGATGGTGAATTGCTTGTCTTTCGCTAATTCACTCTGCACCTGCTTCGGGTACAGGAATTCATGGCCTGTCGTTCTGCCGGGATAGAACCAAGTCAGGATTGCTTGTTGCTGCGAGGGGCCGCGTTCCGCAAAAGTGAACGCGGTGTCGCCGGTCGGCTGCCGGCGCTCGGCATCAATTGTGAGAAGAGTCGCATACAGCATCGTTCGATCGGCGTTGAAGATACTGACGACATGATGTTCGTTGATATCATCAGGTAGAACAAACCAGTAAGTCCCCGCAGACAGGACACGTCCTGGGATTTGAACAGGTCGATCAAATGTGACTTTGATAGCCTGATTCGCCTCATCCGCGCGTGCAGCAGGCAGGATGATCAAGAACGCAAGCAATAACGCAATAGTGACAAAATTCCTCACAATAGTAAGTCCCTTCATAACAGCTCCTTTTTTTCGTATTGCGGCCCGGCTGATGCACCGATTTTTTTTTTGCTACTTCCCTTTGTGCTTTCAACTTGTGCCGTCACGTATAAGACGATCGAGCGCGGAGGGGGAATGTAAACGATTTGTCAAACGCTTGTCAGAGAATGTCAATTAGTCCGCGCGTGTCGTGGAATGGATCGGACCGCGTCCATTGAAAATGTCTGTCTGTTTTTTTACGAAGGCTTTGTGCGAAATGCAGGAGAGATCTGGAGGGGCACTGCGACCACTAGCAATTATTTCAGATCGTCTTTAGAAAGCACTAGCGAGGATCGCCCTCGCAAGGCGCAGAATTAAGAAGGCGCGCACTGTGTGGGAACCTTGAGCGAGATAAGTTGATGGAGATGAATCTTCATTTTTCAATTAGCTGCGCGAACTGCTGAAGCTCGCCGGTACTTAGATCAGAAACAGCGCATAGATACATGCCGTCGCGCTCCCAGACGACCATGTTGTAACCTTGGCTAGATTCCGAATGGAGATTATCGTCGGTCTGTTTTTCCGCAGGCCAGATGAAGACGTTAATAAGATGCTGGCGCCGCTGATATACCAACGCCGCAACGGCCCGATGATCAATGTAATCGAGGCGACCACCGATCAGAGGGAATCCTTCTTCAGTTAAGTCGCGAACAGGCGGCGAGAAATCGAGCTTGCCGTTGAACCACGGTTTCACGGTGTGCTGATCCGTGGATTGAACGTCGAACAGATGACCGGGCTGCAGCGAACGAATGTGGCTGGCGACGATCTCCCGAGCAACCAAGTCGGAATCGCCACGTCCTCCCGGAAGCGCCCGCCACGTCAACAGCGCCGCGAGGAAGATCGCTGCCGCAACAGCCAGCCAATTCCAGACCTTCCGTCGAGGCGACAACATGGAAATTGGTTTTGACTGCAACGGCGCTACAGCCTCTCGCGCATTCTCTTGTGAAATGGACGCACGGATTCGCACGGCAAGGGCGCTCGGTGCGCGTTCATACAAATTAGAAGAGCGAAACGCCTTGCGAAGCGTTTGCTGACCCCAGAGCTGCTGCGCACAATCGGGGCAAGTCTTCAGGTGTTCTTCGATCTCGAGACTTCGGATTAAATCTAACTCTCCATCGAGATAGCCGTGGAGCAAGCGGGAATTATCGTCACAGACCACGCGTGCCCTCCTTCGCCCGCGCGCGAAGTAGAGATTCGCGCAAACGGTCGCGCCCTCTAGCCAAACTCGACATGACAGTGCCTATGGGAACGCCAATCATCTCTGCAATCTCCTTGTATGAAAGTCCTTCAAGCTCGCGCAGCACGACTACTTCGCGAAAATTCACAGGTAGTTCTTCCAGTGATTCACGCAGCATGCGGCTTTCAACATCTCGCACCATAATCGCCTCGGCATCGAAAGCAGGAACGTCTCGCACATGAACCTGTTCGTCAAATTCCTCAGCCAAGGCTACCGGGCGGTTCTTCTCCAGAAAAGAGTAGCTTGTATTGCGCACAATTTTTAGCAGCCACGCACGCGGATCACCGCCCTGAAAGCCGCCGAAGAATCGAAAAGCACGCAGGCAGGCCTCCTGCACTACGTCTTCCGCATCATGTGTGTTGCGGACGAGCCAGCGTGCCAGATTGTAGGCCGCGTCAAGGTGCGGGAGCACAACCTCTTCAAAGCGCCCGGCGTTCCCAACTGCTTGCATAACGTTCGGCATGCGCCGCTTTAGACTCTCAACTGTACAGACCGGAGGGACATGCCTTTTATTCCCGGAAACTCCTCTGCGGGCCTGGAACCTAAGTGCCCTCTGTCTACCTTGGAGAGCGCACCCGCCGAGGAGCACGTTATTCAGGTAGGCCAATTCGCCCGCCTGCCCACTTGGAACAACACGCTTTCGACCTTCAGCTCAGACGAAGGTCACTCGAAGAGGGGCCGGGGCAGGCTGTGTCGAGCAGGGGTGCTCTGCCCCGGGATTTGACGGGGATGCGGAAGAACAATGGATAAGGACCAACGTGGCCGTTAAGATATTTGTCATCCTCGGAGGTCTTGGCTTGTACGATCCACAGCACTTCAATTTTCCCACGCATTCCTAAATCTGTTACTGGACGATAACTTTCGCCGTCATCTTCGGATGAATTGAGCAGAAATACTCGTACGTCCCGGGCTTATCGAATTTGAACGAGAACTTGTCGTCGGTGTCCAGAGCCTTCGATTTGAACGCGTCAGTCGTGCTCACGACGGTGTGCGGGATGTCATCGTTGTTGACCCATATTACTGTCGTTCCCGCCGCGACGGTTATGTCATGCGGCATGTAGCTGAAGTTGTCGATCTTGACTACGACTTCTTGGGATTTCGCCGCTCCCTGCGCGCTCGCCGCGCTCACTCCGAAACGCGCGTTGCTTGCACTTATCCATCCGAGCGCTCCCAACATTGCTGTCGCTACAATCAGTTTCGATATCGCTGTTTTCATCTCATTTCTCCAAAGTAAGACTCGTGAAGCCGGTTATCCCTGAAGCGTGGAATCCACCACGGCCAAGGTGTGTTTGCCTCGAACGAAATTGACGTTTGTAAGTCCAAGTAATCCGCCAAGCTTGTCCGCGGGGACCTTCATTGGGCCGGGTGAGGGTGCCGTACCAGGTTGTGGCTGCGGAAATGCTGTGGACATCGCCGTATGGAACGTGACGTTCCCTTCAACCTTTTGCATGACCTGATGAATGTGACCGTTCAGCACACTCACCGTGCCAAAGCGCTTTAGATACGAGAGCGCCTGAGCGCTGTCGTCAGTTCCCCATCCCCACTCGGGATACACCGACCAAAGGGGAATGTGCGCGAAGACCACGATCGGCGTGCTGGATTTCAAGGTCTTCACATCATGTTCGAGCCACTCGAGTTGTTCTTTCCCCAAGCTGCCCAGTCCGCCTGCTTTCAGATTCATGACATTGACCAGCCCGATGAAATGCACGCCTTTTTGATCAAAGCTGTACCAGCCATCGCCGAGCGAGCCTTTACCATAGCGCTCGCGGTACTGCTCGCCATTGTCGTTCAACACGTCATGCTCGCCGGGGACGTAGAAAATCTTTTCGGTGTGAATGCTTTTGAGCGTCTGATCGAGCGTATCGAACTCCGATGCCTTCGATAGGTGGCTCAGGTCGCCGGTGTGGAGAACAAATGCCGGAGGCTGGCCCAGGCCATTAATTTTTGCGATAGCTTCTCGCAGGGTCGCTGTGACGTCTGGGTTGGCCGCTTTGTCGAAGCCGATATGGCTGTCGCTAATTTGGACAAAGCTTAGATCGCCCTTTAACTTTGATTGGTCCATATTCGCCACTTCGCTGAGTGCGAATGATTTCAGTACGCCGCCCTGAACCAGGCAAAGCGTGCCGGTTCCAGCCCAAGCCATGCACTTCAGGAAACCACGCCGGTCCACGCCGTCGTTATTCAGATTCTCTCTAATGATCTTTCCCATCAAATCCCTCCCCATCGCCATTACCGGAGATTCTCGCGTCTCGGTCGGCGGTTACCTATCTAGACTGGGCAATAGGGGAAAATATTCCCGTATAAATCCTACTAATCCACAACGAGCTGGCCTTTCATGCCGCGATGCCCAATTCCACAGACGTGGCAACATTTGAACGAATATGTGCCGGGAGTTTGTGCCAGAAATTCAATCGTGGTCGTTTCGCCCTTCTTGAGTTGCCAACACTCTTGTGCTGAAGTGAATACCAACCCGGCGGGACCGTTCAAATTGCCTCCGTCGGGAACTGGAAAAATTGAGAAACCATGGTCGTGGTCAATCGCCGTGATCTTGAGTTCAATTTTTGCTCCCCGCTTCACGTGAATAGGCGCGGGCAAATACTCGTATTTCTTGGCTGTAACTTGTATGACTTCGGTGCTGACTTCGGCTGAAAGCGTCGGTCGGGGATATAGGAAAAATGTGCTCGGCCACAACCCAACTGCGGCCAAAGCGAGCAGCAAAGCATGCGGCACAAGTTTGCTGGCAGAGCATCCTGATCCCGCCAAAATATGTGACGCCCCACCAGGAAATTGTGATTGGAAATTCACAGAACTAATCTCCGCTCGCAAATGTCGTGTGTGAGGAATGAACAAGTTCTTGTTTTTCCTGTTTTGGATACACGAACTCATGACCTTCTACTTCACCGACAAAGAACCAAGCCACGATCGCCTGGGGCTGCGTCTTTCCACGATCCGCGAGGGTGATCGCAACTTCAGCGGCATTCCCATTGCGCATTCGAGGAATCGAATACAGCGTCGCTACTAGAGTCCGATCTTCGCGGAAAATCTGGACCAAGTGACGATTGTCAGTGTTGGCTAGCTGGAACCGATACGTCCCGGCTGGTAGCACCTGCCCTGGAATCTGGATAGGCTGGCTGAACGTGAACCGGGTCGTCTGATTCCAATCGTCTGCATGCGCTACTGGAAGCGTGATAATGACCGCAAGCAATAAACCAAGGACGAAAAGCGTGTTTCTAACATTCATCTATTGTCTCCTCGGGATGTAGACATCGACTTGGGTCGATTTATTCCCGATAATCGATCCTTGGTTTGATTTTATGTGACGGGCGGTGCAAGCAATTTGTCGGGAGCAATTCACTTCTATAACTCAGCGGATCTTGCCGGCAAACCTCGGTTAGGAAAGGCTTATAAATTCACCGTGAAAAATCTTCTGACGTTCAATCAGTCTCTGAGACGAGGAAATTGTCTCGTCCCAGAGGAATGCCCTTTGAAATCAATGCAGATCGCAAACATGAATTTTCAGTGCAACCGAGGAGTCGCGTACCAGGTGTAATAGGTTCCGATCCCAGAGAGCAAGACCACCCACCAGAGAGCCAGCTCAATACGCATCCATAGCTTCCAACGCCGAAAACGCCAAGAATGAGGAAGCATGTTGGTGCCGGCGACCAGAAGAATGTAGAGCCCGAGAAGTTCGGCTATAGCGCCTAGAACGCCGTGAGCCATTGCGATGGCGTAATATCGTTTCCCGAGATGCCTAGAGAGTTTTGGCAGCACTCGCATATGAAGAGACGGCCACATCACTAGGGCAATCATGGGAAGGTTTAAGATCAGCACTACAGTCTGGCAAATGCCGTGCGCGCGATAATGCTTCGCCCGTGCTAAGAACGCGCCAGCGAGCAGTGCGATGCCCATTGCAATTTGGATCAAGAGGTTTAGGTCTGCACTAAAGCTGGCCCAGGTACCAAGAAATCCTGTCATGGAAGCCCCTCCGTTCGCGCACTGGCTCACAGACACTCCAAAATCTAAAAACTAAAAGGGCCTCGGCTTCGTTAAATGAGGCCGAGACCCTGTTTACAGGCCCGCTGATTTCGGGAGGATGCCCGTCACCATGGGTTACTGACAGCTTGCTAAGTCGTTGGAGGCATCTTCCGAGGAACATGAACGGATCGTCGAAGACATCGCTTGTTCCGGCTGATGCTTCACGATCCACAGTCCCTCGCCATTGGTGATGTAAACCAAATTGTGCGCATCATCCGCGAGCGTGCTCGTTACACCGGAGAAAGTAAGGATCGTCCTGGGATTTGCCGGATTACTTAGATCCAGCACCTTCAGAGTCTCGGTACGAGAAACGGTTTCCATAGTCGCGTCTGGCGCTTCGGCTAAAGCCAGCCGCCCCGAAACCAGTTGCAACTTTCCCGTGGATGCTTCGTCCGGCCAGGCCTCACTTTTAATCACATCTGGTTGGGTCGGCTTCGTCACATCTACAATCGCGAAACCGTTTTTGGAAAGTTCCTCGATGTACAAATACTGTTTGTTGCCGTTTTGCTGCAGATCCAATTGACGTACTGTGATTCCAGGCAGTGCCAAGTGCGCGATAACAGACGCCGGTTCCTGCGTGGGCGGGGCAGCTCGGTGTTTCGCGCCAGCGTTGGGCGAGATTGCCGCCAGCCCTGCGAGAAGCGCAGCCACAGCGGTTAGTTTATTTCTTACAATTGACTTGTCAGCGACTTTCATTTTTCTCTCCTTGTATCTTCAAATGCGTTCATCTTTCCAGACCGCCGCATTCCTTAAATTATTCCCGCTGTTGACCACGTCTCGGACTCGGCCGAGGATTTCCTGGATAGCTCAAATGAGGTTGTCCCGTTCGAGGGCCTATCGCATTCGGTCGCATCGACAGCAGCCGCAACATCTATTAGCAGATCCTGAAGAGC
>Ga0209624_10000258_pt1 | contig 47638 bp, 40 predicted proteins | sample JacPinW_OM2H0_O1_FD_188565 | JGI IMG/M metagenome (GOLD analysis project Ga0209624, IMG submission 188565) | Forest soil microbial communities from Algoma, Ontario, Canada - Jack Pine, Ontario site 1_JW_OM2H0_O1 (SPAdes) (version 2) | ecosystem: Environmental > Terrestrial > Soil > Boreal...
ACAAGAGATGGCAGTGCGGTTAGCGCTGGGGGCGAGCCGCGGCCGCATGGTGCGCCAGATGCTGACCGAGTCCATGCTGCTGTCGCTCATCGGCGGTGCCGCGGGAATCGCAACCGCAGTGTGTACTTTGGGTTTCATCCTGCGCTTTGTGCCATCGAACGTTCCCCGGCTCAACGAAGTACGAATCGACTGGGTGGTACTGGCGTTCGCTCTGCTGATTTCCGTTCTCACCGGCTTAGTGTTCGGACTTGCTCCAGCGCTTCATTCGGCAAAAGGCGCTCTCTCCTCGGCCATTCGCGAAGGCGGTCGAGGGTCCGGCTACAGCACTAAGACCGGCCGATTGCGCGATGTTCTAATCGTCTCTGAACTGGCGTTCGCCGTCATACTGATGGTCGGAGCCGGCTTGCTGCTGCGTACGCTGCGGGATCTGTTGCAGGAAAATCCAGGTTTTAATCCAACTCAAGTTGTCACGGCAAACATGCAGCTTCCGAATCCCAACGATCCAAAGACGGATCCGTATCTCGATATTCCTCGCAGAGCCACCTTTGATCGTGAGTTGCTGCGGCGCATGAAGGCAATTCCGGGAGTGGAAGTCGCCGCAATCACCTCAGCTCTACCGACCACCAATACCAACCCCAACGCGGTCGGTGGCTTAGCGAATGAAGGCTTAGCGATTGAAGATAGACCGGTCGAGTCCTCGCAGGATCTGCGCGCCGAGAGAATTCGGATAAGCCCCGATTATTTTAAGGTGTTCCAGTCGAGGCTCCTACGCGGCCGCTCATTCACCGAGGGCGATGAAGACGGCAAACCGCTGGTGGCCATCATTGATGAAAGCACCGCTCATAAGTTTTGGCCAACCCGCGATCCGCTGGGCCGCCGAGTGCGGTTCGAACGAGACCCTAGCAAGCCGTGGACGACCGTCGTGGGTATTGTTAAGGATATCAAGAGTGACGGTCTCGACATCGATGGCGTTCCCCACATCTATGTTTCGACCTATCAAGATTCCAGCAAGCGACTGAGCGTGGTGTTGCGGACTTCTCTGCCCGCGACCCTGCTCGAACCACAGATTCGGCATGAAATCCAGGGCATTGATCCCGGCTTGCCGGTATTTAATGTTTCTTCTATGAACGACGTCCTTGATCGGTCACTGGCTTCACGCCGTTTTTCTGCCGATCTGGTGGGCGGATTTGCTGGACTGGCGGTGCTTCTGGCTTCCATTGGCATTTACGGCTTGTTGGCTTATATGGTCGGCCAAAGATCCCGCGAGATAGGTATCCGCATGGCCCTGGGCGCCGGGCGAGGCGGCGTCCTGAAGCTGTTCTTGCAAAAGGGTATGGTGTTGGCGGGCCTCGGAGTTGTGGCCGGCATGGTCCTTTCTGCATCCACTGCGTCGTTGATGGGCAGTTTGCTTTACGGGGTGCGCCCGCATGATCCGGCTGTGTTTGTGATCGTGCCTGTGCTTTTGTTTGCCATTGCCGTTCTAGCCAGCTACCTTCCCGCCCGGCGCGCGACCAAGGTGGACCCAATGATTGCCTTGCGCGAGGCATGAACTTGCTGGGTTTACGGCCCGTTCATAAGGACAGTCCTAGCCTCGCGTGGGTGTGTTTTCGCAGTTCATTGCCAATCCAAGGGAGAAATTTACAATGAAGCGGTCTTCGCTTGCGCTAGTTGCGGTCACTTTGCTTGCCGTCGTCGGAACCAGTTTTTACAGTCAAGACCAACCGCAGAATCAACCTCCGCCTCCTGCGCGCTCCCAAGCAGACGAGGCGCTGGCAATGTGGAACAGCATCGGGAACAAACCCATCGCCATGGCCCAGGATTTTCCCGAGGACAAATACGACTTCAAGGTGCAGAAAGACCAGCGCACCTTTGCCCAAACTCTTTTACACGTCGCCGGGGTCGATTACCTCCTGATGCGGACGGTTTCCGGGTCGAACATCGGCCCTGACCTGGGCAAGGAATGTTCGTCATCGAGGACAGCGGCGAGCACTATGGCCAGCTCGTGGTGTACTATCGCGCCAACAACATGGTGCCGCCGGCATCGCGGCCGCGATAAGGCCCTTGAACGTTCTCGACTGAAATCCTAACTCCCCTATTGTCAACTCGGAAATTAAGAACGACTGCGGTTCGACGGACTCTTGTAATGCTTCAGGTGCGAAGTAAGTCACTTTACCTAAAACGTACCAATAGTCAGGAATCGTGACTTTTGAGGCCTTCTCGCCAGTATAAGAATCAATAACTTACGTTTTATCAACACGGATGAATAGTTCGATCCCGACTAGCTCCACCATATGCCGCAACGGGCCGAGCCCAGGCCCGGTGTTTCGAATGCTTCGTTTCTTGGGGAAGGGACGATTACACCCGCGAGCGCCCGGCCATCTAAGACGCACTCTTCAATCGCTCCACTACCCTCACCGTGCCCATTCGATCCAACTCTCGGCCAAGCGACCTGATCTTTTCCGAACGGCGACGATGCTCCTGAAGCTGGAAAGAACTGAGGGGCGTTGGTTGTCTGAAAATCTCGATGTGAAATCGAATGAGTTGATGGATTTCCTCTTCGATGGCATGGGCTGGGGCTGTCATCATAACCTCCTGATAGATTTTAGGCGAGGACCAATCCTCGACAGGTTTGTGCGTGGGCGCGGGTGACGCTGGTCACTCTACTAGGCCGTTCATCATCCTCCTCCAATCTCTGAATTAGTTCTTGGATTATGGATAGAAGTTTATTTGGGTCTTGCTCAGCAATCGCCAGCCCGCAAAGTTCTATGCAACGTTGTCTGGATTCGGCTCGCAAGGGTCACCTCCAAACTGTTTCTGAACTGTTCTTGGAAGCAATTCCGAAGCCAAATGACCTCGACTGAAAGTGATCAGGCAACAACTATTTAGGATTGCTGTTTGGAATCGCGTTGGAAGACCAGGTAAAGTTTGCTGCTCATTTCTGGGTGTGCGATGCAGATTCGAAATACCCAATGTACTGTATTGACAGGCGCAGATATTTTGCCAGACTACTGAGGGACGTTAATCGGCTTTCCACGTCCTTCTGTGCTAGTGTAATCACAGGCCCATCCAGATTTCATTCTTGTTCTCCCTCGAGGTGCGACATGTCCATCCGCACACGTTACCCTCTCTGCCCCGTCTGCAACGAACATGTTGAGCTGATCACTGCAAGGATTAATGAAAACGGGCAAGCATTCCATGATGACTGTTACGTCAAGACTCTCAAAAAACGTCCCAGCAAAATCACCAGACCCGATCTCAGTCCATCCCCTGAATGTTTGCGGTTTCTCGCAATGAACTGAGTCCCATCGTATGCGGTCGATCCAAAGTGCGGTAAGGATGCTGCGCTGCCGGGGATTATGCTGCCGGATCACCAGCAGTCCCCTGGATAGGATTTTCTCGATCTCTCGCATGCCCATGCAGTTGTAACGCCGGGCCTCGATGAATCTCAGAAGGGGTTGACCTGGGGAAAATGAATCTTCAGCTTATAGCAAATGAAGAGAATCAGAATCGCGCCCAGCGTGGAAAAAATGAGGCCAGCAGGATGATACCGTTCGTTTGTCGGGCGCGAAAACATGTGGCTAACGCCGCCGCCGATGATCGATCCGATGATGCCGAGTACGACAGTCCAGAAGATCGTCATGTGAACGTGCATGACCGATTTCGCGATCACCCCCGAGATTAGCCCTATGAGCACATACCAAATTAAATGAAACATACTTTACTCTCCGGGTTTGCCTTCAGAACGTCGCGTTGGCCCGCTTCGTGCGGACCCGCCGCCCGCGCCTGAGGGATGTATGGTGTTTTCTGCGTAAGAACGAAGTTCATTTCGTGTGCGAGTTCCGTCAACGTCGCAGGATCTTGTTCCTTGGAGGCCAGAGCGGCTAACTCTTTCCATCGTTCAAAGTGTTTCGACATAATCCTCATTTCAGCAATAAGAAAAAGCTCAGAAATACTGGCACTCCCACCGCAAGACACAAATCGTAACCTCAGCGCATTCATACCGAAATCGTGCCACGCCGAACGTGCGTTAGGGCGGGTTCTTTCGCTTCTAGCAAAAGGCTCACCTCCGTTACCAATTCCAAGAGTTGTTCAGGGTCGGCTTCAACGGCGGCTAGCTGGCACAGTTGGTACCAGCGTTCATTAGCTTGTTCATGCACAGGACACCTCGAAGGACGCATCTACAGCATGGACGCTGCGGCGAAGAACTTCTGTGCAATATGGATCATATCGAGGCCGCTTTGATTACCGTTAGTGCTGTGAGCAAAACTGAGCAGCGAAGACTAATCACTTTCACCATAATGTGGTTAGATTCTTACACGTTTTGACTAGGAGGGGTTATGTTCGGTTACGGTTTGGTAGGAACACTTGTCGTAATTGTGTTGATTGTTTTTGTCGTGCGCAGTCTATGACGGTCGAAAGATCGCGGCGGCACAACGGGCAAAGGCACCGTCCTCGGCGTCGGTTGGAATCGGCGAACATTTATTTGGAATCGCGGTCAGCGGTATGGAGTTGGAACCAGGAGGTTGCTCCCCCGAACGGGCTGTGACTGGCAAAATCAGGAACGGGAGGCAAGTAGCCGCTTCGAATATCTGCACTCTCTTGCATCCAGCGCGGGTCGTATTGAACGTGCTGTCCCACCTCAGACCAGTAGCAAGCGAGGTGCCCCGCCTCGGTCCGCCATGCTCTCATTTCACCTAGTCTCCGGCCTTACAACCTCAAGCTATCCTGCCCCGTCGCATCTGGCGAACGGGAGACGCCCGCGCCCGGCGCAAGACGAACCATCATTCCCACTCACCGAAATTCAGATCAACTGTCCGCACTGCATTGCGCCTCTGATAATCGCGACCGTGATGGATACGGTCAAGTTTGGGCAGCGCACCTGTCCGAAGTGCGGAGAGCGGTTCATCATTGAAAACAATATGCCACGGATGCTGGATGACGGCCTGAAAAAACCGAATGCATCGGTAAAGCCAGCAAAGAACGCACGAAAATCTGGCAGGCGCTCACGCGCAAGCAGTGTGACACCGCGTTCACGCCGGTGGCTTTACAACGGCACCAAAAGACAACTATCGGGCCATCAAATCCCTCTTGCGGGCCATTCCCCAACTCATCGCTAAAAGGATAGTTTGCAACTGAGCAGACTTCGGGGGAGGGCTGTTCAACCTAGCGTCCCATGACTCGAAAGAGTTTGGGGCGCTTTGTTTTACAATTGGCCGCAATGAATACCCGGCGTAAGGCATCGATGAATATTTTGTGCTGGCTCTTGATCGCGCTACTCGCGGCGGCGACGTTGCGCTGGATCGCGTGGGGGAGCCATCAGCCTAGACCTCACTCCGTCTGGGGCGAACCGTCCGAAAAGCCGTTGAACTAAAAGGGGAAGTGCTCTCAGCGTGACCTTTCACATCGATGTGTATGACAGCAGGCCGTGGTTTCAGATTCCGCAGGCGATCGCCAAGGTGCTTGGTCCCAGAGTGAAGGGATGACTCTTTATGATTGCGCACACGATCTTATGGGACTAGACCTCCACCCCATTCCCTCCCGTGCGCGGTCAATGCGTTTCAGACAAAAAGAATGGAGTGCCTATGTCGCCCAACCTTCCTGACAAACTGGGTACGGTTTTATCTCCGCTAGCCCTACTAGTAGTAGCTCTGTTGCTTGTCTCCCCACTGCGCGGCCAAAATTTCACCGTACTTCATGTTTTTAGCGCCGCTACTGGCCTCGCTTAAGGCAAGGGGCGATGCGGCCCTGCCGTCAGCGGCGATGATCCGGGTCGCGGGGAATTTCTACGGTACGACTATCGCGGGCGGAGCCTACGGTTACGGTTCGGTGTTCAGGTTCAACCCGGGAACGGGTGAAGTCACCGTACTCTACAGCTTCGAAGAGGGAGCGGGCTCGCCCGAGGGATCGCTAATCAGGGATAAGAAGCACAACCTTTACGGGACAACGGTGGCGGGAGGGATAACTCTTGTTAAATGCTATTGCATCGACCGTTGAAAGGGCTTGCGTATCGCCCGATTATCGAAATTCTACGTCAGCTGGAGCGGGGCATGACGTTTGCTTATGAATTGTGCTTGATAAACTTTCCGGTCTTCTCTCCGGTCAGCGAGAGGTAAATTGTCTCCAGGAACGCATCCTCGCTGACGAACTCTCCGGAGTACTTCTTCCATGGATCCAGTTACTAATCTGGCGGTTCACATTGCGTCACTCCCCCAAGCGTTTCTCTGAGCTAGCCGTTTTCGACGCGCTCCTTTATATCCGAGTACGCCTCATCGATGAGCCTGCTTAGCGCTGCGGCGTTTGTGGCCGTTCCAGGGCGCAGCTTCACATGGCGCATGAACTTGCCGGTGCCTTGCAGCAAGCGTGCTGGATCCGGCAGCGCCGCGCCGTGAAAGAACCCCACGTTCACGTGAGAAGTGAATACATTGACGTAGCCGAAGGGCGCATCTCCCAAACAAGCAACCGGACAGCCGTCATGCAAAAGCTCCCGGACTTCGTCACCGCATTTTCGCATCACCTCAAACCACTCGTGCGCGATGGCTCCCAATCCACCGGCACGCTCTTTCATCCACGCATCGATGGTGGGATCGCGCTCGACAGCGCCGTTGAATCGCAGCAATTTCGTTTTCATGGTCACTCCACTTTCTACGCGGCGTCGTTCTCAATTGACAACTCCTGACACGGTCGCAGATACTGCAACCTGCGCATGTAGGATGCAACGGCAGGTCGCCGAAGGGCAATGCCCACCTACGATCTCATCGTGGAGGTCCACATGCCCAATCTAGAGAACCTCAAAAAGCAAGCCAAGCTCATATTGCGGTGGCATCGCGAACGCCACTATCCCGTCGCCGCAGAAATCCGCGAGCATTTGCCTCGTTTCCTGAATATGCCCGACTCGGAGATTCTTGCGACGAGCTTTAAGCTCAGCGATGCGCAGGAAATGGTCGCAAGACAGCAAGGCTTCGATAGTTGGCAGGCTCTGAAAACCGGACTTTCGACGACGTCGTTCAAGGTGAAGGCATCATCGTCCAAATCGTCGTCATCCAAATCAGCGCCATCCAAAGCAACGATTGTCAGTGCAGAGCCGCAACTGTTCGTCACCGATATCAATAGAGCATGCGAATTTTTCCGTGAGAAGTTAGGCTTTTCGCTTGTATTCAGTTACGGCAAGCCTCCCTACTATGCGCAGGTCGGTCGCGACGCGGCGCGTCTCAATCTAAGGTACGTCGAGCGACCGGTAATCGAGTCGACGGTCGACGATCGGGAGGAACTGTTGTCGGTATCGTTATCGTCGGTGTCACTGTTGTCAGTAACTATGACCGTCGCTACAGCGGAGGAGATCAAGCTGCTGTTTCTTGAGTTTCAGTCCGCGGGTGTTGCCTTTCACCAGACACTGAAAAAGCAGCCATGGGGCGCCAAGAATTTCGTCGTCAAGGATCCGGATGGGAATCTGCTGCTGTTTGCCGGGCCCGCAAACTAACGGCGACCGAGCCGAAGCGTGCTGATCGAGCATGCACAGTCGGCTATCCGGATTGCTATCCGCTTCAAGGCTGGATTAGTAACGGGAAGTCGGCTTTTTCGCCAACAATCAGCCGGTCACCGCCAGGGCGTTTCTTGGCACTAATCCGACCGGCGATCGGATAACTTCCTTTGCCCGTCACCCATCCAACGAGTCTGGGGCCGAGGTGGCAATTTCCGAGAGTAACCAGAGGTGTTGTTGCGACGCAACAATTGACTCCGGTTGTTATGGCTCGCCGCTACAATCATCACGGCTATCAGCGCGAAACTCGAGCTACGCGGAATGAACCGACACGCTCTCCTGAATTGTGCGGAACAACAATTCGCGGTCAGGGCGGGCAGCGGCGATCGGCCATCCTGCACTGATGCCCCCATCCACGACCAGGTTCTGTCCGGTCACGAAACGCGACGCATCGCTGGCCAGGAACAGTGCAGCTTGCGCGATATCATCCGTGCGGCCGACATACTGCAGCGGTTGCCATCTTGCCACGACAGAACCAATGGCGGCCTCGGCAAGTTCCGGATGGTCATCCGCCTCGTCGGTTTGCATGCCTATAGACTTGGCGAAAGCTCCGGTAGCAATCATGCCTGGCGAGAGGCTGTTCACTCGAATTCCTTTCTCGCCCAACTCCATGGCGGCGCAACGCGTCAGGTGAATCGAACCTGCCTTCGCGGCTGAATAGTAGTATCCTCCCAGCCCGGCGCGGAATCCATTGACACTTGCAACATTGATGATGCTGCCCGTTCCCTGTACGGCCATCATACGCGCCGCATATTTCATCCCCGCCAGGACGGCACGCAGGTGCACGGCTATCACCGCATCGAACACCTCCAGATCAACTTCGGCCATGGCGGCATATTGCGAACTCCTGCCGGCGTTGTTCATCAGGCAATCGACGCGGCCAAAGCGGTCCACGGCATGGTCAATCATCGCCTTGACGTCGGCTTCGACTGAGACATCTGTACGAATGAAGCTCGCGGCATCGCCGAGCTTCCCTGCAAGTTTCTCTCCTCTGTCTTGGCGACGGCCAGCAATCACAACCTTCGCTCCGCTGGCGACGAAAACCTCGGCGGTACGGGCGCCGATCCCGCTCGTCCCGCCGGTTATAACCGCAACCTTTCCTTCGAGTGCCAACATTGCAATAGACTCCTTGTGCTAGGCAGCTAGTACTCTAGTCCTGGAAAAGTCTGGTCGGCTCTTTTAATTCCCTGACTTCACGCTCGCGGCTGCGCTGCGCACGACCACCCATTTGCCTGCGCGCTTCTCGAGGAGATCCATATAAACAGACTCACCGCTATCGTCTTTTCCGTCCCGGATTCTCTTTTCTGTGACACCGCCATGGGCCACGGCAACATCGCCGAACACCTGCACGTCGATAGGCCCTAGCGCATACGACACGAGTTTGTCCTTGCCGGATTTAAAATCGTTTAAAACCTTCTCCTTGGTAATAATCTTGCCGGAGGTTATTCCGACGGATGCCCAGTCGTCGGCGAAGATCTGATTGAGCTTGTCGATATCGCCAGCCACCATTGCATCCCCCATATCCCGTCCGAGTTGCTTGATAGTGTCGACAGCGGCCGGATCGTTTGATGGCAGGGGAGCGTCGCCGCCCTTACCCATTGCCGCCGCGCCTCGGATGCTAAGGCTCGCCCACCATACTGAAGCTGAGAACAACAACAACGCTACGAACCACTGGCTGAAAACGCTCTTTTTCATTTTGTTGCCTCCTTAGGGGTCATTGCTACACCCGCAGTATCCGAGAAGGGAAAAACGTTGTCCATGACCTCCGAGGTCATGGGAAGACACGTTCTATACGAAGATATGTGCGAGCCAGATGGTTTTGTCGTTAAAGCAAATCACTGCTTCGCGATTATCGGGCTGAGGTTAGCGCAGCGCGCGTGGCTTCATCGGCAGGGAAGAAACTCTCAATGCGCAGTTCCTGCAGTCCAATGTCCAGCGCAGTGCCGAAGGTAGTAAGCGCAGAAAACAAGCGAACCGTCGAGTTCCTCCACCGGTAGTTGATGGTCAAAAACGGTGGAGGAGTGCCCTCCAAATCGAGCATGCGCCAGCGGTTCGGGACGTCCGGGTAGCCGAGCAACTCTTCGAGGAAGCGCTTCATCGTCTCATCCGACGGGTTAGCGGCGGCTTCGCGATGCACCCGCTGAATGATGCGTGCAGCCACGATCTCCCAGTTTTCGATAAAAGGACGCAGCCCCTGAGGCTGGAAAACAAGGCGGACTCCGTTGTGAGGCGTTCCAGAATCGCAGCCCGGGAAGAAAGCAAGAAAGCGCTTTGCGCCAGTGTTCATCTTCAGAGTGTTCCAATATCGGTCCAGGACGAGTACGGGATAAGGCTCGAGTTGCGCCATGAGAAGCTCCACGGCACGGAGTGCCGCCTCTGCCTCAGGTGTGTCGAGATTGGTGTGACGATAAAATGGCGCGTAGCCCGCCGCTAGCAGCAGGGCATTGCGCTCGCGCAGCGGAATCTGAAGAGTCTCAGCGAGCCGTAGGATCATCTCCCGGCTCGGCTCTGCCCGGCCCGTCTCGACGCAACTGAGATGACGCGTTGAGATATCGGCATCGAGCGCAAGATCCAGTTGGCTGAGGTGGCGAACAGTGCGCCACCGACGTAGCAGGACGCCAAAACTCATATTAGGCATTTTAGAACGCGCGAGCCCTGAATCTGCCGCTCAATGCGTGAATGGTCGGCAAACGGGAAGCTCTCCAGAGACGCGCTTGGAGTAAGCGAACACTTTGGAGTTACAGATCACTTCCCAGCAGTCGACTTCAGCCAAGGATTGTTGAGAATTTGTTCCGGGGTATAACCTTCCGGCTTCCCCTTTATCCGCAGACGAATACAGCCGTCAGTGGCAACTTCATCGGGTCAACTTCGGCGTCCAATTCAGAACCACTGACATTGGGGTTGTTCCTGTCTTCAGCTGCGTGTTGATCAGAAATCTCTGCCCGTCTTTGCTGACGTCATAAGTAACCTGCTCGGAGGTTGCAACCATCTCCCGTGGGTTGGCCTGAAACAGCACGCTGGGGCTTCCGGCATCGAAATTGGAGCCGACGGTTACCGCCGCGGCCATGATTTTTCCATCGGGAGTTATGTAGAAGAGTTCTTTCCCATCGCTTCGCCATTTGGGTTGATCTCCACCTCCGTTCGAGATCTGCCACTTGCCATGCGCATCAGGAAAAGAAGTCACATAAATTTCCCATCGCCCGCTTTCATTCGACGCATAGGCCACCCAGCGTCCATCCGGCGAGAAACGTGCATTCTTCAGCGATGACGCTTTTAAGAACTGAGTCATCTTGAGATCTGGCAAACTCAAAATCCACAGATCCGACCCTCGCTCATAGATCACGGATTTGCCGTCGGGAGACCAATCATTGGGGAACCGGTCGGGGCCGTCTTGCGCGACTATCTTCTCCTCTTGCGCCCCGTTGGCGTCTTTCAGATATAAATCAAACTTAGATTCGCGATTTGAGGCAAAAACCATCCGGCTGCTATCCGGACTCCAGACCGGCATCGAGTCGATGGATGGATCGAATGTCAGCCGCTTGGCGCTCTCCGTCTGGAGATCGTAAGTCCATATGTCCGTGTTCTGGCTGGCAGGATCCGTCGTATCCGAGGCCAACAACTTTCCGTTCGGCGACAAGGATATGTTGCCGTAAATGCCGGGTTTCAACACCACTCCGACCGGCTGACCCTTGCGATCGAACCAGAGTGGTTGTGAGATGCCGTTATCTCCAGCTTTTTGCGCCACCAGAAGCCCAGTATTCGAAGTGGCAAAGACCGCTCTCGCGATGCGCGGCCAATACTGAACGTCGTTCAGAATAGGAGTCGGCTCTCCGCTCAGCTCTAATCTCTTCGGGTCAAAACGTTGCGCAAAAAGAGTCTGATCGCGCTCGAAGATCAGATATCCGGGCGAGGCGTAGGCAGCGTTAGCTCTGGTACGGACAACCAGTCGCTTCTCGTTCGAATTCAACGAGCCCACGTAGACCGAGTAAAGATCTTTTCGACCCGTAAGATTCATCGCCAAATAGAGATAATGGATTTGGTCCGGCAAAAATATGGGCCAGCGATGGCTGTCCTCCCCCTGGGTTCGATCTGGAAAGCTGACCTGCACCGGCGCGCCACCCGAAGCCGGAATTCGAAAAAGGCCGGTTCCCAAAAGTCCGCTCGGAGTAAATAGGATCACGCCGTCCTTATTCCATGCGCCGCCGCGTCCGGTAGGCGCATCGCATAAGGTTTGGACAGGTCCGCCCGCCAGTTCAAGTTTCTTCAGCTTTCCATCGGCGAAGAATCCGAGCGAACGGCCGTCCGGCGACCAGAAGGGAAAGTTGGCGCCCTCGGTGTTGGGCAAGCTGTTGCCCGACTGCGAGCCCACCTCATAAATCCAAAGAACGCTTTTTCGTTCCGATTCACGATAGCCAACGACCGCAACCGTGTGACCATTGGGAGCAACAGCCACGTCGCGAGAAGAGAAGGGGAGCGGCGCGGAAAAATACGTGATCTGCTCGGCGGGTATCGAGCTTCGCCACCACACAAGGGATGCAATCAATACGACGGCGACTGCCGCGGCAGCGATCCAACCAAGACTTCCACGTTTTGTTTCTTCGTTTCCGTCCGACCTGCGATCCTGGTTCGCGCTTTGCGCAATCCACTTTAGTTGCAGCTTGACATCATGTGCTGTTTGGAAGCGATCCTCAGGATTCTTCTCCAGGCAGGCATGGATGACATACTCCAACGCCGGTGGCGTCAGTGGCTGTAACGTGGAAATCGGTTCCGGGTCCTTCTCGAGAATCGCGCTGGCCACACTGATTTGGCTCTTGCCGGCAAACGGTCTTGCACCAGTTAGCATTTCGTAAAGCACAGCGCCCAGCGCAAACAGGTCCGATCGCCCATCCGCTTCCTTGCCTTCGATCTGTTCTGGCGACATGTATTGGATCGTGCCGATGATCGCGCCGGCGGTTGTGAGCGGAGACCTCGGACTTGCTCCACTCATCGTCCTCGCGGCCGACAACAGAGGCGCACTCGTGACTGCCGCACCCAAGCCGGCAGCCGTCGACTTCGCTAAACCGAAGTCCATCAACTTCGCGCCGCTTTTTGTCAGCATGACGTTCCCGGGCTTCAAATCGCGATGCACGATCCCCTGCCCGTGCGCTGCTTCCAGCGCTTCGGCCATGGCAATTCCGACTCGGAGGACTTCGCCGATCGGCATTGGTCCTTTCCCCAGTCTCTGCGAGAGAGTCTCTCCTTCCAGCAACTCCATCACCAGATACTCGGTACCATCGTGCGAGCCGACGTCGTAGAGATGGCAGATGTGTGGATGGTTGAGCGTGGAAATCGCCTTGGCCTCGCGCTCCATGCGCTGCTTCAGTTCGGGGGAAGAGGACAAATGAGAAGCCAGGACTTTGATCGCGACGGAACGCTCGAGACGGGTGTCCCGGGCGCGGTATACCTCTCCCATTCCCCCTTCACCGAGCGGCGATTGAATTTCGTAGGGACCGAGCTTCGTGCCAGAGGTGAGAGGCATACGCGCGCGCAATTATAACGTGCTGAGCACATCGCCGCGCAGCGGCGATTCTGGCCCGGGGCTTCGAGAATACTCTGCCTAAGAATGGATTTCAGTTCGAAACCCCATAACGTGTTCTATCGTTTCGAATTGCTGAAGACCCGAAACAGTTTCGACAGCGGATCGAAGAAGCGATCCACGACGCGCTCCTTGAGCGGGATGATCGCGTTGTCGGTGATGGTGATGCTTTCAGGACAAACCTTGGTACAGCACTTGGTGATGTTGCAGAGGCCAATGCCAAATTGGTTTTTCAGATCTTCCAGGCGATCGCCTACGTCCAACGGGTGCATTTCGAGCGCGGCGGTATACACCAGAAATCGCGGGCCGATGAATTGTTCGTGCATGTGGTGGTCGCGCAATACGTGGCAGACATCCTGGCAGAGATAGCACTCGATGCACTTGCGAAACTCCTGCACCCGTTCGACATCCTCCTGGGCAATGCGCCAGGTGCCATCGGGCGCGTCGGGCTGCCGTGGCTGGAACTTGGGGATGCGCTTCTTTACTTCATAATTCCACGATACGTCCGTCACCAGGTCCTTGATGTGCGGAAACGCTTTCATGGGTTCGATGGTCACAGGTCTGTCCAGCGGCAGTGTGTTCAGCCGTGTCATGCACATCAATTTCGGCATGCCATTGACTTCGGCCGAGCAGGAGCCGCATTTGCCCGCCTTGCAGTTCCAGCGAACCGCCATATCGCCGGCCTGCTCCGCCTGTATTTGATGCACGGCGTCGAGGACCACCATGCCCGCCGAGATTTCCGCAGTGAAATCCTGGAACTTCCCTTGGCCGTTTTCACCGCGCCAGATGCGAAACGTGGCCGTCGCCATCACTTCATCTCCTGGATGATTTGTTGCAGATCCTCTCGCATCGCTGGAATGGGCTCGCGTATGAGCTGCATTTCTCCGCCTGCGTCTTTTCGCACCACGAGGTTGAAGCCGCCGTACTTTTCGTCCTTGGCCGGAAAATCATCGCGAAAATGCGCCCCGCGGCTTTCTTTCCGCTCCAGCGCCGCCCGCGCCACAATTTCCGATACGGTCAACAGGCTGTGCAAGTCGAGCGCCGTGTGCCATCCCGAATTGTATTCTCGGTTTCCGGGAACGCTAACCCGCTCACTGGCAGCTTTCAACTCTCGAATACGTGCGAGCGCTTGGAGCATCTCTTGTTCCTGACGGACGATTCCTACCAAGTCCTGCATCAAATCCTGCAATGCATGTTGGACGGCGTATGGATTGTCGGGGCCCTGACGCTCGAAGGGCTGCAACGCCCAATTTTCCGCTGATCCGACCGCATCCGTGTTCACTGTGCCCAGCGAGTTATTTTTCGCGTAAGCCGCGGCATACTCTCCCGCTCGCTTGCCGAAAACTAATAAATCGGAGAGTGAATTCCCGCCGAGCCGGTTGGCGCCGTGCAGACCTGCCGCACATTCTCCCGCTGCAAACAAGCCAGCCACGTCTGACATTTGTGAATCGCCGTCGACTTTGACGCCCCCCATCATGTAGTGAGTCGTAGGACCCACTTCCATCGCCTCTTGCGTAATGTCAATGTCGGCAAGCTGCTTGAATTGGTGATACATGCTGGGCAACTTCTTCTTTATATGCTCCGCCGCGTTCGGGATTCTCTCCTTGATCCAGGCAATGTCCAGGAACACGCCGCCGTGCGGACTGCCGCGCCCTTCGCGCACTTCACGCCGGATGCAGCGGGCCACGTGGTCGCGGGTCAGCAATTCGGGCGGGCGTCTCGCGTTCTTATCCCCCTGCGTGTAGCGCCAGCCTTCTTCTTCCGAATCGGCGGTCTGGTTGATGTACAGCGGCGGAACATCTTGGAACATGAATCTTTCGCCATTCTTATTACGCAGCACTCCGCCCTCGCCGCGCACTCCTTCCGTGACCAGAATGCCGCGCACGCTGGGCGGCCAAATCATTCCCGTGGGATGGAATTGCACAAATTCCATGTCCATCAGCGCCGCGCCGGCATCGTATGCGAGCGCATGGCCATCGCCCGTATATTCCCAACTGTTGCTGGTGATTTTGAAAGCCCTGCCAATTCCTCCCGTCGCCAGCACCACGGCTTTGGCGCGGAACAGATGAAATCGACCGCGCTCGCGATCGTATCCAAACGCGCCCGCAATGCGGCCGCCATCCTTTAGCAGCGTGACGACCGTATGTTCCATGAAAACGTCGAGGCCGAGATGGATTCCATGGTCCTGAAGAGTGCGGATCATCTCCAGGCCGGTGCGGTCACCGACGTGGGCGAGGCGAGGATAGCGATGGCCACCGAAATTCCGTTGCAGAATTCGGCCATCGCTGGTGCGATCAAAAAGCGCGCCCCAAGCCTCCAGTTCACGCACGCGCGCCGGGGCTTCTTTGGCATGCAACTCTGCCATACGCCAGTTATTCAGGTATTGGCCGCCGCGCATGGTGTCGGCAAAGTGAACGCGCCAGCTATCGCGGTCGTCCACGTTTCCCATCGCCGCGGCTACGCCACCCTCAGCCATGACGGTGTGCGCTTTGCCGAGAAGAGATTTCGAAATGACCGCGACCTTTACCCCCGCGGCCGAAGCCTCGATAGCGGCCCGCAGACCGGCCCCCCCGGCTCCAATGATCAGAACGTCGTGTTCGTGCGTGATGTACTCGCTCACTAGACGATCCTCCAATCCGTCCAGATACCCATCGAGCACATCCGTATATACAAGTCGGAGAACCCTACCGACATCAGGCTGCACCAGGCAAACAGCATGTGGCGGCGGTTCAGGCAACTCACGCAATCGTAAACTCGCTTGCGAGCCGGCGCTCCCGCTAATCGATCGCGAAAACCGCCGACTAGATGACGAAATGAGTGACATCCGAAGGTGTAGGAGCTCAGCAGCACGAGGTTCGTCAACAAGACAAGAGTGCCGACGCCGATTCCAAACCGGCCGTCAAACCAAAACGCATCCCACACGTCCCGCGCCAGGATGATGAGAAAGAGCAGAGCCAGATAAAGAAAATAGCGATGAACGTTTTGCATGATCAAAGGAAACGATCGCTCGCCGAGGTATGTCTTGCGCGGTTCGCCCACGGTGCAGGCTGGCGGATCGGCCCAAAAAGCCTTGTAATATGCGCCGCGGTAGTAGTAGCACGTAAATCGAAAACCGCCGGGGGCCCAGAGTATGAGCATCGCTCCTGTAACCCAAACCGGCATCCAGCTGGGGTTTGAACCAAACCAACCCTCAGGACCGAACAATTCAGGCGAGTAGAACGGGGAGAGATAGGGTCCAAACCTGAAATGATTCCCCTGCAACGCGGCCCATGTGGAGTAAACGATGAATGCTGACAACCCCAGGAACACAACCAGCGGCTGTACCCACCAATTGTCGGTTCGCTGCGTCTGCCCGAACCCCGCGCGCGACAATGGGACGTCAATCTGAGACATCAAACCTCCTCATGCGTTCGCGCTGACATGGCATCCGCTATCGAGCGCTAACCTGTTTCGATTGAATACGGCGATAGCCATGATACAGGGAAATTCGTTGTCATTAAACTAGGCCTGAAGTAAGCGTAGAAACCGCTGAGAATGCTCAGCTACGGAAACGCGCCATTCTGACTTGCGGCCGTGATGGTTTCGTGTGTGCCGAACGATGTTGGTGGGAACCGAACCCGATCGATAAGGTCAGAGCCTGGTAAAACCGTCAGCAGTCCACTGCTCTGAGCCGACACCGTTGTGGACAAAGAAGAGGTCCTCGGGATCGTACTTCTTTTTGATTTCGGCGAGTCGCGAATAGTTACTGCCCCAGTAGGCATGCTGGAAGTCGGACTCGAAGAAGTTGCTCTCGGAGACGTAGGCTCCGCCGCCCGCAGCGACCGCGCGAAGTTCGTTCGTGCAGCGATGCACCGTGCCGGCGCCTTGGCGGCCTTTGACAATATCCGGCTCATGGCCGGGAATGCCGGGATAGGCGGAGCCTTGGCCGTCGGCGACGATGGCGAGAGCAAAGGCGCCACATACTGCGGGATTCATCGCAGTGTCTTTTGCCGCTTCGACGGCTTCGGGAGGTGCGCCCGCGAACCCCTTATTGAAGTGGAGCTCGACTTCGCTGAACCGGGAGGCCGCAAACAATGCATTGGCCAATTTTTCTTGTGAGTCGTCTTGCAACAACGATGCTGGCAGCCAAAGCGATTCGAAACCCCAGATAACGCAACCAACTTGGCCGCCGTCGCCGTTCCACCAGACGTTGCTTGCGCCAACGCCCGGGCGGGAGTCTGCCTTGAAAACATCTTGCTGATGCTCTTTTCGCCAGCCGACATCCCACCAATGCCGGAACGGCATGCTGCCAATCTCAGGCTCAGACTCGATCGTGTAAGCGCCGGAAGACTGCGCCAGCCAATTGAGAAATGGCTGCCACACTTTTCGCGATTGCTCCGTCTCCAAATCAAGGTGCACCATGCTGATCTCGAGCTTGTTATCGGGAGAAAAGTGCGCTTGCTCGCCCCAATGATCGTTGAATAGAGCGTCACGATAAAAACCAACAAACTGGCGGATCAGACGGCGATAGGCGTCATCGGAAGAAGCCTTGACGGTTAAGTTGGCGCCTCCAGCCAGTTCGGGAAGATCTCGCACGCGCAAGGTCAACTTGCTCACGACACCGAAGGTGCCTCCTCCGCCGCCTTTCAAAGCCCAGAACAGATCCGGATTTGTACAGGCATTCGCAATTCGCACTTTGCCATCGGCCGTCACCACCTCAGCTTCGAGAAAGCCGGCTGCGGCCATGCCGTAATGCTTCGAGAAGCTACCGAATCCACCGCTTTGGATCAGACCCGCCACACCGACCGTGGTGCAGCCGCCGCCTTGAACGTACGCCCCAGCCTTGGTTGTGACCGCGTCGTAGGCTTGCATCCAGATGGTTCCCGAGCCAACCGTGACCGCCCGCTGGGGAGCATGAGTGGACTGGCAACCCTGAGGAATAAAACTGGGGTTGATGGTGATGTCATGCATGTGGCGCGTCCAGATCAGGAGAGAATCGGGCGCGTTCGACGTGCCTTGATAGCTGTGGCCGCCGCCTTTGACGACCAGGCGCAAATTGTGCTCGCGGGCGAAATCCACCGCGGCAGCGATGTCGTCAGCATTTCTTGCGGCAACGGCATAAACACTCGGTTTCGTCGTCCAGGCATCAACCCAGCCCAAGGTTTGCGTTACGCCGGGGCTGTCTCCGATGTAGTAGGGATTTTTCAGATTTGCGAACAGAGCCTTGCAGTCCGCACTCTGTGGCGAGGACAAACATGCGTTGATCGGAAAGTCGATTGGGATGAGGTTGCCGCCAACTGCATCGTTGAGACGCTTCCAGGCTCCATTGGAGGGCCAACCGGGATCGGAAGGCCGCACCCTGCGAATCGCGGGAACTCCGGACAGACTGCGTGGCCATAGTGGCACGAGTGATGCTGCTCCGGCTGTTTTCAAGAACACTCTTCGATCCATGTAGCGATGCCCCCCTTCTTGACTGCGCCAACTAGACGATTGGTTGTGAACGAAATTGCATCACGACTGCGCTGCGAGAGCAAGGGCTCGCTCTTTGCATGTCAATTCGAGGCAAAACTCACCGAGACGAACGTGGTACTACAATCGGTCAGAAACGCACAGCTAATCGCAATGGCCGGCAGGAGATAATTTCGATGCAGCGCAGAGATTTTCTGAAAAGTAGTGTCGCTGTTGCCGTAGCTGCAGAGCTTGGAATGGGGAAAGTGCAGGCGAAGGTTCCCGCCCACAACTGGGAAAACTACGACTTCGGCCCCGGTCCCCAAGTGGCCGATCGGCTCAATCAGGGTCCGTTCCCTCAATATCCACCGGATGCGGTTATCCCGACTGACGATGTGGTAATGACGACTACTTCCTCGGAAAGCGCCGTGCCGAACTATGGCAAGGGGCTGGTCACCTATATCACGGCAGACAGTGGCACGGAGGAAATCAAGTCAGACAATATTCCTCAGGCGATCGAAGACTTGGTTCGCTTTCCATTAGGCCAGCAGCTTTACATCCGCCCGACCTGGAGGGAAATGCAGCCGCGGCCCGGACGTCTGGAGATGCCCGACTACGTAAAGCTCGTTTTTGAATTGGCGAAGAAAAACAACAAGCGAGTCGGATTGCGAGTTCAGATGAGTGCTCCGGACTATACGCACGAAGCGGCCCTGCCGGATTTTGTCCTCGACAGAGTGCCGAAAGTGGATCTCGTTCTTAGCGACCAGGAAAGCAGCGACTCGGCGAAAAGATATTTGGAAAATCCGCATTCACGTTATCAGCCTCGGTTTGACCATCCTTTTTTTCAGCGGGCATTCAAAGAACTGGTTGGCCTATTGGCAGCGGAATTTGATGGCAATCCGCTCATCGAGTATATCGATAGCTTCATGTACGGCTTTTGGGGTGAAGGGCACACTTGGCCATTTGGCAACAATCCTTTCCCTGACTACCTGACCGCAGAGCGCACCTGGATAAACATGCTCGAAGTCCAGCTCGAACACTTTAAGAGAACTCCTCTGCTCACCAATACTCAACCGGACTATAGCCGGGTTGGTAATTCAGAACTGGTCGACCGCACGGTCCGCAGCAACAATTGGATTCGCAGCGATACCATCTTTATTGAGAACGAGCAGATTGAAGCGCTCAGCAATCGCCCGCCCTGGACCGCGGCATTGCTCGAGCAGGGGCTTCCGGGTACTCCCCCCGATCCAAGCGTTTCCTATGAAGGGATATCGCCGGCGGAGGACATGATCGCTCATGTGATCGATGTCGGGGCGAATTACTGGTCGCTCTGGAATTTTCACCAGATCAGCGCAAAGAATCTGATGAGCTACTACCAGGCTTATCCGGCGGCGTTCGACCAGATCAATCGCCGAATTGGCTATCGGGTGAGGCCGTCTTTCATCTGGAGCTATAAGGACGATGGTTCCACGGGGCTGATTGTCGGCTTCCGAAATGACGGAATCGCAGGTGTGCCGGGCGTATTGAGGGTAACCGTGGAGAGCCAGGACGGAAAGGTATTCAAGAGCGGTTGTCTGGACGCCGGTTACCCGTTACCGGGCAAGATTCGGCAGGCACAGTTTGTGCTTCCCAACGTCACCGATTGGAAAGGATTAAAACTTAGAGCGGAGATTGAGGTAAAGGGAATGCGCTATCCTGTGCGGTGGGCCTGTCACCAGAGGCTGAACGATGACGGCTCGCTCACGTTGCGTCCGAACCTCCGTCAGCAGGTCTAGGCTGCATTCGTTCGCTCCCTCGCGAACGAGTTGCGGGTAACTCTTGTAACTAGGCCATAGCACGCAGACCCGGTGAAGATTCCTGAGACTATACTGGTCCCGGCGACTAAAGGACTCGATCCAGACTTAGTGCGGGGGCGTCCCAGGTAACCCAGGGCAGCATCACTTTCTCTCTATGAAGACGGCGTTGTACGGACGGATCGTCTTTGGCGCGTCGGCGGCGCTGTTCGGCGTCATTGCACTGATGTGGCACGACTCTGACACCTGGCAAAACCTGCAGCACATCTGGAGGCTGCCTTTTGGCACGCTCATCGGCGGATGTCTCATGGCCGCTCTAATTGCCGGTGCGATTGGGATGCAGTACCCGCGGACCGCGCGCTTGGCTTCGGTCGTACTTTGCGTTGTCTGTTTGTGTTTCTCGCTGGCCTGCATACCTGACATCATTGCCGCATCGAACAGCTATGAGCGCTACGGGGGGAGCTTCTTCCTGTTCTTTTCCTTACTCTGCGGCGCGATTGCGCTGTACGCCGCGACTGAGGCGAATGCAGCAAGGGCGATAGCGTTTGGCCGACTGGCGCGCCTTGGACTGGGAGTCTGCGCGATTTCCTTTACGCTGGGTCAGGCACTCTTACCTCGTGAGACAGCTAGCCTGGTTCCAAAGTGGATTCCTCCCAACCAGATGTTTTGGGCGATCCTTACGACGGTCGCGTTTGCGATCGCAGCAATTGCTATTCTCATGAATCGCCAGGCACGGCTTGCAATACGTCTAATGACACTCATGCTGGCGCTCTTTGGCGTTGCGGTTTGGGTTCCGCGCCTGATTGCTCACCCGAAGGCGCATTTCAACTGGTCCGAATGCGTCCTGACTTTCCTTGTTACAGGGGCTGCCTGGGTGGTGGCTGATTTAAAGTCTTTTTGATTTAGGTGGTGTTTGCGTGCTGCTTCCTCGGGTTACCGCCAGCGCTGCTAATCGAAGTCGGTCCGCCCATGTTTCGGAGCGGCCGTCGTCGGAGTTCGCATTCCCTCCTACGCCAGCGCCAGCGTCACCTTTGGCTTCGGCCGCTGAAGCCACGTTGCAAAGCCGCGACCCCCACGGAAGTGGAGTGGCGCAAATGCCCCGCACAAAGTATTTTCCCCAAATAGGGAGGTGCGGCTTCCACAGTATCGTTTTGGAGTGAAATTCCTTGCACAACCCTGCTAAGATGTTCCTTCGTATACCCTAAGTTCCTGTATCCGAGCCGGCTCCCAGCCGCGGTTTTGGTTGCAGGAGTGCTCTATAAAGTTGGCTCTCCCTCTGCGGCGCTGTGCCGCACGGCCCCGTAGGAGTGTTTGTTGAACGACCCTGTCTTTAACTGCCAAGCGTCGAACGGCTCAGCGTCAGACGATCCAGTCTTGATCGATCCGATTTCGACCCCTGCCGCGACCGGCAAACGTCCGCGGAGGAGGCGCACCTGGTATCGCCGTCGCCTGCGAATGCAGCGCGTCCTGGTCGCGGTGGTTGTCGGCACCGTGCTCGCAGGCGCCTGCTGGCAGTTCGCCCCGTCCTATTTCTCCGAACTCTCGCGGCATCAATCCCAACTCGTGCCCAGCTCTCTCTGGACCCGGGGAAACGTCCATAACAATCTTGCGTTGCTTGCCGGACAGTCCAAGCCCCAGAAAAGCTTCTCGCGCATCGCGAACGTCTATCCCTATTCAGTCATCCCCGGAGGCGTCAAAGATTCCGAAGATCTTCGCTATGCCGCGCTGCGCGATTACGTTGTTCGCCGCCACTTCGCCCGCTTCGATTTCACTCACGCCCGCCTGCTGCGCGCCACTGAAGCCCGCGAAGTTTATCTGTCATATCGCATTCGTGATGCCGTCTACTGGACGCGTCGCAAAGTTCGCTTGCATCCCGGCGAACTGCTGCTCACCGACGGCAAAATCACCGCCCGCGCTCGCTGCGGCAACCAGGTTTCCGATACCATCCAGCCCGAGGTCTCTAACGAAGAGCCCGATGTCGACGTGCTGGACGAGCCCGTGTTGGCCGTCGCCGCGGCGCCTTCACTCACCCCACGCCCTGTTCTAGCCGCTCCCGAATTGCCCGCCGGTTCGCCCACTCCTCCTCAGACCTTTAGCGGAGGATTCATCTTCCCTTATGTTCCCTTCGGTGCGCCCGTTTTCGGCGGTTGTCCTGTAGGCGAAGTAGACAAAAAGGGAGTCTGCCATCACAAGCCCCCAAGACGCGTAACCCCCGAGCCCTCGACCATGCTTCTGCTAGGTTCCGGCCTGGCGTTGACCGCCTGGCGTTATAGAAGAAGGCTCCGCCCGGTAGCTGCCTAGCCCACTCTCAATAAAGACGCATCGCTCAGGTTACGCTCGGCCCCGAGTGGTTCCCGTTCGCACCGCGAAACATTCGCCAAGTATAATTTCTGCCAAGTCGATGACGACGCCGTGGCCACTGCTCGTTGAGATTCCCTGGATCGTCTTCGTCGTCTATTGGGCGGCGAGTGCGCTGAAGACGCGCCGCACAATCAGCCGCGAATCTTTCACCTTGCGTTCCGGTATTCTCCTGTTGGAAGTTGTGGGCTTTGTACTGCTTTTCAGCGGGACAGCGGGGATCGGCGTTCTCGGCCAGCAAATTTTCCCGCGCACCTACGCTCTTTCCTTGGGTGGCGTGGCCCTCACATGGATCGGCATTGCCCTCGCCCTATGGGCTCGCTGGCATCTCGGACAATATTGGAGCGCCCGAATCACTCTCAAAGAAGATCACCAACTCATCCGCACTGGCCCCTACGCATATTTCCGGCATCCCATTTATTCAGGACTCGATCTGGCCGCCATCGGCGGAGCCTTGGCGATTGATCGCTGGCGCTGCGTCGCCGGAGTCGTCTTCATCATCCTCGGCTATTCGATCAAAGCCAGAAAAGAAGAATCCATACTCTCCCAGCAGTTTGGCGAAGCTTTTCTGGAGCACCGCCGACACACGGGTTTCCTCTTACCGAAGTTTTAGCAATCGTGTGGAGCAGTTGGTGTGGAGCGGACCCTCCTGTCCGCTGCTCTTAGCGCGCAGCAAGAATGTCCAGATAGTAATGGCCGTCCCCGCGTCCGATCGAAGCGCGATAGGGAAGTTCCAACCCACGGAACTTCCATGAACCAGCCTCCGTATCTAAGCCCAGACGAAACAGGGCGCCAGACGACGCCCATAAAAGGAGCTCAGTATGGACGGAAACTTTGTCGGTTTAGTCGCGGTCACGCTGTTTTTTGGAATTCCGCTTGCGGCCATGTACACCTACTACCGCGTCCGCAAGCTGCGGACCGAGGAACGTCTAGCCGCCATCGCGCGCGGTGCTAACGTTGCCATGGAGCCGGATCTTTCCGAGGCTGCCCATTCCCGCCGCTGGGGAATTCTCTTAGCCGCGATTTCTCTAGGCTACATCGTCACGATGTCGCTGATCGCGCGCGAGGATCCCGATGTCTGGAAAGCTGTCGCCTTCGGCATCGTGCCCTTTGCCGCCGGTCTCGGCTTCTTGCTCGACTTCGCCTTGATCCGCAAAGACCTGAAATCAGCCCAAAGCAGCCACTAGAATCTCATCCTGCTTTTGGGTGGCGCGCGGCGGTTCACCGCTGCGATAAAAGACCGTTTTCAATGACGGCTTCAGCGGCTGAGGGTAACTGCCGCGCATGGCATGAGTTTTTCAGCAATTGATTCAGCCGCGCCATATGTGCAGCACAACAACCTTCGAGCTCAATCAAGCTTGGCGAAGGGGACGAGTTCTGCGCATGCCACGATTCCGTTGAAATGTGTCCGCGTTTTAGCGCCTGCGGCACGCTCTTCGCGGAACGAAGCATCGTCTCGTTTCGATTATTGTGAAAATCGTTGCGCACGCCCCACTCCTGCCGTTTCCAGCTTGCTTTTGCGCGCTGCAACCGGCATCATTACCGACGGCGCAAAAGGAGCCAGCGAATGAAACGTTGTTTTGCAGTGAGAATGATGCTCGTCCTCGGCATGGTCGCCCTCGCACTAGGTTTCTCCTCCTCATCGGCCTTTGCCCAGGCCCGCACCGAGGGCGTTTTCAACGGACACAAAATCATCATCCCCGCTTCCAGCATTCCGCGGCCCGGCCGCCATCATACGAATTATTTCTTCGTCGACTCTGACCAACCCCAAAACAACCCTCCCGGAGGCGTGGAAACGCCCGGATCCCTGGCCTGCGTCTACCAGTTAGTTGCCGGACCGGCCGGCTGCCCCGTTGCCACCAGCACGGCCGTCCCGACTGGCGGCTGGGGCGCAATCGCCATCATCGACGCCGGCAGCTATCCGACCGCAGCCTCTGATCTCGCCGCCTTCGATGCCTACTACGGCATACCGGCCGCGGATTTTACAGTAACCTGGGTCGGCAAGAAAGAGCCCCCACAATATTCAGATTGGCAAGTGGAAGAGGCATTAGATATCGAATGGGCCCACTCCATGGCGCCCCAGGCCAAGCTGTTCTTGGTCGAATCAGTGCTCTGCGTGGCCCAACAGTGCGCGACCGACCCAACCTGGGCGGCCGTGCAACTCGGATCGAAACTCGTCGCCGAAAATGGCGGTGGCGTCATCAGCATGAGCTGGGGCGATCCGGAAGTTGCCGAGGAAACAACCTGGGACAAATATTTCAAGCATAAAGGTGTCGTCTACTTCGCCGCTTCCGGCGATTCCGGCATCGGCGTCAGCATCTATCCAGGTTCGTCTCCCAACGTAGTCTCAGTGGGAGGCACGCGTTTCGATCGCAACAGCAAAGGCGATTTTGTTGAAGAGATCTATGGCGGAGGAGGCGGCGATCTCAGCCCCTACGAGCCGCGCCCAGCCTATCAGAACGGCATTTCCAGCATCGTCGGCAGCCAGCGCGGCTATCCCGATGTCGCCTCCGATTTCTGCTGCGCACCGATTTTCCTCCAGGGCAGTTGGTATTCCGTAGGAGGCACAAGTTGGGCATCGCCCACCTTCGCCGGCATCGTCAACGCCGCCGCCAGCAAGCAGAAGACGACCGCTGCCGAGCTGACCATGATGTATGACGAATTAGCCAATCAGACCGAATACGCAGCCGATTTCTACGACATCACCCAAGGCGCTTCGCAATGCATGATCGGCTGGGATTTGTGCGCCGGTATCGGCACCGCCCGCACGTATGTCGGCAAGTAGCCTAGTCGGAAGCGTTTGGCGCCCTTAACAGCAGCACCGCCGCGCCGAGAGCGAGATGCCCTCGGGACAGCCGGCAAGTTGCCGGCGCTACCGGTGTCCCCAGCCTGCGGGAAAACTCGATTTTGTCTTTGTTTTTTTGGCTGGCGGTTTTTGGGTCGCGCCGCGCTTCGCCGCTGCGATCGCAGCATGATCTTGGCTGCGCCTTAGGCGCCGCGGTTGCCCCTCTCTGCTGGCTAACGACTTTTTCCGCCGCCGGTCGCCACGCAGGCCGTACTAGTGTCTAACTGGAAACCGGGTCGACGAAAATGCGTGCCCCCATCTTTCTTGTGATCTAGCATAATGAATGCGCAATTGCAGAAACCACTGGCCCCTGCTTTCCTCTCGTTTCAGCTAATTCTATGGGCCCTTCGGAAACAGCACAGCACGCGATCCGGCGCAGCACCCGCTTGCCGCTGGAAATTCCCGTGCGCGTAACCAGTCTCGACCCCACCCAGCCATTTTCCGAGCAGTGCAATACCACTCTAGTCAACGCCCACGGATGCGGCCTGATCGCTCCCTGCGAATTCGGGCATGGCATTCACGTCCGCCTTGAAATCGTTTCGGCGCAACGGCACACCACCGCCCGGGTTGCCGAAGTGGTGCCACTCGGCGGTGATCCCGAGACCTGGCTGGTCGGCCTCGAACTTGATATCCCCGGCAATTTCTGGGGAATCGAATACGCGCCCTCGGATTGGAAAATCGAGGAGAGGATTGAAGAGGCGTCAGCGCTGCAAAGCCCACAGCCAGCTCCGAGCGCGTCCACAAAGCCCGCTCCTCCACGCCGTTGGCGCCTGACCGATATCAGTGTCGGCGGTTGCTACCTGGAGACCGCTGCACCCTTCCCTGCCGACACTCCCGTTTTGATAAGCGTTCGCATCCTCGACGCAGAGTTTCTACTCGACGGAGTGGCGCGTGTCTCACATCCGCAAGCCGGCATGGGTGTCGAATTCGCCGCTCCGTCCGCAAGCGATCAACGGGCACGAGTCGAAGAGCTCATCCGCCAACTGATGAGCAGTCGCGAAGTCCCCAAGATTTTCGTAGGACGCAAGGAAAATACAAAAGAAGCTCAGAAAGAGATCCCGGCCGCCGCGTCCGATGCAGCGGCCGACGCTGAGTTACCCGACCCGCTCCTGGAATTGATTCGCAAAGGCGCGGCGCTGACCTCCGAGCAATTTCTCAACGATCTGCGCGCCCAGAGACTCGGCAAGCGCCGCGATCCACGCCTCGATATCGCGTTGCCTGTCTTGCTCACTGGCACCGACGTCCGAGGTCGTCCGTTGGATCAAAGAGTGATGACCATCAATATAAGCCGCCGCGGAGCGCTCCTCGATGGCGTTCACGGACTGCTCGGCCAAGGCGCTATTGTTACCCTTACTCGCGGACAAAAGCGAGAACAATTTAGCGTCGCCTGGGTCGGCGCAGATGAAACTCCAGCGGCTGGTCAAATCGGAGTCGCCGCCGTCGATCCCAATACTTCGTTTTGGAATGAAGTGCTCGAAGCCGCGGCGCAATCCGGCCTCGAGACGGCCAGCCTGCGCGGAAACGATCGCCTGAGTGGCGATTCGCCGGGCGATTAGCCCAGTGCGTTAAACAGATCGACATTCACCAATCGTCGGTTGTCCCCTGTGCCCCCTGCGGTGAAAGCCCTGGGGTTCTTCCTCGGACGCCAGAACTTGCGCCGCATCGAGCCGCATCACAACGATCATCATCTTCGACGCACTTCACCAGCACTAGCGGCCCACGATAGTGTCCGCAGAATGGTAAACTGCCTTCGCCAGAGGGCTCTGTGTCAGACGAGAATCCTTCTTTACAATCGAAAAAACGGGATCGAGAACTGGGGATGGACGCGCGCATCACTCGCCGCGATTTTCTTAACGGCGTCGCGCTCACCGTGGGTGCCGCGACTATTCCGCCGGAAATGTGGGCCGCAATCGCTTCCGACCTCCAAGCCCAAGACGTTCCCGGATACTACCCACCCGCCAAGACCGGTCTCCGCGGATCTCATCCCGGTTCCTTCGAAACCATGCACAGCGTCCGCGACGGCGATTTCTGGAACCACGCACCGAGGCCCATCGATACCGGCGAATCTTACGACTTGGTAATCGTTGGCGGCGGCATCAGCGGACTCGCCGCAGCCCACTTCTTTCGCAAGGTTGCCGGCGACGGCGCCCGCGTCCTGATTCTCGAAAACCATGACGACTTCGGCGGCCACGCCAAGCGCAACGAATTTCGCGCCGGCAACCGCACTTGGCTCGGCTACGGCGGCACGTACTCCATCGAGAGCCCCGCACCGTACAGCGCCGTTGCGAAAGCCCTCATCGCCGAACTCGGGATCGATGTGCCGTCCTATCACAAGTACGTGAGCAGCGGTCTCTACCGTTCGCTCGGCCTCAAGCCCAGGGTCTTTTTCGACAAAGAAACATTCGGCATCGATCGCCTGGTTGACAATGCTGCTCGCACCTCCAGCGACGAGAGCGGCATCAACGATGCCAGCGGCGAAGCCGAATTGCGCGCCTTTCTGAAAGAAGCTCCATTCTCCGAAAAGGCGAAACAGGATTTTCAGCGTCTCTTAACTGAGAACAAAGACTACCTGCCCGGCCTGAGTTCCGACGAAAAGAAAGCCCGACTCGCCCGTGTAAGCTACGCCAAGTATCTGACCGAAATCGTTGGCGTCAGCGACGAAATCGTCAAACTTTTTCAGGCGCAACCTCACCCGCTCTTCGGCGTAGGCATCGATGCCGTTTCCGCGCAGGATGCATGGGGCCTTGGATACAAGGGATTCGACGGCCTCAATCTCGATCCTGCTCCCGGCAAAGGTATGAACCGCGATACCATTCCCAACGCCGAGGCCGACAAATACTTTTTTCACTTTCCCGACGGCAACGCTTCGATCGCCCGCTTGCTCGTGCGCAAGCTTATTCCCGCCGCGGTTCCCGGAGACTCGCCCACCGGCGTGGTGCTCGCCAAAGCCGATTACTCTAAGCTCGATGAGCCGTCCTATGGGACCCGCATCCGCCTCAACAGCACCGTAGTGAAAGTGAAACATCTCGGCAAGCCCGAACGTGCCCAGGAAGTCGAAGTCACCTACTTCGCGGATAAGAAGCTCCAGACCGTGCGCGCTGCGAATTGTATCCTGGCCTGCTGGCATGTCGTCATTCCCTACATCGCGCAAGAGTTGCCGGCGGCGCAAAAAGAAGCTCTAGCCTCGGCGCAGAAAGTTCCGCTCCTCTACACCAACGTTCTCGTGCGCAATTGGACCGCCTTCCAGAAGCTCGCCGCCAGCACCATCTACGCGCCCGGCATGTATCACACCGCCGTGAACCTCGACATCCCGGTCAGCATCGGCGGCTATGAGTGCACAAAAACTCCCGAGGATCCGATCGTCGTACACATGATGAAAGCAGCCTGCGAGCCAGGATTACCCGCGCGTGATCAGCACAGAGTGGGCCGCATTCAGCTTTACGAGACGACTTTTGAGACTTACGAGCGCAACATTCGCGATCAGCTATCACGCATGCTCGGTCCCGGCGGATTCGATCCCGCTCGCGACATTCTCGAGATCACCGTCAACCGCTGGCCTCACGGCTACGCCTACGAATACAATTCGCTCTTCGACAAGTTCTGGCTGCAAGGCGGAGAGACGCCCTGTCAGATCGCGCGCAAACCTTTCGGACGCCTGGCGATCGCCAACGCCGACGCGGACGCCTATGCGTATACCGATTGCGCCATCGATCAGGCCTATCGCGCCGTGCACGAACTCAAGAAGAACTGAAGAACTAAGTGTGGCGCGGGCGCCCTCGCCCGCGAAAGCCGGCCCTTGGTTGAATCTGGAGGCGAGGCCGAAAAGTAAGTTGGACTAAGACGCGATGCAGTCTGCACCGTTATCCCAGGAGGTGGTTACATGAAGCCCCACCCAACCAAACGACCGAAGACGGCACGGAAGCCGCAACCCAGCGCCGACCGCCCCTTCGCTCCCGGCTATGGCATCGTAGGTGCAAACGAGGGGAAAGGCCTGCTCTCCTGGACGTGGGTTGCAAGAAAATTGAACAGTTGCCGTACCTTCTGGCTCTCCTCGATCCACGCTGCTCACAGCCGCCCGCACGTCATGCCTGTATGGGGAGTGTGGCTCGACGACGCTTTCTTCTTCTCTACCGGGCGCCACTCCCGCAAAGGTCAAAACCTCGCCGCCAATCCCGCCTGCACAATTACCAACGACGACGGAGCAGAGGCGGTAATCATCGAGGGGCAAGCCACCGAAGTCGAAGATGCGGCCGCGCTCGATCGCATTGCTGCTGCCTACAAGAAGAAGTACAAGATGGATCCGCGCAGCATGAAAGAACCAATCTTCGGCGTGCGTCCAAAGAAGATGTTTGGATTCATCGAGAAGACATTTCCAAAATCGGCTACAAGATGGCAGTTATGAAACTTGTAATCGGTAATCTGCGATTCAAAAAAAGCAAATCAAATCGCCGACCGCAAATCAAATTCCCAATCACAAATTCAGCCGAATTTTCCGCGCCGACAGATGCGCTCCCGTCAGCAGCAGCATGCCCGACAAGAATGACCAGAACATCAGGCTCACCGAGATCGCGAAGGGTCCATACACTTCCGCAAAATTGAGCCAGGGCAGGGCGAAGACATAAGCGTATTTCAGCGCCTCCGACAGCAATCCCATAATCACCGCCGCTGGCAGCACTCCTCGAGCCGGCACCTTGCCATTCGGCAACAGCCAATAGACGAGGAAAAAGATGGCAATCGTCGACAGGATCGAAAAAACTTTCATGGTGATAAAGTCCACCAGCGTGATATACCAGGCGCCATAACCGTGCAGCGCGGTCTTCACGATCGCCACATTTCCGGCCGTCAATCCCACCGACACCAGCGCCAGCGTCCCGCAGGCAAACACCAGTCCCAGCGAGATCCACTGATTTCGCAAGTACGAGCGATTGTTACGAAATCCCCAAACGCGATTCAGCGCAACTTCGAGCGGCACAAATATTCCTGTCGAAGTCACCAGCAGCATCGCCAGCGAGAAAACCTGCGCCCGACGATGCGCCATCACCAGCGCATTCAGATTCCGGATCACGAATTCCTGGCCCGTCGGAATATAGTCGCGCAGCAGATTTTCGATGATCGCGTACATTACCCGCGAATGAAAGACATACCGGATCAACGTCATCAGCAACAACAGAAACGGGAAGAAAGACAGAATCGAATTGGCCGCGACCGAGAAAGCGAACGTGTGCACTTCGGTCCGCAACATATAGCGCGCCGTCGAGCGCACCAGTCCTTCGTGCGGTGCCGTACCGATCTCGGCCGAATCGGGCTTGTTCGAAAGCTCTATGGGAGTTATCGAAGACACTGCTTCTCAAATCTTATCAAATACTTACGGCTTCTCATCGGATTTTGCTTCGACTTCCCCTCGACTCCATCATCGGCATCTCCCGATCTCGGCATGAATCCCGGTCATATCGCTATCTTTCCGCCCATCAACTTAGCTCTTGCCAACTGCAATCTTCCTGCTATTATCTGGTGCTTCGCCAGCCTCGACCGGTTGGTGATACTCGACAAAATGCAGCAGGAACTTCAGTAGATGTGCAGCAGGATCGACGTTTCCGTGTCAGCAGTCGTTTATCGCGCCTTCGTTTTCGCGGCTCCTCAAGTGTTTCGTCGCGCCCAACCGCTCGACGAAATGCAAAGGGAGCCGTTTCCGTTGGCGCGGTTTCGTCCGTCGCGCGGCAACGCGATCACATTCTTGACGTCGCATTGAGGGGGTGTGCTGCAGCGCTCTTCCGCGTCCGCTTGCCGTGCAAGAGCAAGCAGATCAGGAGAACGCAGCAGCGCAAACACACGCGCCGCAAGAATAATTCTTAGCGATGAGGCGAAAGGAGTTTCTTTGTGAGAGAGAAGGGTACTGTGAAGTGGTTCAACGGGGCGAAGGGATACGGATTTATCCAGCGCTCCACCGGCGAGGATGTATTCGTGCATTTCTCGGCCATCCAGGAGAACGGCTACCGCTCGTTGAATGAAGGCGAGACCGTCGAGTTCGATCTGCTCAAAGGCCCCAAAGGCTTCCAGGCGGGCAACGTCGTGCGAGCGGCATAAAAATTTCTCCAACCAGTTCGCAAAACCCTCTCAGATGTGTCGAGAGGGTTTTTTTGTCGGCGCCGAAGTCAGGTCATCTCCGCAAAACATAGGCGCTTCCTGGTCTATAATTGCGCGCACGGATGGCTCTTACCTCTGGCGCGAAATTCCTGTCGCACAAATCCAAATCTTCCCGCCTTCCCGCTCGCCCAATAGGTCATCTCCTGCGCATCTTAGGCGTCGGCTTTGGAATCGCTGTCATCGTCGGCAATACAGTCGGCTCTGGCATCCTTCGCACCCCGGGTGAAATTGCCGCTCACCTGCAAAGCGCCTCGCTCGTGATCGCGGTCTGGGTTCTTGGCAGCGCTTACGCCTTCTTCTGCACCCTCTCCGTCACCGAGCTCGGCACCATGCTTCCGCGCGCCGGTGGATGGTACGTGTATTCTCGCCGCGCGTTTGGCGAGTATGCCGGATTCCTCGTCGGCTGCTGTGACTGGACCGTGCAGGCCGCCTCTCTGGCCTATATCGCCATCGCCTTCGCCGAATTCGCCGCCGAACTTCAACCCGCGCTCCGCGGCAACGTCAAACTCGTCGCGGTTTCCTGTTTGGTTTTTCTAACCCTTTTGAATTGGCTCGGCCTTCGTGCCGGCAGCCGCACCCAGGAACTTACCAGCCTGGTCAAGGCGCTGGCGCTGCTCGGATTTGTCGTGGCCTGTTTCGCGATTTCTCCAAGCGGAGCACTCGCCGCTCCTTCCGCTCCGGCAACTTTCCTCGTGCCCAGAGGAGGCCTTCTCCTCGCCATCATCCTGGCCTTGCAGCCGATCCTCATCACCTACGACGGATGGTATGGCGCCATCTACTTCGTCGAGGAGGACGAAGATCCGGTCAGGAATCTGCCCCGCTCGTCGATCGGCGGAATCGTCGCCTGCATCGCGATCTACTTACTGGTCAACGCTGCGCTCCTTCACGTTCTGCCCATGGCCAAACTCGCCGCTTCTCAAATGCCGGCTGCCGATGCCGCCTTAGCCGTGTTCGGAGCGCACGGCGAACAGGTCATTCTGATCGTCTCTCTGGTTGCGGCGGTGAGCACCATCAACGCCGTGCTCCTGATGATGCCGCGCATCCTCTTCGCCATGAGCCGCGACGGCTTGCTACCGTGCGCCGTAGCATCCGTTAACCGTGGCGGAACTCCGAGCACAGCCCTGTTGCTCGGCGTGCTCGCGGCCATCGCTCTGGTCCTCAGCGGCAGTTTCGAAAAGCTCGTCGCCATCTCTTCGTTCCTGTTCGTGGCCGTCTATCTCTCAGGCTTTTGCGCCTTGTTTGCGCTGAGAATCCGCGAGCCGAACCTTCCCAGACCCTTCAAACTCTGGGGCTATCCCTGGACAAATCTCGGCGTCCTCCTCGCCTCCGGCGCGTTCCTCGTCGCCACGATTGTCAGCGACCGCAAGGACGCTCTCTTCACCCTGATCCTGATCGCGCTCAGCTACCCGATTTATTTCTTCCTGATAAAAGGCGTGCCAGTTCCCGCAAACGACGCCATCGCGGTTCCACCGAAGTGACAGTTTCAGCTGGGCGTGGCGGAAACGTCCGCTTCATCAGCGCATAGGAGAGCAAACCCAGTTCAAAGCCCGAAAGGCTTCCAGGCGGGCAACGTGGTGCGAGTCGCATAAAAATCTTCTCCAACCAGTCGCAAACCCTCTCGGATGGTCGAGAGGGTTTTTTATTTTTGCTTGCGGGGCGACGTGATTCTCGCTGGCTGTTTACTGCTAGCATATTGATAGTATTCTCCGCCCCCGCCGCCCCAGATTTCCCATGCAAACATATGATTGTAAATGACTTAATTGTAAACTCTCAGGAATATGGACTTAAGCTCGATTTTCTGGCTAAATTCCCGTTTCCTCCGCCTCGTTCGACCGGTCGCCTTGAGTTTTTGCTCCAAAGTCTTCATTGCTGCTTGGCCCCTTTCTGCAAGGATGCTTCCGTCTTTAGAAAAGCAAGGTGTTTATCAAACCTCGCGTCTGCCTGTTCAATAAGTTGGCGACAAAAACGTTTCTCGCTGCCACCTGATTTGTCTCCCCGACGTGCAGCATCGAAGCCAAATGCTATTCGCCAAACGCCGTCGGCTGCTTCTCAACGGGCTTGAGAAGTCGCGCACCCGGAGTGGGCAGCCTCCGTTCGTGGTGGTGCAAAGGTGGGCCAGTTCCCTAGGATATCGGCTTGTTAGCGGCACGACTGAAGTCGTGCCCTTCCCGTTCGCGCTTGATCGCGCCTGAGCGCAGCGGTAAACCGCTGCGCCACCCAAAGTCCAGGGCTAAGCCCGCCTGCGATTATTTCCCCACTGTCTTAATATCCAGACTCCGCCACAGATACCAGCAGGCGATTGAGCGATAAGGAGCCCACGGTTTTGCGATATTGGTCATCACGTCGGGCTTTGGCCACTTGCGTTTTTTGTAGTGCTTCTTGATTGCGGCCTGCACTCCGTAATCGCCCACCGGCAAAATATCCGGACGCCGCAGGGTGAACATCAGGAACATGTGGGCGGTCCAGACGCCGACGCCTTTGACCTGGGTGAGATGGGCGATGACTTCTTCTTCGGGCATGTCGGTCATGCGCTCGAACTCGAGCAGTCCGGCGGCGGTCTTCTCGGCGAGATCGCGCAGATAGGCGGTCTTCTGGCGGGATAGTCCGACGCCGCGCATTTGCGCGTCGGTGAGTTTGAGAATGCCTTCGGGAGTGAGAGGATCTCCGGCGAGGGCGGTGAAGCGATCGAAGATGGTCGCGGCGGCCTTGCCATTCAACTGCTGATAGAGGATCGATTCCGCCAGAGCATGAAACGTCGGATCGCCAAACTGCATGCGGCACGGCCCGACCCGCTCGATAATCCCCGCCAGGATAGGATCAGATTTCTTCAGGTGCCGTGTGGCGGATTGGTGGTTCGCCTGGTGCATTCGTGTCCTTCGCATGGGTGCGGTGCCTCGGAACTGACGGGGACAAAGTTTAGCACAGAAGGGGAACAAATGGCGAATATTCGGATTTGCTTATCCTGGAGGCACAGAGTCGCGGAGAAGAACTCTCGACGTCAAAGACCAAAAGAACTAGCCGCGCGGTTGGGCTTCTGCGCGTCTCCATGACTCCGTCGTGAAAAGGCGAATCAATCCGCAGCCGACGCGATCCTCAGGAGGGGAAATGGAAGTGCACGTCGACGTGCGATGCTACCGGATTGCCATCAAGCGTGGCTGGTTGGAAGTGCCAGCGGCGCACAGTGGCTTCGATCTTCTCGTCGATTCCGTGGCCGACCGTCTGCACGATTTTCGTTTCTACGACATTGCCCTGGGAATCGATGGTCACTACGATCACGACATCGCCGACTAAATCCCTCGGCAGTTCAGAGCGGGAGACCGGCGGATCAGGATGGATGACCGAATACGCGACATGAACTTCGTGGCCGGTGACGGGGCCGTCAACCACGGTGCCTAGCGGCGATCCGGCATGAGCGTCATGGTCGGCACCGGCATCATCGGCAACGACTACTGGCTGTGGCTTTGGCGGCAAGGGATGGGTGTGCGGATGCGTCTTGCTCGCCCGCGGGAATAGCAGCTTGGCGGCATCAGGATGCGCGTCTTTGTTTGCGCCGGGCGGAAAATAAATCAAGGTGACGTTGCCGTCTCCATGAGCAAGCCACATGGGAGTAAGCGTGACCGATGCGCGATGGTAAAACACGATGACGGCGAGTAGCACCAGGTGGGCGGCAACCGACACTCCGACGGCGCGATGGCGTCGAATCGCCGCCGACACCGGAAAAACGCTCGGAGGCTGAAGGCCGTTAAACACGCACCTTCTATTTTACTTACTTGGGCGACGCACAAGAAGAGGAAAAAAGGTGACAGGTGACGGTGACAGGAAAAGCTACGACGCGATTTTCCTGGGAATTAAGGCCAAGACCTGAGACCTGTCACCCGTCGCCAGGTTTTTACGCGCCCGCCTGCTGTTCGGCCATGTCGCCGATCACCGGCAGCTTGAACATCTGTCCCTGGTAGGCCTTCAGCACCAGGACCAGCCAGATCACAAAGCCGACGAGGCTCACCAGCGGCCAGATGATGAGCGTCGCCCATCCGAGGAATGGGATGTGGGCAATGAGAGAGAGGCCGATCCAAAGAACGGTCCAGGCAACGGCGAAGAAGAGGCACTGAAATGCGTGGAAGCGGATAAAACGCTTCCTGTTGAATGGTTCCATGACCAGAAACACAATCGCCGGGATGATGGTGACGTAGGCCAGCGCGCCAGCCACATTATCCGCCAGGCCTGCGCCCGCCGGCACTGCGATGGTGCTGGGCACCGTGCCGGGCGCACACTTCGTGCAGGTTGCACCATCCGCGATCTGAGCTCCACAGCTTGGACAAAAGGCCACGAGGCCTCCTTTGAGTTGACAGGCAAGGTAGCAGAATGCCGGTTGGGACGCAATGACAATTCAAGACAATTCAAGCCTCTGACAATTCAAGCCTCCAGCGATCTTTGCGCCGCAGCGACATTCCTCTATCATGCAGGTTCTGGATTCTGTACGTCGGGGAGCAGTGAATGCGCCTCTTTCATTTCTATCTTGCATTTCTACTTTGAAAGGTACTGATGATCACTATCGTTTCCGGATTGCCGCGGTCGGGCACATCGTTGATGATGCAGATGCTGGATGCGGGCGGGCTCCCGGTTCTCGCCGACGGCGAACGCAAGCCTGATCCCGACAACCCTAAAGGCTACCTCGAGTGGGAGCGCATCAAGCAGCTTCCCAAAAATCCTAGCCTGATTGCGGAGGCCGAAGGTAAGGTGGTCAAAGTCATATCGCAACTGATTCTCTCCCTACCCTCCGGTCACGAGTACCGCATCGTTTTCATGCAGCGTCCGCTGCCCGAGGTGCTGAAATCGCAGGACGAAATGCTGCGCCGCCGCGGCAATGCGGACTTGGTCGGCGACAACTCGACTGTGGAAGAGTTTTTTCACCGCCACCTGATCGAGGTCAATCAGTGGCTCGCCAGACACGCCAACATCAAAGTCACGCGTGTGCATTATCATCGCGTGCTTCGAGAACCCAAGGCGGTCGCCGAGGAGGTAGCCGTGTTTTTACAGGTGCCGCTCGACATCGGTGCCATGGTCGGGCAAGTGGATGGCAACTTGTATCGCAACCGCATGAAGTAGGGAAGGGTTACAGATTGAAGGTCTGGGGAAAAGACGGATTCGCAGCGGAAAATTCTGGCGCTGCAGTCACGTGACCACGCAATTATCTCTTTGGCGGATTTGAATTCGGCAACTAGACGGCAATAACCCTGGTCCGCGCGGATGGGAGCGAGAATTCAATCTTGCTTCTGCGAGTGGGTGGTGGTTCCATCAGCCTCTTGATCAATCTAACGATTTCCTGAATCGAGTCGTCGTGCTTCTCCAGATTCGTCTCTAACGCTTCGATCTTGCCCGCGAGTTCCTTATTTGTGGCCAGCATCGTTCGTAAGCGAACAAAGGCGCGCACCACAAAAACGCTCAGGGCTTCTGCCTTTTCGGAGTTAAGCACCGTCGCTGTCATGATGGCGCCGTGTTCAGTGAATGCATATGGGAGAGACCGTCGGCCGCCGCGTCCTTTCTTTGGCGTTGCAAATTGCAATCTCAAAACGGCGAACTCGCCCGGTTTGAGTTGGAACATCAAGTCGGCAGGGAAGCGGCTCCAGTTGCGATTTACCTGCTCGTTGAGGCGCTTTGCCGTTATTCCATAGATCTCGGCCAGGGCCTTATCGAGGATGACTTTTTGCTGCCGCAGAATCGTGATTCGGGATTCAATAGGAACCACGGTCGCCTTTCGCTGTTTTGCCAAGGTGTGCGTTATCGCGAGTGGTTTTGCCGAGCGCAGTCGCGTCCGGTAATCGACTGACGATTGACAGTGCGGGATGTGATGACTGAACAATAAAGATGTGATGAATTCTGCCCGGGAATTTCCGCGGTCGCGTTCGATTGCTGGATGCGGACCGAACCTGCCCAGCGGACATCGACCAAGTGAACTGGAGGCCCGCCTCACGAAGCTGTGTATGCGGGTGAACAACAAATCTTTGCGGTCGCAATTTGCGACCGCAAACAAAATCAGGTGACGCTTATTTCCGTATACGTTCCATACACCTGGCGTAGCGCTTCGCAGATTTCGCCTACGGTGGCATACGCGCGGACGGCGTCGATAATGTAGGGCATGGTGTTGACGTCAGAGATGTTGCCATTGCTGCCCGCGGTCGGAGTCTTTGAGGCGGCGTGCTTCAACGCGTCGAGGCGGCGCTCGACTTCTTCGTTCGAGCGGCGGCCGCGCAGGGCCTTAAGTTTTTTCTCCTGGGCGCGCGCCACCGACTCACCGATGTAAAGAATCTTCGGCGATCCCTCTTCGATGACGAAATCATTCACACCGACTGTGATCTTCTCATTGGCCTCGACCGCACGCTGGTACTGGTAACTCGCCTCGGCAATTTCTTTCTGTGGGTACCCGCGTTCGATGGCCTTGACCATACCGCCCATCTGATCGAGCTTCTCGAAGTATTCAAACGCGCCATCTTCCATGTCAAGAGTTTGCTTCTCGACAAAGTAGCTACCGCCGAGCGGATCAACCGTTTGCGCCGCGCCCGACTCAAAGGCAATGATCTGCTGCGTGCGCAGCGCGATGCGCGCAGCCTCTTCGGTCGGCAAAGCGAGCGCTTCGTCATAGGCGTCGGTGTGCAATGATTGCGTCCCACCGAGCACTGCCGCCAGTGCCTGCAGCGCAACGCGGGCAATATTGTTCATCGGTTGCTGCGCCGGCAGCGAGACGCCAGCGGTTTGCGTGTGGAAACGCATAAGCCGCGTGCGGTCGTTCTTCGCGCCGAAGCGATCCTTCATCAGCCGATACCAGATCTTGCGCGCGGCGCGGTATTTGGCGATCTCTTCAAAGAAATCATTGTGCGCATTGAAGAAGAAGCTGAGGCGCGGCCCGAAATCATCGACATCGAGCCCGCGGCGGCGCGCCCATTCGACGTACTCGACGCCGTCATAAATCGTGAAAGCAAGCTCCTGCAGCGCAGTCGATCCAGCCTCGCGAATGTGGTAACCGCTGATGGAGATGGTGTTGAAGCGCGGGGTAAATTTCGATCCGAATTCGAAAGTATCAATCACCAGCCGCATCGAAGGTGCGGGCGGGTAGATGTACTCCTTCTGCGCGATGTATTCCTTAAGAATGTCATTCTGAATGGTGCCCGAAATCCTCTTCCAGTCGGCACCCTGTTTCTCGGCGACCACCAGATACATGGCCCAGAGAACGCTGGCCGGAGAATTGATGGTCATAGACGTTGTGACGTTCTCAAGGCTGATGCCGTCGAAGAGTATTTCCATATCCTCAAGCGAATCGATGGCCACACCGCACTTGCCCACCTCGCCTTCGCTTGCCGGATGATCAGAGTCATAGCCCATAAGCGTCGGAAGATCGAAGGCAACCGAAAGTCCGCCTCCACCATGCTCGAGAAGATATTTGTATCGTTGGTTAGTCTCTTCGGGCGAAGCGAAGCCGGAGAACATGCGCATCGTCCACAGTTTTCCGCGGTATCCGGTGGAGTGAATGCCGCGTGTGTAGGGCGCCTGGCCTGGATAGCCGAGATATTGATCGTAATTCCAATCGGCGGGCAGATCAGCCTGCGTGTACAAGCGACGGATCGGCGCATTCGAGATGGTGCTGAAGCGGGCGTGACCGTGTTCATCGAGGTTCGTGCCGGTAGCTGCGCCAATAGGTTTTTCAGGCGCCTTCTCGATCGTGGGAGCCAGCGTCTTTTCGGCCCACTCTTTTTCCGAAGTGGAAGGATGACGGTCTTCGAACAGGTCCGCGATCGGACTCTCAACCACCGTCTTCGTCAAGTCACCTTTGGTCTTATTCTCAGACATCTCTTTTACCTACTTCATTCATACCCTGCCCTTGATGATAGAGTAGCGGCGCGGTGCTGCAAAATGGCGCGACCGACCAAGCGGTTGGCGAGGTTGAAGGCTCCCCATGTTTTACATCGTTCCATCGTCCTAAAGATTTTGCAGGCTCCCTTGACGCCGCTTTTCGCGCGCCCCTATTCTTGACCTACTCAAGCGGAGGAATTCTGAAGGCATTCCGGCAGTTATTGCAACGTACTCCGTTCTACGGCGCGTATAAGGCGCTCGGCCACTATCCCGATTATTGGTATTGGATTCTCCGTGGCCGGCCGTCCCGCTCTCCGCATCTTCTGAAGCAGAAAGTTGTGCGCGAATATGGCGAGAAATTTGCGCTCGAGACTCTAGTCGAAACCGGAACTTACTATGGCGAGATGGTAGCGGCCCTGAAAGGCCATTTCGATCGCATCTACTCGATAGAATTTGTCCCCGAGCTGGCCGAGCGAGCGACTCGCAAATTCGCACGCCACCCGCATGTGCGCATCTTCTGTGGTGACAGCCGCGTCGTCATGCCCGACGTGCTCGCCTTGCTGACCGACCCCGCGCTTTTCTGGCTCGATGCCGGCTACTACGGTTGGGTCGGCAAACGAGGCGACCAGCAGCGCTTGTCGGCCGAGCTCGAGATGATCCTCAGCCATCCTTACCGCCACATGATCCTGCTCGACGATGCGCGCGGACTGACGGGCTGCGACGGGATTCCGACTGTCGCAGATGTGAAGACCTATGTTGAGTCGAAGTTTCCGCAACGGGTAGTGGAAGTAAAATACGACATCATGCGCATCACTCTGAGAACGGACTGCGTTTAAGATTCGCGAGTCGCTTCTCTATTTTCGTGTTCAAGAGATTCGAAGAAAGGGCCGCCCAAGCTCGGCCCCAGTTGATACTTTGCCATCTAGAACACGTCCCGGACGGCTCGATTGATCAATCCAACAGAATTGTTGGATGCCTCACCCGCCGCATAAGTAAAGGTGGCAGACTGATCCGTCAGATCGATCTGCTCCGACGTCAGAACAGTTGTGCTACCGGAAGCGGTCACCTGCACGAAATAGGTGCCAGCCGTTACGCTGGTTGAGCCCTCTGCGCCCGCAGCCGCTGTAACCGTGTAAGTTTTCGGATTCTTCACACCCACCTGCGTAAGCGTGGCTTGCAGGGTCGGCGCATCGGCCGCGTTCGCGAAGACGAAACGCGCGTTGCCCGACGCTATCGGAGAGAAGTCGTCAGCGAATTGCAGCAGAGCGGGCTGACCGCTACCGTTGAGGGCGGCTGCGATTGTCGTACTGTCTGTAGATTTCAACATTACCTGCGAACTGATCACTGCCGTATTGGTGCAGGGCGCAAGCGAATTGGCTTCGCTGATCTGCACGTCGTAGGTTCCGCCGGCAAAACTAAGGGGCCCGCTGGTACTGCTGAAGGTCAATCCGCGCACCAGGCAGTCGCCATCGATCAAAATGTCGACCGGATAGCCGGGATTGAGGTTCTTGGAAACATCGTAGCCCGGAATCCCCTGCACGATGTAAAGGTAAGCGTTATCGGCGGCGAAGCTGGAGGCTCCGAGCGCGAGACACAGAGTTGCGAGCAAAACGACACTCCTGCGAAGTTTCATAAGTCTCCTCAAAGTTGGTGAAGGTTGTGAAGCTGATTGTGGGGGATGAACCGCCCGTTGACGCTGGAAGACGACGTCAGGGCAGCTCACAATGCACCGCTGGGATCCCAACCGGGAAGCTGCTTAGCCTCGTTTGATTCAAACCCAGCTTGTAGAGGGAAGTTGTCGCGAGCAAGAAAAAAAGAATCGCGCGACCAAAATGCTGGCGTGGATCAGTTTCCGAGATGCAGCCTTGGTTTCTACCGTGATTCTCTCGACCGCGAGAGTTCCCACGCCTTCGCATATTTCCACGACACGTAAACGGCATGATAGAGGTGCAGAAGCAATCCTTCGCGGCCGTCGAGAAATCCGAGTCGAAGAAAATAGTTGTAGGTGAAGGTGGCGATTGGCCGCAAGACGATGTTGAACACGCTGAAGCCGCGCGGGCCTTTAGCGACTGCCATCTCCGCACCAAGGGAGGAATAGCGGTTCATGTGGTCGATGTAGTCGGCGAGGGTGGGATAGGAGTGGTGGATGATCTCGATCGGGCCGCCCATTTCGTAATACAGAGAAGGCTTATATTCGACACCATGGTTGAGGCGGAAATCCTCGTGAACCAGACGATCTTCGAAGCGCGCGCACCCGCGCCGGATCAAGCGCAGCTTCGGGTCCGGATAAAAGCCGCCATGCCGCATCGGACGCCCTAGAAAACAATTGCGTCGAGCAAAGATCATCCCACCTTGAAAATCGGCGAACTCTTCCTGATGTCTTCCGAAGAGGGCAAGGAGTAGGAACTCTCGCATTCCCGCGCCGACCTCTTCGTCCGCATCCAAACTCAAAATCCAATCTCCCTCAGCTTTCTCGATCGCCGAATTCTTCTGCGCGGCGTAGCCCTTCCATTTTTCAATGAATACTTTCGCCCCGAACGATTTCGAGATCTTGACGGTGCGGTCGGTCGAGCCAGAATCGACCACGATGATCTCGCCTTTGCCGTCGGCAACCAGCGGCTGCGCGCTGGCGAGCGCGCGCGCGATATTGACTTCCTCGTTATGAGTGATGACGACGACGGAGAGGATCACACAGAATTCCTACCGAGAGAGAATACGCGAGAGTCAGCGCGGCGCAAAAGAGAAACGCCGGGATGCGAGCCCCGGCGCTTCGCTGCTTAAACGCGAGTTGCGATAGCGCCCTACTGCTGCGGCTGCGCCGGAGGGTTCGCCGGCATCGGCTTGTCGGCAGGCCGGGCCGCCACGTGAGGAATACTCGGCGCGTGCGTAACCTGTCCCCGCTCGGCATCGCCGATCAATATACCGGCGTGATCGAGCAGAAGGCCGGTTGAACGCTCCAATTCGACCTCGGCCTTTTCGTAAAGGGCCTTGGCGGAGACGAGCGTAACTTCGGCCTGCGTCATTGCCGCCTGATTCTGGAGAACGAGAGTAGAAGTCGATGCCCCGAGCGCATATTTCTTTTGTTCCGCGTCGAGCGACTGGCGCGCCAGATCGACGGCCGCTTGGGCGGAAGCGACGCTGGCGCGATTCTGCTGTACGCCAAACTGCGCATTGCGCACCTCGATCCGCAATTGGTTCTCGATCTGCTGAATGCGCAGTTGGGCTTGGCGGTATTCGAACTCGCCTCGCACTTGAACCGACTGCGCCGCTCGGTTGCGCAACGGAATATTGATGGCGATGCCCGCGCCCTTGTCAGAAGCGGTGGAGTTAACGAGTTGGTTCAATGTACCAGGGTAAGAAACGCTGGGCGGAACCGGGGCAGGACTGGTGAGGCCGCAGACCGGAAATTCAGTGGTGCTAGTACATACGTAGTTAGGATTCGAATTCCCGCCTTGACCATTTCCGCCGTAATAGGCAAACAGATCCACGGTAGGCAACAAAGCACTCCTAATCGCTTTATTACTGATGTCCGTATTCGCAAGATTGATACGCTGTTCCGCGAGTTCGGGGCGATGACTCAGCGCATCGTTTACCAGATCCTGCGTGGGTATAACCGCTTCCTGCGCCGGCAACTCCATCGTCGAAGTAGGAATTACTTCGGCGTCGGCTAGCACCTGGTCGACCAGCGAGCGGCTCAGAGCATTCTTCATGAGGAGCTGTTGCAATTGGAGGTTGGTCAACGCCACCGTCAGGGTTTGCTGATCGGAAGCAACCGTACTCTGGGCGCGCACCACCTCGATCGGCGCGAGGGTTCCGATTTCCACCTGCTTCCTGCTGTCAGAAAGTGTTTTCTGCGCAAAAGCCAGTTGTTCTTTCTGCACCCGCACATTCTCGTACGCATACACCAGATCCCAGTACATATTTTCAATTTGGTCAACCGTAGTTGTGATTTGTAGGCGGAATGCGACATCCGAAATTTCACGATTGTTTTTCGCGATCCTGATAAAGCGGTCATTGGCCGCGAATCCGAAACCCTGCAACAGGTGCTGCGTCAGCTTGAACTGGAAACTGGAATTAAGTAGCGGAGTGAACGCATTGTAAGGGTTATCCGAGGTTACGCGGGTGTTGTTGAAGCCGACCGATACGTTCGTGCCCCACTGGAATCCCTGAGTGTAGGTAAAGTTCCCGGTCGCGGTGTTCTGATGAGGACCGCAGAAGGGGCTGGTGCAGATAATGCCTAGGTGATCATTTTGCAAAGTGCCCGTGAGGATCGGATCGAAGCTGGTAATAAGCGGCCCGCTGCCCAGAGTGGACTGAACCAGCCCGCTCGTTCCGGCTCCCGCGCCGCCCGCACCAACCGACGTTCCGCCCTGACCCGACCCCACCTGAGTGCCCAGTCCGCCTACGCCGCCGCCGGGCGTATTTTGCACCACGCCGTTGTTGACGCCGAGAATGGTGTTGAAGCCCGATTTGGCGCGCCACACATCGGTGTCGGCAATATTCAGGTTGTAGCGCGCGATCGCGATGTCGAGGTTATTTTCGAGCGCCAAGGCGACCGCGTCGTTCATCGAAATATAGAGTTTGCCGTCATGCATGAGTTCGTCGATGCGGGGCGTGTTGGCGAGGTTCGGCGCTTCTACGCGCCGCGGAGTGTAGGGAGCAACCAGATTAGGGAAGTGCGACTTCGGTTTCGAATATTCCTGTACATCAAAAGGCTGCGTCGATGACGAGGGCGATACAGCTCTCTGCGCCGGCATCTGCGGCGACGGCGCGCTCGGCACCGGCGTATCTTGCGCGGATCCCGCAGGCACCAGCACTACAGTAAAGAAGATGGCAGCAAGGAAAAAAACGGCAGCCCGCCGAAACCCGGTCAACACTGTAAAACTTTGCATTCGCATCATCTCCATTGGTGACAATCAGTGATCTGCCTCAACCGGTCAGGCTTGAGGGCACGGGACGCAGTGGTCCGCGATTTCGCCGACATCCTCTTATACGCAGGGCGATAGGCAAGAGTTCCTTGCAATCTTCTCCTTGCAGTCGTCCAATCGGCGACGGCGGAAAAGACAATGTTCCCAGCACCTTGGTCGCGAATAACTGGATTGCAAATAAATTGAGCTTAAGTGAAATAGTATAGCTGACGCGCCGCCGCGCTTTCTGTGACGAGGCAGCCGGTTTGTAACTCACAATGATGTTGCCCATGCAGCCGAGGATTCGAAAAGAACGTGCGTAATCTCAGAGTGATTCTTTCTTATGATGGCGCCGACTTCGCCGGCTGGCAGGTGCAACCCGGCCGTGAGACGGTTCAGGGCGCGCTCGCCTCAGCCATTGGACGTGTGACCGGCGAAAATGTACTGCCTCAAGGCTCAGGCCGCACCGACGCGGGCGTGCACGCGCTCGCTCAAGTCGCGAGTTTTAACACCGCGTCGGCGATTCCGGCGGAAAACTGGTTGCGCGTCCTGAACGACATTCTGCCGCCTGCGATCCGCGTGCTTGAGGTGAGCGAGGCGTCATCCGACTTTCACGCGCGCAAGTCCGCCCGAGCCAAAACTTATCGTTATCGCATTCTGCGCGCGCCGATCTGTTCACCGTTTCTGGCGCGTTACGTCTGGCACTACCCCTATCCTCTGGGCGAATCGGCGATGATGGCGGCCGCCTGCGCGGTGGTGGGCGAACATGATTTCACGTCGTTTGCGGCAGTCGATCCGGAGCGGGTGAAACGCATAGCTGCCGGCGAGAGCGTTTTGCCCATTGATGCTGCAAGCGATGTTGCGACCAGCACCGATGCACCCACCCATACCACAACGAATGTTCGGACGATCTATTTTTCGTCGTGGTCGCGTGAAGGCGACGAACTCATCTACACCGTGCGCGGCAGCGGATTCCTTCATCACATGGTCCGCAACCTAGTCGGCACATTTCTGTTAATGGGGAAGGGAACTGTAACCCTGGAAGACTTTCGCCGCATACTCGATGCGCGTGAGCGCACCGCAGCCGGCCCCACCGCGCCCGCCAGCGGCCTGTACCTCGTCGCAGTCGAATACTGAGGGCAACGGCCCCTTAAGATTTGTCATCCTGAGCGAAGCGAAGAGCCTGCCCTGAGCTTGCCGAAGGGACCCATGCATTCGCTCGCCGAGCAGGAATACACAAGCCCGTCGCCTCGCCAGGCATGACCTTTCGCAAGTAAAGATGAACACTCTAGCGCCGCCGCCGCATCCCGCGTAAACTTCTTCCGAGATGGTCGGCAACGTCGAATTCGTCGTCACCCGCATTGCCTCTGTGAACCCTGCGACAGGTGAGGTTTTGGGCGAACTCGATACCGCTGGCCCAACCGAAGTGCGTGCCGCGGTCGCTCGCGCTCGCGCCGCTCAACCCGACTGGAACGCCTGGGGCATCCACAATCGCATTAAGGTGCTGCGCCGATTTCAGCAGATTCTTCTCGCGCGCAAGACTGACATCGCGCGTCGCATCACGCAGGAGGCAGGCAAGCCCCAGGTCGAAGCTCTGCTCACCGAAGTTCTCGTTGTGCTCGATGCGGCACGATTCCTCATCGACAACGCCTTCGCGATCCTGCGCGACGAAAAGCTCGAGCACGGCAATCTCGTCATGAAGTCGAAGGCCGGTCGCATCCTGCGCGAGCCTTATGGCGTCGTCGGAATCATCTCGCCGTGGAATTATCCTTTCTCGATTCCGGCAACCGAAACTCTGGCAGCTCTGGTCGCAGGAAATGCCGTTCTGCTCAAGCCTTCCGAGTTGACGCCGCTGATCGCGCTCGAGCTGCAAGCACTGCTCCGCCAGGCAGGAGTTCCCGCCGATATCTTTCAGGTGCTACCGGGCGAAGGCGAAACGGGAGCGACGCTCGTAGAGAGCGAAATCGACAAACTGGTTTTCACCGGCAACGTTGCCACGGGCCGGCGAATCGCCCAAGTCGCCGCCCAACGCCTGCTTCCGGTGGTGCTCGAACTCGGCGGCAAAGACCCGATGATCGTCCTCGAAGACGCCGATGTCGACGTCGCTTCGAGCGGCGCCGTCTGGGGAGCGTTCGTAAACGCCGGCCAGACTTGCCTTTCGGTCGAACGCTGCTATGTGCATCAGAGTTTATATTCGGCGTTCCTGGACGCCTGTGCCGAAAAGGCGCGCAAACTGCGCGTCGGCAATGGCATGGATCCGGCGACTGAAATTGGCCCCATGATCCACGAGCGCCAGGTGCGCGTAGTTGAAGCACACGTGGAAGACGCGCGGCAGCGCGGCGCGCGCGTGCTCGCCGGAGGAGCGCGCTTGCGCGACCTCGGCCCAACATTTTTTTCTCCGACAGTAATAGCCGATGTCGATCACGGCATGCGCGTCATGCAGAAAGACGCAGAGACTTTCGGCCCCGTGCTCCCGATTGCGCCCTTCAGCAACGATGCTGAAGCCGTGCGCTTAGCCAATGATTCCGACTATGGACTCGCCGCCAGCATTTGGACGCGCGATCGCGCCCGCGGCGAGCGCCTCGCGCGCCAGATTTACGCCGGCACAGTGATGGTGAACGACGCAGTCTCGTGTTTCAGCATCAGCGAAGCTCCGCATGGAGGTGTTAAATCAAGCGGCCTGGGCCGCACCCACGGTCGCTGCGGCCTGGAAGAAATGGTGCGCCTGAAATATATCGACAGCGATTTGCTGCCGCGCATGAAAAAAATCTGGTGGTTCGGCTATGGCGGGGAATTCGCGGACGAAATGGAAAGCTTCCTCGACCTGCTCTACGCACGCCCGTTGCGTCAGAAGCTCAAGGCCGGTATTCGCTCAGCCGGAGCCCTGTGGCGCCGAAAACTTTAGAGCGAGCAGCTGTGCCGTCCCCTGTCGGAAAATTTGCCATCCCCGAGCGAAGCGAGGGGATGACAGTTCCTGAAGGTGCAGTTCGTGTTCCTAAACCCTGAAGTTTGGAATCCAGCGCGGCACCGCCGCGCGATAGCGGCCATATTCCTCGCCAAATTGCCTGCGCAGTGTCGGCTCCTCGTAAAGAACAACAAACAGGTGCGCGACCGTCAGCATGCACGCCATGTAAATCAAGATGTGCAACGAGTGAAACAGCCACGCCTGCCCGCCGATGATGAGCGCAACTCCGAGATACATCGGAT
>Ga0209624_10000259_pt1 | contig 47591 bp, 32 predicted proteins | sample JacPinW_OM2H0_O1_FD_188565 | JGI IMG/M metagenome (GOLD analysis project Ga0209624, IMG submission 188565) | Forest soil microbial communities from Algoma, Ontario, Canada - Jack Pine, Ontario site 1_JW_OM2H0_O1 (SPAdes) (version 2) | ecosystem: Environmental > Terrestrial > Soil > Boreal...
TTCGGGCGGCGCAACCAACAATCTGACTTGGACCGCCACCGGAGGGACCTTCGCCGGGAACGTGTGGACTTCTCCCAACACCGTAGGCACCTACACCATCACGGCCACCAGCGTGGATGAACCATCTGTATCCACCACCACCACCGTCACTGTAAGCGCTCCGATCATCACCACCCAACCTTCCAGCGAGAACGTCTGCACCCACTCCGCGGCGACACTCTCGGTGGTCGCCAGTTACGCAACGAGCTATCAGTGGAACCTGAACGGAACGCCGATTTTAGGAGCCACTAGCTCCAGCTACTTCATCCCCAGCGCCGTCGCCATGGACGCCGGCAACTATACTGTCACGGTCACGAATGCTGCGGGCTTTGTTATCTCGAATGCTGCCAAAGTGGTGGTGGGATCAACCATCACGACCAACCCCGTAAGTCTATCGATCATCGCGGGCCAGACGGCTACGTTCTCGGTCTCGGCCACAGGCGAATCTCCCTTCAGTTACCAGTGGTACGTGATTGCTCCTGGTACCTCAACGGGAAATGCTATCGCAGGCGCCAAGTCGAGCAGCTACACGACGCCGTCCGAGACGACGAGTTCTAACGGAGCTCAATTCTTTGCCACTGTTACGGGCGCATGCAGTGGGGCGCTTACCAGTGCCGCGGCTACCCTGACAGTCAGCAGTGGCCATGCTCCCCCCACAATCACAACTCAACCTGTCAGCCAAACTGTCGCCGTCGGTGGCACAGCAACATTCACCGTGGTAGCGTCCGGATCGCCCACCCTTACCTATCAGTGGTATGAGATCCCCGCGGGCAGTGTAACGGGCAGTACTATCTCAGGCGCGACTTCCGCCACTTACACAGTGCCGGCCACAGCAACCAAGATCAGCGATGATCAGGACGCCTATTACGTCATCGTCACGAACCCCTATGGGCAGGCAGTATCCTTGAATGCCACGCTAGCCGTTGGTAGTGGAATCCTGATCACGAAGCAACCCGCCAATGTTAACGTCAACGCAGGAGCTTCGGCGACCTTCTCAGTGACGGCCACCTCCACTCTGCCGTTGACGTATCAGTGGTACGAGGCCGCTCCCGGCAGCTCTACCTTCACCGCAATCCCGGGAGCGACCAGCGCGTCGTATACCCAGGCTTCTACTGCCACCACCGACTCCGGTTCTGTCTTCCACGTCGTCGTAAGCAACGGAACCAACCCCTCGGTGACCAGCAACGCAGCATCGCTCTTTGTGGGGGATCTAACCGATATTGGCAATCTTTGTGGTTGGACATTGCTTGGAACTGCTCAGCCACCGTCTCCCTCCTGCAGCATCCAGATGGTCGCTGCCACGTTCCAACAAGCCGGCGAAATCGTCTGGCCAAACCTGATCTCCACCGCAAATATTCAGCTCAGCTTCACCGTAACCACCAGCGATGCCAGCACTCCTCCCGCTGATGGCTTTGCCTTGGTGCTGGGCGATCCAACCCTCGGAGCGACGCTCACCAGTGTTGGGCTGCCTGGAGAGGGACTGGGAGCCGAAGGAATTCCGGGAGTTGTCCTTGCCTTCGACGACTTCGAAAATCCGGGCGATCCGCCGATTCCATATGTCGGCATAACCAGGGGAGAAACCGCCCAGTGGAAGAATCCATACTTCAACCTCAACACCAACATCTCTCCCCTCGCCATTCCGGGGCAGACGGTATCCACGAGCTACGTCATATCCATCGTTCAGGGAGTGCTGACGGTAACCCAGAATGGCGTCCAGCTCTTCTCCGGCACCGTCATCACGCTTCCTCCCGTGGCCTATCTCTACTTCACTGCCTCTACCGGATCAGAATTCGAGAAGACGGTCATCAGCAACCTCTCAGCCACTGTTTCCGCACCATAACCAAGGTGCACGAGGAGAAAGATAAAATGCGATCGATTGCGCTAGCATGTGTTTTATTACTCGGAATAGCTACGGCGGCTATGGCTCAGGCCACGTCCGGTGAGTCGCACAGCGGAGACGCAGCATTGACCTACCACTGGGTGCATACGAACGCTCCCCCGGGCGGAGGGTGCGGCTGCTTCGCTCTGAATGGCGTCGGCCTTTCCGGCTCGTGGAATCTTCGTTCCCGGTTGGCCGTGTTGGCGGAACTCAGTGTGGATCATACCGGCAGCGCGCTCTCCGCGGCGCAGTCCCTGACTCTGGCCTCCTATCTGGCCGGAGCGCGCTATCGTCTCCCGGATCCATGGATGAGTGGTCCTCACGCTCTTCAGCCCTTTGCCCAGGTGCTTGTCGGTGGCGCCCACGCCGGCGGCGGAATAGCTGGCGTCGCCGATGGAACCTCCGCTTTTGCCGGTCGTCTGGGCGGAGGCATCGATCTGCCGGTGAGCTACGCTATCGCGGTCCGGATCCAAGGGGACTATTTTTTGACAAATTTCGCGAACTCTGCCGACAATCACCAGAACAACATATTGATCGGTGCCGGCGTTGTCGTCCACTGGTCACGATAATCACGGGCCAAGTGTGAGCAAAGTGAAATGACCCTATAATGGCGCGCGATCATGTATAGGTCTCGTCTTTTGCCCTCAGCCCTGTTGCTGATTACTGCCGCGAGTGCGCAACACCGCAACCATTGGCATTTTGGCTAGCCGATAGGCTATGCCCTATGTCTTGGCCTCTGTCTCGTCGAGGCCGATTCAGGCCAACTCGGGATCAGAAGGGCGGCACGCGTGAGGAAATTTGGGCGACTCATAATGTTCTCCCTGACGCGTGCTTGGCAGCACCTTCTCAGTGGCCCTGTTTCTGCCCTCAACGGCGCTGAGTTGCGAATGCAAGGCGAGCATCATTGCCGAGGACGAATCGGAAGGTGTTATTGTCTCCGCGATCGTTGGTGTTCAGCGGCTTCCAGCTCTCGAAAGTCGGGTCGAACGGGAACCCATTCGGCTCCGGCTGGACTGTCGCCAGAGAGACGGGCGCGGCAGATCCATCGGAAACGACCGACTGTGCGCCGTTGGTCTTCACGCCACCACTTCCCGACGCGTTACCCGGAGAGTTCTGCGCAGGCGTCCACGGGGCGAGAAACGCTTTCAACGTTGCTAACTCCTCAGGTGTCACCCTCACCTCTGGATGGAACCTAACGAAGCTCGGCAGGGCATCGCGCCAAGCTGGATAATGTTCACAGCCTCGTAGAGCATCGCCTTCTGCAAGGCGGGGGTTGGACCCAAGCCCTCCATACCCGTTCAGAATGCGGATCCGCCGTTTATCGTCACGTAACAACTTTCAACTACTGTTTTGCTTAGAGAACCCAGCGTACAAACACAGCTCTGAGATCGACAGTCATGAAACTTCAGCGAATGAAAAACTGCTTCAGCTTCGGCTGCAATCCATGCTGAGCAGGCGACGGCTTCTTCGCCGAGGTCTATACACAACAGCAGGACTCGCACTTAGCAAAGGTTTGCCGGCCATCGGTCAAGCGATGGCCTCACCTGCTCAGGTTCGCAGCGGTGTCAGACTCACGCGCTATGTCGATCCGCTGCCCATCCCGCCGGTCATTCGCTACACCGACAAACCCGATGCAATCGTTGAAATCGAAATGCGCCAGTTCAAGTTAAAGGTGCATCGCGACCTTCCGCCTACAACACTCTGGGGATATAACGGATCCTGGCCCGGTCCCACAATCGAAGCGCAGCGCGGGCAACCTCTCAATATTAACTGGGTCAGCAAGTTGCCGCAGACGCATCTTCTTCCGATCGATCATTCGATCCACGGTGCCGAATCATCCCTGCCGGCAGTGCGCAATGTGGCACACCTTCACGGCGCCTGCGTCATGCCCGATGACGACGGCTACCCCGATGCCTGGTTCACGGCACAAGGCGAGCATGGCCCCAAATTCAACCTCCGCCCGTCGTCTTACCCTAACTGCCAACCCTCCACAACACTGTGGTATCACGACCACTGCCTCGGCATAACCCGACTCAACGTCTACGCGGGTTTGGCAGGCTTCTATCTCATCCGCGACGAAACAGAGAACGCACTCAACCTTCCCTGCGGCGAGTTCGAAATTCCCTTGATGCTACAGGACCGCCTATTCCATCGCGATGGCTCCCTCTACTACCCCAAGGTAGTCAATGGCCCCGCAGAGCACCCCATCTGGATCCAGGAGTTCTACGGCGACATGAACTGCGTCAACGGCAAGGTCATGCCGTTCCTCGAGGTCGAGCCGAGAAAATATCGCTTCCGCATCCTCAACGCCTCGAACGCACGCTTCTACCATCTGCGACTCTTCAACTCCGACGACACCGGAAAGGTCCTCAACCAGTCTTTCGACGTCCCATCCTTCCAGCAGATCGGCACCGACGGCGGCCTGTTCCCGGCTCCGCTAGAGCTGCATTACCTCCTCGTCGCACCCGCGGAGCGCTTCGACATCGTCGTAGACTTCTCCGGCTGCGAAGGCAAATCATTCTCTCTCATTAACGATGCCCCCGCTCCGTACACCATGGGCGGCCAGTATCTTCCGGAAGACGTTATGCTCTTCAAGGTCACCAAGCCTCTCTCCGGCAAAGACACTAGCACGCTCCCAGACACGCTCGTTCCCTTCGAGCCTCTCAACCCAACTTACGCCACGCGCGAACGCCTCTTGCTGGTATCGGAGAAAGAGCGCCCCTCCGACGGCTACGTCATCATTGGCCTGCTGGGCGATGCGCGCTGGCACGAGCCCATCACCGAAGACCCCAGGGCCGGCAGCACCGAGATCTGGTCCTTCATCAACACCACCGGCGACGTCCATCCCCTGCACGTCCATCTGGTGCAATTTCAGGTATTGAATCGCCAGGCCTTCGACGTTCCCACCTACCAGCAGACCGGCAAGCTTGTCTTCACCGGCCGACCCATGGCGCCCGAGAGCAACGAACGCCCCGCGCACAAAGACACAATCAAGTCCTACCCCGGCTTCGTCACCCGCATTATCGCGCGCTTCGATCTTCCCCACGGAGCATCCGTCACTCCAGGCCAGGAACTCCTCTACGTCTGGCACTGCCACATCCTGGAGCACGAAGACAACGAAATGATGCGCCCCTACAAAGTCATCGTCTAGCGCCTGAAGGTGCGGAACAAATTGTTGCGGTGAGATGAAAACAGGTATTCGGAACGGTGCCGTAATTAGAAAATCCTTTGCGACGAAATTCCGCCAATAACGTAATCGTAATTATTGATCATTTCATTTTCACGTGACACATCGAAGGTGCTACTACCACTACGGTTATCCCACTGAGGGTTACTCCCCAACGGCTTACACCGTTCCTCAGCTTCTGGAGGTTTCACTTGAAATCGAATCGGAATATCACTGGCCCTAACGGGACATTGAAGTGTGGCGCGATGATGATGATTGCGCTGCAAGTGTTTGCCGGACTGCCACAATCCGCCTACGCCCAAACAGCTGCCCCTGCGACAACAACTCCCATCAAGCACGTGATCGTCATCATCGGTGAGAACCGTACCTTTGACCACGTCTACGCCACCTACAAGCCCAAGGAAGGCGAGACTGTCTCCAACCTTCTCTCCAAGGGCATCATCAAAGCCAACGGCAAGCCCGGCCCCAACTATTCCGAGTCCGCGCAGTTCTCGGCTCTAGACAACACTGCCTCTGGTGGAACCTTCTCGAACAGCCCCCAGTCCAAGAGCATCTACAGCACCCTTCCTCCAGCGCTGGCCGGCGGACCTGAAAAGCCGACGGTGGCTGGTCCTGCTCCCTTCACTACTTTGAAGGTTGCTAAGCTTGCCGATCCCAGCCTTGCCGCTGGATACGATCAGTTCCTACTCACTGGTGCAACCGGCATCGCCTCAGGCCAGATCGATACCCGTATTGACAATGCAACCTCTCTGCGCGAAGGCGTCTTCCAGATCAGCGGAGCCAAGATGCCCTATGACGCTTACACCGCCAGTCCCGTGCACCGCTTCTTCCAGATGTGGCAGCAGACAGACTGCAACGTTGACTATGCCACTAAGGACAATCCCAGCGGCTGCTTGAACGACCTCTTCCCCTTCGTCGAGACTTCGGTCGGCACCGGCAGCAACGGCGCTCCGCTTCCTGCAAACTTCAACGACACAACTACCGGTGAAGGCTCCGCCTCCATGGGTTTCTACAACATGGCTCAGGGTGATGCTCCTTATTTCAAACAGCTTGCCGACGAGTTCACTATCAGCGACAACTTTCACCAGTCCGTCATGGGAGGCACCGGCGCTAACCACATCATGTTTGGCTTCGGCGATTCGATTTTCTACACTAACACCAGCGGTGTCGCGGCCGTCCCCCCGGTCAACCAGGTTGAGAATCCCAACCCACAGCCCTCCACCAACAACTTCTATGATCAGGATGGTTACGGCGGCGGAAGCTACGTCAACTGCGGTGACATTAGCCAGCCGGGTGTTCCTGCTGTGACTAACTATCTCCAATCTCTCAAACGCCCCGTTCCCGCAAATTGCGTCAAAGGCGACTACTATCTCGTCAACAACTACAACCCCGGCTACGCTGGCGACGGTACGCTCTACTCGGCGCTTTCGCCCTTCACTGTTCCTCCGACCAGCCAGAAGAGCATCGGCGACGATCTCGTCGCTCATAATGTGCCCTTCAAATACTTCGGCGAAGACTGGGATCTCTTTGTAACCGATCCTACCGAGTCGAACTCCTTCAATGAATACTGCAACATCTGCAACCCATTCGAGTATCAGACTCAGTTCTTTGCCAGTCAGGCCAACCGCGAGAAGTACAACGGAGACACCACTGAGCTCTATGAAGATATCGACACTGGCAACCTGCCGGCAGTTTCTATCGTCAAGCCCAGCGGCTTCAACGATGGTCACCCAGCGTCCTCCAAACTCGACCTCTTTGAAGGCTTCGTCAAGAAGATCGTCAATGGGGTTAAGGCCAACCCGGCTCTCTGGGCCGACACTGCCATCTTTGTCACTTGGGATGAGGGCGGCGGATACTATGACTCGGGCTACATTCAGCCGGTCGACTTCTTCGGCGATGGTACACGTATCCCATTGATCGTCGTATCGAAGTACTCCAAGGGCGGTCACGTATCGCACGAATATGGCGATCACGTCTCGCTCATGAAGTTCATCGAAAAGAACTGGGGCTTGCCGACGATCAGTGATCGCAGCCGTGACAACCTGCCGAACCCAACCCAGAAAGCTGGCAATCCGTATGTACCAACCAACAGCCCTGCTATTGGCGATCTTACGGATGACTTCACCTTCACCAGCAACTAACTAGCAACCTAAAGTTGCTATACACTTCGGCGGCCGGCATCTGCCGGTCGTCGAAGTTCATTTTTCGAGGAAATAGCTTTACCTATGAAAACGAATCGCTCGCTCTCGCAATCGCTCAAGCCAGCCGCCGAACTCTTCATCTCGCTTTCATTCCTGCTTGGCCTCGCGACCCTCTCGTCCGCCCACCGGCTGCACGCGGCCACACCCATAACCCCGCATGAATTCCGTGTCCAGAGGCAATGGAACCTCGGCGGCAAAGGTGGCTGGGGCCTTCTCTCTCTCGACACTACCGCCCATCAGCTCTATATCCCACGTAATAACCGTGTGATGGTGGTCGACACCGAGACAGGCACCCTTTTAGGTGAAATCGATGGCATGACAAACGTCCGCGAGATGGCTCTCGACGACTCCGGCAAATACGGCTATGTCACCGACCCCACCGATGGTACCGCCAGCTTCGTCCGAGTCTTCGACCGTTCCACTCGCAAGCTTGTAACCTCTATTCCCACGGGCCGCATCCCCGTAGCCATCGTCTTCGACCCGGCCACAAAGTCCGTTTTCGCCTTCAACTCACACGATCATTCTGTGACCGTCATCGACAGCGCAACCAACCAAGTCACCGCGACCTTCCCCCTTGCAGGACGTCCTGGCTCTGCAGTAGCCGACGGCAATGGCAATATCTTTGTGGCCCTCCCTGCGCTCGGTGAGGTCACCCGCATCGACGCTGCGCAGAAGAAGGTCGCAACCTCCTGGCAACTTACGCCCTGCACCGGTCCTGCCGGTCTCGCCATCGATAGCGCACGCCATCAGCTCTTCACCACATGCGAGGATCACAAGCTCGTCGCCGTCGACGCCGACAATGGCCATGTGACCACCATCGGCGATGCTGCGCCTGGCTCCGGAGACATCGATTTTGATCCGAAGCATAACACGCTCTTCCTCGCCAACAACGACGGAACACTCACCGTCCTGCGCCGCCAATCACCTAACCGATATACCGTCATCCAGCAGATAAAGACTCAACCCGGCGCCCGCACCTTGACGGTCAACCATGACGATGACAAAGCTTATCTCGCGACCGCTAAATTCGGAATGAACCCGGCAACCGCATCGGAGGAACTGAAATTTCGTCCGACTCCTGTTCCGGATACATTCTCAATCATCGTTATAGGACGCTGAAGTAAGGGGCATCGTTTCGGTGCGATTTTGCCGAGAGCGGTCTCGAGATTGTCAGGTTTTCCTTTCTGCTCAATCCCATCGCGGCAAAAAGGCGAGGAATAGCGGCTACAGCCAGCGCAGCAATAAACTCGGAGTGCAGCCGAGCAACGCCACGCCGAGTGCAATCAGGCATAAAACAACCTGACGAAGAACTGAGATGCGAATCGGGACTATACCGTCTGGTGGATCGGTTACGTAGATGTACTTCAGCACTTTCAGGTAGTAGTAGAGCGACACAGCACTCATCGCGATGGCCAAAACCACCAGCCAGAGAAGACCAAGCGTTCCTGGCGTGGAAGTCAGCACGGAAGAGAACAGATAAAATTTGCCGAAGAATCCGGCGAATGGTGGAATGCCCGCCAGTGATAACAAAAAGATCAACATGCAAAAGGACGGTACAGGCGCGCGCCGGCTGAGCCCAGCGAAGTCGGCGAGCGTGTCGCCGCCGGTTTCCTCCTCTACCAGAGCCACAACACCAAATGCTCCAAGAACCGTCAACGCATAGGTGACTGCATAATAAAGCAGTGCGCCACGGCTTTGATCGGTGTGCGACAAAATACCCAGCAACATGTAGCCTGCGTGCGCAATTGCAGAGTATGCGAGCAACCGCCGCACACTGGTCTGCAGAATGGCAACAAGGTTTCCCAGCACCATGGAGAGCGCGGCGACGATGGCAATGACCGGGACCCATCCTGGGGTGTAACCGCGCCAGACGCCGCTTCCTTCGGCACTGGCAAAGCCAATCACCATGACCTGGTAAAAAATGAAGAAGCCGGCGACCTTGGAGCCAGATGCGATCAACGCTGCGCTCGGAGCCGGTGCGCCCTGATACGCATCTGGAGCCCAGAAATGAAATGGGGCAGCAGCCACCTTGAATCCAAGTCCAATCACCGTCATAACGATTGCAACGATCAACAGGGGATCCAGGAATGGGCCGTGAACACTACTGGCAATGCGCATCAGATTTGTCGAGTTGGACAAACCGTACAGAAGACTGGACCCGAATAGCAGAAATGCTGCCGAAATTCCACCGAAGATAAAATATTTTAATGCGGCTTCCGCGGATAGAACGCTGCGTTTGTTGAATGCGGTGAGAATGTAAAGCGACAGACTGAGCAGTTCAAGCGATAGAAAGATCAGCAGCAGGTTCTGGGTGCTGACGAGGAACATCATGCTGACCGTCGCCAGCAAAATGAGAGCCAGATATTCGCTGACGTATTGGGTGAAGGTCGATCCGATGAAGGTCAGGATCGTCAGCATGGTCAGAATTAGTAGTGCGATCTGCATTCGCTGCGCCAGAAGGTTCAGCACAAGCATTCCGTCAAGGACATTCGCATACTGCGGTGTATGCAGTATCCAGGCAACCGCCGTAGCGCAACCGGCGAGCGACAACATCGCTCCGATGGAGCCGCGCAGACCTGTTCCTGACGTCCGCAAAAACATGAGATCCACCGACAACACGCAGAGCGCTGCAATGACGACGATCACCTCCGGCAAGACCAGATGGAGCAGGTCCAGATAGTTGATGGTGGTCATTTCCCGCGTCCTTTCAACAGTCCGTCGAACAGCGGCGAGTGCAGAGCTGGAACGATGACGCGCAAAAGCAACTGGGGGTAAACCCCGATGATAACGCTGGCGCCTACAAGGATCATGGCCCCGATGCGTTCAGGAGCGGAGATCGGCGGAAGTGGGGCAACAGTTGGGGGGGCGCTATGGTTCGATGAACCGAAGAACGCTTTTTGCATCGCACGCCAGGTATAAGCGATGCCGATCACGATACCTACTCCGGCGACAACGGTAAACAGTGGGAATGAGCGCCACGTTCCGATGAGGACTTGTAGCTCCGCTACAAAACCGCTAAAGCCCGGCAGGCCGATGGAAGCCATACCCCCAAGAACGAACGTCGCTGCTGCAAACGGAATGGCCTTGCTTAGATGCATCGTCTCCAGCTCTGACAGGTCGCGGGTGTGCGTGCGGTCGTAGACCATGCGTCCAACAACGGCAAACAGAAGCCCTGCGAGAATGCCGTGCGAGAACATTTGCAGGACCGCGCCGTCTAGACCTATCTGTTGCAAGGTCATCAATCCGAGCAGGACAAAGCCCATGTGGCTGATGCTCGAATAGCCGATGACGAATTTAAAGTCCTTTTGCACCAATGCCACCATCGCGCCGTACACAATGCCGATCAGCGCAAGCAGTGCGAAGACATCGCGCCATGAGCCAAAGCCGAAAACGTGAAAGCCCCATGCATCCAATCCGCGCGGAAACAACGTCATGGCCACACGCAAGCAGCCATAGGCCCCGAGCTTCATCACCACGCCAGCGAGCAGCATGGAAGCCGCGGTCGGCGCAGCGACGTGGCCAGTTGGCGCCCAGGTGTGGAACGGCCAAAGGCCAGCCAGAATTCCAAAGCCAACAAACACCAGCGGAAACGCCCACATCTGAAAATGGATAGGAAATGGAAACTGAGCGAGCTGCACCAGATCCATCGTTCTGGCTCCAGCTACCACGTATGCCGCGATCAGTCCGATCAGCACCATTGCGCTGCCGACAAACGAGTAGAGCGCGAGTTTCATGGCGGCATGCTCGCGCCGTGTGGAACCCCAAATGGCAATCAGAAAATACTTCGGGATGATCGCGATCTCGTAGAAGACGAAGAGTAACAACAAATCGAAGCTTAGAAATACGCCGTACACGCCCCCAATCAACGCCAGATAGAATGCGAAAAATTCCTTCGCACGATGCTCAATATTCCACGAGAACAGAACCCCTGAAATCGCCACAATACCCGTGAGCAGTAGCAGCGTCAGGCTGATTCCATCAGATGCAAGGTGATACTCAACGCCGAGCGAGGGGACCCAGGGGGCACGTGCAACCGTCACCAGTTCCCCTGTTCGCTGCTGCGCAAATCCCCACAGAGTCACGGCGAATCCAGCCACCGCCGTCAGCAGGGCGAGGATGCGTGCCGCGCGCACGGAGCCCTTCGGCAGGAGCAGAAGCACCGGGACACCGAGAAACGAAATGTAGATGGTCCATGCCAGCATAGTTAGGTTGCCACGGCCCGGCTGATCCGCCGACTGGTACAGTGCGCGCGTCCTGCCATTCTGAATCTGTCTCTGTCCCTCAACATTTTGTCTAAAACCTCAGTTGCTGCACCATTTGCATGGCCGTGCTGTTGATGACACCAAGCACGAGTTGCGGATACAGCCCCAGCACGAACATCAGCGCAATGGCGGGCAGCAAAGCGAGCCGCTCCCCCACCGTAAGATCGGGCATCTGTGACCATCTCTCTTGAAGTGGTCCGGAGAACACACGTTGCAAAATTGTCAGGATGAAGATCGCCGTCAGGAGCAGACCAAGGACTGACACCGACGCCGGCCAAGTCGCCAGCGGAAACGTGCCTTTGAAGATCAGAAACTCACCAACGAAACCATTGAGCCCAGGCAGTCCCAGCGACGAGAACAACGCGATACCCATGAGACCACAGAGCACAGGAACTACTTTGCGCAGCCCCCCGAAGTCGTCGAGGCCGCGCAACCCCCCGCTGCGTTTCTCCAGCAGAGCCACAAACCAAAACAACGTCGCAGCGGTGAGACCATGATTGAACATTTGCAAAAATACTCCGTTGAGTGTCGCCGCTTTTTCGTTTGCAAGCGAGGGGTTCTCTCCGGTGAACTTCAGAATGGAAAAGATCCCAAGCATGCAATAGCCAAGGTGATTGATGGACGAGTAAGCGAAAATGCGCTTCAGGTCCCTTTGCGCCAGAGCAGCATACGCGGAGAGGACAATCGTCGCCACGGCGATCCATAGCAGCGGCGTCCGCACCAGTCGCAACTGCACACAGAAGATCGGGAGCAGTATCCGAAGGAAGCCATACACACCCATCTTCGACATGGTTCCGGTGAGCAGCATCGTGGTTCCCGTCGGCGCCTCCGCATAGGCGGCGGGCAGCCAGGTATGGAACGGAACCAGCGGCACCTTCACGGCAAAGCCGAGAAATACTCCGAAGCAAAGCACTAGAGCGACCTTCTCCGCTGTAAACCTGTGCCAGTCCGAGATAGCTGCGAAGGCGGGAAGGAATTGCCCATTCCTCGCCATCTCGGCAAGATCCATGAAGTCGAATTTCCCTGTGCACAGAAAGATGGCCAGGAATGCCAACAGCAATGCGACGCTTCCGACCATGGTGTAGAGAAAAAACTGTGTCGCCGCCGCTGCACGCTCGGACCCGCCCCAAAGCCGAATCAGGAAGAATGCGGGAATGAGACTGAGCTCCCAGAAGAGAAACCAGTGGAAGAAATTGAGTGCTGTGAAAGTCCCAAACAACCCTGCTTCAAGCATCAGCATGAGCGCGAAGTAGAGTGAAACTCTCTCCTGAATGTGCCACGACGCGGCCATCGCCATGGGCACGACGATGGCTGAGAGCATCAGCATCAGCAGTCCCAGCCCATCGACGCCTACGTGGTACTGCACGCCGAGCACCGGAATCCAGGCGCGCACCTCCTCAAATTGCAGGCCTCCCGAGATCGGGTTGAATCGATGCCACAAAACCAGAGTGATCGCGAGCGCAAGGAAGGCAAAGGTCAGCGCCAGTCCTCCTGCCAGCCTTTTGTTTTTCGCGCCGAGCGCTAGAACCGCTATCGCTCCCAGCAGCGGCACAATGGTCAGACAGGAGATGGGCGGAAGTATATTCATCGCGCGCCACTCCAGATCAGAAGCACGACCAGTACCGCGAACGCAACACCAACCAGGCGCAAATAGTTCTGCGTGTACCCGTTTTGCAGGCGCGCCAGGAGCCTGCCTCCAGCCGTTACCGTGTCGCAACCTTCGTCAAAGCCGGGATTCACGACGTATGTATCCGTGGATCGGGCAAGCCAGGAAAGGCCAAGCACAAGATGAGACACGGTCCACACTGCACCGTTCCAAATCCATCGATCGAACCAGTCGCTGACGCGCGACAACCACGCGTTGCACCGGATGAAGGTGGCTTGATAGAACTCGTCCACATAGAACTTGTGGCGCAAAAGATGGAAGACTTGCGGTTGCAGCCGCTCGAGCGCATCTGGTTCCTCGGCGCTGGTGATGGGTTTGCGTCCGTAGAACCGCCAGCCCAGTCCCAGGCCGGCGAAGACAATAACCGAGGATAAGAGCATCACAGGAAGGACGCCGCCCTCAGAAAATCCTGCAAAATTCAAGTTTGCTGGTTGACCATGTAGAAATGAATCGAACCACGGCCACGCGGGTGTTCCAATCACGCCTAAAAGGATCGCGAACGCCGCCAGGATCACCAGCGGCATCGTCATAACAGCGGGGCTCTCGTGCGGAGAGGTTGGACTGCCGTGCTTCTGATGCTCGTCCCCCGCATGAGCCAGATTCTCATTCCCTGACAAACGGGATTCGCCAAAGAACACGTAATATACCTGGCGTGTCATGTAGAAGGCCGTCAACAGGGCACCAAAACTCCCAAGATAAAACGGTACACGTGAGATGCTCCAGGCCTGTGCAGCGTGCAGGATCGCATCCTTGCTCCAAAAGCCGGAGAAGAACAGCGGAAATCCGCACAGCGCCAGCATACCCACAGCATAGGTGGCAAACGTAATCGGCATGAACCTCTTCAGTCCGCCCATGCGACGGATGTCCTGCTCTTCGTGACAGCCATGAATGACCGAGCCGGCGCCCAGAAAGAGCAACGCTTTGAAGAAGGCATGCGTGATGAGATGAAACATTCCGACCGCCACTCCACCGACGCCCAGACCCATCATCATGTAGCCCAACTGCGAAATGGTGGAATAGGCGAGGATGCGTTTGATGTCATCTTGCGCGACGGCGATCAGGGCGGCGAAGACGGCTGTAATGGCGCCGATCCAAGTGACAACCTGCAGCGCCGTAGTTGAGGAAAGCGCGAGATCTCCGCCATCGGTCGCCATCAGCGGATAGATGCGCGCGACAAGAAACACGCCCGCCGCAACCATGGTCGCCGCGTGAATCAGCGCGCTGACCGGCGTCGGACCTTCCATCGCGTCCGGCAGCCAGACATGCAGGGGAACCTGGCCGGACTTGCCAACCGCGCCGGCAAAGATCAATAACGCGATGCCAGTGGAAGCCGCCATCCCGATGCTCGTAGTCTGCGCGACGAGCCCAACGAGCGCGGAGTGCTCCATGCAGCCAGCGCCATAATCGTAGAAGAGCAGCGTGCCGGCCTGCGAATATAACCAGATCATTCCAAGGAGCAACGCCAGGTCACCAATGCGTGTGGTGATGAAGGCCTTCTTGGCTGCAGTGGCCGCTGAGGGCTTCTGATACCAGAATCCGATAAGCAGATACGACGTCAGGCCGACCAGTTCCCAGCACATGAAGAGCAGCAGCAGACTGTTTGCAATCACCACGCCCAGCATCGCCGCCGCGAAGAGCGACAAAAAGCAGAAGAAGCGTGTGAAGTTTTCGTCATGGGACATGTAGCCCGTGCTGTAGATAAAGATCAGCAGGCCGACAAACGTCACCATCACCAACATCACTGCAGTGAGCGGATCCAGCATCCAGCCAAGCTTCAGCCACTCACCCCCATACTGAAGCCACGGAAAGTTGAACACCTGCGTCGCCGTCTTTCCCTGGCCGCCGGATCGAAGTACGTGCGCAAACGCGCAAAGGGAAAGCAGAAACGAGAGCCCCATGGAACCAATCGCAAGCGACGCTGCGAACCTCCGATTTCGCTGTTTGGCAAGAGCGCTCAGCCCCGCCGCGAGGCCCGGGAGTGCGGGAATTAGCCAAAGATTTCGGACAATCCAGGTCATGTCGTCTCAACAAAGGGTTATAGGGCAAGTATGGATTTTGGATTCCGTGTTTATTGGGAATTGGGGGTCTACCGCCGAGGAGCTATGCAATGGCGGTTCCTTCGTGCGTGGCTTACCCTCGCATGGAATTTACCTCGTCGATATTGGTAGTCTTGATATGGCGGTAGAGGGAGATGATGAGGGCCAGACCGACCGCTGCTTCTGCCGCTGCAACGCCGATGGAAAAAATCACAAACATCATGCCGGTCAACGCTTCAGGGTTCGGGCCGTAACGCCAGAATGCAATGAAATTGAGGTTCGCCGCGTTGAGCATCAGTTCGATCCCGATGAGCACAAGAATGGCGTTGCGGCGCATCAGCGCACCGGCTAGGCCGATGGCAAAAAGAAGCGCGGACAGGAGGAGGCAACTCGACAGCGAAGTCATCGCGTCTCCTCTTGTTCGCGCATGGCGATGGTAACGGCGCCGATCAGCGCGACGGTCAGTAATAGGCCAATGATTTCCAGCGGAAGGGCAAATCGCAGCATCATGGCGTTGCCGATTTGTTGGATAGAGGTTTCGGGTTGCGGCGGAATTGCCCATTGAGATCTCGCGCTATGACGGATTGCCCACGCCAGAATCCCAAAGACGGCCAGTACGACTGGCCAGCTTCCTATCCGAGAACTGCTGATGATGGATTGCGAAGTAGCTCTCGTGTCCCGAGTAAGCAGGACGGCGAAGACGATCAGAATCGCCACCGCTCCCACGTAAACCAGGATTTGTGCAAGCCCAATGAATTGCGCGCCAAGTTGCAAATACACCGCAGCCAGACCAGCAAAGGCCAGCGTCAGCGCCAATACGGAGTGTACGAGGTTGCGGAGGCTCAGGGCCGCTACCGCTCCCGCTACAGTCAGTATTGCGAAAATCATGAACAGCAAGTTGATCCTTTCGTGTTCGTCATTCTTGGCTATTCAGCAAATCGATAGACCCGCTTTTCAAGTTTCCATCCCTGCATCAATCCACGGCTAAGGAAAACATACGGAACAACCACCAGAAGGCCGCAAACAAACCATCGCACAACGCCATGCGGTAGAAAACGCCAGACCCCTGCAGTGACGAGGTTGAGCAGGGCCATCGGCAGCATAAACCTCCAGGCAAAGTTCATTAGTTGGTCCATGCGCAGCCGGGGCAGAGTGCCACGAATCCATATAAACATGACAGTCATGGCTAGGAGCTTCGTGAAAAACCAAAGGTACGATGGGATCCAGGTCAGGAAGGAAAGCGGTGCGGCCCATCCGCCCAGGAACAGTGTGATTCCCAATCCACTGATGGCGAACATGCCAAGATATTCCCCCAGGAAAAACAGGGCGAATTTGAACCCGGAGTACTCGGTGTAATAGCCCGCAATGATCTCCGATTCGCCTTCGGGCAGGTCGAAAGGCGAGCGGTTGGATTCGGCGGTCGCGGCGATCATGAAAAGAATGAACCCGGTGAATCCCCAGGGCGTAAAGACGAACCAGTGGGGCAGGATTCCGCTATAGCCAGCCTGGCTTTCGACGATTGCCACGGTGGACACCGAACCGGCCGCCATAATGACTGTGACCGACGCAAGGATCAGTGGCACTTCGTAGCTGATCATCTGCGCGATGGCGCGCATCGCTCCCAATAACGAGTATTTGTTGCGGCTTGACCATCCTGCCATAAAGATCGTCAGTTCCATGACAGAGCTGACGGCGAAAAAGTACAGCACACCTGAGTCCAGATTGGCCAACACCATATTTCGCCCGATGGGCAGCACCGCATAGAGCGAGAAGGCGGCCAGCACCAGCACCACGGGCGCCAGGAAATGTACGGCCTTGTCCGCCGCCTGCGGCACAATATCTTCCTTGGTCAACGACTTTATTCCGTCCGCGATGGGCTGGAGCACTCCAAACGGGCCGACCCGATTCGGACCGTAACGGTTTTGAATTCGGCCCAGTCCCTTACGTTCGAGGACGGTGGTAATTGCAAACAGAAATGCAAACACTACGAGGATGGCCACGACCGAAAACAGAGCTGAAAGGAGGGGTCGAAAGCTGGCAGGCGCATGACCCACGAGCCAGTGTTGCAGGATCACGAAGAACTGATCTGCGGTTTCACCCATGGTCCTGCACCGTGTTAGGCGATAAGGAAATCATTGCGTTGATGAAGCTCCGGAAACTGCTTGCAGTGCGTTGGGCAACGTGGAATTCGCCATAGTCTCATTGGCGGCCTTCGCTTTGGCTTCAGCCTTCGCCTTTTCCTCAGCGAGCAGCGCATCTGAAACCGCTGCATCAGTGGGATGGATTTTGCCATAGTACGCGTTGGACTTGGACAACCGCGCCTTGTCCCAGAGGAGTCCGCCGAAGCGGTCATCCGTGCTCAATTCAAATTCGGTATCCATCTTGATGGCTTCAAATGGGCAGACTTCAACGCAAATCTGGCAGCTCATGCAGACGGAAACATCGATATTGAAAACTGCCGGAAAAAATTGCAGCTTACCAACTGCGTCCGGCTTTTTATCCTTGCTTTTTTCGATATAGATGCACTTGGGCGGACATTCTTTCTCACAGATCTGGCAGCCTACGCAACGCAACCCCGCTTGCCAATCGTCGCCATCATAGACGAGAAAGGGAAAATCTCGCGTCGCCTCGATTTGAGGCAGACGTTCCTCCGGATATTGCACAGTCGTCAGGCGGTCTTTGCTGAGGTAGCTGCCAAAGAAATTTCTGGCTGTCTCCACAAATCCTTTCGCGATGCCCTCACCCAGCATGATGCACACACCTTTTACGTAAAGGTTCTAATGCAGACTTTCGATAACGTAAATCCCGATTTATCTGCGTCATCGGAAGTCTACCGATCCACTTCGCCGAGCACAATATCAATAGTGCCGAAAATGACAATCGTATCCGACACATTGGAGCCAAGGCACATGTCCTCCAGTACGGTAAGGTTGATTAAGCTCGGCGGACGCACCCGATAGCGGTACGGATTGGGAGACCCGTCACTGATCAAGAAAAAGCCAAGTTCCCCCTTCGGCGATTCGATCCTTCCGTAAGCTTCGCCGGCCTTGGGACGAAAGCCCCGAATCTTCGTCTTGGTGTCCATAATCGGGCCCGGTGGAATGTCGCGAAGCGCCTGGCCAAGGATCTTCAAGGACTCGCGCATCTCAAGCATACGAACCATGTACCGGTCATAAACATCGCCGTGCTCGCCAATCGGCACCCTGAAGTCGAACCTATCGTAAATCCCGTACTTATCCACCTTGCGGATGTCGTAATTGACGCCTGAAGCACGCAGTATCGGTCCGGTGACCCCGCCTTGAATTGCGAGGTCCCTGGACAACACGCCAACGCCCTGGGTGCGGGCCAGAAGTATCTCGTTGCCTGCGAGCAGGCGTTCAAATTCATCAAGAAAACGAGGAAACTCCGCGACTACTTTTCTAGTCTGCTCCAGCCAGCCGGACGGAAGATCGACGCGGCAGCCGCCAAAGCGCATGTAGTTGCACATCATGCGCGAACCGGTCAGCGATTCGAACAGGTCGAGGATTTTTTCGCGCTCACGAAAGGAGTACATCAGCGGCGAGCCACTCGCGCCCATCTCCTGCGTCAAAAAACCAATCGTGGAGGCATGATTCTGCAGGCGCGTCAGCTCTGCGGTAATGACGCGAATATACTCGGCGCGTTCGGGAACCTGGACGCCGGCCAACTTCTCGACCGCGAGCGCATACGCCCAATTATTGGTAAGCGAGCCAATGTAATCCAGCCGATCTGTGTAAGGCATCGACCCGAGGTAGGACGTCGACTCGGCGATCTTTTCGTGGTTGCGATGCAGGTAGCCGAAGACCGGTTTGAGTTTCACAACGCGCTCGCCATCCAGCACGACGTCCATGCGAAACACGCCATGGGTCGACGGATGATGCGGCCCCAGCGAGAGTTCGAGCAGCGCCTCGTCGCCGTTGGCAGCTCCGTCGTTTGCGATCAAATCCTGAACTGCGGGTGCGTTCATTTCCATTCTCGGGCCCATTGCGAACGTCGAATCATCCTTGCCCCTCTATCGCGCGCGCCTGTCTCGACTTTTCAAGCACGGCGTCATGTGGTGTTGGCTCATATTCGTAGTCATTCGGCTCCACGTAGTCCTTGCGCATCGGGTGGTCTTCGAATTCGTCCCACATCAGGATGCGCCGCAGATCCGGATGGCCTTCGAAGACAATCCCGTACAAGTCGAAGATCTCGCGCTCTTGAAACTCCGCGCTTCGCCAGATCGGCGTGAACGACGGCAAAGTGATCTGATCGGTTCGGTTCCTCGTGCGCAGCCGCAGAACGAGCGGCCCATGTTTCTTCTCCATCGAATACAGGTGATAGACGCACTCCAGGTAGCCCGGAGTTCGCGTCTTCCGCACCTCCTCGACCTCTTGTTCCACGCCCTCCACCAACTGTTTCACCTTCACTTTTTCTGAAGTCTCTGTATCCAGCCAATCCACGCCGGTGACATTAGAGCAGTAATCGAGATGGAGCCCCGGGTCGTCTCGCAGAAACTTTGCGACCTCCAAAGCATGCTCCCTATCAAGCAGCAGCGAGTGCTGACCGGAGGGGCTGCCGTTGACGACGAGTTGCACCCGGCAACCCGGAATGGCCGCTTCGATATCCGATTTAATCTTTTTCAGGTCCATCTTCACCCGTCGTGTTCGGCCCATTTGCAGCGGTCTTGTAGATAATGTTCCAAAGCTTCACGTTCTTCGCCGGCTCCAGATCGTGTGCTCCGTATTGCGGAACGACGAATTCGCTGGGCGCATCTGCATTCAGATGCCGCGGCCTCTCTGCTCCCGTAAGCGATTGCGCTTCGATCTTCTTCTGCAACGTAATAAAAGCGTCCATCAGCGCCTCCGGGCGCGGAGGGCAGCCGGGAATATGCACGTCCACGGGAATATAACGGTCGATTCCCTTCAGAACGTTATAACCCTGCTTGAAGGGGCCGCCGGAGATCGCGCAGGCGCCCATCGCAATCACATACTTCGGCTCCGGCATCTGGTTGTAGAGCCGCACCACTTGTGGTGCCATCTTCTTGGTGACGGTGCCCGCGACAATCATCAAATCCGCTTGCCGCGGCGAGGGCCGGAAGACCTCCGCGCCAAACCGCGCCAGATCATAGCGGGCCATGGTTGTGGCGATCATTTCGATCGCGCAGCATGCAAGCCCGAAGGTCAGCGGCCACACAGAACTCTTGCGGCCCCAGTTGTAAAGTTCTTCGAGCGTGGTCGTAAAAATTCCTTGTCGGCCCAACTCGATTTTCAGATCAGGATCCATTTTTACCGTTCCGCTTGCGACTCTTGAAGGTTGGACGCAGTCCAGGAAATTTTGCGTGAGCCAGGAAATGGTCACACCCAGGTTAAGATGCCCTTTCGCCACGTCCAGACCAGTCCTTCGACCAGTAACAACAGAAAGATCAACATGGTGATCGATGCGCCGACGGTCAGGCCGTTGAATGCCACTGCGAACGGAAGCAGAAAAATTGCTTCCACATCGAAGATCAGAAAGACGATCGCGTATAGGTAATATTCCGGTCGGAAGGGAATCAAGGCGTCGTTTTTCGATTCGAGCCCGCACTCATAGGTGGCGTTCTTCACAGGCCCCGGCTTGCGGGGAGAAAACTTCTTTGACCAAAGCCAGGCCATCACCAGCGGAGCGATAGCAAAACCGACGGCCGCAATCATAAGAATGGCGATAGGCCCGTAGATGTCGATGAAGCTTGAATTCATGAAGATCCAAAAGTCAGTGCTGAATTAGGGAAACAAAAAATACAGTTCGCCGAGCCCGATTTCTTGCATCTTACTTGGCTAGCAAACAGACTACGCCACCTCCGTGGCGTTGACACCTCAAATTCACTCACTCACCAAGCCATACACCCGACGCTCGCTCTGTTCGAAGGCCAGCCAGCCCGGCCCGATGCTACTATCAAACCCTTCACCCCAGGAGCAGGGAGAATACAATGACCGACCCCGCCAAGACTCGACGCGACGAAGGAATGCGCAAGGGCGCAGTCGAAGACGACGCTCTGCACCCCGACAGCAAGCGCCGTCCCCAGCACGGCTCCTTTACCGGCCAACTCGGCCACCGCGATCCGGACGAGATGTTGAAGGACGCCGATACTGACTTCCCGGGACTGGATGCTGAAGCCGAACATACCGGCAAGTAGGCGCAGCGTCGATGGCCGCACGTCGATACGCTCAGGCCAAACCCTGTTTTCTGCCCAAAACGCCGTGTCAAGTCCCCCAATTCGCTAACCCACACATAACAAACCCAATAGAGTCATATCTAGATGTCCCTTCAGTTCCCCCCGCTCAGCTAGAATGGTAATAGAGTCAAAAATCCCGGTCATATGACCGGGGTTTCTGTTTGACGACAGGGCTTTTCCTGTAACCCTTTTAGATGGAATATTTTTACCCGTACCCGTTTAAAATCTATATTTTGCAAAATCAGCAATTCCTTAAGCCTATGATTCTAAGCAATTTACATCAGAGATACCCCAGGGGGGTACCCCTCGAAAGGAGATACGACACCTTACATCAACCGCTGCATCACGTCATCTAGGACTGCGCGACTCGGCCTTACGCGCTCGTCCGGCAAAGTGCCAAGCGGTTCATCCACGAGATTCAGCATTTCGTTGAAGCTGGGCTTTTGTGTGTCGACGTAGAAGATGCCCGTCAGAACCTCTTCGTTTGCGTGTGCGGTCATGAGCGATGAAATTGCAGCGATACGATCGGTTGGATCGAAGTTGTCGTGGAGCTTGCGGAGACGCAGGTGGCTGCCGTCATGCATCTCCACGTTGATCGTCGTGCCCGGATCGTAGTCGACGTCGATCTCCTGGAAATGGGGTACGAATCCAACCTCGGAGATGGCCTCCTCGTGCTCCTGCATGTATTTGTAGCTCTTGGTCGAACCCTCGTGATCGTTGAACGTGACGCACGGCGAAATCACATCGAGCACCACGGTGCCGTTGTGTGCGATGGCGGCCTTCAGCATGGCGAGCAACTGCTTCTTGTCGCCGGAGAAAGACCGTCCCACAAAGGTCGCGCCCAGTTGAATTGCAAGCGCGCAGGTATCAATCGGCGGCAGATCGTTGATCACGCCCGTCTTCAGCTTGGTGCCGATGTCGGCGGTCGCGGAGAACTGGCCCTTGGTCAGCCCATACACGCCGTTGTCTTCGATGATGTAGATGACCGGGACGTTGCGCCGCATCAGGTGGACAAACTGCCCAATGCCGATGGAGGCTGTGTCCCCGTCACCACTGACACCCAGCGCCTTCATGGTGCGATTGGCCAGCAACGCGCCCGTCGCGACCGAAGGCATGCGCCCATGGACGCTGTTGAACGAAAGGGAACGGCTCATGAAGTAGGCCGGGCTCTTGGACGAGCACCCGATGCCGGAGAGCTTCATCACGCGCTCTGGCTGAACGCCCATCTCATAAAACGCATCGACGATGCGCTCGGAGATTGCATTGTGACCACAGCCGGCGCAAAGGGTCGTCTTACCGCCGCGGTAGTCCAGGACCTGAAGACCGATCCGGTTCGTCTTCACTGCGGGCTTCGGTGCGTCAATTGGAGCAGAGGTAACAGGAGTCGTTGCCATTTAGATCCCTTCCTGCGTGACAAGGTCATCGGTGACCGAGCGCGCGTCAATCGGCAGCCCGTTGAAGTGGCGGATGCTGCGCAACTTCACAATCTCTTCCGCCTGCAGATCCAGCTTCAGCAGACTCAACATCTGCGCGTCGCGGTTTTGCTCAATCACATACACCCGCTCATGCGAAGCGACAAACTCATGCACCTCGCGCGCAAACGGATAGGCTCGCAGCCGAAGGTAGTCGGTGTCGAGGCCGTATTCCTTGTTCAGTTGATCGCGACTCTCTCGGGTCGCGAAATCGGACGTGCCGAAGGCAATCAAACCGATCTTCGATTTGCCAGTCTGCACGACCTCAGGCCGTGGGACGAGCGAGCGCGCAGTCTCAAACTTCTTGGACAACCGCTCCATGTTGTTGAAGTAGTCGTCCGGCCGCTCGGTGTATTGCGCCTTTTCATTGTGGCCGCTGCCACGCGTGAAGTAGGCCGCAAGCGGGTGGTCGGTGCCGGGCAGTGTGCGATAGCCGATGCCATCGCCATCCACATCCTTGTAGCGAGCGAATCCACCAAGCCTGGTGAGGTCGTCGGCGCTCAAAATCTTGCCGCGATCCAGCGGCTTGTCGGGATAAGCAAATGGCTCGGACATCCAGTTGTTCATACCCAGATCGAGGTCGGACATGACAAACACGGGTGTCTGCAAATGTTCGGTCAGGTCGAAAGCGGCCTGTGCCATCTCGTAGCATTCCCTGACGTTGCCGGGAATCAGCATGACATGTTTTGTGTCCCCATGCGACAGAAACGCAACCGAGAGCAGATCTCCCTGCTGGTTGCGAGTCGGCATGCCGGTCGATGGGCCCGTACGCTGGATGTCGAAGATGACTCCGGGCAGCTCTGCGTAGTAGCCGAGACCCGCGAATTCGGCCATGAGGGAGATTCCGGGGCCGGAGGTTGCGGTCATGGCGCGGGCACCTGCCCAGCTCGCTCCCAGAACTGCTCCGATGGCTGCAAGCTCGTCTTCTGCCTGGACAACAGCGAAGGTGGCCTTACCGTCTTCCTCGATGCGGTAACGCTTGGCGTAGTCGATGAAGTTCTCCACTAGCGACGACGATGGCGTGATGGGATACCACATCACCACGGTGCACCCGGCAAAGATGCAGCCAAGCGCCGCGGCGGCGTTTCCATCGATGATGATCTTGCCCGCGGTCGCGTCCATTGCTTCCAGCACGAAGGGACTGCTGCTGGTGAAGGTTGCCGAGGCGTAGTCGTAGCCCGCCTGCACCGCCGCCCAGTTCAGATCCGCCGCCTTCACCTTCTTGGCGAACTGCTTGCGCAGCGCGGCTTCGACGTCGGTCATGTTCATCTTCAGAAGCTGCGCGGCGACGCCGACGTAGATCATGTTCTTGACCAGCTTGCGCAGCTTCGCCTCAGGGCAAACCGCGGCTGTCAGCTTGTCGAACGGGACCGGATAGCAGGCCACGTCGTCGCGGAACTGCTGCAGGTTGGCGGACTCCTCATAAATCGCGGCAGCACCGGCGGGCAGCGAAAGCATGTCCTCCTTCGCGGTCTCGGGATTCATCGCAATGAGGATGTCAATCTCCTTCTTGCGAGCAACATAACCGTCTTTGCTGGCGCGGATGGTGTACCACGTCGGCAGACCGGCAATGTTGGAAGGAAACAGATTTTTACCGCTGACCGGAATACCCATCCGGAATATCGACTTGAGCAGGACTAGGTTGGCTGACTGCGATCCCGATCCGTTGACGGTCGCGATCTGAATGCTGAAGTCGTTGACGATGTTCTCTTGCAGAGACTGCTGTTGCGTGTCTGGCTTGGCCAGCGTGCCGCCTTCGGCACCGGCTGCCAGCGCGACGTGTTCTGTCGCCATGAGTTGTACTCCCCCGAGGTGAAACTTTGGAGTTCCACGACCGAAATCACGATACCATATTCATTCTAACGCTGGCTGCCGAAGCCAAGGGCGTGGCCGCTCTAGCTATCTTGATAGCGCTTACGAGTTCGACAATTTGCACATCTGCTTCAAGCTCTTCAATCAAAACGCGGAGATACCAGTGATGCTCTGCCCAATGATCAGCGTGTGAATGTCATGGGTGCCTTCATAGGTCTTCACGGACTCAAGATTCATCATGTGGCGCATGATGGGGTACTCGTCGGAGATGCCAGCCGCTCCGAGGATGTCGCGGGCCATGCGCGCGCATTCCAGCGCCATCCAAACGTTGTTCTTCTTCGCCATGGAGATATGCTGGAAGGCCGCCTTTCCCCGGTCTTTGAGACGGCCCACCTGCAGCGCCAGCAGTTGCGCCTTCGTAATCTCAGTAATCATCCACGCCAGCTTTTCCTGTACCAGCTGATGGCTTGCAATGGGCTGGTCGCGAAACTGCTTGCGCTCTTTCGCATATTGCAATGCCATGTCATAGCACGCCATCGCCACCCCAATAGCTCCCCAACTGATCCCGTAGCGGGCCTGGCTCAGGCACATCAGCGGAGACTTCAGCCCATCGGACTTCGGCAGCACGTTCTCCGCCGGAATCCGCACCTCCTGCATCGACAGCCCCGACGTCACCGACGCCCGCAGCGACCACTTGCCATGCACATCATGTGACGCAAATCCCGGACGGTCCGTCTCCACCAGAAAGCCGCGAACGCGCCAATTGTCCGAAGACACGCCAGGCTCTTCCACCTTGGCCCAGATCACGGCAACGTCTGCAATGCTGCCCGAGGTAATCCACATCTTCTCGCCATTCAGAACATAGTGTTCGCCGTCCTTGCGGGCGCGGGTGCGCATGCCGCCTGGGTTCGAGCCGAAGTCGGGTTCAGTCAGGCCGAAGCAACCCAGCTTTTCTCCTGTGGCCATCTTCGGCAACCACAGCGATTTTTGCTCCTCTGAGCCGAACGTGTAAATGGGATACATCACCAGTGCGGACTGTACGCTGACGAAGCTGCGTATGCCGGAGTCCCCGCGTTCGAGCTCCTGCGTCAGCAAACCGTATTCGACGTTGTTGATCCCGGCGCAGCCGTAGCCATCCAAAGTGGCCCCGAAGTAGCCCTGATCACCCATCGGTCGTACCAGCTCTCGTGGGAAGCGGCCGTCACGGTTGCACTGCTCAATAATCGGGACCAACTTATCTTCAATAAAGGCGCGGGTACTGTTGCGAACGAGAAGTTCATTCTCTGAAAGCAGAGAATCGAACTCAATGAAGTCAACACCTTGAAACTTGAATGCCATCGCTCCACATTCTAGTCCATATCTGCAGCGCGCAGGGAGCGTGGCTCATCAATGATGGGCTTTCTCTCGCTGAAGTTTCGCCTTCGGCAGCGTCAACGAATTCTGCTCCATCTTCTCCTTGTGCAGATCTGCCTCGTGTTGCGCCTCAGACACCCTGCCAAGTGCCCTGAAAGCCCTATCAGCGACTCGCGATCTCCCTGGGAAACGTGAAGCGCCTGTCGTATGAATGGCCCATGCATGGCTAAATAAAGAGCTTGACAAGCGATAAATCGCAGCTGTAGAGTTACGCTCGACTTCTTGCAGACGCTAAGACAAGCGTTTGTCTTCAAGCGAACACGGAAAGATTCTACAGAAACTGCACGACTTTGGGAGGCAATATGAGATCAAATTGGTTCGTACTTCGAGTTATTTTAACAGCGGTTTTTGCCCTCGGCCTGAGCACTGCCCACGCACAAAGCACGAATTCGGGCGACATAAGCGGTATCGTAAGCGACGTGAGCGGCGCGGCATTGCCGGGTGTGACCGTCTCAGTTGTGAACGTTAACACTGGGGTAACTAAGGACTTCATAACAAATAGCGACGGCGTGTACGACACGTCTTCGATTGTTGCCGGTACCTATAAGATCACCTTTTCGAAAACTGGATTTTCGCAGCTCGTACGGTCTTCGGTTACGGTTATCGTCGGAAACACGACGATCAATGCGCAGTTGAAGGTTGGTTCCGTAACCGATTCGGTTGTTGTCAATATCGACGTCCCTCTGCTGAAAACTGAGAACGGAGAGCAGACCACCACGCTCAGCGCCGAGACCTTACAGGAGCTTCCACAAGTAGGACAGGACTGGTCGAGCTTCGATATCCTGATGCCGGGAGCGGCGGGTGCTCCCATGGGTAACCAGGGATCTCTGGGCACGGGTACTTCGAATGGCACGATGCTCGCGGTGAACGGCAATCTTCCATTCAGTACTGTACTTGCGGACGGAGCGGAGACGACACTGCCTGCCAGCGCGAACTCCGACATCTATACCCAGGAGACGGTACAGGAGGTTCAGGTCAGTACCTCTGCCTTCTCTGCACAGTATGGCGTCGGCGGCATTCTCTACAATCAGATCACCAAGGGGGGCACCGACAAGTTCCATGGTGCGGCATACGAGTATTTTCAGAATGATGCGTTGAATGCGGATAGTTACGCCTTCGGGGGCGCTGCTGGGAGCAAGACATACCTGCGCTATAACAACTTCGGCGGTTCCATCGGCGGCCCCATCCTCAAGCAGAAGCTCTTCTTCTACTTCAACTACGACCATACCATCCAGCATGGAGGCACGGCGCCTGGATACTATACGGTTCCCACTGCTGCAGTACTGAGCGGAGATTTTACCGGGCAGCCGACTATCTACGATCCGGCAACGACGACGCTCGTGAATGGTGTGGTAACCCGGACTTCTTTTGCGGATGAATATGGTAACGGCAACAAGATCCCGGCCAGCCGATTTGATCCGGTCGCCAACGCTATCCAGGCCTACTTTCCTAAACCCAATTCACCAGGGACGGTAGTAAACGGGCTCGTCACCAACAATTACGTCTACACTTCGCCCTCCTCGAATCCATTCATCAAATACTTTGGGCGCCTGGACTACCAGGTTACGCCCAGCAACCGGATCACGATCACGGAGAGTGAGGGAGATAATCCCGGCGAAGGCTTTGGCGCGGGTATTTGCCCCATCGGTTGCCAGAGCAACGACGTTAGCAAAAATAACGCTCAGATTTCCGATGTCTGGGTCATTAATCCGCGCATGACCAACGAGCTCAGGATGGGGTATACAAACCAGCTAAACTTCTTCTCACCTTTAACCCTCGGTGCGGGATACCCAGCAAAGCTGGGATGGCAGTTTGCCGAATCGGATAACTTCCCGGACATCCAGATCAATGGCTACAACCAGGGTTGCAACGGCAGCACAGTACTATGCTCTCAATCCAATGCCGTTTATAAAGAGCACGTTTACGACCCTTCCGATGTGGTTACATTGGTGGTAGGAAAGCACATTCTGCACTTCGGCGGCGAGTTCCTGATTTATCAGAACAACTCTACTGCCTGGGGTAATCTGAATGCTGGAACGATGTCATACACGGGTACTTACACTGCAGCGACCCAGGGAAGCAGTTCAACCGGCGTGGGGTACGCGGACTTCCTGCTTGGACAAACACAACAGTGGAGTGCAAACGAGACGCCGGAGTATGGCGGTCGGCTGAAGCTTCCGCAGTTGTTTGTCCAGGACGACTACAAGTTGCGTTCGAATTTGACCGTGAATCTCGGGCTGCGCTATCAGATTCAGACTGGCTGGAGTGAGGTCAAGGGCAATGAAGCCGCATTCGATCCGACGGTGCTGAACCCAGCGACGGCTACACTCGGCGCAATGTGGTACGGATCAACCCACGCGAATGGCCGTTCACGGATTCAGAACGGTGTCTACAACACTGTTCTGCCGCGTGTTGGATTCTCTTATCAACTCGATCCCAACACGGTGGTGCGGGGCGGATTTGGCCTCTATGCGTATAACTGGAGCAATGACACTTATAACGGAGCTTCTCAGGGTCCCGTCATGGGCGGAGCCTTTGGGTCGAAGGGCAATGTAACCGACACTACCAATGGAGTTACTCCGGTTGTTATCCTTTCGGGATCCGGAGCAAATCTTCCATACATTGCAGCTACTACCGATCCGGCTGGATATAACGGCTCGAACGTGAACTATGCCGCTTATCATCAGCCAGTAGGTGGTTCTTATCAATGGAACATCCAGGGTCAGCGCCAGTTGAATAACAATTTGGTAGCCTCTCTAGCCTATGTGGCAAGTCATGGCCACCAACTTCCCTTCCCGGTTGACATCAATCAGGTGCCGGAGGGTGAGCTTCAGCCAAACGACCAGCAGTTCAGGCCCTATCCGCAGTTTGGGACGATTGCGACGGCCGGAGCTGTACCTAACGAGAATGCAATTTCAAACTACAACTCGCTGCAGGTTACCATCGAGCAGCGCCTTAGTCATGGTCTTAACTTCAGCTTCAATTACGTATGGTCCCACTTCCTGGACGATCTCGATACAGCCGGTTGGGGAAGCCATTCCGGCACCACGAACTGGCAGAACGCCTACAATCCGGCTGCGAACTACGGGAACTCTAACTTCGACGTAAGAAACGCCTTCAAAGGCCTCATTGTTTATCAGTTGCCCTTTGGGCGTGGCAAGCAGTTCCTGAACAATAACTTACTGCTTGATGAAGTGATCGGCGGCTGGCAGGTTTCGAGCACTATTGTTGTTCAGAGTGGTCAACCCTTTACTGCCGTGATGCCAGTCGACAACTCGTACTCGCTGGCCGGTAGTAACTATGCCTGGTATCCCAACCTGATCGGCAACCCGAAGCTCGCGGGCCGCGGTCCCAACCAGTGGTTCAATGAGGCTGCCTTTGCAAGCCCAGCCTCTGGAACCTTCGGCAATGAGGGGCGGAATCAGCTAACGGGGCCTGGACTCTCCACGACCAACCTCTCCCTGGGCAAGACCTTTGCCATCTGGGAGCAGGTTCGATTGCAGATTCGTGCGGATGCGGATAATGTATTCAATCATCCCAGTTTCGGATTGCCCAATAACACCCTCGCGGTTGGCACATCCGGTGCGATTACGACCGGCTCCTCGACGATTACGGGTACGGCTGTTTCCAGCCGCACCATGCAGCTCAGCGGGCGAATAACCTTCTGATAAACTCCATGGGGGCGGCGGGAACATCCGCCGCCCCCATTTTTCTTTAAGAAGTGATCCTTGAGGGGACGGGCGGTCTTGTAATGAGGGTGTATTTCCTTCTTGTCCTATTGGGGCTGGGCTGGGCCGGTTCTCTCTTGGCGCAATCGGATGGCAGTTCCACCGCGCAGCAGGTTCAGATACATGAGCGCAAGGCTCATGAGCTATTGAGTCAGAAAAACCCGGAGCTTGCGGCTAAAGAGTTTGCTGCTGTTCTGATGATTGATCCCCACAACCTGGACGCACAAGCGAATTTAGGCGTGCTGCTTTTCTTCCAGGGGCAGTATGCCGAGGCGATTCCGAAGTTGAAGGCGGCTGTCGAGATGAAGGCCGATCTTTGGAAGATTCTTTCGCTACTTGGCATGGCGGAGAGGAGAACGGGTGACGACAAGGACGGCCGAGGAGACCTGGAGGCTGCTTATCCGCACCTTGACGAAGAGAAGCTGAAGATTGAGGTTGGGCGGGAACTGATAGAGAGTTACGCGTCGGCAGATGACTTCGACAAGGCGTCGCAGATGATCGGCGCACTGTTAAGACTCGAACCAACGAATCCGGCGCTGTTGTACATTTCGTACAGGATTCATTCGCAAATGGCCGTGGCCGCGATGCTGGAACTTGGGCTGGCGGCGCCGGACTCGGCGCAGACGCACCAGGCGATGGCTCATGAACTGCAGCGCGACCATGACCTCGCGGGCACCATTGCGAATCTGCGCAAGGCACTTGCTCTTGACCCATCCCTTCCAGGTATTCACTTCGAGTTGGCCGAGGCGTTACATGCGTCCGACAATCCGCAGATTCGTGCCGAGGCAGAGCAGCAATACAGGCTAGCAGTCGAAACGAACCCGAGCGATCCAAAGTCCGTAACCCGCATGGCCGATATCGAGGTAGAGAAAGGCGATCTCGACACAGCCGCCACCTACTATCAAAAGGCGCTGAAACTCCAGCCGGGCTTCGAAGATGCGGCTATCGGCCTTGCCAATGTATTCTCCCAAAAGGGGGACCAAGCTCAAGCTGTACCGCTGCTCGAGCAGGTGGAGGCTGCTGATCCGACCAACGTCCTGGCACATTTCCGACTCAGTACCATCTATCGCAAGTTGAATCGGCCGGCAGATGTTACGCGTGAACTGGAGCTGTACAGGAAGTACAAAGACGAACATGAAAAGCTGCGGAAGATCTACCAGGATATGCGCCTGACTACGCAACAGAACGATGCGGAGAAGTAAAAGTACCGATGGACTATCCAATGCGTTAAACCATTCGAGTTGGGGCCACCGGGCCAAAGGACAAGCTCAAATCTGCAAAGAATAATTAGGGTCATGACGCCCTAGTGCGCAGACCCATTCATCTTTGTCATCAATCTGCACAGCTTATCCAGGGATGAATGCCACATCCGGGAATGCCACGCGCTCTCCTCCATATTGCAAAAACCACTGTGCTTCAGATCGACTGTGCATTGGCCTGGGCCACTCTTTATATCAATACCAACCATTGTCTCCGCAGCACTGCCAGCGCAGGTATTTTTCCATAGGTATATGATCCGATCCGGATTCGAAAGAAGACAGAAACCCTCGATCCTTGTATGTGACGCTTCAGAAGAATAGAAATCGATATGGAAGTTGTTTGGCGCTCTGGAGTCGGCGGAACACTCTAATTTCTCCGAGTCCGGCATCTGTAGCCATGCTTCCATGTACTCGGGTATCGTCAGTGCATACAACACACGGCGGCTTTCCGCCTTGATTTGGACCGACATGGCAACGTCTAGCTCCGCCCGCTTCAGTGTTGCTGCTATCGTTCCACCCTGGTCCCGGATGTCCCGCTGTTCGCTGTTCATTGGGATACCTCGCTCGGGCAAGCAAGAGGCAGTTCTTTCTCCGAACGACCTGATTTGCCGGAATCTGTGACCAATTGGCTATTTCGGGGGATGAGGCAGTCTGCAAGAAGTGTGACCCGCGCACAGCGCGGATTTAGGTGGAACTGAAGGCGCAGTTGTGGTCCTGACAGATATGAATTTGCGAATACTTCTGGGCATTTCATCTACGATTTTGAATTCAGTGGCAAATAGCAGCAGGCTGGGATGAACGGTCGGAGAGGTTAGATAGGTAGTGTCGTCGGTCTTACTCCATTCGACCAAAAGCCTTGCTTCGGGTACAGAAATCCGGATTGTTTCTACTCAGCTACGAGCAAGCAATTCACTGATGCGAGAGTGATAACTGCGGCTCATGGCAACTTTCTGGCCATTGACCATGACAACCGTGAATTCGCCGTTAGGTTCGGTCCGCACTTCCTTCAAATATTGCAAATTGACGATGGCAGAACGATGCACGCGCAGGAACATTTGCGGATCAAGCCTCTCTTCCAAACGGCTCATCGTCTCGCGCAGCAGATGCGTCTCCCCTTCCGTGCAAATGCGCACATAGTTTTCCTCCGCTCCAATCCAACGAATGTCTGAAACGGAGAGAAAGAGGATGCGACCGCGAGACTTGAAGACGATACGTGTGGTGTAGGAGCTACCATTCTGGCCGCGGCCATTGCTCCGCCCGGCGATTTGCTTAGTGGCGTAAATCTGCTCGCGGGCACGCTGCACCGCCGAATGCAACCGCTCCGAGGTGAACGGCTTGAGCAGATAGTCAACGGCGTGTATATCAAACGCGCGCAGGGCGTAGCGATCATGTGCCGTGGTGAAGATGATGCTCGGCATAGCAAGGTCAATGCTGGCAGAGAGTTCCCCGATGACATCGAAGCCGTCCATTCCCGGCATCCGGATATCGAGGAAAAGCAACTCCGGTCCAGTAGCGCGCACCAGGTCTATAGTTTCGGAAGCTGACGCACCTTCGCCAACAATTTCCACCTCTGGTTCTTCGCGAAGCAACTGGCGCAACTTCTGTCTCGCCAGCACTTCATCATCCGCCAATATAGCGTGGATCATCATGCACCAAACCTTGGCAGTTTCTCTGTTGGCCCGGAAGAAAACTGCAGTGGAAGCGTTATAGTTACCCGGACCTGATCCTGGGCGACCTCGCGGATACAGAACGTTTGCGCCTCTCCGTAATGCAACTGTAGACGGCTCCGGATGTTGGCCAGCCCAACACCTTGACCGTCCAGGCCATTTGGTAGACTCGAGTTCAAACCTGCGCCGTTGTTAAGCACGCTTAGCGTCAGGCACGTATCTTCCCTCAGCGCTTCGATGACCAGCAGGCCATTGCTGTCCAGCTTGGAAAGGCCATGCGTATAGGCGTTCTCGATGAGTGGCTGCAGAATCATCGCGGGAACAAGAGCATCGTGCAATTCCGGGTGAACCGATAATTGCTGGCGCACACGGCCCTCGAATCTTCGCTCCTGCAATGAGAGATACATCTCCACAAACTCCATTTCGTCATTCAGGCGGATGAACTGCACCTCACCCCGCTCCAAAGTGATACGCAGAAGGCTTCCGAGTTGTTCAAGCATTGTGTCGGCGGCTACAACGTCAGTCCGCATCAGGCTGGAGATGCTGTTCATCGTGTTAAAGAGAAAATGCGGATTCAACTGCATCCGCAGAGTCGCTAACTGTGCGTGAGCCAGTTGTACCGCCAGCTGAGCCGCCGCGTCTTCCTTTTCACGGAATTTCTGGTAGTAGCCGATCCCGCGAAACAAGGCGAACGCACACCAGAAAATAACCATGTTGTAGATCAGCTCCGCGTCCAATTGAAACGCTAGCCTCTGCCAGTAGGTCATGGGTCTGTGCCGGAGCGGAAGATTTGGGAAGCAAAGGACCCAGATCATCTCCTCCGCGATACTGATGATAATGCTGAGTGGAAGCACTCGCGTGATGATGTAGAACACGCTTGCTTGTTGAATCCGCGTTCCCATCCACCGCCACAGCAGCCAGCAGATCACACCCCACAAAAAATACTGTAGTCCCCATGCTTCCAGCAGAAGCGGAATACCGATGTGATAGCTCCATAGGCGCACACTCATCCACTGCTGCAGAGCGAACAGCATGCCCAGCAGAACGGACGCACTCACAAAGATCGCCGGATGCATAAAAATTGGCTGGGGGCGCGTGCGACTTATCGGCAAAAACATCAGTGGATCATCCTCGACCCTCTTTGCTTAAGAACAAATACGTGCAGGGCCCTATTTTGTTCCAACGTCTTCAGGAAGCGGGCGTAGAAAGCAGTTGACCGGCATGCATACCGCCTGTAGAGACCGCAAGTGCTGATGCGGGAAAGCGTTGCCGCTTGTCACCGTCCTTATAGACGAACAGAAGGGGCACTTGGTGGTGTTCGTACCAGGCATTTGCGTCTGAATCGAGTACCTTTGTCTGCTGAGTGCCCAGCTTGTTGGTGAGCGCCTGAATGTTGCTTTGAACTAAGCGCATCGCGGGCTCTCCCCCTTGCAGTATGGCAACTTGAAAATGGTAGTACGCGACCTTGCTGTCCGCAGCGACACCCTTACCATCCCGTGCAAGCAGCGCGAGCACAACCGACGATTTCCATGAGCCCGCGTTCGCCGCCGCTTCAAGGTGGAATGTGGCCTCCTGTGGGGACTTAGCCAGTTCGGAATGGTTGACCAAGAGAAGTCCCAGCGAATGCATAGCTGGCACATATCCTCCGGTCGCCGATTGGCGCAAAAGTACCGCCGCCTTGCGAAGGTCGTGTGGATGATCCGCGGCCACCGAAAAGAGTGAGCCGAGGTTATAGGCAGCAATGGGATCACGCAGCTTTACACCGGTCTCATACCATTTTTCAGCAGCAGCGTTGTCCTGTTCCACACCGATTCCGAAGTAATACAGGTCGCCCAGATAACTAGCGCCAGTCCCATTTCCTTTATTGGCCGCCTCCTGAAAGAGTTGCAAGGCCAGCGCTTCATTCTTGGGAACACTAATGCCCCACACGTACATCACACCGAGATTCACTTTGGCGCTGACAAGTCCCGAAGCGGCGGACATCTGATACCAATGCATGGCCTTTGCCGGATCTACCGGCACGCCTATGCCAGCCTGATAGAAGAAACCAATCTCTTTCTGGGCTTCAGGATCTCCGCTTTCAGCCGCCTTTTGATACCAATATGCAGCTTGTTTCGCATCCTTTGGCACCCCGTCGCCAGTGAAGTAAGCTGCTGCTAACTCAATTTCTTGAGGAACATAGCCGTCTTTCGCTGCTGCCTCCAGTTGAGAGATGTTCGATACTGTAGCCCCAGCGAGGTGATCAACGAGTAGCACGACACCAACAAAGAGTACCAGTACTCTCATGGATGTCCCGGAGCCTGATGGACGACGAATGATTTGGACCATGATTCCCTCCAGATTTAGATTTGGCCACGCCCGCGACACCTTGCCACTGCACTCTGGAAAAGGCGACTGGTGCCGCATAGACGTGCGGGATTACGGACAGGTTATCGGTGAAGTTCCACGGTGAGGACGCCTCTCGTCACATATAAAACCATTGCGACCTGCCCGGTAGGCTGTTGACCATCACAGGAAGGCAGCTCGTCACAAAGTTAGAAACTATGCAACTGCGTTTACCGTATGCGATGGCGCAAGGCTGGAAGCCGACTGTCCCACTGTCTATCTTGCAGTAGCTTTCTCAACTTCCTACCCCTCCGCGAGAGGTGAGGCTGTAGCTATCGACTCCCTTTCATGCCTTCCTCGAGTAAGTCACTTGCCTCAATGCAGAGTTACTGAGCAACCAGATGTCCGCAACAGGCCCCTGATTCGCCACGTCTAATTCGAACAACGATTCCTGCCCTTTGTCACATTTCACACGGCACTCGTCACAACGCTATTGTTGACCTCAGAAGCGTCGGCACATAATGACCGCGTTGCCATTCGTGCCGGGAGGGCATATGTGCTCAAGCCGTTAGTTGCTCGCAACAACCACGGCAATGAGATGGATGCTTTATGTCGCCAGTACTGCTTCTTGACCGTTTTGTACTGGCATAGGTGGCCAATCAGAAAACTTAACCCCCACCATGTTCGTCGTTGCAAATTCGCATTGCTCAGCAAGACGAACAACACGCGGCAAGAGCAATGCTGCCTTCGCTATGAGTGACTCAAGTGTGACTTGAAGTCAACAAGACGGGGGCTCTTGAGCCGCCCATTTCGTTATAGTTCTGAGTCGGAACGGAATGTCGGCTACCCACTAACCCTTGAAGGGAGCCCAGTCATGGTCAAACGCATCTTAGTCTACGTGTCGTTTCTTTTCGCCCTGTCTTTCCTGCTTGTTTCTCCCACCCACCTGACAGCACAGATCGATTCGGGCGGCGTGGCAGGAGTAGCTTTTGATCAAAGTGGAGCCGTTGTCAGCGACGCGAAGGTAACCCTCACCAATACCGGTACTAACGCTGCACGGACTGTGAGCACAAATAGCAGCGGAGAGTACACCTTCCCCTCACTAGCAGCCGGCGTCTATAGGATCACTGCGGACTCACCGGGTTTTCAGCAGTTCAATGCGCAGGTCGAAGTCACGGTTGGTGGTCACGCAACAGTTCCAATAAAGTTCGCCGTCACCGGTACGCAACAGACGGTGACCGTCGTTGACGAAGGTGGAGGGTCAGTTAATACGCAAACTCAAGAGGTATCGCAGGTTGTCAGCAGTACGCAGGTTGCGGAGCTACCCAGTCTCACTCGCAATCCGTACGACTTCGTCTCTATCTCCGGGAACATCAGCTCTGGAGACAAGGTCGCTCAGAGTGGTGCGACAAAAACCACAGGCGATCAAAACGACACCACGCGAGGTGTAGGCTACTCGCTTAACGGCCAGCGCTCCACCGGTACTGAGATCCTGCTGGACGGCGTTGAGAATGTCGACTCCTATGTGACCGGTCCCGAGGTTACAGTGCCGCTTGATTCGGTACAGGAGTACCGCATTACAACCAGCAACTTCGAGCCGCAGTACGGTCGCGCCTCAGGCGGCGTCGTCAGCGTTATCACCAAATCCGGAACCAATCGATTTCATGGGAGTGCCTGGGAGTTTAATCGTCTGGCGGCCTACACTGCCAACACAGTTCAAAACGCACAGAGCGACGTGCCGAAGGGTGGTTACACGCGCAACCAGTTTGGCTACGCGGTAGGTGGACCTGTCCTGAAAGACCGGCTCTTCTTTTTCCAGAGCACGGAGTGGGTCAGGGTGCGCAGCGCAGCCAACCAGATCTCTCTGGTACCTACACCGCAATTCCTGGCGGCATCAGATTCGGCAACGCAAGCCTTCTTCACACAATATGGCTCTCCCGCCCCGTCTTTTACCCAGACTTTGAGCAAGGACGACGTAGTCGCATCGGGCATAACTCCGACACCGAATGGGCCCTTTGATCTCTTGCCCGGAACCACCCCGGTATTCGGCGTAGCGTCCTTCACCTCTCCTACCAACGCTGGAGGCGGCTCTCCGCAAAACACGTACTACTTGATCGGACGTGTGGACTTCAACGCGACGTCAAAAACTCAGATGTTCGGGCGTTACGTCTTCTACAACGAGCTCGATCAGGCCGGCGGCCAGTTCAACTCGCCCTATGCGCAGTATGACGTCGGTGCTTCAGAGAAAGACAATGCGGCTCTCTTCGGTCTGACCCATGAATTCTCCAGCTCTCTCGTGTCCAGCACAAAGCTGAGCTTTACGCGTCACACGTTGAATCAGCCGTACGACACGTCCCTGCAGAATGTTCCGACCCTGTTTCTATATAACAACGCGACGATCGGCGGCAATCTCGTCCAGCTTCCTGGCTTCTACAGCCAGTTTGAAGGTGAAGGAGGGCTTCCTTCCGGGGGGCCGCAGAACACTGCTCAGATCAGCCAGGACATTGACCTTACGAAAGGCCGTCACTCATTTAAGTTTGGCACGCAACTCCTCTACCTCCAGAACAACATCGTGTATGGCGCCTACGCGCAGGCAGTCGAGGGGATCGGTACCAGCGCCCCCACAGGCCTGGATAACTTCCTTAGCGGAACGCTCTCGATCTTTGAGGGCGTCGTCAATCCCAAGGGTGCGCTGCCTTGTGTACTCGACTATACGACTGGCAATCTCATTCAGACGCCACAATGCCAGATTGCTCTACCCGCATCACAACCGAACTTTGCCCGCAGCGACCGCTTCAAAGACTGGGCCCTCTACGCGCAGGATGCGTGGAAGCTCACTCCGCGCTTCACCGTGAACTACGGTCTCCGCTACGAGTACTACGGAATCCAGCACAATAATAAGCAGAACCTCGATTCCAACTTTTACTACGGGCCGGGTTCAACACTCTTTCAGCAGATACGCAACGGCCAGGTCTACACCGCTCCGGAGAGCCCGATAGGTAGATTGTGGAATCCCCAATACGGCACTGTTGGGCCTCGTGTCGGCTTCGCCTACGACATCAACGGGGACGGCAAAACAAGTCTCCGTGGCGGATACGGAATAGCCTATGAGAGGAACTTTGGGAACATAACGTTCAATGTCATCCAAAATCCGCCGAACTACGCTGTCGTCCAGATCACGACTCCCTCACCCATAACGACCAACAACGCAGGCCCCATCGGCGGCTCCAGTGGAATGGTTCCGCTCCCACCAACCAGCTTGCGTAATGTGGACGAGAATATCCGCACCGCCGCAACGCAGTTCTACAGCCTCACAGCAGAGCGGCAACTCGCGAATAACATCATTGCGTCTATCACTTACCTTGGTTCACGCGGAACGCATCTCTATGACATCAAGGGCTACAACATGCTCGGCGCCGGCAACGTCTACTTGGGAGACCCGGTGCAGGACTCTAGCGGCAACTTCATCTACTCACGCCTCAACAATCAATATGGGTCCATCAACAACCGTGGCAGCGAGGGGGATTCCTACTACAACGGAATGAACCTCGGCTTCCAGATGACAGACCTCCAGCGCACGGGGCTGATCATCACTGCAAACTACACCTTGGCACACGCTACCGACGATCTCAGTTCGACCTTTTCCGAAAGTAATAGCTCGGTCAACGGCATCGGCAACCTTGGCTACCTCGATCCCTTCAACCCCGGCATCGACCATGGACCGTCCGACTTCGACATTCGTCAACGGTTCGTCTTCGCGCCTATTTACCAGACCCAATGGTTTAAGAATAGCCACAGCTTCGCTGGCAGGCTCCTGGGAGGCTATGAGTTCAGCGGTATCTACACTGTCCGGACAGGCACTCCATTCACGGTCTCCGATAGTAGCAACTCGCTGAATCGAAGCGCCGGCGTTGGCATACCGCGCTACACTCCCAGCACGTCCATCGCGAAACATAGTTTCACCAAAGCGATAGATCAAAACAACTCCGGCGCCAACCTCTACGACCTTGCCTCTCTTCCCGGAGCCGTAAGCTACGGAAATCCAGCTCTCGGTGGAATATCCGACTTCGGGCCATATCCCGCCGCGATGACGCACCGAAACGCGTTCTCTGGCCCCGGCGCATGGAACTTCGACCTTGCGGCAAGCAAAACCGTTCTTATCAGAGAGGGCATCGCGATCGAGCTGAGAGCAGAGGGCTTTGATCTCCTCAATCACCACAACCTCTACGTCACAGAGTCCAATAACGATGTTGCCAACTACGGGTACGACGGCGCAACCATTCCCATCCAGGCAAAGAAAGGCGGGGTCAACGGAGGCGCGAACGATGAGCGTCGCTTTGGTCAGTTCGCTCTAAAGGTTAAGTTCTAACGAAGCTCTTATCCTTCAGAAATAAACCCGCCCACCTGCCAACAGCAAAGCTTCGGCAGTGATTACCAGCGATCCCACCGGAAACTTTTGTGTGACCGAGGACTACGTCTCCGGCTATGAAGGCGACGGCGCTTACTATGACGTAGGATTAATCCTGGTCTGCATATCGTCGCACCTGATTTCTATCAGGAACTAGGGGATTCAGGATACGTTGTGCCTTGGGGGATGTATTGTTTCGCAAGTGCGGAAAAAGTCTCGACTTGCGCGCTTGCCCAGGCCTGATCTTCGCCGAGTTCGCCGGCCAGTAGCGCTGCGGCCACGGGCGCGATCGCAACCGCTGCACGGGCATTCAACAAGAGAGCACGTGTGCGACGTGAGAGCGCATCGTCCAGGGTACGGGACATTTCGAATCGCGCCGCCCAGACAATCTCGGCTCCCATGTAAGGCAGATCAGGATGAAGCCGTTCTGCGAGGTGTGGCCTCTCTTGCGCCAGCGCAAGGATCTTTGCAGCATCCGAGCCGTAGACTCCAAGGCTTCCAAACTCCAGCGGATTCTCATGATAACCGTGGATATGCATTGTTTTGGTCACGCAAGGCCTCTCCTCCAACTTCCCGAGAGTCACCGCATGGTCGACACAGTCCTCCGCCATGTGGCGATAGGTGGTCCACTTGCCGCCGACGATAGTAAGAAGTCCCGAGTTATCGATATGGATGGTGTAGTCGCGCGAGATCGATGAGGTCTTGCCATCCCCTCCACCCGGAGGCTTCACCAGAGGGCGGATGCCCACGTAAACGCTGAGGATGTCTTCCCGCGCCGGCTTGCGGGCCAGGTATCGGCCTGCTGTGTTCAACACAAACTCTATCTCTTGTTCGAACGGCAGCGGCTCGTAAGCTATGTCTTGGATCGGAGTGTCCGTGGTGCCTACGAGAGTGCGGTCATGCCATGGAACTGCAAACAGCACACGGCCATCATCGGTCTGCGGAACCATCAGGGCAGAATCTCCGAGCAGAAACGATCGCTCAAAGACGAGATGAATTCCCTGGCTAGGTGCAATCATCCCCTCCACGTTCGGTTCGGCCAGACGGCGCGTCTGATCTGTAAATATCCCGGTCGCGTTCACCACGGAGGTGGCCGCAATGGCGAAGCGTTCCCCCGTTTCGCCGTCTACCGCAACGACGCCTTGCACAAATCCATCTTCGTCCTTGGTCAGTTCAACAACTCCGGTGTAGTTCAGCAGAGTTGCACCGTGCTCTGCCGCCGTGGTCATCAGATTGATGAGCAATCGCGTGTCGTCAAACTGACCGTCGTGATACATGACTCCGCCGCGCAGTCCGTCCTGGCGTATCGTCGGCAGAAGGTTGAGCGTCTCTTCCAGCGAAAGAACCTTCGATGCGCCGAAGCCATACTTGCCAGCGAGGAGATCGTAGATCTTCATGCCGATGCCGTAGAACGGGGCCTCCCACCAGGAATAGTTCGGCACGATGAAACGCAGCTCGTGAACGATGTGCGGCGCGTTCCTGCGGAGTATCCCTCGCTCCTTAAGAGCCTCCATAACAAGCGAGACGTTGCCCTGCTCCAAGTAACGAACTCCACCATGAACGAGCTTTGTGGCACGACTGGAGGTGCCTTTTCCAAAGTCTTCCCTCTCGAGCAGAAGGACGTCGTACCCGCGGGTGGCCGCATCCACCGCTACGCCTGCTCCAGTCGCCCCGCCTCCAATGACCACGATGTCCCAGGGCGTTTTGCGATCGCGCACCCTGGTCAACATCTCCTCGCGATTCATACGGCCTCCGGATGCCAGTTGCGCGATCGTTGAACAGCTTCCTTCCAGCTCGCCTGCAGCTTTTCCATCTGCCGTTTGTCTGCCTTCGGCTGAAAGATCGTGTCGACCTTCCGATGCTGCTCCAGCTCGCCGATATCGTTCCAGAAGCCGCTTGCGAGTCCCGCGAGATACGCGGCGCCAAGAGCCGTTGTTTCAAGAACAGCAGGGCGATGCACAGGCATGCCGAGCAGGTCAGCCTGGAACTGCATGAGGAGATCGTTGGCCGCGGCTCCGCCATCGACTCGAAGTGCCGAAAGCGGCGTCTCGGTGTCGGTTGCCATGATGTGCAGAACATCCGATACCTGAAACGCAATACTTTCGATCGCAGCGCGGGCAATGTGGCCAATCTGCGTGCTGCGTTGTAGACCGATGATAAGGCCTCTCGCCTGTGCATCCCAGTAGGGTGCACCAAGTCCGGTGAAGGCTGGTACAAAGACCACGCCGTCCGAATCGGAGACTGACGCGGCGAGACCTTCGATCTCGGGGGACTTGCGAACGAACTTCATGTTGTCGCGCAGCCATTGCACGACGGCGCCTCCAATGAAGATGCTCCCCTCAAGCGCATATTCGAGCTTCTTCTCAACGCTGCAGATAAGGGTGGTGATCAGCCGATCGCTGGAGAGTGAGAACCGATCACCGATGTTCTCTAGCAGAAAGCAACCTGTACCATATGTATTTTTTGCATCTCCTGGTGAAACGCACAGTTGGCCGAACAGAGCAGATTGCTGGTCGCCCGCAATTCCGGCAATTTCAATCTTGCTGAGAGCAAGGGAGGTGGTAACGTGTCCAACCTTTTCGCTGGACCACACAACCTCAGGAAGCATGCTTTCCGGGATGTTGAAGAGCTTCAGAAGATCCTGATCCCACTTATCGTCAACGATGTTGTATAGCAAGGTGCGCGACGCATTCGTGCGATCGGTGATATGGCGCCTTCCGCTGGTCAGGTTCCACACCAGCCAGCTATCCACCGTACCAAAGGCGAGCTTGCCCGCCTCAGCGCGTTGACGGGCTCCGTCAACGTTGTCCAATATCCAGGCTATTTTTGTTGCGGAGAAATAGGGACTGAGAAGCAGTCCCGTCTTCTGCCGCACCATAGTCTCCGCTCCCTCATTGAAAAGTTTCGTGGTGAGTGCAGCGGTGCGGCTATCCTGCCATACGATTGCGTTGTAGATTGGCTTTCCAGTCTCGCGGTCCCAGACGATCGTAGTCTCACGTTGATTGGTGATGCCGAGTGCGGCGACATCGCGTGGCCGCACTCCGGTCTTGCCCATGACCTCTACCGCAGAACTCAGCTGTGAGGTAAGAATCTCAAAGGGATCGTGTTCGACCCACCCGCTGCTTGGATAAATCTGAAGGAATTCATGCGAGGCAGTCTCGACAATCTGGCCGTCGTGATTGAAGAGGATGGCACGTGAGCTGGTCGTGCCTTGATCGAGCGAGAGTACATATTGCATGGTGGCTCCTTTTGCAGCGATCCTGTCTGTTCATACCCGTTCTCGCATTCGATGCGTCCATGCTGACCTTAGCCCTCAATCTCCGCTAGCCGCGCTCGTCTTCTTGCCGGCAGAAAAGGCAGAATCAGAAGCTGGTAGGCACCCCCTCCCACGAGTCCGCCAATGAGCGGAGCAACGATCGGGATCCACCAATAATTTTCTGGTGAAGGCAACGCTGACGGCCCCCAACCAGTGAGGAAGCAGAAGAACCGCGGACCGAAGTCGCGAGCAGGATTGATGGCCCATCCCTCCAGGTACCCCATGGACGCGCCAATCATTGCGACGAGAAAGCCAATCATCAACGCGCCGAAGTTCGCACCCGGAGCCATCTCGTTGTACTGCTCTGTGATGGCGAAGATACCGAAGATCAGAAAGGCAGTCAAGATGATCTCATCGTTGAAGGCGTGCATGGGAGCGATGACAAGACCGGGATGCGTAAAGAAGACGCCCGCCGCGCCGCCGGAGGCTCGCGTGAGGTGGTTCGTCAGATTGAAGGCGTCGATGACTGGAGAGAACAACACATAAACAACAGCCGCGCCCAGAAAGGCCCCGACGACTTGCGCTGCACAATAGGGAACGACTTTACGCCATGAAAACTTCCGATAGACGGCGAGGGCCAACGTGACCGCTGGGTTGGCATGGCAACCGCTGACTGACCCAGTGGTATAAATCGCAACTGCAACAGCCAAACCCCACGCGATACAGACACCCCAATATGCCTGCTGATACGGGCTGGGGACGTAGAGGGTATACATGGCGGCAACCGAATCGCCGAAAGCGATGATGATAAACATCGCAACGGCTTCTGATATTAGTTCTCCAAGAAACATTCTGTTCACGAATTAATCTCCCAACCGGCGCTAAGTACTTTCCTGCACTTCAAGCAGAATGAGTGTACTGGAGAAATGTCCATGTATTAGCTTGTTCGACATGCAATCTGCATTCTTGCACTTTGCGACCTTAGGCTCTTAGTGCCACAAGATTCTTTCGATTTCTTCAATGATTCAATTTGAGTCTTCCCACCTGGCACCCAGGATCTCCAACTTTCCCCGCGTCTCAAACAATTCTCTAAAATAGCCGAGCGACATCGTCATGACGGAAGCTGCCTTGGTGCATTCGTGACAGATGATAGATCCGCCGCCGGCTGCTGAGCAGCAGCCGGCGGCACACCATGCAGCATCCTGGAAACATCCTAGATGTGCGGTGCCCAGCCTTTCTCGTATTCTCGTCCCCACATCTTCATGGCCTGCGGATCGTTCTGGACCTGCCCATCTTTCGTGTCGAGCTGCAACTCCCGGTTTATCTCCCACGCGATGTTGGAAAGTTGAAGCATGGTGACAGCCACATTTCCTACCGAGACAGGAGCGTTGAGCGCCTCTCCCTTGCGGATTCCCGCTATAAAGTTGGCGAAGTGCATATCGGTCATCGAGTCGCGGCCGGTAAGGTCAGAAGAAGAGGTCGCCTTGCCGGTCTTGAATTCGCTCGTCTTGTTCCCTTTGAGATCGTAGATCTCGTAGCCATCGCGATCGACCAACACAGTACCAATGGTCCCCACGATCGTCGACCCGCGGTCGCGATTGTAGTACTTCATTCCATTGCAGCATTTGCCCTCCCACGAGATCATCTTGTCCTCGTAGGTAAAGCTCGTCATCAGCGTGTCGTAGAACTGCCAGTCATCTTTGAACTGATATCGTCCGCCCGACGAGGTAATTCGCTGCGGGAAATCGACACCAAGCGCCCAGCGGCAGACATCAACCTCGTGTGTGCCGTTGTTGAGCGTCTCACCCGTACCCCAGATCTTGAACCAGTGCCAGTTATAGGGCTGCACATTGTCCTTGTATGGCTGACGTGGAGCCGGTCCTTGCCACAGGTCCCAATCAAGCTGCGCAGGTACGGGCGTCTCTTTCCCAACGCCAATCGACTTCCTGACGTTGCTGTACCAGGCTTTGGCGAAGTACGCCCTGCCAATAGCGCCATTGTGAATCTTGTCGACGATCTCAATGGTGTGCGGAGACGAGCGCTGCTGCGTTCCCATCTGCACAAGCTTCTGATATTTCTGCTGGGCCTGAACCAACAGAGCTCCTTCAGCAGGGTTATGGCTGCAGGGCTTTTCTACGTAGACATGCTTACCCGCCTGCAGCCCGGCGATGGCCATCGGAGTATGCCAATGATCGGGAGTGGCAATCGTGATGGCGTCCACGTCTTTCTGCTCGAGGACGTGGCGGAAGTCTTTCTCCGTGGTGGGAGCGTAGCCCATCTCCTGCTGTACATTGTCAGCAAATTTTTTGAGAATATTGCTGTCCACATCGCAAACATGCGAGATACGGGCAGCATCCTTGTTGGCCTTGAGTGCGGACAGATGAGCGTAGGCACGTCCATTAAGGCCGATGACCGCAAAGTTGACGCGCCCGTTCGAGCCCACAATCTGACCGTAGCTCTTGGCGTTTGATCCGATAGCTAACCCCACTGCACTGACTGCCAGGGTGTCGAGAAACTCACGTCGAGTTACCATTTTTCTCCTTTTGAAGCACTCGATGTCTGGCTTCTTCCAGTTCGGCCGAACCTTCGACATCGCGGTGAGGTGATCCACAAACTAAGACGGACGACTAGCTGTTTGGCGTCCAGCAAGCGCAGCATGTTCCCGCAGCAAAAAATAGATCGATCATCATACTTAAAAAGTACCTGAATCCTGCAGAGCCTGCTTCATGCCAGCCCAACTGATACGCGTGGAGGCCTCAGGCATGCCGGCGCCGCGCCAGTGGGTCTCCAAGCTGACGGCCTTCTTGTAGTGGCAGTGGCGGATGCGATTCTTGGGCAGGCTGTCCCACAACCCTCGGGCGGACTACGTTAACTTGCACAAGAACTCCGTGAACTTAGAGGAGAGGCGGTCGATGCGCCACCGACCACTTCGTGGAGCGGGTAGGACGTTGAGTCTGCGCGGGTTCGATCTAGAATGTCAGCCGACCTCCCAGCTGGATAACACGTTGGGTGCCCTGCGCCCCGGTGATCTTGGCGTCGTTACCCGACGAGAGGGTTGTTGTCGGGTTGCCGAGACTCACCAAGTTGAAGGCATTGGTGGCTTCAGCGCGGAACTGGAAGACGATTCCGTGCTCGAAGGTAATGTTGCGGAAGATTCCCAGGTCGATATCGCGGAATCCCGGTCCGAGAATGGAGTCGCGCGTCACATTGCCATCGGCGCCACCAGGTCCGATGCCCCCTGGGAGGCCGGGGCCGTTGTTAGTGAAAGCTGCCGTATTGAACCACGCCGCCACCTCACTGTTGGTGGCGCAAATCCGGCAGCGGTGATGGCCGAGGACGGGGTTAACGCCGGGAACGGCGTTGGGACGGTTCGAGCCCGAACTATCAAAGTTCTTGGTGGATCCTGTGAGCATATTTAACGGCGCGCCGCTAGTCAGATAGACAACCGGCGCGATCTGCCAGCCATTTAACGCTTGCTTCAGGAACATGCTCGATCCGTGGAAGTAGTCGATGTTCCATATGGCGGAGATCACCGCGTTGTTAGTCCGGTTAGCATCCATCGGACCCTTTTCCTCCGCGAGACCGCCCCCGACGGCGCCCAAAGAATTATTACTGAGGGTGAAGGGATTGCCTAAGTAACCGAAATCCTGCGCGGTCATCTGTCCAATCGCCGACTCGTTTGAGCTTTGTAGAGCGCGGCTCCAGACATAGAAACCGCTGATAGTGAAGCCATGCGACAGCTGCTTCTTCGCCGAGACTTGAAGGGCGTTGTAATTGGCGTGCTGGTTTGTGATCAGATAGATGTTCTGCCCCATGGTGCCGGTGTTGATGCCGGACGGACCGGACGGACAATTCCCGATACAGGGATCGAACTGACGCCGTTCTGCGATGCCGACGTGGCCGGCGGCGCAGGCCGCGTTGGACGCTCCAGTGCAGGGCGGGCCCAAAGTGGTCGAATACGGCGCGTAATTACCGTCGATCATGGTGGGCACGTTATGCGAGAGCGTGCCTACATACGCCACCGTCAAAGTTACCTGGGCGGGCAATTGTCGCTGCACGGACGTGTTGAACTGGTAGATGTAAGGATATTGCGCGTTCTTGTCAATGCTCTCGACGGCGGCCGACGGGAAGAACTTCGGCGCGCTTGGCGAATAGATGTACGGGAAGATGCCTCCACCAGGTGCGGTGGATGGGAAGTCCCCCGGGGTCGAGTAGATATTGGTGATTGAATTAAGGGAACCGAAGGTTTGGCGTATGGCGAACGGTGCACCGTTGCCGGGCTGGTTCCACTCGTTGCCGCTGGTGGTGCCGTAGAAGACGCCCGCGGCGGCGCGAAATGCGGTTTTGCCGTCCCCATATGGGTCCCACGCGAAACCGACACGCGGCGCAAGATGATGGAATTTCGTGGTGATGATGCCACGACCGACGCCCGGGTCCCCCGGGAACAACAAGCCCTTCGGCGCGACCGGCGTCACAGTGGATTGCACGCCGGGAACGAACGATGCCGTCCTGTTCAGGGACTCGACGGGAACCGTATCGATGTCCCACCGGAGTCCAAGGTTTGCTGTGAACCGGGGTGTGATCCGGTAATTGTCCTGCACGAACATCGCAGTGTGCCAATAACTGATCAGCGTTGTATAAGGCGTGTCCTGTTCGAACGAGGAGGCTTGGCCGGTAACCCAGTCCGAAAACACATTGCCCGTCGACGTGGGCGCAGAGGTCGCAAAGTTGATAGTGCCAAAGTTCAACAGATCGGCCCAGAACATCGTC